>Ga0137412_10004768_pt1 | contig 10828 bp, 9 predicted proteins | sample CZODoug2_1_16fun_FD_122160 | JGI IMG/M metagenome (GOLD analysis project Ga0137412, IMG submission 122160) | Vadose zone soil fungal communities from Angelo Coast Range Reserve, California, USA - CZODoug2_1_16fungal (Hybrid Assembly) | ecosystem: Environmental > Terrestrial > Soil > Vadose zone... | reverse complement strand
GCCAGCGAATTGGCCACCGCCTGCTCGGTATCGTTATGAGCATGAATGCCGACATGGCTGCCCGGGATCTGCGTGACGACGTGGCCGACGATGGTCTCGATCTCGTGCGGCATGGTGCCGCCATTGGTGTCGCACAGCACCACCCAGCGCGCGCCGGACTCATAGGCCGCCTTGGCGCAGGCGAGCGCGAAGTCGGCGTTCTCCTTGTAGCCGTCGAAGAAATGCTCGCAATCGACCATCACCTCGCGGCCCGCGGCCCTGGCCGCGCCGACGCTGTCGCGGATCGAGGCGAGGTTTTCCTCGTTGGTGGTCTCCAGCGCCACCCGCACCTGATAGGCCGATGACTTCGCGACAAAGCAGATCGCATCCGCCTTGGCCTCCAGCAGCGCCGCCAGGCCAGGATCGTTGGAGGCCGAGCGGCCGGCCCGCCGGGTCATGCCGAACGCCGTGAAGCGCGCGTGGTCGAGCTTCGGCTTCGCGGCGAAGAATTCCGTGTCGGTCGGGTTGGCGCCGGGATAGCCGCCCTCGACATAGTCGATGCCGAGTTCGTCCAGCATCGCGGCGATGACCTGCTTGTCGTGCAGGGTGAAGTCGACGCCGTTGGTCTGCGCGCCGTCGCGCAAGGTGGTGTCGAACAGATAGAGCCGTTGCTTGCTCATGGTTGAGCTCCGCCGCTTGGAAGCGTTTTCTGCATCGTGGTGTTGGCAAGCCACTCGCCGTTGACGGTCACGGTGTTGCGCTGGATCGCGACGTAGCCGCGCTTCCTGAAAAATTCCGAGGCATTGTCGCTGGCATCGACCGTCAGCTTGGTGGCGCCGCGGCCGCCGGCGAGCTTTTCCAGCGCGTCGCACAGCATCGACGCCACGCCCTGCCCTGCCACGCTCGGATGCACATAGAGCATGTCGATGTGGTCCGCGCCCTTCAGCGCGGCAAAGCCGACGGGCGAGTTCTGCATGGTGGCGATCAAGGTCAGTTCGCCGGCCAGGCGCGCGCCGAATTTCGCCTCGTCCTCGGCGGCGCTGGCCCAGGCCTCCTGCTGCGCCTCGCTATAATCTTCACCGGTCAATTCCTGAATCGCGGCGATGAAGATCACAGCCAGCATCGGCGTATCCGCCGCGAGGAACGGTCGCAGCGCGGGTCTTGGCAAACTCTGTCCCATCTTTATTCCCAGATGCTGTACAGCTTCAGCGCCAGCGCCACGGCGGCGACGATCAGCAGGATTGTCAGCGCGATGTAGTAGTACCAGTATCTTGGAAACGCCGTGTCGGGCTTGCTCATCTTGCAATCTCCCAGGTGGTCACAGGATTCCCGTCGGCATCCTTGCCGTCCTTCAGCACGACACTCATAGCGGCGAGCTCATCACGAATACGATCGGACTCCTTGAAGTCTTTGCGAGCTCGGGCAGCGGCACGTGCATCCAAGAGTGGCCGAATGTCCCATTCGCTAGGGCCATCTCTTACTTCTACGCCGTAGCTATATACTTCGTCGGTATTTTCGCCATTCCAAATACCGAGAAATCGGAGAGCGGCGTTTAACTGCGTCGCTGCGGTCGGATTCAATCCGTCTCGTGCTTCGCGATGCAGAGCGTGTAAGGCGGTAATTGCGCCCGCAGAATTCAAATCGTCTGAAAGAGGTTCGATCACCTCCGGCGGTACGCTTCGATCGCCTTCGTCGAAACCAATCGCCGTGTCGATCCAATCTTTGAGCATACGACGAGCGTCGACCAATCGATTCACTGTCCAGTCGATGGGCTGACGATAATGGCTCATCAGCATCGCAAGACGTAGCACATAGCCATGCCATTTCTGCCCACCGAACTTGTGGGTGCTCAGGAGTTCATTGATCGTGACAAAATTGCCGAGGCTCTTCGACATCTTGTCGCCCTCGACCTGCAGGAAGCCGTTGTGCATCCAGACATTGGCCATGCGCGCTTCGTGGAAGGCGCAGCAGCTTTGCGCCAGCTCGTTCTCGTGATGCGGAAACACCAGGTCGATGCCGCCGCCATGGATGTCGAACTGCTCGCCGAGATGCTTCCACGCCATCGCCGAGCATTCGATGTGCCAGCCCGGACGTCCCTCCACCTTGATGTCGGCCGGCGACGGCCACGCCGGCACGCCGGGCTTCGACGGCTTCCAAAGCACGAAATCGGTCGCATCGCGCTTGTAGGGCGCGACATCGATGCGGGCGCCCGCGATCATTTCGTCCAGCGATCGATTGGAGAGCGCGCCGTAACGCGGCAGATGCGCATTCGCCGCGTTCATCGCCTGTGGCGAGAACAGCACGTGGTCCTCGGCGACATAGGCAAATCCATCCGCGACCAGCCGCTCGATCAGCACGCGCATCTCGGCGATATGTTCGGTGGCGCGCGGCTCGACCGTCGGCCGCAGGCAACCCAGCGCATCGACGTCGTCGTGGAACTGCCGCTCGGTGATCTCCGTGACCTTGCGGATCGCCTCGTTGAGCGGCAGGCCCGGAAAATCGCGCGCCGCGCGGTCGTTGATCTTGTCGTCGACATCGGTGATGTTGCGGACATACGTGACGTGGTCCGCGCCATAGACGTGGCGCAGCAAGCGGAACAGCACGTCGAACACGATTACCGGGCGCGCATTGCCGATATGGGCGAAGTCGTAGACCGTCGGCCCGCAGACATACATGCGCACGTTGCCGGGATCGATCGGCGCGAATGGCCGCTTTTCCTTGCTCAAGGTATCGTAGAGGCGCAGTTCCATGGATATCCCGTCCCGAGCGCCGCTTTCGCGGCGCTCCAAATTTTGATTTTGCAGTGTCCCGGCTCTCGCATTCGCAAAGGAAGACGCCGCACGACCGTGCGAATGCGAAAGCCGGGACGGTGCCGGCCGGGCGTCCAGTGATCTCATGTGAGAAAAGACGGCCTCAGCCAGCGAATCGCTAGCTCATAATCTCGCGGCAAATGCAGCAAATGGCGAGGAGACCGTTCATTGACCCACAATGGAGCAACTAAGGGCTCCGCGTCAAGGGCCGCGAAAAAGCCATTTTAAACGGCAATTGGGTGCGCCCCTCGGGCCAAGGTTAATCATTCTTAACCATTTAGCGGTATCGAATGGGAGGCGTCCCCTCTCATTCATGTGGTGCATCATGCGATCCATCAAGGCGCTATGGGCTTGTGCATTCCTCATCAACGTGACCCTCATCAACGTGCCCCTGATCAGCGTGACCCCGGCCTCGGCCGAGAGCCGCGTCTTCATCATCGCCAACCAGGCCGACAGCTATGGCATCGACCAGTGCCTCGCCCGAGGCGAGACATGCGGCGCCCACGCCGCGCGGGCCTACTGTCAATCACGCGATTTTGCGCTGGCCTCGTCGTTCCGGCGCGTCGATCCCGATGAAATCACCGGATCGGTGCCGAAAGACGGGCCGAATTGCGTGCATGGCGGCTGCGACGAATTTGTCGCAATCACCTGCCAGCGGTAGGGCATATCCGGGTGCCACACCGGCGCCCCGGAAACGACGTGACGCTGCCCCCGGAAGCGGGTATTGGAGGCGGCCGCGGCGTTGAGGTTCGCGGAACTTTCCTGATGGCCGGATATGCTTGAAACGCTGACTGTATTTCCTCTTCGCCGAATCCTCGCCTGCACCGCGCTACTGGGCTCCCTGACGCTTTCTTTCGGCGCCGCGGCCCAGATGAGTCAGGGTCAGATGAGTCCGGGCCAGATGCCCCCGCCGCAAGGCGGCCCGCCGGTCAACCCGATCTGCCCGCGGCTGGAAGCGCAATTGGCGACCATCGACCGCGGCGGCAGCAACGATCCCGCCAAGGACGAGCAGATCCGCCGCTACCAGGAAGCCGCCGCCAAGCAGCAGTCCGAGCTCGACCGCGTCACCTCGCAGGCCAAGCGCATGGGCTGCGACAGCTCGGGCTTCTTCTCGCTGTTCAACAACAATTCGGCGCAATGCGGCCCGGTCAACACCCAGATCCAGCAGATGCGCTCCAACCTGGATCAGATCACCTCCAGCCTCGAGCGGCTGCGTGGTGGCGGCGGCGGTTTCGGTGGCGAGCGCGACAGCCAGCGCCGTTCGGTCCTGACCGCGCTGGCGCAGAACAATTGCGGCCCGCAATATGCCAACGCCGCTCAGCCTTCCGGCCCCGGCAGCTTCCTGAACAACCTGTTCGGCGGCGGCAACAACAACAATAGCAGCCTGCCGCCCCCCAGCGCCGACCTTGCCGCGCCATCGGGGACCTATCGCACGGTCTGCGTGCGAACCTGCGATGGCGGCTATTTCCCGATCTCTTTCGCCACCGTGGCGACGCGGTTTCCTGACGACGAGCGGAGCTGCAAGGCGCTGTGTCCGGCGACGGACGCGACGCTGTTCACCTATCGCAATCCCGGCGAGGACATCAACCAGGCCGTCTCGGTCAACGGCCAGTCCTACACCTCGCTGCCGAACGCGTTCCATTTCCGCACCGAGTTCAACCCGTCCTGTTCCTGCAAGGCGCCCGGCCAGACCTGGTCGGAGGCGTTGAAGTCGATCGACGACAAGGCCAGCGCCGAACAGGGCGATATCATCGTCACCGAAGAGAGCGCGAAGAAGATGCAGCGGGTGAAGCCGGCGCCGGCTTCCGCCAGGCGTGGCGGCGCCGCTCCGCCGGCAGCCGAGGCCGCGCCCGTCGATCCCGCGCCGGATTCATCGGCCCCGCCTGCCGCGTCGAGCGGAACCACGTCGGACAACAAGCCGATTCGCTCGGTGGGACCGACCTTCATTCCGGCGCGGTAGGGCCGCTCGCGAGCGCTCGTTACTGATTCAAGAGCGGAATGTCCTTGGCGGGCCTTGGGCCGGGTAACGACTGCAGAAAGGCGTGGATGTCGGCCGCATCCTTGTCGGAAAGCACGGCCGCGGAGAATGACGGCATGTCGTTCGGCGCCTCGCGCAGGAAGGCAATGAAGGAGTCCACCGGCAAGGCTTCTTGCGCCAGCGCCGGCGTCAGGTAGTTGAACCGTCCGCCCTGCCCAGCGCGGCCGTGGCACTCGAAGCAACCATCCGCGAGATAGAGCCGCTTGCCGTTGGCGGCATCGCCCGGCGGGTCCTCGGCCCGCGCCGCGCCCGAGGTGCCAACAACCGCGAAAAGGACTGAGGCGGCCGCGATCGCTCTTATTGTTCCTGGCCGGGTCGCATACTGTCTGATCATCATCCAAACCTCACCGCTGATCCATCACGACATCGAGCAAGGCCGGCTGGCCGCTCTTGACCATGGCGACGGCGCGCTTCAACGCCGGGCCGAGATCGTTCGGATCGTTGATCGGGCCTTCGCCATAAACGCCAAACCCCTTGGCGAGCGTCGCGTAGTCGACGAAGGGATCCTTGATGGTGGTGCCGATATCGGTGTCGGTGATGCCGCGGCCATGGCGGGCGGCCATCGCCTGCAGATACATGTATTCCTGATGATAGGCGCGGTTGTTGTGCACGATGTAGAGCAAGGGGATCTTGTGGTGCGCCGCCGTCCACAGCGTCGACGGCACGAACATGAAGTCGCCGTCGCCGCCGATCGCGACCGTCAACCGGCCGTGCCGCTTGTTGGCGAGCGCGGCGCCCAGCGATGACGGCAGCGTGTAGCCGACACCGCCGCCGCCGGCGAGGCCGTTCCATCGATGCGCCTTGTCGAAGTTCCACAGGCGATGCGGCCATGCCAAGCCAATCGAGGTGCCGACCAGCGACCAATCCTCGTCCTTGATCTGGTTGTAGAGTTCGGCGCAGAGCCGGGCGGTCGTGATCGGACTGGCATCCCAGCCGATCGTCGCGTCCGACTTCGCCTGCTCGATCGTGGCGAGCTTGGCCGCGGCGAGTTTCTTGCCGCGGGCCTCGAAGGCGGATTTGCGGCCCTCGTCGACGCGGCGCTTCACCTGCTCGATCAGGACCGGCAGGCTTGCTTCCGCATCGCCCGCGATGTCGAGATCGACCTCCTGGTAGCGGCCGAAATCCTGGTAGTTGGCCTTCATGTAGAGGCCGCGGGTGCCAAGCGTGACGATCTTCGCGGTCGGCTTGTATCTGGGCGATGAGCTGCGCACGATGCGGTCGTGGAAATCGCTCAAGGTGCCCCAGAGATCATTGACCTCCATGGCCAGGATGACGTCGGCCTGCGACAGGATGGAACGCCGGAACGACTGGTTCAGCGGATGGCGCGAGGGGAAATTCATCCGCCCGAAATTGTCAATCACGGCGCATTGCAGCGTCTCCGCCAGTTCCACCAGCCGCGGCATGCCGCCTTGCGTGCGTGCCACCCGGTCGCAGATGATGACGGGATTTTCCGCCGCGACCAGCATTGCGGCGAGTTGAGCGAGCGCCGCCTCCTCGCCTTGCGGCGGGATCGCCGCGGTGAGTTTCGGGATGCGAAGCGCACCCCGGTTCTCGATCGGGTTCTCCTGCAACTCGGCGTCAAGCGACAGCATCACCGGCGCCATCGGCGGCGTGGTCGCGATCTTGTAGGCGCGCACCGCTGATTCCGCGAAATGCTGCAGCGACACCGGCTGATCGTCCCATTTGACGAAGTCGCGCGTCAGCGCCGCGGGATCGATCGCCGAATGCGGCCATTCGGCGCCGGGCGCGCGCTTGTTGGCCTCGATGATGTTGCCGCCCATCACGATGACGGGCACGCGATCGCACCAGGCATTATACATCGCCATCGAGGCGTGCTGCAGCCCGACCACGCCATGGCAGATCATGGCGAGCGGCTTGCCTTCCATCTTGGCGTAGCCCTGCCCCATATGCACGGCGATTTCTTCGTGCGGACAGGTGATGATTTCGGGCTTGCTGTTGCCGCCATGATTGATCACCGCCTCGTGGAGGCCGCGGAAGCTCGAGGCGCAATTCATCGCGAGATAGTCGATATCGAGCGTCTTGAACACGTCGACCATGAAATCGCCGCCGCTCGAGGTCTGGCTGACCGGATCGGCCGGTGGTGGCATCGCATCGGCCGCGGCGAGCTTCGGCCCGGGAATTGCTGCCTTGGGACGCTGTTCCGGAAAACCCGAGACGGTGGTGTTGGCGGCGGCCGGCGTGCTCAGCGCCGCGGCGCCTGCGATGGTCGCGCCTTTGAGAAAATTTCGGCGACCGGCGTCGGGCGCGCCATCATACCCTGCTTTATTGTGTCCCGGATTATCGTGCCCCGCGTTGCTGCGTTTCGACATGGCTTCCTCCCCGGGAGCGCGTTCCGATGTCTACGAGCTCATCATTGAGGATCAGTGTCGCCTCCACATCTTTAGGTCGTCAAGACGCGGACGCGTGAACATGCAAGCCCGACGGAGCTGCCACGCGAAATCAGCGCGGGTGAGAAAGGATTCGTCGAAAAAGCGCGAGGCTAGCCCTCGAACGCCTCCGCCGAGGCGCGTGCAGCGCGGGAAAGCAGCGTCTCATCCGGCTGGGGGAGCGGCGTGCCCTTGTCGCGGAAGCGGTTGGTGATGGGATAGCGGCGGTCGCGGCCGAAATTCCGCGCCGTCACTTTCACGCCCGGCGCCGCCTGCCGCCGCTTGTATTCGGCGATGTTGAGGAGATGATCGATCCGCGCCACCACCGCGCGGTCGAAGCCGGCTTCCACGATCGAGGCCAGCGGCTCTTCCCGCTCCACCAGCCGCTCCAGGATCGCATCGAGCATGTCGTAGGGCGGCAGCGAGTCCTGGTCGGTCTGGTTCTCGCGCAATTCCGCGGTCGGCGGGCGCGTGATGATGTTGACCGGGATGACCTCGCCGGAGGGGCCGAGCGCGCCGTCCGGCTTCCAGGAATTGCGCAAGGCGGACAAACGAAACACTTCGGTCTTGTAGATGTCCTTGATCGGATTGAAGCCGCCATTCATGTCGCCATAGAGCGTGGCGTAGCCGACCGACATTTCCGACTTGTTGCCGGTGGTGACCACCATCGCGCCGGTCTTGTTGGAGATCGCCATCAGGAGCGTGCCGCGGCTGCGGGCCTGCAGGTTTTCCTCGGTGATGTCGCGCGGCAGGCCCTTGAAGGTCTCGGACAGGATCTTCTCGAAACCATTCACGGCGTCCGCGATCGGCAGCACCTCGTAGCGGATGCCGAGCGCAGCGGCGAGCTTCGCCGCGTCGTCCAGCGACACCTGTGCCGTGAAACGAAAGGGCAGCATGACGCCGCGCACGGCCTCGGTGCCCAGCGCGTCGACCGCGATCGCCGCGCACAGCGCCGAATCGATGCCGCCGGAGATGCCGAGCAGAACACCGGGAAATCCGGTCTTGCGGACGTAATCGCGCAAGCCCAGCACGCAGGCCGCATAATCGGCCTTGTCGCCTTCCAGCAACGGCACGATCGGCCCTGCGCAGCGCCAGCCATCGTCGCCCTTGGTCCAGCGCAAGCTCGTGATGTTTTCCGCGAAATCGGGCAATTGCGCCGCCACCGAAAGATCGGCGTTGAGCGCAAACGAGGCGCCGTCGAACACCAGTTCGTCCTGGCCGCCGACTTGGTTGAGATAGACCAGCGGCAGGCCGCTCTCGGTGACGCGGGCCACCGCCACTGAAAGCCGCACGTCGGTCTTGTCGCGGGCGTAAGGCGAGCCGTTCGGCACCACCAGGATTTCCGCGCCGGTCTCGGCCAGGCATTCGACGACGTTTTCGTAGTCCTCGGACTCTTCGAGCCAGATGTCCTCGCAGATGGGAACACCGACCCGCACGCCGCGCACCGTCACCGGGCCCGCGGCCGGGCCGCGCGCGAACAGGCGCTTCTCGTCGAACACGCCGTAATTCGGCAGGTTCGCCTTGTAGCGGATGGCGGCGATGCGCCCGCCTTCGAGCAGCGCGCAGGCGTTATAGAGCTTGCCCTCCTCTACCCAGGGGCTGCCGATCAGCATCGCCGGGCCGCCATCGGCGGTTTCGCGCGCCAGCGCCTCGACTGCCGCGCGGCAGGCCGCCTGGAACGCCGGCTTCAGCACCAGATCCTCCGGCGGATAGCCGGTGATGAACAATTCCGGCAGCACGACGAGATCCGCGCCATCGGCCTGCGCACGGGCGCGCGCGGCCCGCGCCTTGGCGGCGTTGCCCTCGACATCGCCCACCGTCGGATTGAGCTGGGCCAGCGTGATGATCAGTTCAGAGGCGCGTTCGGTCATGGGCCGATAGTGCACTGCGTCCACCGAAACTTCAATTGCTCATTTGGAGCATAATTGGGGAGTCTGCCCTGCATGTCGTGCGGGAGTGCGAGGCGGTTTTCCCACGACAGCGCGAAGAGTATGCGCGGAAATCATGCTTAGACATAACGTAGGTCGTAGCGGCGAATGAAGCTGCGCTCCCTCTCCCATAGGGAGAGGGTTGGGGCGAGGGGTTACGGTCCCTCGTTTGGACCTGAGCCCCCTCACCCGATTTGCACTGGACGATGCTTCGCATCGCCAGGAGCAAATCGACCTCTCCCCGTCGGGGAGAGGTGAACCGAGTTCGCGGCCCGACCGATTCAATCAAAAGTCAACGCGCTAGAACGCCCCCATGCGCTCGGCGATGGCGAACAGCCAGAACAGGCCGGCTATGATCAGCGCGACCCCGACCGCGGCCGAGCCCAGGTCCTTGACCCGGCCGATCTGCGGATCGTGCGCGGTGGTCAGCCGGTCGGCCAATTTCTCGATCGCGGTATTGAGCAGTTCCGTCACCAGCACCAGCAGCACGGCGGCGACCAGTTCGACGCTCCGCATCGTCGTCTTGCCGATCAGCCAGGCCAACGGCACGGCAAGCACCAGCGCGACCAGTTCCTCGCGGATGGCCTGCTCCGAGCGAACGGCGAACGCGAGGCCGTTGCGCGAATTGATGGTCGCCCGCCAGAACCGCAGCAAGTCAGAATCCCGCCGCTGCGGGTACGGGCTTGGTCTTGCCCGCGCGATCCTGCTTGAGCAGTTCCGCGATCAGGAACGCCATGTCGATCGACTGCTCGGCGTTCAGCCTTGGATCGCAGACCGTGTGGTAGCGATCGTTGAGATCCTCGTCGGTGATGGCGCGCGCGCCGCCGACGCATTCGGTGACGTCCTTGCCGGTCATTTCCAGATGGACACCGCCGGCATGGGTGCCCTCAGTGGCATGGATCGAGAAGAAGCTTTTGACCTCGGCGAGGATGCGGTCGAACGGACGGGTCTTGTAGCCGGAGCTCGAGGCGATGGTGTTGCCGTGCATGGGATCGCACGACCACACGACGACGCGGCCTTCGCGCTGCACGGCGCGGATCAGGCCCGGCAGGTGATCGCCGATCTTGTCGGCGCCGAACCGGTTGATCAGGGTCAGCCGCCCCGGCTCGTTGTCCGGGTTGAGCACGTCGATCAGCCGCAGCAATTCGTCGGGCTTCAATGAGGGCCCGCATTTCAGGCCGATCGGATTCCTGATGCCGCGGAAATATTCGACATGGGCGTGATCGAGCTGCCGCGTGCGGTCGCCGATCCAGATCAGATGGCCCGAGGTCGCGTACCAGTCGCCGGTCGTGGAATCGACCCGGGTGAAGGCCTGCTCGTAACCCAGAAGCAGCGCCTCGTGGCTGGTGTAGAAATCGGTGGCGCGCAGTTCGGGATGGCTTTCAAGATTGAGCCCGCAGGCGCGCATGAAGTTCAGCGCGTCCGAAATGCGGTCGGCCAGTTCCTTGTAGCGGCGCGACTGCGGCGAATCCTTCAGGAAGCCCAGCATCCACTGATGCACGCTGCCGAGATTCGCAAAACCGCCGGTCGCGAACGCGCGCAGCAAATTGAGCGTCGCCGCCGACTGCCGATAGGCCATCAGCTGGCGCTGCGGATCGGGAATGCGCGCAGCCGCCGTGAACGCGATATCATTGACGATATCGCCGCGGTAGCTCGGCAGCTCGACGCCATTGATCTTTTCGGTCG
>Ga0137412_10004767_pt1 | contig 10829 bp, 11 predicted proteins | sample CZODoug2_1_16fun_FD_122160 | JGI IMG/M metagenome (GOLD analysis project Ga0137412, IMG submission 122160) | Vadose zone soil fungal communities from Angelo Coast Range Reserve, California, USA - CZODoug2_1_16fungal (Hybrid Assembly) | ecosystem: Environmental > Terrestrial > Soil > Vadose zone... | reverse complement strand
CAGAGATTCCTTCGAGCGCGAAGTACTCCGCCTGCATCGGCACCAGCAACCCGTTGTCGTTCAAGAGCGGCAGCCAGGTTCACATGAGCGCGACCGATTTCACTCTGCTCGGACTCGTCATCGAGCGCGCCAGCGACATGTCGTTTCATGACTACGTGACGAAATTCCAGATTGAACCTCTGAATCTTCGCAGCACGATGTTTGCAGAAGATTTTCCAGCAAAATCGTTTCTCGACCGTCCGTCCAAGGATACTAACGAGAACGAGCACACACGTTTCAAGTCCGAGATTCCATTCATTGATCCGGTTGAGCCCGCGATCGGCTACCGCGAGAAAGACGGTAAGCTCGTTGCCGTGGACGCCAAGCTTTCTGAGCCGCTATTTGCTTTTGGAGGACTGTGGTCTTCCGCAGAAGACATCAGTGTCTGGGATACGGCTTTGGCCGGCAGCACCCTGGTCAAAAGCCCGGAAGACAGGGCGCTTATCTATCAACCCACGAAGCTCGAAAACGGGACAACGGTGCCAGCGATGGCGGGGTGGGAATTCACGCACCATCCTGGGTTCATGGAAATAAAGGGTTCATCACCGGGCTTCAGCTCCTATCTGAGCCGGTTTACCGCGGCGAGCGAACTGGTCTGCGTCACGCTGCTCGCGAACAAAGAAGGTGTGGATCTTACGAACCTGGCGCGGGATATCGCGGAGGCCTACCAGGCCGGTCTTGGTCCCTCGATCGATACCAACAAGATCGTCACCCAGGAAAGCAAGTACAGCGTTGACGAGACGGCGTCCCGCCTGCAATCCCAGCTGAAATCGATGAACGTCCCAATCTTCGCAATGTTTGATCACAGCGAAAACGCGAAGAAGGCGGAGCTGGAATTGCGTCCGACCAAGGTACTGGTGTTCGGCAACGCCAAGGTCGGCACCAAGCTCATGCTGGACAATCAGGCCATCGCGCTGGATCTGCCTTTGCGCCTGTCAATTTGGGAGGACGAGCGCAGCCGCGTCTGGGTCAGCTACTACAGCATCGATCGGCTGGTCGAGGAATACGGCATCAAGGATGACGCGACAGCGCGGACATTGAGCCATGTGCTTGAGACTTTGGTCGACCGTTCCGTGAACATTTACGACTACTGAGACACTCAGGCCTGAAACTCGAGGAGAGCACAATGAACGATTTTCGTCCTCTGACCAACCGAAGAAAGCTTCTTCTCGCTTTTGGTCATGCCACCGCAGCGCTTGTGTCGATCGGGCTTGTCCGCCCTGCGCTTGCCAGGCCGCCGGCTACTTCTGATACGACCCATGTTGGAAAATCGACGGGGGCGCTTAAGGAACTCAGCGATCGTTTGCTCGCCGCTCCGCGCCGGCGAGACTTCAAGAGCGTACCGCTGGTTGTCACAGATCCCGGCGATTGGGACCGCGATGCGGCGGCTCAGCTCCTGTCCTATAAATACCGGTCCATTCAGGTCTGGGAGAATGCAAATCTGTCCGGCCCCTGGCTGGGACTGATGCGGGAAGCCATGAATGGTCAAGTGTTCGCGCATGGCAATACCGATTTCCTGGCGGTTTCGGCAACGCATGGCGAAGCGCATCTGGCGCTTTTCTCACAAGCGATATGGGACAAGTACAGGATATCCGAACTCGTCGGCCATAAATTTGCGTCGAACAGCCTCATCGTCGAAAGGGAAGGGGTATCCCCCGCCGATGGTCTGCAGAGCGTATCTGGCTTTTACGGCCCACTGAACAACAACATCACGTCATTGCAGCGAAGAGGCGCCGTTTTTCTCGCCTGCCACGACAGCATTCATGCCATCGCTCGAAAGCTGGCTGGCGAAGCCGGATTCGCCGCAGCCCCGGCGAACGAGATCGCCGCCGAACTCACCAACCATCTCATTCCAGACGCCGTTCTTGTTCCTAGCGTCGTAGCTTTCCTGGTCGAGTTGCAGAAGGTTGGCTTTACCTATGTGAACGGCGGATAGGTTGGGGCCAGCGGCTCTTTGTCTTGCCTCTCTAGCGGTTGTCAAGGAAGAAAAATGAACAGTTCTCTTGCCTCGAACTATGTCGAACACAAAAGCGGAATAGCCTTTGAGCCGACGCTCGATCGTCTGGCCGGTGCGATCGAAGACGCCGGGATGGCGATTTTTGCGAAGATCGATCATGCCACGGGAGCAAAGGATCTCGGCTTGTCGATACCGCCATCGGTTGTGTTGATTTACGGCCATGCCCGCGGCGGCACTCCGATCATGCGGGTCGCCCCAAGGGCGGCTCTCGACCTGCCGCTTCACGTGTTGGTTCGCGAGGACGACGACGGCCAGACACTCATCGCTTTCCATCCGATCGTGGAAATGCTTCGGCAGTACGACGTTCCTGATGCCGTTTCAGGCCGGCTTGTGAGAGCCCAACAGATTCTGATCGAATCCATCTAAGCCCTGTCGGTCCCTGAAACAGCGGCGGATCGCACGTGCGGAGTTTTTGAGATGAGCCTTTATGTCAAGCTACCGATCGTTCCTGCTTCGTTTTTCGGTGTCGTTTTGGGCCTCGCCGGGCTCGGCAGTGTATGGCGACGAGCACACCGGGTCTCGCGACTGCCAGCGGCCATCGGCGAAGCGCTGGTTATTGTGGCCGCTGTGATATGGATCGTATTGATGGTTCTGTATCTTTTGAAAACGATCGCGGCTCTCGATGAAACCCTCAGTGAGATAGCTCCATGAATGCATCAAGGCGTTCTCGCAGACCGACCTCACCGAGGATCTTAAGAAGATCGATATTCCGACGCTGGTTCTCCATGGCGATGACGACCAGATCGTTCCGATCGTAGATTCGTCGCTGCTGTCATCGAAGCTCGTCAAGAACGCGATATCGAAGGTTTACCCGGCTGCGCCCCACGGGCTGATGGTCACCCACAAGGATCAGCTCAACAACGATCTTCTTGCATTCGTTCGAAGCTGAAGGATCAATCAGCAAGAGGAACCGGATAAACGATCTCTCATCGGTACGGAAAGCGAGGACAGCATGAAACGTTCAAAGGAATATTTATTGTCGCGGCGCGGCTTCTGCCTGTGCTGCGTCGGTGGTGCGGCGTTTGCCGCAACCAACGGCTGGCTCACGCCGCGCGAGGTGTTTGCCGAGGCGCGAGGCCTCGTCAGCCTGATCAAGGACAGCGCCGCGGCATCGCCGATCGTTACGCACAAGCTGCGCAACAACATCAGCGTCCTCGAAGGGTCCGGCGGCAACATCGCGGTCCTGACCGGCCCCGACGGCAAGGTGCTGATCGATGCCGGCATCAGTGTATCGCGCGCTCAACTCACCAAAGCTCTTGCCGAACTCGGCGCCGATCCGATCACGCATCTCGTCAACACGCACTGGCACTTCGATCATGCCGACGGCAACGACTGGCTGCATTCGGCCGGTGCAAAGATTATCGCCCAGGAGAACACGCGCAAGCACCTTTCCGAAGTTCAACGCGTCGAGGACTGGGACTACAATTTCCTTCCGCTGGCAGCGGGCGGAATTCCCAGCGTAGTCTTTGCAGGCGAGCACCGTCTAAAACTCAATGGTGCGTCGATCGGCCTGAAATATTACGGGCCCGCGCATACCGATAGCGACATCTCCGTCAACTTTGCCGAAGCCAACATCGTTCACGTCGCCGACACCTTTTGGAACGGCATCTATCCATTCATCGACTATTCGACCGGCGGCAACGTCGACGGCATGATCGCGGCGTCCGACGCCAATCTGGCGGCGACGAACAACGAGACCATCATCATTCCCGGCCACGGGAAACCCGTCAGCAACAAAGCCGAGCTGAAGGAATTCCGCGACATGCTCGTTGCCATCAGGGACAACGTCGCAAAGCTCAAGAAACAGGGAAGATCGCGAGACGAGACCGTCGCGGCCAAACCGACCGCCGCCTTCGATGCGAAGTGGGGCCAGTTCGTCATCGATCCCGGCTTCTTCACCAGGCTGGTCTACGAAGGCGTTTGATCGCGGGCGCGGTCGCCCGCAACGCCACGCGTGATTTGACACGGAGGTTCACATGAAAGCTGCCGGTTGCGCAGACGGGAAGCTTCTCTCGCGCTGCCGAGTGCTAAAAGCTCTGGAAGCGGTGAGTCGCCCCTATCGGATCGTCGTGTCCGGCCGCACCCTAGCTAGTAGCCGCGCTGACGCAGCGATTATGGCGGGCTTGGGTGTGAGCACCTTTGCGGGCTACGTGAAGCCGGACGGTCTGACGCGTATCAGTGGCCCGTTGCGAAAACTCGGCACTTTGGAATTCGTGCTCGACACGCCGAAGGCGAATTTAGGTCTGTCGCGATGCTCGAAGCCACCCTGGCCGTCGCAACACGCGAGCTTTTAAGCGATGGAGCAACGCGTGCCCGAATGATGACTTCGGGCTCCGCGCTGCCGATGCTCAGCGCTTTGAGTTTCTCTTTCTCCATTGCGCCGGCGTTTCCGCCACGAAACGCTTAAATACGGTCTGGAAATGCGCTTGCCCGCAAAAGCCAGCACTCAGCGCCACTTCGACCAGCTCTGCGTCGCTTTGTAACATCAACCCCTTGGCGTGTTCGATGCGCCGGGATAAAACATATTCGCGAGGCCGGTATCCGGTCGCGGCCTTGAATTGCGCTGCGAAGTACATTCGCGAAAGCCCGGCGGAGGCGGCCAGGTCCTCCAGGCTCACAAGCTCGGTGATATGCGCGTCAATATAGCCTTCCACCCTCTTTAGTCGCCAATTGGGCAGGGCATTGGATTTGGATTGGGGCAGCTTTAGACGTAAAAGCCGCATGACCACTGATTTGCCCAAGGCCTCCACGTACGAACTTTGCTCCCCCGTGGACTCCTCTGCGAGCGCTCTGCTTAGCACCTCTATGAGAGGATCGCGGACGATGATGCCATTCAGGTCTTGGGTCCGCGCTGACCCGGCGATCGCCGAATTACTCTCTTGCTCACGAAGAAATGCATGTGACACGTGGAGGTGAATGAAGTCATCTGGCGCGCTGCACTCCGCAGCCAGACCTTGTGAGGGAGTGCTGACACGTAGCGCCCCGGAGTGCATGACCCCGTCGAATAAGATGCTAGAGTCGCTCGAGATTTTGAGCCGCGTTGTTTTCAAGGCAATGCTAATAGCACAGCGATAAAAAAGTGTGGCTGCTTCATCTGGATCTCCATTCGCTGAATCGATCGATCTCGCAATAATTACGTCCGGTATTATTCGATCGCGGTGGTCATAAATGTTTTGGCGCCCCCAATTCGGGCAATCTGGAAAGGGATGCGTTTTGCTTTCCGCCGAATATGCGGAGGTTTCCGGTTGATCGTTTGTTTCGGAAACCGGATGCAGGTCGGACCTCAACATCTCTGTCATGGCGACATTCCTAATTTCTGGATCACATGCCAAGACTGCAGAGATCCAAGGGTTGATCGATGCCGCACCCAAATTCCCAATGAGAGCGTTGCTCTCACGCAGCGTGCGACACTTATAAAACCCTAGCCAAATCCAATCTGAGACGCTTGTCATTGAGTGCCACAGATCGTTATTTGTTGTGAACGTCAGGCATCTGCAGCAGATCTGATACGCGAGCGCGAATCCACGTCGAGCGGCCGATTACCATCGAGAACGGCAAGCCGCTCGCCGAGGCGAGATCGCGCGTTGGACATCGATTGAATTTTATTGGCGGCGGTCGACTACTCGAACGAAGCGTCGAATATTTCGATGTTCACGGATGCGGGCCTCGTGATGACAGCCCCGTCGGATCCAAGTCTCAAAGATCGACGGAGAGTGGGTATCACAATCCCCGAGAATTCCTGATGTGCCGAAGAATAGTGGGCGATTTGCGCGTCCCCTGTATCGGTGGTGCGGTAGTCCACTCTGCGCTGAAGGCCTTCGCGGTCAAAATAAAATATCTGTTCTGGCGAATGCGTGGCAATGGAAGCGGGAAATACAGCCCTCAAGGGACGCCATGCATCATCTCCCTCTCCCCAAGAGGGAAGCTCTTCGATCTTAACGTCTGGGTGTGCGAGAAGAAAAGGCGTCGTCAAGTAATTCCAGATTGAGAATCCACAGAAGTAGGCGAGATGCAGATCGTCCCAGGGTGTGCAATCGGTGTGTCCAAGGAATGCCGCCCGCGGATCGCTGCGGACTTGCAAAAGGTCGCCATTCAATCCCTCAATGGCAACCTTATCAGGACGATATACGCCGCGTTTGTCGGGAGCGGTAAATCCCGTGAACCGAAGCGACTGCGTGTGTGTACATCCCTCCGCAACGACGTCCTTCAGTAGTCCCGCTTTGCCCTTACGGGCGAGCAGTGCTCCGTCAATCGACATATGGACCGTAAATCGTTTCAGCTGATGCCACCGGTCCATTCCCCCGCTGGCACTGAGAGCATCTTCGAGCAAAGTCATTCGTCAATCTCCAACCTGAAAGGGGTTCTCGCCGTTGGCCCGTCCATCGGACCCTTTGAGACCGGTGCCCTTGGCATCGTTTCCGCGGGGCGAACAAGGTCGCTGCGTCCAAATCCCGTGTTGGCCTGAGACATGCCGCGATCGGCTTCGGGAAGCTGGGGAGGAGCATCTCGGTTTCCGTCACGTAACGTGGTCGGCTTGCGTTCGAGCGCAGGATCTCGAGATCACTATGAACGCGGGCGGCTAAATTGGCGCGTTAAATGTTGTCAGGACTTGTCAGGGTGAGGACTTGTTAGAGTGAGGACTTGTTAGAGGTCCATTCGTAAGCCCGCGTCGCCTGTTGGCTAACAGTGTGGTCTAGCCCAACGCGGCAAGAACATGGGTATCCGTCGGCTTATGGAGTGGCGGAGCGGCGAAGCTCATCCAGCAGGTGCTCTGCTGCCTTGAGATCGGAGTTATCGAACCCTTCCGTGAACTTCGCGTAGACGGGGGCGAGCAGGTCGAGTCCATCGGCAGCACGGTTATGCCCGGACCAAAGGCGCGCCAAAGTCGTTGCCGTCCGTAATTCCCAGGCTAATGCGGATTGCTTGCGGGCCCGCCCGAGCGATTGCAGCAGACAATTTTCAGCGTCAGGGCGATCGAACCGAGCCGACGATCCAAGAATGTGCCCCTTGATACGAAGCATTTCCGGCATGTCGAACGATTCTCCGGTTCCTCCAACCTGGGCGATCGCGCCATTGATGGTGATGGAGGCGGGGCCGGAGCTGGTGTGGGAGAGGCCGCGGAGATCGTAGATGTTGCGGCAGCAGTCGGGATTGGTGTCGGAGAGGAGGTCGCCGTTGAAGGCGCCGGGGGCGCCGCTGACGCGCACGCCGTTCCTGCTCAATGTCGGCGTGCGGTCGCTGGTCTATCTCGTCGTCTTCCTGCTCGTCATCCCGGCCGGCAACTGGCTGTTGCCCAATCCCGACGCCGAGGGGACGATCAATATCTCGCGCGACGACATCGTGTTCTCCTTTGCCGTCCTGTTCGTCGTCACCTTCCTGCTCGAGGTGAACACCCTGCTGGGCCAGAATGTCCTGCTGGCCTTCATCACCGGCCGCTACCACCGGCCGCGGGTGGAGCAGCGCGTCTTCCTGATCATCGACATGAAGAACTCGACGGCGGCCGCCGAGCGGCTGGGCGAGGTGGCTTTCCACGGCCTGCTCAATCGCCTGATCGGCGATCTCAGCGGCGCGATCGTGGCGCACAAGGGCGAGATCCACAAATATGTCGGCGACGAGCTGATCGCGACCTGGCCGCTGGCCGAGGGCCTCAAGCCGGCGCGCTGCCTGCTGGCCTGCTTCGACGCCATCCAGCGGATGGCAGCCCTCGGTCCGTCCTATGAGCGCGAGTTCGGCCAGCGGGTGGAGGTCCGTGCCGCCCTCCATTGCGGGCCGGTCGTGGTGGGCGAAATGGGCTCGTTCAAGAAGGAGATTGCGCTGATCGGCGACACGCTGAACACGACGGCCCGCCTCGTCGACGCCTGCCGCGAGACCGGCGAGCCGGTCATCGCCTCGGCGGCGCTGCTGGAGCAGCTGGTCGTCCCAACCGGCATCGCCGCGCGCGCCCTGGGGCCGATCCGGCTGCACGGCAAGAAGAGCGCGGTCGAGCTGGTCGCGCTGCAGGCGAGGTCAGGTCGTTGACGTCAGGCCGTTGACGTCAGGTCGTTCACGCCGACGGCGTGGTGTGGGCGATGGCGTCGTCGAGGACCGAGAAGACGGTCGCGGCGTCCGATCCCGTCGGGTTCATCGACTGATATCCGGCCTTGAGCTTGCGACAGAGCTCGTAGGGGGTGGGCGTTCCCGCCGGCACGGGGATCGGGTCGGCTGTCGTCCAGAACCGGCTCGGGTTGGGATAGAAGAAGCCGATCTGCCGCAGGAAGCACACGGCGTCGTAGAAGGCATCGAGCGGGCTGCCGTCGGGATTGCGGAAGCGGTCGCCGTCGAGCGACTGGGTCATGCACCAGTCGACCATGGCCTGGATCTCGGCCGCGATGCGCGGCTGCAGCGCGGGCGCCTGCTTCCAGCCGTAGCCCAGCAAGGTCACGAGGTCGTAGTTGTTGTGGTCGCTGTATTGCCGCTTGTCGTCCGGCTTCCATCCCGCCGGGTAGCGCAGGTCCTTGATCTTCAGGATCGTATCGACGATGCGCGCCAGGTTGGGAATGTTGCCCTTGCGGAAATGGGCGATGTGGAAGGTGAAGGACAGGTCCTGCACCCGCGTGGGCTGCCCGTCGAAAAGGTAGGTCGGCCCCCAGAAGCCGGTGTCCGCGTCCTGGTTGGCGACGAAGTATGCCAGCAGCTTGTCGGTCATGGGCGGCGTGACCGAGAACTGCAGCTCGGGGTGAGCGTTGAGGGCTGCGGCAATGCCCGACTTGAAGAACAGTTGGGCCAGCGAATCCTGCAGCGAGCCCAGCTCGTCGCGGTTGTTGCGTTTGGTCTGGCGGATGTCGCTCACCTGCAGGCGCTGCAGGTCGGCGACAAGCCAGTCCATGTCCTGGAATTTCGCCATGAAGGCCAGCGGCTGAAGCGCCACGCCATGGCCCAGGTTCGGGTCCTGCAGCTCGCCCACCGTCGGCTCGATCTTGCGATACAATTCGGTGCAGCACGGGCCCCAGGAGCCGCCGGGATCCTGCTCGAGCGGCGGCTGATCGTGGTTGGCGAGGCTCGTCTCGAGGTCCTTGAGCGTGGTCTCGGCGCGCGGCCAGTCCGCCGTGTAGTTCAGCAGCCACTGCGCCTCGAGCCGATGCTGCTGCGAGCAATCGACCGAATGGCCCTGCTCCTGCAGCTTGTCGACCTGGTCGGCGAGCGGCGTGAGCCGATCCCAGAGCGCCGCCCGGCGCTGGTCGTAATAGGGATCGGCCACCGCGAACTCGTGCTTGATCCGCTGCAGCACGTCGCTGCGGTCGATGAGGGCACGGATCGGCTGCAGCTCAGGGGACATGCAATCCTTTCTGTAGCTCCCTCCAGGGTTGTATAGGCGGACAGCTTTACACGGCAGGCGGTTGGCCGCAAGGTCAGCGGAGGGCCGTCAACTCCGCGCCGGCACGGCGATGTTCCTGTCGCGCAGCCTCTGCTCGAGCACCGGGATCGCCGGGCCGGGATTGCCCTCCTGGCACTGGCCGATCGCGACGGCGGTGGCGTTGCCGACCGGGAGGCTGCCCTTGGCGTTGCCGCCCTTGGCGTAAGCGTTGATGAGCGACCGGCAATAGGCCGTATCGCTCGTTGTCGGCTGGGCATTGCTGCTGGTGGCAATGCACATACCTGCGACCAAAGACGTAATCGCAGCGGCACAAAGTGAGAGGGATTTGCTCATCTGAGGCACCCTTCGCATTTGCCGGGAACGCCCGATTGCTTCCCGCGCCTGTCGATGAATCTACCGCCGGGCGCCAGACGTTATTCCCTGCAAGGCGAAGCGCCTGATTAGGCCATCACCTTGCCGCGCGTCGATGGCACGCGCGTGAGCTCGGCACCGGCCGTGTTCTTGAAGCCGAGCCTGGCAAGCGGGATGGTGCCGCGCTCCTGCATCACGGCGTCGTCCTCGGTGAGGTCGCGGACCAGGCAGCAATATTCGAGCGACAGGCCGTTGGGATCGCTGAAGTAGATCGACTTGGCCCAGCCGTGGTCGACGATGTCGGTGACGTCCAGGCCCTTGGCGCGCAACTGGTCGCGCTTGGCGGCGAGGCCCGCTTCCGTCCCCGCCTCGAAGGCGAAGTGATAGAAGGCGGCGGGCACGCCGAGGCCGCGGTTGATGCCGGCATCGTACTTGGTCGGCACGCCGGGCATGTCGTTCGCCTCCATGAAGGCCAGCAGCTGGTCGCGCCCGACATCGAAGAAGACATGCCGCAGATGTCCGCCTTCCTGGATGCGGAGCGTGTCCGCGACGACGGGCTTGAAGCCCAGCACGTCCTCGTAGAAGGCGCGCGTCTTGTCGAGGTCGAGGGTCGACAGGCCGATATGGGAAAAACCTTTGTTGCTCATGGTGGTTCACTCCTCACCCGTTGGCGTCGGACGACAATGGTGCGGCGCTTTGGGCGACGGGACAAGGGGGCGCGCTCCCAGCAAAGATCATGATTGCTTCACCGGCAATCTGCTGGTCAATCTTCTGCCAAATGCGGCGCCACGGTGTCCTGCAAGGGCGGGCCTCAGCCCTGCTGGCGGTGCTGATCGCCCTGGGCGGCTGTGCGACCAAGGCGCAGCAGGAGGTGTCGCGCATTCAAGGGATCGCCGCGGCGAACGCCCCGGTCATCGATGCCTGCTGGCGGCGCGCCGTGGCCAGCCCGCCCCACCAGGCGCTCAAGGGCAAGATGGGCGACAACAGCGATGCCCTGACGCTCGCCATGAAAACCAATGCCGAGAAGGCCACGCCCGAGGAGGCGGCGCAGATGCTGTCGCTTCAGCG
>Ga0137412_10004766_pt1 | contig 10830 bp, 10 predicted proteins | sample CZODoug2_1_16fun_FD_122160 | JGI IMG/M metagenome (GOLD analysis project Ga0137412, IMG submission 122160) | Vadose zone soil fungal communities from Angelo Coast Range Reserve, California, USA - CZODoug2_1_16fungal (Hybrid Assembly) | ecosystem: Environmental > Terrestrial > Soil > Vadose zone... | reverse complement strand
TGCCGCGGCTGCCGCCTGGCCGGACCTGGGCGTAACCACTACCCCAAATATTGAGCCGAGCACGCCGCCGACCGCGAACGCAACAACGAGTGCACGATTTATCGTGAACGTGACCATGGCTCCTTACATAAGCCTGCTGGCGGCCAGCTCGATGCGAGAAACAAGAGCAAGCATTGCTCCATGGTCCTTGATCGGCATGCGGGGCGGCACGGCTGCCGGAAACACTTTCTTCAGATCGGCGAGGCGCACCCGTATTTCCTTGAGCGCGGCAGCATCTTTTTTCTCCAAGCCGGCAGCGACGCTTTCGATCATGCGTTCTGCCTCCCAAATGAAGCCACGCGCATCCTGATATTCGACCGGCTTGGCGATCCTGCCACCCACGATGGCGTTTTCATATTCGCCGGCCGCGGTCTTGATCGCCTCAACGGCGGCCTCCATCACGAAGCTTGCCCAGCGATCGGCCAAGCTTGCCTGCAAGGAAGCGTCGGCGGATGCCGTCGCCTCACCGATCGTCTTGAGCGCGCGGGCATAGTCGTTCCCGGCCTTTCGCGCCTTGACCAGACTGACGAGCGACTTGAGCCCTTCCTCGAAAGGGGCGACGTTATGGCCGGCAAGCGCATCCTTGATATCGGCGTATATTTCCTCGGACGGATGCAGGAAATGCGGGAGCGCGGCGTTCCACTGTCCCTGCTTGACCAGTTGGTCGCCAACCATGATATGCCCACGCAGAAGCGCCATCCGCACCGCAAAGGCAAGATCGGGCGGCAGATCGTCCAGCCCTTTCGTCTCGCCCCCCTCGCCTCCCTCAGCCGGCGCCTTGCTAGGTTCCTTGCTCGCCGGCTGGCCATGATCCTCGTGCTGCGCCAGCACAAAGCCTCCAGGCAAAACGCGCGCAATGGCGGTATCGGTTGCCGACTTCGCGGCCATGCCCGGCCGCAAACCAGACGGCTGGCGAACTTCTACAGCAGGAACATCGGCTGCCCCCGCCGCGGCCGCCGCGATGGCGCCCGTTCCCGCTACCGCGAAGGCACCAACGCCGAGCCAGATCTTGCGTTTTGATTTCATGTTCGCTTCTTGGAATAATTCCAAATTGTGTAGCTGTTACTGATGCTTGTCATTATCATGGCTGGTTGGAATTGACGAGCCCATACACAATGGCGTGACCCTGGCTAATATGCTCAACGGCGTCGCGTTCCGGCTCGCTTGACTTTGTCGAACGAGATTCTTTTTTTCCGCTTGCTGCATTGATCCAAATCAAGGGCGCAAGGCCACATGCAGATTGTCATAAGCGACATTCTTTCAGCTGAAGATATCGCGACCGTGTGCGCCACGCTTGAGCAGGCACGCTTCGTCGACGGCCGCACGACCGCCGGGTTCTCGGCGAGCCTTGTGAAAAACAACCGGCAAGCTGCCGGCGGCGACCGCAAGCTTGATACCATTCGCAAACTCATTGCGGCACGCATCCTTGGCAACGAGCTGTTTCAAATCGCGGTGCGCCCAAAACTGCTCTCCCCGTTGCTGTTCTCGCGCTACGACAAGGCCATGCACTATGGCAGCCATGTCGACGACGCATTGATGAACGGCATGCGCGCCGACGTCTCCTTCACGCTTTTCCTGTCCGGACCGGATGAATACGACGGTGGCGAACTTGTCATCGAAAGCCCGGCCGGCGAGGACGCGGTAAAATTAAACGCGGGCTCGCTGGTCGCCTATCCGTCGACTGCGCTGCACCGCGTCAATGACGTCACCCGCGGCTCAAGGCTCGCAGCGGTCGGCTGGGCACGCAGCTTCATCCGCGATCCGGCCCAGCGTGAACTGCTCTTCGACCTGGACACCGCACGGCGGGAAATCTTTGCACGCGACGGCAAATCGAAGGCGTTCGACCTCATTTCAAAGTCGCTATCCAATCTCATGCGGATGTGGGCGGAGGATTGAGGCTAAGCCTCGATCACAATCTTCGGCGCCGCGCGACCAGTGCCTTCGCGAAGCTGGTCACGCACCTTGGCTGCGATATCGCGATAGATCACGGCATGCGGACCGTCGGGCACGGTCGCGACAACCGGCAACCCTGAGTCCGACCGCTCACGGATATCCATGTGCAGCGGCACTTCGCCAAGGAACGGCACGCCCAGGCGCTGCGCCTCGTTACGTGCGCCGCCATGGCCGAATATGTCGGATCGCGAGCCACATTGCGGACAGTGAAAATAGCTCATGTTCTCGACGATGCCGAGCACCGGCACATTGACTTTGCGGAACATCGCGATGCCGCGCCGCGCATCGGCGAGCGCGAGATCCTGCGGCGTCGAAACGATCACCGCGCCCTTGAGGGGCACTTGCTGGGCCATGGTGAGCTGCGCATCGCCGGTCCCTGGCGGCATATCCACCACCATCACGTCAAGCGTTCCCCATTCGACTTCACGAAGCATCTGGGTGAGCGCGGAAATCACCATCGGACCGCGCCAGATCATGGGCGTTTCCTCATCGATCAGAAAGCCGATCGACATGACGGTCAACCCGTAGCGGCTGATCGGCTTGAGCCGCGTGCCGCCAAGCGTCTCCGGCCGCTCCTTGATGGCCAGAAGTTTTGGCAGCGACGGCCCATAAATGTCGGCGTCGAGAATTCCGACCTTGAGGCCGTGGTCGCGCAACCCGAGCGCCAGATTGACAGCAGTGGTCGATTTCCCGACGCCTCCTTTGCCGGAGGCAACCGCAATTATCGCTTCGACCCCGGGGACACCCATCGTCGGCTTCGGCTGGGCGCCGTGCGCATGAGGGGGGGCGGCACCCGCGCTTGACGCGGGGCGAGCCGGTGCCGGGCGAGCAGGCGCTGGACGCGCCGGCGCTGAGCCTGGCTTGCGTTCCGCGGTGAGCGCAACGAGGGCCGATTGCACGCCAGGCAAAGCCCGAACGGCGTCCTCGGCACGCTGGCGGACCGACTCCCAGCGAGCAACATCTGCGGCATCGACCGCAATCGAAAAAAACACTTTGCCATCGCTGACCACCACGTCCGACAGCACATCGGCGGACGTCAGCGGCAGCCCATCAGGGCTCGCCACTTTCGCAAGACCGTCGAGAATCTGTTGTTTGGTCGCCGCCATTTCGATGTCACCAAATATTGCGATTGCGCCGCCACCATAGGGGCAGCAACTGACCGGTCAACGGCCGAAGCAGCCGCACCCTCACGAGATGGTTGACGGGAGCGTTCCGCCGTCGCACTCACTTGGCATATAGGTAGTCGTGATAGCAGCAACAAAGCATTCCGGGAGGACATGATGGCAAAGGTTGCGTTTCTGGGTCTTGGTGTCATGGGCTTTCCCATGGCGGGGCATCTCAAGACCAAAGGTGGCCACGACGTCACCGTCTACAACCGAACAACCGCCAAGGCCGAATCCTGGGTTGCCAAGTTCGGCGGGCGTCTGGCCGCGACGCCGAAAGAGGCGGCCGCGGGCCAGGATTTCGTCATGGCCTGCGTCGGCAATGACGACGATTTGCGCGCGGTCACGCTTGGCCCCAATGGGGCATTCGCGGGCCTGTCGGCCGGCGCCGTATTCGTAGACCACACCACGGCATCGGCTGAAATTGCCCGCGAACTCCACGCCGAAGCGAAGAAACGCGGCTTTGACGCCGTCGATGCCCCGGTTTCCGGTGGCCAGGCCGGAGCGGAAAATGGCGCACTGACGGTCATGTGCGGCGGCGATGCCGCCCCCTACACCCGCGCCGAGGCCGTGATCGCCGCTTACGCGAAGATGTGCAAGCTCATCGGGAGCCCGGGCGCAGGCCAGCTCACCAAGATGGTCAACCAGATTTGCATTGCCGGCCTCGTGCAGGGCCTGGCCGAAGGCCTGCACTTCGCCCACAAGGCGGGCCTCGACGTCGAGGCCGTGATCGCGACCATTTCGAAGGGCGCCGCGCAGTCCTGGCAGATGGAAAACCGCTACAAGACCATGAATGACGGAAAGTTCGACTTCGGTTTTGCGGTGGATTGGATGCGCAAGGACATGTCGCTTTGCCTGGGCGAGGCGAGGCGCAACGGCGCAAGCCTCCCCGTGACGGCGATGGTCGACCAGTTCTATGCGGAAGTGCAAAAGATGGGCGGCCGTCGCTGGGACACATCGAGCCTCATCGCGCGGCTGGAGCGTTCTTAGACGCCCTCGCCGGAAGCGGCATCGGCGCGAGCAATCCGATCAAATAAACGCTCATGGCGGCCGTTGCCACCCCGCCGGATGAAAGCGCCAGGGCGCAATCGAGAGGCGGTGCTTTCATGTTATCGATTCGATTGCGTGTCCCAGGCGCAGCGTAGCACGAGCGTTCTTCACGCGAATCTTACGCTGCACGTTATCCTGAAACCTTTCAAGCTCCACAACGTTTGTTGCGGCGGCCGGCTTGCGGCGCCTGGGCCGCGGCAGTATTATGTGTTAACGGCTACCCGAGGTGGAGCTCGTCATGGAACAATGGCCCGAGCGCTTTGTCTATGTGTGCAACGCCTCGCCCGCCTCCCTGGTCAACATCTTGCCGATGGTGCACGCCGGGATTGATCGGATCGAAGAACTGGTCATCTTCTGCGGTGCCAGGTCACTCCATTCGAAGGACGCAAACGAGATCGCGGAGGCGATCGATCCGGCCAATCGGCTGCGGCGCAACGCCAGCCAGTGGTCGAAGGGGCGGCTGTCGGGAAAGCGCATTTCGGTTTTCCCCGGCGACGCGACCGATATCGCCAAGTGGCTGCGCCACATGACGGCCGTGTTCGAGCGGCCCGGGGCGGAAAAGTTGCCGGTCATCTACAACGTCAAGGGTGGCACCAAGGAGATGGGGCTCGGCGGCGCGATCGGCGCCGCCAACCGCGATTTCTGGATCGTCACTGTCACGGAGACGCCGGTCGGTGTGCAAGTCGTCCGCCCAGATGGCCAAAAACCCTTGGCACGGCATGGCGAATTGACGCTTGCCGACTATCTCGCAGCCTATGGCTTCATCGAGAAGGATGCGACCGTCCGGTTTGCGGCCGAAGCGATGTACGCGGCCAACCGGGACCGCATCGCCACTTATGCCAATCGCATTCTGCCGAAACCGCCGTCAAACCTGACGCAAATGGAAAGTATCATGCGCGGGTTGTACAGGATCATCGAGCCGCTCCACGACAGTTCGGGACGGCATTTTTATCCCGGCACGATCAGCGCCGCAGGCGTCGAACGCGTGGTGCGCAAGGAAGTATTGGGGCTCCTGGAAGCCATGGATGGGTTTCTGGGATGCCGGCTCGGCCCCATTGGGGACACACTCGACGTCACGCAAAAAGACGCTTTGCGCTTCATGAGCGGCGGCTGGTTCGAGGCCTATCTATTCAACCGATTGACAACCGCCCTGCAAGGAACCGATGGCGCGCAGCTTTACGCCAACCTCCACCTCGCCCACGCCCATGCGGATGGTCTCGTCGGCCCGGACATGGCGGAATTGGACATCGTCCTGCTCGTCAATAGCCAGCTGCACATCATCGAGGCCAAGACATCGAGCATGACCACTGCGGCGGCGAAACGAAACTACGAATCGTCGATCGCGCAAAGTCATTCGATCCAAGCCCAACTCGTTGGCCAGACCGGTAAGATTCTCCTTTGCAATCCCCGCGACGACGAAGCCAGCGTTCGGAAGGAAGACGAAACCGGGGTTCACCCCCAACGCGGCGGCCGGGAACTTTTCCTCGGCGCCGGCGCCGTCGACGCGCTCATCGTTCGCGTGAAGGAACTGGTGGCGGCCGCGTCATAGCTATCCACACCAGGCGTTAAAACTCGATCACCTCCCCATCCCGCGCGACCAACAGGCCGGCGCGGGCAACCTCATGGCGGTGCTCCAGCATCAACGAACTCATATGCGTCACCATGATTCGGCGCGCACGAAGTTGGGGCAGCCGTGCCTCGATAGTCTCCCAGCTCAGGTGGCCCGGGAAGCGTCCCTGATAGGCATAGCACTCGACAACAAAAAGATCGGCGCCGGCCGCGACCCGCACCAGCGCGTCGGTCCATTCCGTGTCGCCCGAATAGGCGAACGATCGCGCCCCGTCGGTAATACGCACCGCGGTCGAGGGCGCGCCCGATCGATGCACGACTTCCGTCGTCTCGACCGTATGGCCCAGGATGTCGGCCGGCTCTCCGGGCACGATCTCGACGATCTCAAGGGGAAATCGCCATTGATTGGCGGTGGCGCCTGGAAAAAAGACTTCCAATGCCGCCATGATCCGATCACGCGTTCCAGGCGGCCCCGCAATCGTGAGCGGGCGCTTTCGGCGGGTCAGCAGTTGCGCCTCCAGCAACAGAAACGGCAGCCCACCGAAATGGTCGCCGTGAAGATGCGAGAGGACGACGCCCTCGACTCGGTCGAAATCGAGGTTGCGGGTCTTCAAGGCAACCGGTGATGTTGCGCCGCAATCAACAAGCAGCGTTGTTTTCGCGGTTTCGAGCCAGAAGCAGGTGTTGAATCGCCCGCCGGAGCCGAAGGCATCACCACAGCCGACAATAATCAGTCGCATCGTTCTAGGCCTGCGCACTTGGACGTGCCGAAATATCACCGTGCCAGCGCATCACATTGGCGCACGCGCCCGGCACGTCGAGTCGAGCCAGCTTCATGAAGTCGAGCGTCACGAGGCCGGTAATGTCCGCCACCGAGAAACGGTCGCCAGCAACAAACTGCCTACCTTTAAGGGCATCGTCGAGAATATTCAGGAAGTCCACGATACGCGGCTTGTTGGCCTCGGCCCAGGCCGGGACCTGTGGCACCTCCCTCGCCTGCATGGCGGGATGGCTGTTGCGAAAAACATGGCTTACCGGGAACAGGAAGTTGAGTTCAAGGCGCCGGTTCCACATTTCAATCGCGGCGATTTCCAATGGATCACGCCCAAACAGCGATGGCTCCGGGTTGAGCGCTTCAAAATAGCGGCAGATCGCAATTGATTCGGCAATGACCGTCCCGTCGTCGAGAACCAGCACCGGCACCCGCTGGATCGGGTTGATCTTCGTGAATTGTGCCGATTTTTGCGCAAGCGCGCCGAGATCGACCTGTTCCATGGGTACCGTCACGCCCTTCTCGGCAAGATAGACCCGCACCCGCCGGGGATTGGGCGCCCGGCCGCCGTCATAGAGTTTCATAAATAACCTGTTGTTAATACGTATGACCAGAGCCCTTGATTCAAGCCATCTCGTCACAGAAGCTAATTATTTACCCAGGTTCTTAGTACCCTCTTAAGGTTGGTTTTAAGGAATTTGCGGGACCTTGTGCAGACCACCAAGCACTCGGCGCGCTCACGGGCCTCATCCAGCGACATCTGCCGTTGGGCCAGGGTTCAAGAGCGGGGCCTCAGTACCACAAATTAGTACCATAATTTCATGGGCGTAGACCGCGAACATCGTGACTTTGCGCCAACCTCCGGCGGCCAATCGGCCGACGGCGGGCTGCCGGTCGACGGGGGACCACAGGTGGCGGGCGGCCAACTGGCCGGGGGCGACCAACAGGCCGCAGGTGGCCCATCGGCCGAAAGGGGCATGAAGGCCGAAAAGGGCATGACGGCCGACCACCGTCGCGAGACCGACCGGCGCAAGACCGCACGGCGCAACGCCAGGCGGCACGTGAGGGAAGTGCGGGATCGTTTGGCTTCCGCCAACGCCGCGCGCCCGGTCTTCGATTACGAGCTATTGCGCGGTTTTGCCCAAAACCGAGTCTCCGCATCGCTGGTCGTCGTGCTTCTGGTCGGCATGGTCGGATCACTCTCGAGCATCTGGGTCGGACGATTCACGGCCGCGATCTGGACCGCCGCCGTGCTGGTCATCCACGCCGTCTTTGTGATGATGTGCCGGCAATTCATGGCCGAGAAGCAACGCGCACAAAATGTCCGCGCTTGGCGCAGGCGCTTTGTCGTGCTCGACCTGTGCTTCGGCCTGGCCTGGATGTACATCCTGGTGCAGCCGATCGGCGTCGAAGAGGGGTCGGGCACGTTCATGCTGTTCGTCATGCTGCTCGTTGTCGCAATATCGAGCATGCTGGCATCGAACGTGCCACTCGCGGTTTATGCCTCGACTTTGCCGGTCACCATCGCGGTCACGCTCGGCTTTGTGTCCAAGGGGACGCTGCGCGACCAAATCCTTGCCGTGATGACGCTGACCGCGCAGGGATACTTTTCCCTGCTCGTGTATCGGCTCTATTCGGCTACGCTTGCGACGCTGCAAGCGCGCGCCGAGAAGGACGCTCTGATTGGCGAGCTTGAAGCCTCCAAAGCCATTTCGGACGAAGCACGGCGCCGGGCGGAAGGCGCCAATGTCGCCAAGTCGCGCTTCCTCGCACAAATGAGCCACGAACTGCGTACGCCGCTCAACGCCATCCTCGGCTTTTCCGAAGTGATGAAAACCGAAATTTTTGGGCCGCATAGCTCTTCGGCCTACAAAGACTATTCCAACGATATCCACGTGTCCGGCGTGCATCTCTTGGGCCTGATCAACGAAATTCTCGACCTGTCCCGCATTGAAGCCGGCCGATATGAACTCAACGAAGCTGTGGTATCTCTCGCAACCGTTGTCGCGGAATGCAGCCACCTGCTGGGCATGCGCGCCAAAAGCCGCCGTCTCGTCGTCCACGAATTGTTCGAACCCGACCTGCCACCCTTGTGGGCCGACGAGCGCGCCATTCGCCAGATTTGTCTCAACCTCCTGGGCAACGCCATCAAGTTCACTCCGCCGGGCGGCGAAATCTGGCTTAAGGTCGGATGGACAGCATCGGGTGGGCAATATATGAGCATAAAAGATTCCGGTTCCGGAATTCCGGACGAAGAAATACCGATCGTGCTCGCCTCTTTCGGACAGGGATCGAATTCAATCAAATCAGCTGAACAGGGCGCAGGCTTGGGATTGCCGATTGCCAAGAGTTTGGTCGACCTCCACGGCGGCACCTTCACGTTCAAATCAAAACTGCGTATCGGCACCGAAGTGCTCGTCACTTTCCCGCCGGAGCGGGTCTCTCTCCCGCCGGAGCGGGTCTCTCTCCCGCCCGAACGGATCACGGCCGCGCTCGCACCGCTCGCGCCGCTTATCGAACCGTCGCCGCCGATCCAGCCCGTATCGTCGAAAGCCATTTGAGGCCGATCCCGTGCGCAGCGCTCTTTTTGTCCTGATCGTCGTTCTGGCTGTGGTGCTGCTCGGCTTCCTTGCGCGACCGGAAGCAATGCCTGCCCTCGGCAAGATCGACGACTGGTCATTGTCGTTGAGGATTTTCATCGGATGCCTGATCGTTGGGATTTTGTTGGCATCGTTTCGTCAACGCCTGACCCACGCCATCGCATCAATCCTGGTCTGGGGCTCGATCGTCGTCGTCCTTGCGGTCGGCTATACGTATCGCTTCGATTTACGCGATGTCGCGGACCGGGTCATGGCGGAACTGTTGCCCGGACGCGCGGCCACGCGCGGACGGCTTGTCGAGATCGTGCGCACCGGCAACAACTTTCCGGTCCTCGCGCAGGTCAACGGCGCCCATGTCGCGATGTTGCTCGACACCGGCGCGACCTCCGTCGTGCTCACCCAGGAGGCTGCGAGATCAGCCGGCCTGCCGCTCGAAGTGCTTGCCTACACGGTCAGTGTCGAGACCGCCAATGGGCGAACGCGTGCCGCCCCTGTCACCATCGATGCGATCACCATCGGCGGCATTACGGAGCGCGCCGTGCCGGCCCTGATCGCGCAACCCGGCCAGCTGCAAACAAACCTCTTGGGTATGAGCTTCCTCAACCGGCTGCAAAGCTGGGAGGTGCGCGGTGACAAGCTGATGCTGCGCGGCAAGTAACAGAAGATTCAATAAATCAGACTCACGAGAAATCGCAACGAGGCCGCCAGCAAGAACAAGCCGAAGACAATTTCAAGATTTCGCTTGGGCATCGCATGGGCAAGCCGCGCCCCCAAGGGCGCGATGAGACTCGATACCGGCGCCATCAGGGCAACGCCAACAAACGATACAAACCCGATTGAAAAAGCCGGCATCATGGATTGCTGCGGCAGTCCGGCCAACATATAGCCGATCATTCCGACAATCGTAACTGGCACACCGAGCCCGGCCGACGTCGCTACCGCATTGTGAATCGACTTGCCATGCAGGGTGAGGATCATGTTGGAAACGGAGCCTCCGCTGATCCCCATCAGCGATGCCGCAAGGCCGATCCCGTAACCATAGATCCTGTTGCCGATGCCGTGCGGCAGGTCGTCGGCCAGCCGCCATGCATCGCCGCCGGCCAGGAGTTTGACCGCAATGATCATGGCGACGACCACATAGGCAATCGTCAGCACCTTGCCGGGCGCGAATGCCGCAATAACGGAACCCGTCGCAACACCCAGGACGGCGGGGACCGCCCAGGCCCGCACGACATCCATCAGCACGGCGCCGCGCGCGCGATGGGTGAGATAGGATCGGACATTAGTTGGAACGATGATCGCAATCGAGGTGCCAACGCAAAGCTGCATGCGGACATCCTCGGGCACGTCCAGCACACGAAACACCTCGTAAAGCACCGGGACGATGATTCCGCCCCCGCCAATGCCGAACATGCCGGCAAGCATGCCGGTTACCAGACCGCCGGCGACAATCGTCCCTGCCAGCCACGCTATATCCCCGATAGGAATTCCGAACATGCATTTCCCCACACCGTATATTCGGGTGTACGGCACCTTCTCGAGCGTGCCCACATCCCCTGCGATCGGTCAGCTTCTTATGCCGGTGGTACAATTTTCAAAAGAGTGCAATACGAAGCGACATCAGCCGAGGCGAGATCCCGACTCGCAACGCAGAACGCAATGGGAGCCTACTTGATGGCTGCGA
>Ga0137412_10004765_pt1 | contig 10831 bp, 10 predicted proteins | sample CZODoug2_1_16fun_FD_122160 | JGI IMG/M metagenome (GOLD analysis project Ga0137412, IMG submission 122160) | Vadose zone soil fungal communities from Angelo Coast Range Reserve, California, USA - CZODoug2_1_16fungal (Hybrid Assembly) | ecosystem: Environmental > Terrestrial > Soil > Vadose zone... | reverse complement strand
GGAATTAACCTGAGTTTCGAAACGTGCTGAACCGGCGCCTGTTTGAAGAGATCGCGGCAGCGTTTGGAACCGCATTGGTGTCACAGCTGGGCCGCTTCGCGGCCGGAAAGGGTGCCACGGGTTGAGGCGCGTCCTAGCGAAGAAGGGCCGCAACGCCAACGGAGCGCGCTGGGGCCGAGAGGATAATTTGACACGGCACTAGAGACAGGCTCATTGATGATGTTCGACCGCGTGTTGGATAGGCGCGCACGCTGGCGTTGCAGCCCTTCTTCGCTATGCCGCGCGTGGTTTTTCTGACCGCTATACTGGGATCCCTCAATCGACACGGACGTGGATCGCGCTGGCGATGGAAACTGAGAATTGCGGGTACTTGCCGGACCACTATGAGCGGCATCTCGGAACGATTGCCCGAGGTTGGTCGGACGAAAAGGAGGTACATGGTATTCATGTTGTGAGCTTTGATGCTCCAGTCTACGTTACCAATCCCAGTCCGTTCGATGACTCATTGACGGAGTTCCCCGGTGAGCCACCGCCAACGGTCTTCGCGTATCTGATACCCATCACGGCAGCGGAGCCTCCCTCGTTGAGGACGGAGGATGGAGTTGGTTCGAGGATTAACTCGAACGTTACGCTCCGGACATATGGGATCTGGCTCGCACTGAGTCAGCGGCCTTCAGTGGACTGGTCGGGATGAGGCGCTATACGCTGTTCCTGCAATCCCCGTTCGAGTTCGCGCCAGGTGATCTATCTGTGGTCCTTGTGAGGTGACGACTCTGGTGATAGTTGCCAGCCGACCTCACGGAGGCCCAGGCCGACTGTTCCCCTCACGCTTGCGACATGATGGCCAGGGGCCTGCCCTCGGGATCTTTGAAGAAAGCCATCCACTCCTCCGTGCCGTCTGCATGCCTGTGGATCATATGCGGCGCGCTGGTGAATTCAACGCCTCGCGCCTTCAACTCGTTGTGCGCTTTTTCGATGTCTGCGACGCGCATGTACAGAATGGATTCCTCCTTTGGAACGTCTCCCTCTTGCGTCAAAAACAGCCGTGTCCCACCGCAGTCGAAGAACGCGAGCTTTCCGAATGTGTATAGGTGCGGCAGACCCAGGACGTCGCCGTACCACGCTTCGGCCTGCTTGATGTCTTTCACTGTTCTGGATATCTGCCCGATAGGTCCGAGCCTGATTGTTGCATCCACAGTCTTCTCCTTGCGGCTGAGAGCGCCTCCCTTAGGTGCGCGGAACCACTGTCGGAGCGCTTTTCTGTTGCCGACGCCCAGCTTCGCGATTGCGTTTGCGACGTGGTACTTGACCGCATCAAGGCTGATACCCCGACGTACGGCAATGTTCCGATTCGTCATGCCGTGCTGAACGGCATGCACGACGCGCCATTCCGTCGGCGTCAGCAGATCATCATGAGGCGGTCGGCCTCTACGCTTCCCGGTGGTCATGCCGCAATCGTAATCCTCGGCATCCGGATTTACCCTCCCCCTGGCAACAGACAAAGTATTGGGTCACCTGTAGGCGGTGAAGCTGGTGAGGCTGCATGGCGTCTGTCGTTTTCGTCACTGCACAGCTTGCAGGAAATATCGGAGAGGGGATTTGCAGTGTTCCTGCGGTCCCGGTGCGCGTGCGCGTGCGATGATTGCTTTCGGCTAAGAGCGGACATCCCGGCCTCCCAGACACCGCGGATAGCCGGTTCCTCCCCGACCCGAAACTCCCGAATGATCATGACGACTTCGCGTACTCGGGACGCGATGGGGCCTTCAGGACTGCATCTGGGTTCGCGATGTAGCTTGCGAAGAACTCCGCCAGACTTCGAGCAATCCGGACAGCAGGACCGAAGTCAAAGCCCTCGACCCATACCTCTGAAACGGCGTCATCAACGGGTCTGAGCCTATATTGATAGCAGTCGATCAGGTAATCCGAGAAGAGCACGCCCGGCTCTGTCGAGCCGCCGTTCGCTTCTTTTTGCTCCACGCATTAAATATGGATACAGGAGACTCACTTGGTGAATGTAGCAGCGATGTTCGCGGCTGTCTGTCGCGCGACACGGCTGTCCGCTTTGGATCGAACGCTGCCCCGGTGCAGCGCTCCTGAGCGCTCAGCGGCCTTTAGTGGATGCAGGTAATTCCGCAGAGCCGATTTGCTCTGTTCCTGCAGTCCCCGTCCGAGTCAGGGTCAGGTGACGAATTGCCTGGTCAATCAGGCGGGAGCGGACAACATCCGGGTATTAGCGAGTGGGCGCGAGGAAACGAGCACCAGTTCTCTGGTCGATGACTTCGGTATTGAGCACGCACGCATTATCCTCTACCCAACGGACGAATTGCTCAGTGACGAACTCTCGCTGTGGAAGAAGGCTTGCATCGAGCTTGAATGAAAGTCGCGTCCCGCTGACCTGCGTCGGCCCTGCGCGGAGAAAGTCAGTTATCGCGCTCCCTTGGCGGTACTCCTGCCTCCACTCCCATCCGTCTCGGGACGTAATCAGAACACACCGTTCGGACAGAGCATTCGTTACGGCGAGGCCTGCTCGGCAGAGGCCCTCTCCGACGCTCGCGTTCGCCTGCTTGATCGCCGCCGAGCCCAGGGCAAAGAACAGCACGTCGACTTTGCCGCTCATGAAGTCCTCCGCCTGCCGGGTCACGTTCGGGGCGGGGATCTTCACGACGTCCGCGTAGCCCAGCCCCATGTTCGCGAGGTGCGCCTCGATGATCCGCGCAATCGTCTTTTGCGCGTTGAATTCGCTCGAAACGCGCTTGCCTTTGAGATCGGTGATCGAATTGATCCTGGAGTCGGCACGCACGTGCATGGCGACCCGGTACGGAATGAGCGAGCCTACGTAGCGCATCGCCGGTTGCTTGCCGCGGCCCTCGTATTCGCCGGTGCCGGTCGAGTAGAACGTCGCATCGAAGGAGTTCGACACGTTGAAATCCGCCGAGCCGCTTTCCACTTCGTCGAATCCCGTGCTCGCCTGTGCCTGGACGATGGCCCGGAGGTTTGCCTTCTCGACGAGCACTTTGGCGATCGCCTGCCCGGCGGAGTTGGAGAAGGACCCGGCCGGGGTGGTGACGATGCCGATCGTCTGGGCGCCTGCCGCGCCCGTCAGCAACGGGGCACACAGGGCCAGGGCGTGCAGCGATTTCATGGTCGATCTCTCCTCGCAAGGGCGCTAGGCCGCCATTTCCTTTGCAGCGGCTTTCTCTTCCTCGGCGGGGAAAAGCAATGCCGCGGCAAAGGTGACAAACGCCAGCGTCCCCAGCATGTAGTACAAGAGCTTGAAGTCCCCGCTCGACTTGTAAACCCAGGCGACAAGCGGCACGGCGAGTGCGCTCGCTCCGAACGAGACCACGTAACGCACCGCATAAGCGCGCGCGCGCCATTCCTCTGCGGTATAGCGTGCGATCATGGCGTCGTTGATCGGGATCTGTCCGAACACGAAGAACATCATCGCCACCGCGGTCGCAACCATCAGGTAATTCTCGGTGGTGCCGGCGAGGGCAAGCAGCGGTACCTGCAGCGCGACCACCGGGACGAACACCGATTTGAGCGGGCGGCGATCGAGCCACCAGCCGACGCAGAGCTGCGCGACCGCGGCGATCAGATAGACGCCGCACACGAGCATGCCGACGCCGAAGGTCGAGTGGGTCAGGGCCGAGAGACGCTCGTCGAATACCTTGGGCATGGAAATGGTGGTGGCGTTGAAGATCACGCCGCCACAGGCGGTGGCGACCGTGAGGACCGCGAACACGCGGGCGAGGTCAGCGCGCGAGGGCCTGGCGCGCCCGCTCGTGCGCGCCGGAGTTTCACCTTGCGCTTCGCGCGCGAACAGCACGAATGCCACGCCCACCCCGATAGCGATTGCTCCCGGAACGATGAACGCCGCTCGCCAGCCGATGGTGTCGGCGAGCGCGCCCGCGATCAGCGCGGAGAACGCGACACCGACGTTGCCGAAGACCCCGTTCACCCCGAGGACCCGGCCCACGTTCTCCCGGTTCGCGACCAGCATGGCGATGCCGACCGGGTGGTAGATCGCGGCGAAGACGCCGACCAGCGCGAGACCCAGGGCAATCTGCGCGGGCCCGGTGGCCAAGCCGGTGAGGATGCTCGCCGTGCCGATGCCGAAGAAGAACACCCTCATCATGCCCTGCCGGCTCCAGCGGTCGGCGAGCCACCCCGCCGGGATCGAGAAGGCGCCGAAGGCGATAAAGCCCCCGAGCGACAGCGGCAGGAGATCCGCGTAGCCGCGGCCGAGCTCGGCACCCATCGCAAGCACCACGGTGGGGAAAATGAGCATGAGGAGATGATCGAGCGTGTGCCCGACGTTGAGGAACAGGCTCATGCTGCGCGAGGTGTTCATGGGAAGGAGATGATAACCGGGCAGGTGTATTTGCGTCTGAGGCGCTCACGCTAGAAATCGGCGTCGTTTAGTAAGACAATTCTCGGCAGGCCGGTCCGCTTTAGAGGGAGCGACAGTGATCGAAATTCGAATTCTTGCGGTGTCGGCAGTGTTTCTGCTGGGGCTCGGGGGTGCGGTTGCCCAGGAGCCGAAGGACCAGGCCCGGAAATCCCAACAGACCGAAGCTCAGGTCGAAAGAGAAGCGGAGGAGATGCTCTCCGCCGTGGTGCGGGTCAGGATGAAGGCGCTTCCCGACGCCCGCAGCAACACCACCCTGGGTCCGAGCCGCGAGGGGACCGGCGTCGTGATCGACGAGCGCGGGCACATCGTCACGATCGGCTATATCGTGATCGAGGCCGATTCGATCGAGATCACTACGCAGGACGACAGGACCGTTTCCGCCACGCTGATCGGTTACGACCACGCGAGCGGCTTCGGATTGCTGCGCTCGGGCTCACCGCTGGGCGTGAAACCCATGCCCATGGGGCAGGCGGCCGATGTCGCCACGCGCGAGCCGGTCATGATCCTGCCGGCGGGCGGACGCGAGGCGGCGAGCCTTGCCTACGTCGTCTCCAAGCGCAAATTCGCGGCCGGCTGGGAATACCTGCTCGAGACCGCGATCTTCACCGCTCCAGCGACCTCCCAGTGGGCGGGCGCGGCGCTGGTGAGCCGCGAGGGGAAACTGGTCGGCATCGGCTCGCTTTACGTTCGCGAAACGCTCGAGGGCGGATCGCAGGTCCCGGGAAACATGTTCGTGCCGATCGACCTGCTGAAACCGATCCTCGCCGACCTCATCGAAAAAGGACGCAGGAGCGGGCCTGCGCGCCCGTGGCTCGGTCTGGCGACCGAGGAGCTGCACGGGCATCTGCTCGTGACCCGGGTTTCGCCCGAAGGCCCGGCGGACAAGGCCGGGGTGAGGAATGGAGACATCGTCGTAGGCGTCGCTGCGGACCCGGTCAAGACCCAGGAGGAGCTCTACCGCAGGGTGTGGGGGTTGGGCGCGGCCGGGATCGAAGTTCCGCTCAAGATTCTGCAGGGCGCGGACATGCGCGAATTCAAGCTGCGCTCGATCGACCGTTTCCAGTACTTCAAGGAAAAGCCTGTCTACTGAATGCGGGGGAGCTCTTCAAAAAAAAGCGGCGTAACCGCGAGAGCGGGTACGCCGAAAGGTGCTACGGAGGAGATCGGTTCTTAGCGGCGGCTGCGCACCAGGCGGCGATAGCCGGTTTCGAAATCGTTGGCGACGGCGTAGCTGAAACGCTCTGAATCCTTGTCGCGTTGCGCGAGCTGGTACATTGACAGCGTGGTACCCAGCACAAGGCCTGCGACGCACAGGCTTTGAAAGATGACGATGATGGCTTCCATGGTCCACTCCTGTTTTGGCAGTTCGTACCCCTTGCCCTACTTGTAGCAGGAAGCGGGCCAAGCCAGATTCAGGGGGTTAAGGTGGAGGGGTTATAGGTAAGATACTGATTAATATTAGTTATCTGTATATCATCCGATCAATGCACCAAACAGTGAGCACATGCTCAGGGTGGCGCCGGACTGACAAGGGCGTCACCGGCCTTCAAGGGGAAAACCTTCCTTGAGTGGACAATTCACCGGGACGATGCCGATCCAGGGGCACCAGAGCTTCGACCTGGGAGCGCTGGAGGCGTATCTGCGCAAGCACGGCTTTTCCGGCCCGCTCGGCGTGCAGCAGTTCAAAGGCGGCCAGTCGAACCCTACCTATTTGATCAGCGGCGCGGGAAAGCACCATGTGCTGCGCGCCAAGCCCGGCCCGGCGGCGAAGCTCCTTCCCTCGGCGCATGCAGTGGAGCGCGAGTTCCGCGTGATCACGGCTCTCGGGCAAGCGGGCATTCCCGTGCCGCGCACCTATTGCCTGTGCGAGGACGAGAGCGTCATCGGGCGCGCGTTCTACGTCATGGAGTACGTCGAGGGCCGCGTCCTTTGGGACCAGGCGCTTCCGCACATGACGCCGCCCGAGCGCGCCGCGATCTACGACGAGATGAACCGCGTGATCGCGGCGCTCCACCGGATCGACTACGCGGCCGCGGGCCTCGCGGACTTCGGCAAGCCGGGCAACTATTTCGCGCGGCAGATCGGGCGCTGGAGCAGGCAGTACCGGGCTTCGGAGACCGAACGGATCGAGCCCATGGACGCTCTGATCGCGTGGCTGCCGGAGAACATTCCCGCGCGCGACGAAACGACGGTGGTGCACGGCGACTACCGCATGGACAACTTGATTTTCCATCCGCGCGAACCGAGAATTCTCGCCGTCCTCGACTGGGAGCTTTCCACGCTCGGCGATCCGCTCGCGGACTTTTCCTATCACTGCATGAGCTGGCATATTCCGCCGGGGCAGTTTCGTGGCATCGCGGGGCTGGCCCTCGCGGCGTTGGGGATCCCGGACGAGTCGCAATACATTGCGTCATACTGCAAGCGCACCGGGCGCGAGGGGATAGAGCACTGGGATTTCTATCTCGCCTACAATCTCTTCCGGATCGCCGCGATCCTTCAGGGCGTGATGAAACGCGCGCTGGAGGGAACGGCGGCGAGCGCCCAGGCGCTCGAGGCGGGCCGGCGGGCCCGTCCACTCGCGGAACTGGGCTGGAAATACGCCGAAAAAGCAATGCTGAATCCCTAGCACGAGGGCCGAATGGATTTTGCGTATTCGGAAAAGGTGAAGGCTCTGCAGGCGAAGCTTGCGCGCTTCATGGATGCACACGTCTATCCGAACGAACGCCGCTTCAAGGACGAGGTCGAGGCGAACCGCGCGAAGGGCAACCCCTGGGTGCCCACGAAACTCATCGAGGAGCTGAAGCCGAAGGCGCGCGCCGAAGGACTGTGGAATCTTTTCCTGCCGCGTTCGCCGCGGGCGCCTGAAGGGCTCGCGAACCTCGAATACGCCCCGCTGTGCGAAATCATGGGACGCGTGCACTGGGCGCCGGAGGTGTTCAACTGCTCCGCGCCCGATACCGGGAACATGGAGACGCTGGAACGCTACGGCTCCGAGGAGCAAAGGAGGCAATGGCTCGATCCGCTCCTTCGCGGCGAGATCCGCTCGGCTTTCCTTATGACCGAACCGGATGTCGCTTCGTCCGACGCAGCCAACATTCAGTGCCGCATCGAGCGGAACGGAAACGACTACGTCGTCAACGGCCGCAAATGGTGGTCATCGGGCGCGGGCGATCCGCGCTGCAAGGTCTTCATCGTGATGGGCAAGACCGATCCGGGCGCGGCCAAATACTCGCAGCAGTCGATGATCCTCGTGCCGCGCGAAGCGTCCGGGGTGAAGATCCTGCGTCCCTTGAGCCTCTTCGGCTACGACGACGCGCCTCACGGCCACATGGACATCGCTTTGGAGAACGTGCGCGTGCCGGCTTCAAACATACTGCTCGGAGAGGGCCGCGGCTTCGAGATCGCTCAAGGGAGGCTCGGTCCCGGGCGCATCCACCACTGCATGCGCCTGGTCGGCGTGGCCGAGCGCGCGCTCGAATTGATGTGCAAGCGCGGCCTGGAGCGGGTCACCTTCGGCAAGCCGGTCGCGGAGCGCACGGTGACGCAGGAGCGCATCGCCGAGGCGCGCATCATGATCGAATCGGCGCGCCTGCTCGTGCTCAAGGCCGCCCACATGATGGACACCGTGGGAAACAAGGCGGCGCGAGCCGAGATCGCGATGATCAAGGTGCTCGCGCCCAACGTCGCGTGCCAGGTGCTCGACTGGGCGATCCAGGCGCACGGCGGCGGCGGGATGTCGGAGGATTTTCCGCTCGCCTACATGTACGCCCATTCGCGCACGCTGCGCTTCGCCGACGGACCCGACGAGGTGCACCGCAACGCGATCGCCAAGCTCGAGCTCTCGAAGCACCTGCCGGCGCCAAAGCGCTGAGCTCAGCATTGCTCCCGCTGGATCCGTCATCCCTTCCGATCGGGAAGGGGCGGCACGGGGCGGGGCTTGCGGTCAGGGCCCATGGCGACGTAAGTGAGCGTCGCCTCGGTCACCTTGACGGTCTCGAGGTCGGAGGGATTGCGTTGCGCGTAGACCTCCGCGTTGACCGTGATCGAGGTGTTGCCCACGCGCACGATTTCGCCGTAGAAGGAAAGCACGTCGCCGATGAATACGGGCTGCTTGAACTGAAACGAGTTGACCGCGACGGTGGCGACGCGGCCGCGCGCGTGGCGCGCGGCGAGCACGCTTCCGGCGATATCGACCTGCGCCATGATCCAGCCGCCGAAGATGTCGCCGTGCTGGTTGGCATCGGCCGGCATCGGCACGACGCGGAGGATGGGGTCCTTGTTTTCAGGCAGCTTGGTCACCGTGCAATGTTACCGTGAAGGCTGAAGCGCCGTCTCGATGCGCGCGATCATTGTGGCGAGCGCCGCGCTCCTTGCATGGCCGGCATAGCGATCGGCGAACTCGCGCGCCTTCGCGGCGTATTGCCCCTTTTCCGCAAGCGCCTTGAGCGCGGACGCATAGTCGGCGTTGGAAACTTCCGGTGCAATGCCCAGACCCGCGCCGAAGCGCACCAGGCGCCTCATGATGAGAAATTGCTCGAGTTGGGTCGGCAGGAGCAGCACCGGTTTTCCTGCAAGGAGCGCCTGTGCGGTCATCTGGTGGCTTCCGTGGCTCACGACGATGTCGGCCTGGGGAAGCAACTGCGACACCGACATCGCTTCCGCCGAGAAGCGGATCGAAGCTCGATCGTATCTTTCCTTCAGCTTCGGGTCGATCCCGCGGCAAAAAACGAGCGTCGGGCATTTCGACGCTGCGATCGCCGAGAGCAGGGGATCGAGTCCCTTGAAATACGAATAGAGGTAGGCGAACAGGCGCGGGCCGTCGCCCGCCGGCCAGCCCGGTACCGCCTTGCCTTCGCCGGAGTCGGTGATGCCGTAGTAGTCGCAGGGCCCGCGCTCCGGATAGACATCGAGCTCGGGATAGGTGAGCAGCATCGATCGGCCGGCGAACAGCTCGCCGATCGTCGCCAGCGGCTGCACGCCGTAGCCCGAGAGCACCGTGTTGATCGCGTGCAGCACCCGGCGGTCCGCAGCCTCCAGGCGCGCGCGCGGGGCGGGCTCCCAATGGCGAAGCGGCGGCGAGGGCATGGCGGGCGGAGGGACGTGAAAGCCCTGCGAGATCTCGAAGCTCGGTATGCCCAGCGTCAACGCGGCGAGGTGCGCGGCGGGCGAGACGTTGGCGACCACCGCGTGCGAGCCCTTCAGGCGCTCTCGCCAGGCATCGACCAGCAACTGGTGCTGGGGCGCATCGTGATAGCCGAAGTTGAGAAGGATCTCGCCCAGATTGAGAGGGGCTTCGCAGGTCGGCGGCCCCGACCAGATGGGTGCGCCCTCGCGCGGGATTTCCGCGGCGCCCTCGAGGTCGGCGCCCGCGGAAAGATCCCGGAGAAAAAAGCGCACTTCGTGCCCGCGTGCTTTCATCGCGATCGCGATCGGCAGCAGGGTCGTGACGTGCCCCGTGCCCGCGCCCAGCTCCCAGGCGAATTCGATTCTCGCCATTGCGTTGCGAGTCCCGGAAATAAAGAAACCCGCCTAGAAGGCGGGCCTCCAGTGTAGCGGGTCAAAGCCTTACTGGACCACGCACTCCATGCTCAACCCGGCGTTGATGCTGGTCGGTTTCAGCGCTTGCCCGAAGCTCGGGGGCGGGCTGACCTGCGGCAGATTCGGCGGCGGCGGGACGAGCGTTGGAGGCAGATTGATATTGCTGGAGAAGCCCACCTGTCCGATGCCGACCAGCTGCTCCACGCCTCCGGAGATGAACGCGACCTGCCCGTCGGCCACCGTGACGTACACCCCCGGCGGGGGCAGGTTCGGGGGTGCGCTCTGGCCGGGCGGAGGCGCGGGGATATCGATCGCCGAATAGTCGGTGCCGCGGATGCCGATGGTGGCGGTGGAGGTCACCATCCTGTAGGCGTTGCGATTGGTGGTGCGCTTGCCGATCAGCCCGGTGAGCGAACGCAGGCCGCCTTTGAAAAGCTGCATGGCGAGGCTGTCGCGATCGGGACGGCCCTCTTCGTAGGTGTAGGTCTCGATCTTGAGCTGGGTGTTGGGGCGCAGCGTCACCTGTCCGCCGTCGGTGAAGCGCAGCTGCGCATAGCTGTCGCGCTCGGTGGAGATGACGTCGCCGACGAACACACTGGAGCGCTCGGCGAGCGCCAACTTCGAAACATCGGCCCGCTGCACCGAGAGTGTTCCCGACAGATTCTGAACGGTGGCTTGACCGAAGGCGAGCAGAGGGGCGAGCAGCGCGGCTGCCGCGAGCGCGCGGGCGAAGAGGCGCGGCGCGCTCACTTGCATACCGCCCCTACTTTCTTGTCTTCGGACTTCCTGATTTTCTGGTCCACGGGCTCAAGTCCTACTGGAAAAATGCCCGCCTGACGCAAGGTGGTCAAAGCATTGGTGCTCTCCGTGGCGACGTTG
>Ga0137412_10004763_pt1 | contig 10832 bp, 11 predicted proteins | sample CZODoug2_1_16fun_FD_122160 | JGI IMG/M metagenome (GOLD analysis project Ga0137412, IMG submission 122160) | Vadose zone soil fungal communities from Angelo Coast Range Reserve, California, USA - CZODoug2_1_16fungal (Hybrid Assembly) | ecosystem: Environmental > Terrestrial > Soil > Vadose zone... | reverse complement strand
GAATACGCCGGTGCTGAAAAGATCACGCGTGTATTTCAACAGGGGATGTGGCCGGTGAACCAGGCCCTCTATCCGAAACTGACCCAGCAGGCGCTGAACAATCCAAGGGGTGCCCTGAAAACCGTAAGGCTCAGTCTGCTCTTTCTCGGCGGCCTTGGTACCTTTTTGGGTTTGGGTGTCTTCTTCGGCGCTCCGTTGCTTGTCCACCTGATCCTGGGACCTGCCTTTCAGGAAGCAGTGCCGGTGCTGCGCGTTTTCTCTCTGTGGATTCCCTTGATCGCGCTGACGACCGTGATCATCTTTCAGTTGCTGTTACCGAATCATCTCGACAATCAATTTAACTTTGTAAACGTCACTGCCGGGCTGCTCGGCATCGGCGCCGCATTGCTGCTTGCACCCAGGTTTGGCGCTATCGGCATTGCATGGGCGGCGGTCAGCGCGCAGACGTACACCCTGGCTGCCTTCTCATTCATACTCTGGCGAGCGGGGTTGAATCCCTTTGCTCCAGCTGCGCCCGCGGCTGCTCTCCCACCGCGTTCCGCGAAACTTGTGCCCTCATTGGCTTCCGCCGGCGGAAATCAGCAAATGAAGCTTCGCTTACGCGAAAAGCTGGCTGACGCAGAGGCACGCGTTGCTCAGCCAGTGCCGATCGCGGTCCCCACCGCACCACAGCAAGCGATGGCGCAAGACCGGCTCTGAACGGCCAAAACCCTCACTAATGTCACCGTGCACCTCGCCGATATTCCCCATACCGGCGGGGCACAGTTGTGTTGACACGGCAATGTCCGGGAAAAGTTCTATCTGCAAGTTGCACTCCGGCATCGTGGGCAGCCCAACTCTCTAGCGGTTCGTTTCGCGCCTGGCGCACGTTCGCTTAAGCGGCGCAGCCCGGGTTCGCCGGTGATGAAACTTGGCAAGGATGGCGATGAAACCGCTGCGGCACACCTATAAACATGGCGCTCAAACCTCTGACAGCAGTGGTTTCCGATCGAAACTTAGGCCCGGAAAGCTGCTGCGCAACAGCTTGGTCCACAACGTGATCGCGCTGTATGGGGTGCAGGCTTGCACCTACGCCTTGCCTTTATTGACCTTCCCCTACCTGGCGCACGTGTTAGGCCCATCGGGATGGGGAGTCGTCGTATTTGCCCAGGCCATCGGCGTGGTCATTGCCAGCGTGGTGGAGTATGGCTTCGATATCTCGGCCTCGCGAGAAACGTCGCGGCAGCGCGATGACCCCCAGCGTTTGTCTGCGCTCATCTCGGGTGTTTTGGGCGCCAAGTCTCTGCTGGCGATGGTCTGCATCGCGGGGGCTTTGTTCTCCCGGCGCTATACCCACCACGTTGCTCCGTCGCTGGCGCTGTTTTGGTCAAGTACCATCTGGGGCGTCTGTCAGGGCATCAACATGCTGTGGTTCTTTCAGGGCCTGGAGCGCATGCGTCTGGCCAGCGCGCTGGAGATCGGTGGCAAGGTCATGGCCACCCTGAGCATCTTTGTACTGGTGCATAAGCCGGACGACGGCTGGAAGGTGATGGCGGCCCAGTGTGTGGGCTGTGTGGTGGCCCATGGGGTCACTGTGGTGCTGGCCTATCGTGAGGTGGGTTTTCGCTGGCCGACCCCATCGTCGATGTGGGACGCTCTGCGGTTGGGTGGTTCGATGTTCCTGTTTCGGGCGGTGCAGGGCCTTTCCGGGTCAGTGAACCGGCTGGTACTAGGTTCGGTGGCCCCGGTAGCTGTGCTGGGTGAATACGCCGGCGCTGAAAAGATCACGCGCTTATTTCAGCAGGGGATGTGGCCGGTGAACCAGGCCCTCTATCCGAAACTGACGCAGCTGGCAAAGAACAATCCCCAGGGCGCCATGAAAACAGTAAGGCTCAGCCTGCTCTTCCTCGGCGGCCTGGGTCTGGTCTTCGGTTTGGCCATCTTTCTCGGAGCTCCGCTGTTGGTACACCTGGCGCTAGGACCAGCCTTCGAGGAAGCGGTCCCGGTGCTGCGCGTGTTCTCTCTATGGATTCCTCTGACGGGCCTGTGTACGGTGATCACCTTCCAACTGATTCTGCCCAGCCAACTCGATAGTCAGTTCAATATCGTAAACTTCACTGCTGCCTTGGTTAACATCTTCGCTGCATTGCTGCTTGCCCCTCGATTCGGCGCCGTCGGCATTGCCTGGTCGGCAGTCATCGGCCAGATCTACACCCTGCTTGCCTTCGCTGTCATATTGTGGCGGGCGGGGTTGAATCCCTTCCCTCTGTCCATGGCTACGGCTGTCCACCCCCCGCCCGGTAGGGTACGCGCCGATACCACTTTCCCTGCCGGAGTGCGCGTTGCAACGAAGACCTGACCAGAGTGCGACGAATTTCGAAATCCTCCGCCTGCACCTCATCGCCCATTACAGCTGCTTCCCCTTTCGGGGGATGACGCACGCCAGAAAAACTGTCTATAGCTTGGTATACCTTTGTGGCGAGATGAGGTTGAAGAGACTATGGAATTGGGTTATGGAAAAGGAAGACTGATGCCGACAGGCAAGCGAGGACCTGTTGTCTATGTGAGCTACAAAATCAGCCAGCAGTTGGTGCAAACAACGGATGCCAATGGCTCCTTCCTGAGACGGAAAACCGTTGTGCACTCGATCGACGCTGAAGCCGATCAACAGATTGGGCTGGGTGATTACGACCTGCTCGTCGGGGAAGAAATACTTCGCTTGAAACACATCGCCGGCGATCCCGAGTGGCTCATACTTTCCTCCAACGCATCCGCAATCCTGGTTTAAGCAACTCGAACGTTGCCTTTGTCTTCGTGCCCCCTCGAGAATACAAAGGTATGACGGAATGGAATGCATCGGAGTACGCTCGGATCTCCACCTTGCAGGCGGCTATGGCGGAAGAGGTACTTGCGCTGCTTGACCTCAAGGGCAACGAACGAATCCTTGATGTAGGTTGTGGGAACGGAAAGACAACGGCTGAAATTGCCGCCCGCGTTCCCCAGGGTTCGGTGGTTGGCGTCGATGCTTCCGCGGACATGATTGCCTTTGCCGCGGCCCACGCCGCACTTCATGCAAATCTTCAATTTGCCGTTGCAGACGCCCGGCAATTGCCCTACCAGCACGAGTTCGACCTGGTCGTCTCGTTCAATGCCCTGCATTGGATTCCGGAGCAGGACCGGGCGCTTCGCTCCATACGTGCCGTTTTGAAAGACGCCGGCCTTGCCCAACTGCGCCTGGTGCCGAAGGGGCAGCGGAAGAGCCTGGAAGACGTGCTCGAAGAAACCCGTCTCTCTTCACGGTGGGGCAGCTACTTCCAGAGCTTCCGTGATCCCTACCTCCACCTGACACCAGAGCAATACGGGGAATTGGCTAAGGAGAACGGCTTTGAGGTGCGGCGGATCCAGGTCGAGGCCAAGGCTTGGGACTTTCAGTCGCGCGCTGCCTTTCTGGCCTTCGGAGGCGTCACGTTCGTGGAGTGGACCCAGCATCTGCCGGAACCAGACCGTCTCGACTTCGCCATCGATGTACTGGATCGGTACAAACAAGTAGTCTGCGATGCCCCGGGGGAGGAGAACTTCTTCCGTTTTTACCAGATGGACATCACACTCGCCCCTCGCTAACACCGGAACTGATAACGGACCCCAATAACCAGGGTGGGGATGCAGTTTCGTGGCGTAAACAAGGTGCTCGCAATCCGCTAGGTAAAGGTGCTACCATCCGTTCCGTCACCCCGGTGCGCAGGAAACCGGACGGAAAGGCTCCCCGCCCTTTCGAAACATAAGACGAAAGACAAGTCCCCTGCCGGAATTGAAAAGGAGGCGGACATGAACACCAAATCTGCCATCAGCACAGCGGCTCTATCGGCACTGATGCTTTTCGGACTATCGTCCAGAGCGCAAGAAGCCACCACCCCAGAAAGTGCACCGGCCAGCAGCGATGCTGTTGCCAGCCCGGACGCGGTTGCCAGCCCGCAACCTGCCGCTACCGTTTCCGCCAACTCCAAGGTTCGTATCGTCCGCCTCAGTGAAGTTAAGGGCGAAGTGCAAATGGACCGGCAAACGGGGAAGGGCTTAGAAGCCGCGATGTCGAACCTTCCCGTCGTTGAAGGGAGCAAGCTGAAAACGGCCAATGGCGTCGCGGAGGTGGAATTCGAAGACAACAGCACCATTCGCCTGGGGCTGAACTCCGAGATCGAGTTTCCCAAGCTTGAGCTGCTCCCATCCGGCGCTAAATCGTCTTCGATCACCGTGCTGCAGGGCACCGTTTACGTGAGCCTGATCAACACGAAGGGCAACGAATTCAGCGTTAAATTTGGCCAGCAAACAGTAAACCTGCCGCCGGACAGTCACGTCCGCCTGCAGTTAACGCCGACCGAGGCAAACCTCGCAGTGCTGCATGGCGAGGCCTTTGTCGCGGAACCGTCGGGTGCCACGACCGTAGGCAAGAACAAGACCATGACCTTCAACCTGGCGGCGCAAAACCCGCCCGTGATTGCCAAGAACGTGGCCGAGCAGCCACTCGACAAGTGGGATAGTGATGCGGTGCAGTACCACAAGAGCTATGCGAATGCTTCCTCGTTTGGGAACTCGCCCTACTCATACGGCATCAACGACATGAATTATTACGGAAGCTTCATTAACGGGTGCGGCGGTTCGATGTGGCGGCCGTACTTTACCAGCGCCAGCTGGGATCCGTTCGGGAGCGGAGCCTGGGCGTACTATCCGAGCGCGGGGTATTCCTGGGTTTCTCCCTATCCCTGGGGTTGGACCCCGTACCACTACGGCAGCTGGTCTTTTTGCCAGGGAGTGGGTTGGGGTTGGAGGCCAGGCGGCGCCTGGATGGGATTGGCAAACAATACCTTTGTCGGGCAGCCTGGGCAGCCCGGACAACAGGGCTTCCAGAATTCGTTCGCTGCCAATCGTCCGCATCCACCGGTTCGTCCACCCACCGCGCGGGAAGGTTCCCTGGTGGGTGTAAATCTCAAGTCGATGCCTGCTTCCGGTCTGGGCGAGAAGGACACGTTTGTGTTCCGGAACAATTCAGCCGGCATGGGCGTGCCTCGTGGGAGTCTGGGCAAGCTGAATAGTTTCTCTGGTCAGACGGCCCAGCGCGGAATGGCCACCACCAACGTTTACTATGGCGGCGCTTCACGGGGCAATGCGGAAGGGGCCGCAAGATCGGGCAATGTTGGAACAAGTTTGTCCGCCAGGCCAAACTCCCCGGCAGGTATGCAATCAAACCGCTCCTACGGCGGCGGCGGTGGGGGCATGCAAGGTATGCAAGGTGGCTCGCCTGGCGGTGGAGGAGCCCACTCCTCAATGCAGTCGGGAGTTGGCGGCGGTGGTGGTGGCGGTGGTGGCGGCGGACGACGCTAGTACCCATCCTCTAGTCAGTTTAGTTTTGGCGGCATGTTCGTATCTGGTTGTAGAAGATACGGAATGCCGCCAATCTATTTGAACGAGGAATCACGGCACCTGGGCGATGAACGTGGAGGCCGGCAGGGGAACCGCGTTGTAGAGGTTGGCATCGGTGAAGTTCTGCCAGGCGTAACGGACCTGGACTGGCTCCTTAACCGCGGGCGATGAGACCAGAACCGATGTGCCCTGCACCTTCGCCGTTGCAGCGACAAAGTGGCCATCCGGGCCTGCAACCTCAAAGCCTTTGAGCTCTCCTCCGCTGCTGTGTAGCCCTTCCGCGTGATCGAACCAGACTTCCAGCGCGCTGCCTTCCCGTGTGGTTTGGCGGTAGAGCGGTCCACGGTACTCCAGGCCCGCTTCTCCGTACGCCAAAGCCCGGCCCGCCAGGGCGAGACGTGCGCCGACGGTTTGCTTGTCTGCCGGGTGCACGTTGTCGCGTTCTCCAATGTCCAGGGTCACGGCCATACCCGTGTTGGCCACGTGCAGGCTGCGGCGCTGGCTATCGCGAATGATGCCCCAGTTTTCCGCCGGCGAATCGAAGCTCGAGATCTGCACAAACAGGAAGGGCAGGTTGCCTTGTCCCCACTGCTGTCGCCAGTCGGCGATGAGCGTGGGGAGGAGCTTTGCGTAGAGGTTAGCGCGATCATCGGCGCTGTCGGTCTCCCCCTGGTACCAAAGAAAGCCCTTGATGGCGTACGGCGTAAAGGGCGCGACCATCGCGTTGTACAGTCCTGCCGGGATCCATGACACCGGGTCGGGATGCCACGGATGCGAGGGCTTGGGAAGGTTCTGGGCAGCAGCCTCGGCGTCGGATCTCTTCTCCGCAGCTTCGATGAGACTGGGATGGGTCTGCATGTCAGCGAAGTGGGCACGGGCGGCGAAGGCGGGCATCAGCGACGCATCGGCGGAGAGCGCGTCCAGGCTGATCCATGAATCGATCGGTGTGCCTCCCCAGGAGGAATCGATGACTCCGATGGGGATGTGCTCCCGCCGGCTGATCTCGCGAGCAAAGAAGTACGCGACGGCGGAGAAATCCCTGGCGGTCGCCGGGGTGCACGGTTGCCACACGCCGGAGAAACTGGCCAGAGGCGAATCCGAGGATTGGTGCTCCACGCGCAGCAGGCGCACCTGGGGCAAATCCGCCTGGGCGATCTCTTGCTCAGCGTTGGTTACATGGGCGGATGGGGGAAATCCCGCAAGGGGCATCTCCATGTTGGATTGTCCGGATGCAAACCACACGTCTCCCACCAACAGGTCGGAGCGAGTTAGCTCAGAACTGCCGTGGATGGTGAGGGTGAAGGGCCCGCCGGCGGCCTCCGGTTTCAGCCATGCCTCCCAGATGCCCAGACTCGTTGCAACGGTGGCGATGGATTGACCGTGAAAAGTAATCGTGATCTTCTCCGCCGGAGAGGCTTCACCCCACACATGGATGGGCGTGTCGCGCTGCAGGACCCCGTGATCGGTAATGACGCTGGTAAGCCGCAATTCAGCGCGCAAGGGAGCACTTAGCAGACAGATCATGAGGGTGAGGAAGCCAAGCTTCATATTTTTTCGAGCTCCTGAGATAAGTAGATCCAGAAATACGTCCGACCTATGACAACTTAGACTGTGCAGAGTGCCTCTCATAGGTCTAGGATGGGCAGCACTGGTTTTGGGCATCCTTGCTCCTCCCCCGGGAACATCATTCCAAGAAGCAGCATAAAGGAAGGAAACTATGTTCGGTTTGATTTGGTGGGTTATCGTCGGTCTCATCGCAGGTTGGCTCACAGGCAAGATCATGAGCGGCGGAGGCTATGGGCCCCTCATGGACATCATTATCGGCATTCTGGGGGCGATGGCAGGTGGATTCATTATGTCGCACCTTGGTTTCGCGGGGTCTGGCGGCCTGATTTATACCATCATCGTTGCCGTTATCGGCGCGGTGATTCTCACCCTGCTGCTCCGTCTCGTCACCCGCGGCCGGGTTCGACAGGTGTGATCAGACTGGTTTTTGACAAACAATGAGCCTGTTCCTGATGGAGCAGGCTCGTTGTGCGTTCCATGTAAATTATTTCTATGGAGCAGACTGTTGCATCGAGGACTGCACTGAGCGTGGCTCTGCGACGTGCGGCTCACCAGATTTATGACTCGCCGGTGGTCTTCGATGATCCGATCGCTGTCGGTATTCTCGGGGAGACCTACGCGGAGCAATTGCGGCGAACTCCGTTGCGGCCGGACCGGCCTTTCTCGACCGCGCTCCGCGCTTTTCTAGTGGCCCGCAGCCGCTATGCGGAAGATAAGCTGCAACAGGCGGTTTCGCGCGGCGTCGAACAGTACGTTCTGCTCGGCGCTGGTCTCGACACCTTCGCTTATCGGAATCCCTTTGCAAAGCTTCGCGTCTTTGAAGTCGACCATCCAGCTACCCAGCAGTGGAAGCGCGAGTTGTTGCAGCGGAACAACATCGCCATTCCAAATAGCGTTGCCTATACGCCGGTTGATTTTGAGCGCCACTCCCTGGCGGAGGAACTTGGTGTTGCCGGCTTCGACAGTCACGCTCCCGTTTTTTTCGCATGGCTGGGCGTGGTTCCCTACCTTACGCTTGAGGCCTTTCGGGCGACGCTCGGCTTTATCTCCGCCCAGCGTCCTGGAGGCGGCCTGACCTTGGATTACGGACAGCCGCGCTCCACCCTCCCGCAGCTCGAACAGATGGAACTCGACTCGCTGGCGTCGCGGGTTGAAAAAGCAGGGGAGCCCTTCCAGCTCTTCTTTACCCCGCCCGAGATGGCGGCTGAGCTCTCACGCTTTCACAGTGTTGAGGATCTAGGCGCCGCCGAAATCAACGCGCGCTACTTTAGCGAGCGCAGCGATCAGTTGAAAATGCGCGGCAGCGCCGCGCGTTTTCTCAGCGCGTGGTTATAGTTTGAGATTTCCATGAAAGTGATCCTTTGTACAAGGGCACGGCTTCAGCCGTGTCCCCATGAGCCTGCGGTTCACTCCAGGTGATGAAAACCGGGGACTGAGGTGGTTTTCGACTGTGCCATAAGTCGGCTGCGCGCTTGAAGGCTTTCAGCCCCTGCAGTCCCGTAGGGACGATACAGCCTGTAGCCCGGCACGGGAGTGCCGGGTAGGCGGAGGTTTATGTACGAGTCCCGGAGGGACGACACAATCCGCAGCCCGAGAGGGACGGCTGAACACAGGGGACGAGGATTCAGCCGTCCCTCACGGGACTCATCGACCCTTTCCGTCACCCCACACGTCCTGGGCAAAATTCAGCCGTCCCCTCGGGACTGAGTTTGTCTGAACCGTGCCCTTCGTACAGAGAGCCGTGGTTCTGTAGCTCCATCTTTCGATGGATGCGCCCGGGAGCTCGACCGCGATAGAGTTCCCCATGCGGCAGATTCTGGTAGTCGGTTCGAAACTGGTAGGATTTCCAAAATGACCGAGGGCCAACGCGGCGCCAGGACATCCGTGCAGAATATTATCCTGGGATCGTGCCTCCTCCTGGCCAGCGTGGCTGCTCTGGCGCTCGCACTTTTTCCAATCTACATAATTCGCCCGTTTCGAGAGCAAAAACCCGCCGCTCTACAGCACGCCCTTTGGGTAACGCTCCATGACAAACCGATTTTGTTTGGACTCTTTCTCCTGATCGCGATCTGCGCGCTGTTTGTCTGGCGGCGCGCTGGCTGGGTCCCGAGGCTGCTGCTGGCTCCAGCGATGACGATCGCTCTCCTAGCCGCCGCTGCGGCATGGGTCAATCCTTATGAACAAATGATGTTCCATCCATTTGGAGAGCCGCGCTACGTCACCATTCAGCAAGCCGGCATCGACGCGAAAGACATGGTGATCGCGGTCACACTGGGCGGCGAGAGCCGCGCCTATCCCATCCGCGAGATGGGCTATCACCATGTCGTGAATGATCGGCTGCATCAACTACCCATCGTCGTCACCTATTGAACGCTTTGCCACACGGGTCTGGTCTGGACCCGCAGCATAAATGGACGCGAACTTCACTTTCACCTCGCGGGCATCAATAATCAGAACTTCCTGATGCGAGATGAGGAGACCGGTAGCTATTGGCAGCAGGTGACGGGCGGCGCCATCGCGGGACCTTTGAAGGGCCAGCATCTGACTCTTTTGCCGCAGGATGAACTCAGCTTTGGTCTCTGGAAAAAATGGCAGCCGAGCGGGACTGTGCTGGCGCCCCTGTCGGTTTACGCCTCGAAAGAGGTGATGCAGCTCCTTGTGGACAACGTCTTCAACGGAATCGTCTGGCCTGACTTCACGAAGCTGATCTCCCCTCTGACGCACGCACCGGCCGTGGTCTACCGCCCGATGACTCCCGGAAAAAAAGTCATGATCGGCGATACCGGCCTCACCGCGGTGAACGTGCATCACCTGATTCCCGCCGCGGGCGTGATCGTGGAGATGAACGGCCAGGCCATTACCTTCACCGGCGACACCGTCCCAACCTCGGAGATCTGGAAGCGGACGAACAAGACGCCAAACGTCGTGGCCATCGTCACCGAGGCGTCGTTCCCGAACGATCAGCAATCGTTGGCGGATGAAACGGCGCATCTCTCTCCCGACACCTTCGGCGACGAGTTGAAAAAGATCACCGTCGACGCGCCGGTCTACGCCAGCCATCGCAAGATCCCGTTCGAGCGCGACATCGAGTCGCAGATCCGGAATCTGCGGGACCGACGGGCGCGGGTGCTGCTGGAGAAGAACTACACGTTGTAAGTTTGGAGCGCAGTCGTCCGGCGACGGCTTTGATTCATTGGTATGATGTATCATCATACGCATGAGCCGCGCGAAAATCGCCATCACCGTGGACGAAGATGCCCTCACCGAAGTCGATCGGCTGGTGCTCAATGGAGTCTTTCCCAATCGCAGCCAGGCGTTCGAGATCGCCGTGAAGGAGCGCCTCGATCGCATGCGGCGATCACGACTCGCGTGCGAGGCTGCGAAGCTCGATCGAACCGAAGAGCAGGCGTCCGCCGATGAGGTCTACGCGGGAGAAGTCGAGTGGCCAGAATACTGAGGGGCGACATCATCTGGGCTGATCTCAATCCCACAGTCGGGAACGAACAAGCTGGCCTACGCCCCGTGATCGTACTAAGTCACGATGTCTTCAATGAGAGGTGGCCCGGTGTTTCGGTGGGCACGCTTCATTATCTGGATAACATAGCCGGCTTAGTGCCGTTCGCGATTGGCTTCAATAAGGTTTTTTTGACTCAGCCTGAATATGTAGAAATCTTTCAGCATGCTATTGAACGCAAATGCGACAGTACAGTGCGCATCGCCCTTGAGTATGCGACTTACGTCGGCCACCGGGTCGCCCTGCTGTTTCGTGCGCCCAGGACACCACGTCAGTTACTTCGCAAGAATCGCGCTGCCCGGAACGCCCTGCTCGATGAGGTGAGCGATGCGATACGTAATGGCGCGCGTTTTTCCCG
>Ga0137412_10004762_pt1 | contig 10835 bp, 6 predicted proteins | sample CZODoug2_1_16fun_FD_122160 | JGI IMG/M metagenome (GOLD analysis project Ga0137412, IMG submission 122160) | Vadose zone soil fungal communities from Angelo Coast Range Reserve, California, USA - CZODoug2_1_16fungal (Hybrid Assembly) | ecosystem: Environmental > Terrestrial > Soil > Vadose zone... | reverse complement strand
GAGCTCCGCCGACGTCAGCCCGGGCAACCTCAGCGGCGTGCTGCTGGTCGGCGGCTCCTCCCGGATCCCGCTGGTGGCCCGGATGGTGACCGAGGCGCTCGGCAAGCCGACCGTCGTGGACACACACCCCAAGTACGCGGTCGCGCTCGGGGCGGCGGCGGTGGCCAGGGCGCAGGCCGGTCAGCGGACCCTGACCGGGGGGCCGCGCCCCGGTGGTTCGGGTTCGGGTTCTGTGGCCGTGGTGCCGCCCTCGGAGGCGGGGCAGTTGTCGGGTTCCGCTGGCCCCGCTGGTCCGGGTGGCTCGGGTGGTGGCCCCGGAGGCGGCTCGGGTGGTGGGCCGGCGGGCGGTCCGGGCCGGTCCCGCCGGCCGCTGGTGTTCGCGGGCCTCGCGGTGCTGATCGTGCTGGTCATCCTCGGCACGCTGCTGGTGAACAACGCGCCGCGGACCGGGCCGGGTCCGGCGGCCGCGCAGGCGATCGCCCAGTCGGCCGCCGCGGTCGCCCCACTGGATCCGGCGCCGCCCCTGGTCAGCGTGCCGATCCCGAGCACGGGCACCCCGATCCCGGTCGGCGCGACGCCGGGCTTCGCCGAGGTGTCCCCGAACGGCCGGCTGCTCTACGTGGCCGGCGGCAACTCGAAGCTGGTCACGGTGCTGGACACGTCGGTCAACCGGGTCATCGCGTCCATCCCGATCGCCGCCGGTCCGCCGCAGTTCCTGACGTTCTCCCCGGACGGGCGCAGGGTGTACGTGAGCATCTTCGACGCCTCCGGCTCGACCTCCGTGGTGGCCGTGCTGGACACCACGACGAATCGGGTGATCGGCCAGGTGACGGTGCCGGCCAGGCCGTTCCGGACGGCGGTGAGCCCGGACGGCCGGACGCTGTATGTGCCGAGCAACGACTCGAGCAGCGTGGCGGTGGTCGATACGGCGTCGCTGAAGGTGACCAGGGAGATCAGGGTCCCGTCGGCCCCGCACTGGGTCGAGTTGGCCAAGGACGGCTCGCGCGCGTTCATCGCCGACCACGACACAGGAGTGATCGGCGTGCTCGACGCCGCGTCCTCATCGGTGGTCGCGCAGGTACCGGTGGGGAGCGGCCCGCACGCGATCGCCGTGCACCCCACCCGGCCGCTCGTGGCAAATGTCAACTTCGACGCGAACTCCATCACGATGATCGACACGACCACGAACCGGGTGACCGCGACGATCCCGGTCGGCAAGAACCCGGAGGCCGTCGAGTGGTCCCCGGACGGCAGGTTCGCCTACGTCGTGAACGACGGGGACAACACCGTCTCCGTGATCAACGCGGCGACCGGCCAGGTGACCGCGACCATCCCGACCGGGCTCACCCCGACCAGCATCGCCGTGCTGCCCAACGGCCGGCAGGCCTACGTGACCAACCTCGCCAGCTCCAACCTCACGGTGCTGAACCTCGGCGGCTGACGCCACCTCCTCTCGACAGACGAACCCGGTTGACCCGGGCGGAAGGCAGTGTGAAATGAGCGGAAAACGTGCCGCCGCGATCGTTGTGGTGCTCGTGATCATCGGCGCCGTCGTGTTCTACGTGCGCGGCGGCTTCAACTCCGGCACGGCGGCCCCGCCGGCCGCGGCCGGGCCCGAGTCGGCGGTGCAGCTCGCGCTGGTCCAGGGCACGGCGAAGGCCAACAACGTCGCCGCCAACACGGGCGACTTCTACCAGGGCCCGCCCGGCAACCCGATCGCGATGAAGTGGGTCCAGCTCAGCGCGGCGTCCGCCGGCCCGCTCAACCCGGTCGTGGTCAACGGGGTGGGCCGCACCGTCTACCGGTTCGACAAGGACACCGCGAACCCGCCCAAGTCGAACTGCAACGGTGACTGCGCCACGACGTGGCCGCCGCTGCTCGTGCAGCCCAACTCGCGGGTGTTCCTCGACGGCGTGTCCCGCGTGGACGTCTCCGCCGTGACCCGTGCCGACGGCACCCAGCAGGTCACGCTGAAGGGCTGGCCGCTGTACCTGTACAGCAAGGACAGCAAGCCCGGCGACATCAACGGCCAGGGCGTCGGCGGCGTCTGGGCCGCCATCACCCCGGACGGCGGTAAGGCCAGCGTGTCGACCCAGGGCGGCGACACCCTCACCGGCCTGGAGTACAAGACCGGCACCGCGAAGCAGAACAACGCCCCGGCCAACACCGGCGACTTCTACCGCGGCCCGAGCAACAACCCGGCCGCCATGAAGTGGGTCCAGCTCACCGCCGGCTCCGCCGGTGGCCTCAGCCCGATCGTGCACAACGGGGTCGACCAGACGCTCTACCGGTTCGACAAGGACACCGCTCGGCCGTCGAAGTCGACCTGCAACGACGCCTGCGCCGCGCTGTGGCAGCCCGTCCTGGTCGTGCAGGGCTCGCGGATCTTCGTCGACGGGGTGTCGACCGCCCAGGTCGGCATCGTGACCCGCGCCGACGGCAGCCGCCAGGTCACCCTCGGCGGCTGGCCGCTGTACAAGTACACGAAGGACCTCGCGCCCGGCGACACCAACGGCGAGAACGTCGGCGGCGTCTGGTTCGCCATCTCCCCCCAGGGCAAGAAGATCGAACCGGCCACGGGCGGCTGACCTGGCTGGGGGTTGGCGCGCGGGTCGCGGGGTTGGCGCACGGGTCGCGGGGTTGGCGCACGGGTTGTGGGGTTGGCACACGGGTCGTGGCGCTGGCGCACGGCTCGTGGCGCTGGCGCACGGAGTCTCGACGTGGCACATGAGTTCTAACTCGTGTGTGGTGTCTGAGGCGCGTGTGTCGGCGCCGCGACGTGTGTGCGAGCGCGACTTCGGCACCGAGTTGGCGGGCGATACGCCGTGCAGTAGTGCCGGCGCCCCGTGCACACCACCACCGGCACACGGCCTCCAGCCGACACCGGCACACGGCCTCCAGCCACCACCGGCACACGGCCTCCAGCCAGTACCAGTACACCGCCTCGAGCGCCCGCGCACACCGCCTCCGCCACTGGCACACGGCCTCCGGCGCCCGCACGCCGGTTCGCGCTCTGGCACATCCGCTGTCGACCCGGTACACCAGTTCTAACTGGTGTGCGGTCCCTGAGGGGTGTGTGTTAGCCCCAACGAGCCCGTCGGGGCTAATTCAACGGCTGAATAATGACGTAGAACACGTCCCTGAGACGAGACGTGGGGAAGGTAAGTAAGGAACGGTGCGTTTACTAAGGTATTCGCACCGGGTGGTTGAACACCTCGGCGCCAGGTCGATCTTGGAGGTCAGGGTGGAAGGCCCGAACATCGAGTTCAAAGCACCGACGGACGAGAAGGTGCATCTCAACGGCAACGGGGCGAAGCTGGCCGAGCCCCAGCCGCGGCCAGAGCCCCTCGAGCAGCAGGCGGCTCCGGAGCCGGCCGCGCCGAAGAAGCGCAAGGGGCCCAGCCGCAAGGTGCTGATCTTCGTCGTCGTGCTCGTGGTGCTCGCGGCCCTGGTCGGCGGCGGCGCGTACCTGGTCAACGCGAGCAAGTACGTCAGCACGGACAACGCCCAGGTCGACGGTGACAAGGTCGACATCAACGCTCCGGCCACCGGCACGCTCGTGTCCTGGCAGGGGGAGCAGGGCGCCTCGGTCACCACGAACGAGATCATGGGACGGATCCGGATCGGCAACAGCGGCGCGCAGCCGCAGATGACGATCAAGTCTCCGGGCAACGGCACCATCGCGGTGAAGAACGCGGTGGAGGGCCAGTGGGTCACCTCCGGCACCAACCTCGCTACCGCCTACGACTTCAACAAGATCTACGTGACGGCGCGGGTCGATGAGACCGACCTCGAGGGCGTGCACCTCGGCGCTCCGGTCGACATCTCGGTGGACGCCTTCCCCGGCGCCCCGATCACCGGGGTGGTCACCCAGATCCAGGGTGCGGCGGCCAACCAGTTCTCGCTGTTCCCGGAGTCCAACAGCACCGGCAACTTCCAGAAGGTCACGCAGGTGGTGGCCGTGCGGGTCGCCTTCACCAACACCGACGGCCAGGCGGTCGTGCCGGGCATGAACGTCACCGTGCACATCCACAAGAGCTGAGCCACGGCGACAAACCAGAACAACCAAAAGACCTGAGCGCCACGCCGACGCCCTCCCGGTCCCCAGACCGGGAGGGTGTCGGGCTGTGTGCGCTAGACCAGACCGTCCCGCACCGCGCCGAACGCCCGGTCCAGGTAGGGGGTCGGCAGCGCGTTGCCGTCCGTGGACATCCACTCGTCCAGGGCGGTGCGGAAGGCCGCGACCGCGATCCGGGCGAGCAGCCCGGTCCGCAGCTCGCCCATCTCCGGTGACCTCTCCCGGAGTACGGCGGCGAGCGCGTCCTCCCACTGGGCGTGCTTGAGCAGACTGTAGGGACGCAGGCTGGCGGTGCGCTCGATCATCACCGAGACCGCGTGCATGGCCCTCGGCCGTTCGGTGAAGCTGTCACACATCGCCACGAACACCGCATGCAGCGAGTCCATCGGGTGCTCGTCGAGCGGCCGGGACCGCAGCGCCTCGGTGAGCACGTCGGTCGTGCCGCGCGCCCACTCCATGACGATGTCGCCCTTGGTCCCGAAGTAGCGGAACAGGGTCCGGCGCGACACGTCGGCGACCTCGGCGATCTCGTCGACCGTCGTGGCGTCGAAACCCCGCTCGGCGAACAGGCGAATGCCCACCTTGACCAGGTGCGCGCGCTGCCGCTCCTGCTTGCGTTCCCGCAGTCCAGCCTGGGTCACGGCGTCAGGCGGGCTGGTAGCCCATGATCGCCTTGACCTCGGTGAACTCGTCGAAGCCCAGCTCGCCCCACTCGCGGCCGTTGCCGGACTGCTTGTAGCCACCGAACGGCGCGGTGAAGTCCGGGCCGGCGCCGTTGAGCCCGACCATGCCGGTACGGATCTTCGACGCGACCTGGAATGCGTGTGCCGGGTCGGCCGACTGGACCGCGCCGCCCAGCCCGTACTCGCTGTCGTTGGCGATCTGGATGGCCTCGTCCTCGTCCCGGTAGGTGATCACCGAGAGCACCGGGCCGAAGATCTCCTCCTGGGCGATCCGCATCTCCGGGGTGACGTTGACGAACACCGTCGGGCGCACGAAGTAGCCCTTGTCCAGCCCGTCCGGCAGGCCGACGCCGCCGACGACCGCCTCCGCGCCCTCGTCGATGCCGGCCTGGATCAGGCCCTGCACCTTGTCGAACTGCGTCTTGCTGACCAGCGGTCCGAGGTTGGTGGCCTCGGCCGTGGGGTCACCGGTGGTGAAGCCCGCGGCCGCCTGCTTGATCAGGCCGACCAGCTCGTCGCGCTGGTCCTCGTGCACCAGCAGCCGGGTGGTCGCGTTGCAGCTCTGGCCGGTGTTCGGGAAGCAGCCGACTAGCGCGCCCTTGGCCGCCCGGCCGAGGTCGGCGTCCTGCAGCACGATGTTGGCCGACTTGCCGCCCAGCTCCAGCGACACCCGCTTGACGGTGTCGGCGGCGTTCTTGGACACCAGGATGCCCGCCCGGGTGGAGCCGGTGAAGGACACCATGTCGATGTCCGGGTGCGCGGAGAGCACGGAGCCGACGTTCGGCCCGTCGCCGTGCACGAGGTTGAACACGCCGGCCGGTACGCCGGCCTCTTCCAGGATCTCGGCGACCAGTACCGCGTTCAGCGGCGCGACCTCACTGGGCTTGAGCACCATGGTGCAGCCGGTGGCCAGGGCGGGCGCCACCTTGCACATGATCTGGTTCAGCGGCCAGTTCCACGGCGTGATCAGCGCGCATACGCCGACCGGCTCGCGCAGCAGCATGGTGGTGCCGTGCGGCCGCTCGAACTCGTAGTTGCGCAGGATCTCGATGGCGGTGAGCAGGTGGCCGAGGCCGGCCGGGACCTGGGCCTGGTTGGCCAGCGAGGCCGGCGCGCCCATCTCGGCGGTGACCGTGGCGGTCAGGTCGGCGAAGCGGCGCTTGTAGATCTCGGCGATCTTCTCCAGCAGGGAGATGCGTTCCTCGCGGCTGGTCGCTGACCAGGCCGGGAAGGCCGCCTTGGCCGCGGCGACGGCCTGGTTGGCGTCCTGCTCGACACCCATGGAGATCTTGGTGATGACGTCCTCGGTCGCCGGGTTGAGCACGTCCAGCGTGGCGTTCGAGGTCGGCGTGACCCATTTCCCGTCGATGTAGAACCGGGTAGCGTTCGTGTAGAGCTCAGTCATGGTGAGCGTCCTTTCGAAGGGGCGCTCCCGACCTTAGCGGCACCGAGTGACAATTGTCACTCGGTGCCGCATTTGTTCAGCTCTGGTTCGCCTGTCCGGCTGAACCGGCGCTACATCTCCACGACCTCGCGCTCCCCGCCCGGTGCCGGGCGGCCGCGCTTGAGGAAGAACGTGAGGATCAGCGCTACCGCCGAGCCGACCGTGGTGACCAGGAAGATGTTGCTGTAGGCCTGCGCCATGACGTCGGTCTGCAGCTGCTGCCACAGCGGCAGTAGGCCGGCCTGGCCCTGCTGCTGCATGGCCTGCACCTGGGGCAGCACGTTCGGGCCGTTGCCGGTGAGCAGCGCGGACCGGTCGGAGTACAGCTGGGCCTGCTGCACGGTGGACAGCGCTCCCAGTGCGGCGACCCCGAGCGCGTTGCTGACCCGCTGCGCGATCTGGCTGATCGCGCTGCCGGAGTTGATGATGCTCGGCGGCAGCGCGGCCAGGCCGACCGTCATGATCGGCATGAAGGCCATCGAGATGCCGGCGGCCCGGATGACCGTCCAGAGGACCATCTCCGGGCGTGTGGTGTCCTCGGTGATCCCGACCATCATGTAACTGCCGATCAGGCTGATCAGCACACCGATCATGGCCGGCCAGCGCGCCCCGATCCGGTCGTAGATCCGGCCGGCGAACGGCATCATCACCGCCATGGCCGCCGCTTGGGGCAACACCACGAGCCCGGTGTTCATCGGGGTGATGCCCTGGCCGTTCTGCAGGAACAGCGGTACGTAGTACAGCACCGCGAACATGCCGGTGGACAGGATCGCGATGAGCAGCAGCGAGTTGACGAACGGCCAGTGCCGCAGCGCCCGGATGTCCAGCAGCGGTTGCGCGACGGCCAGCTCGACGATCGCGAACAGGGCGAACATGTTGACGCTCAGCGCCAGCAGGATCAGCACCCGGTAGCCGGTCCAGCCCCACTGCTGGCCCTCCGACACCGCGAGCAGCAGCGAGAACGCCGCGGTCGCGATACAGATGAAGCCGGGCAGGTCGAACTTGCGCCCCTTGGTGCCGGCGAACTTGGGCAGTACGAAGATCGCCGCGATCGCCCCGACGATGCCGACGGGCACGTTGATGTAGAAGATCAGCCGCCAGTTCACGTACTCGACCAGGTAGCCGCCCAGGGCCGGCCCGACGCCGGGCGCGAAGACGATGCCGAGGCCGTACATGCCCATCGCCACGCCGAGCTTTCGGGGCGGCACGATCTTGTACAGGATGGTCAGGCAGGTGACCGGGATGACGCCGCCCGGGATCGCCTGCAGGATCCGGTACACGATCAGCATGTTCAGGCTGTCGGCCGTGCCGCACAGCGCGGAGAATGCCGAGAAGCCGATCAGTGAGATCAGGTACATCCGGCGCAGGCCGAGCCGCTCGCCCAGCCAGGCGCTGGTCGGCACGACGATGCCGAGGCACAGGGTGTAGGCGGTGGCGACCCAGGAGATGTCGTCCGGCGAGGCGCCGAACTGGCCCTGCATGGTCGGGATGGCCACGTTGACGATGCTGGTGTCCAGCACCGACATGAACATGCCGATCACCACGACGGCGAGGGGGAGGCCCCACTTCTCGGTCTGCGTCGAGGGCTCGGGCGGCTTCGGCGGCGGTGCCGGCGGGCGAGGTGGTTGTGCCGGTTGCTTCGGAATGGCCGGCGAGGTGGGCCCCGTTGCCGGTACCCGCACGTCCAGTTCGCTCTGTGTTGTGCTCGACATCACCCGACGCTCGAGCACGTCGGCGGAGAAAGGACCATGCCTCGACACAACCATTTGCCGAGCTAATTAGCAATGCGAATCTGATACATCACTGATAGCGCCGAGGCGGCGGGAATAAACCGCGGCCCCGCATTGTCACCATGACACCCGGGCAATTCTTCGCAATCATTCCGAGCTGGAAGCGCCGGCGGTGCCGGGTGCAGCTGGCCCCGGCACCGCAAGCCCAGGGCCGGCCGCACCCGAACCGCTAGGCGGCCCCGCGCGGCCCCGCCGGGACGGGTGTCCCGAGGTCGGCGAGCCCGGTCAGGGCGCTCGGCAGCGGGTCCCGGTGCAGGACGCCGAGGCGCTGGGTGGCGCGCGTGAGGGCGACGTACAGCTCGGCCGCGCCGCGTGGGCCGGCGGCGACGATCCGCGCCGGGTCCACGACCAGCACCGAGTCGAACTCCAGGCCCTTCGTCTCCGAGGCGGCCACCGCGCCCGACAGTCCCGGTGGGCCGATCACCACGCTGGTGCCCTCCCGATCCGCCTCGTCGCGCACGAACTCCTCGATGGCGCCGGCCAGCTCGTCCTCCGTGACCTGCCGGGACCACGGCGCGACACCGGACGCGCGGACCGACTCCGGTGCCTGCACCCCCGGGGCGAACTCGGCGAGCAGCGCGGCGGCCACGGTCATGATCTCCGCCGGTGTGCGGTAGTTCACCGAGAGCGACCGGTACACCCAACGGCCGGGTACGTACGGGTCGAGCATCGTGCCCCACGAGTTGCCATCAGTTCCGGCGCCGGCCGCCGACCGGCGCTGGGCGAGGTCGCCGACCACGGTGAACGACCGCCCCGGGCAGTGCCGCATCAGCACCCGCCAGTCCATCTCCGACAGTTCCTGCGCCTCGTCGACCACGACGTGCCGGTAGGTCCAGTCCCGGTCCGCCGCGGCGCGTTCGACCAGCTCACGGGTGTCGCTCTCGACGAACCGGTCGGCCAGGTCCTGGGAGTAGAGCAGGTCCGTGGCGTACAGGTGGTCCTCGTCGTCCATCGAGTCCTCGCGCCTGGCGAGCATGTCCAGTGCGGCCTCGGCGTACTCGGACTCGGCCTTGCGTGCCTGTGCGGCGGCCCGCTCGGCCGCCTGGTCGGCCGCCTTGTTCCGACCGAGCAGGTCGACGAGCTCGTCGAGCAGCGGCACGTCCGACACCGTCCAGGCGGCGCCGTCGGCGCGCCCCAACACCAGGTCCGCACGGGCAGCCCGCAGCCGTTCGGGAGACTCGTACAGCGGTCCCAGCAGCGTCTCGGGCGTCAGTACGGGCCAGAGCTCGTCGAGCAGGGCGGTGAACCGGTCGTTGCCGCCGAGCTCCTTGAGTAGCTCCACCCGCAGCCGCTCCCACCCCGCGCGGTCCTCCCGGGTCAGCCAGCCCCGACCGAGCCGGGCGATTGCGCGTTCGGTGAGGACGTAGGTGATGATCTCGGTGAAGACCGCGCGGGCCTCGTTGTGCGGCAGCCTGCTCGCGCGCGCCTCCTCCCTGGCCCACTCGCACGCCTCGGGGTCGATCCGCAGCGGGACGCCCGCCAGGGTGATCGGCAGCGGCTCCTCCGGCACCCGCTGGCGGTGGGCGACGGCGGCCGCGAGCACGTCGAGCATCTTCAGCGAGCCCTTGAGCCGCGCAGCCTCCGGCGTGTCCTCGGCCGTGACGTGCCGGCCGGGCACGAGGTCACCTGTGGTCAGGAACACCACGTCCGACTCGCCGAGCGACGGCAGCACGCGGCTGATGTGGTTGAGGAACGCCGGGTTGGGCCCGACCACGAGCACGCCGTGGCGTTCCATCCGCTCCCGCTGGGTGTAGAGCAGGTACGCGACGCGGTGCAGCGCCACCACGGTCTTGCCGGTGCCCGGGCCGCCCTCGATCACCAGGACACCCGGGTGGTCCAGCCGGATGATCTCGTCCTGCTCGGCCTGGATGGTCGCCACGATGTCGCGCATGCCCTCGCCGCGCGGCGCGTTGACGGCCGCGAGCAGCGCCGTGTCCCCGCGGTCGCCACCCCGATCGGCACTGCTCGGGCGGCCGAACACCTCGTCGGTGAAGTCGACCACCTGGCGCCCGCGCGTGTGGAACTGCCGGCGCCGGCGCATGTTCTCCGGGCTCGCGCCGGTGGCCACGTAGAACGCCCGCGCCGCCGGTGCCCGCCAGTCCAGCAGCAACGGCGCGTACTCGTCCTCCTCGTCGAAGATGCCGATCCGGCCGATGTACGAGCGGGCGCCGGACACGGAGTCCAGCCGGCCGAAGCACAGCCCGTTGTCCGCGACGTGCAGCCGCTTCACCTGCTTCGCCGACGCGCGCACCTGCACGTCCCGCTCCATCGGCGTTCCACCGGTGCCGGCCAAGGCGGCGTCGTACTCGGCCTGCACCCGCGTGCGCTCGGCGTCGAGCCGCACGTAGAGCCCGGCCACGTAGCTCCGTTCGGACCGCAGTTCGTCGTCGTATTCCTGAGTCTGAGTCGACACATGCCCCTCACAGCGTTGACACCGACGTTCCCACACTTTGGTCGAACCGGGCGTGCTCACTTGCCGGGCGCGCCGAACCACCTGGGCAGCTGGTCGAGCAGCCCGGCCTGGTCCTCGCCGACCCAGGCCACGTGACCGTCCGGCCGCAACAGCGCGGCGGGCGCGTCCAGCTCCTCGCTGACGTCGACGACGTGGTCGACCCGATCCGCCCAGCCCGCGACCGAGAGCCGGCCGGTCTGGTCGAGCAGCAGCCCCCGGCCGCGGTGCATCAGCCCGTAGAGGTGCCCATGCTTCAGGCCGACGTCCCGCAGGCGGCGGCCGACCAGTGGATGGTCACCGCCGAAGTCGTAGCGGATCCCGATCGCGGTGACCTTCTCGATCAGGTACCGGTTCACCTCCTCGAAGTCCATCAGCTCCGTCACCAGCC
>Ga0137412_10004761_pt1 | contig 10835 bp, 10 predicted proteins | sample CZODoug2_1_16fun_FD_122160 | JGI IMG/M metagenome (GOLD analysis project Ga0137412, IMG submission 122160) | Vadose zone soil fungal communities from Angelo Coast Range Reserve, California, USA - CZODoug2_1_16fungal (Hybrid Assembly) | ecosystem: Environmental > Terrestrial > Soil > Vadose zone... | reverse complement strand
TTTCGGACCGCTCGAACTGCCTTTTCTTTGTAAGCATCCGGCGAAGACCGCGCGCGGGTCATTTTCGGCTCAGGCGGCTTGATCAACATTCCGGATGGCGGAGCGCCAATTCCACGGCAGCAGTTCGTCGAGCCTTTGGACGGGATGCTCGGCGATGCGCGCGAGAACGTCGGCGAGCCAGGCTTGCGGATCGACGTCATTCATCTTGGCGGTGACGATGAGGCTGTACATCACCGCCGCCCGCTCGCCGCCGCGATCCGAGCCGCAGAACAACCACGACTTCCGACCCAAAGCGATGCCGCGCACGCCACGCTCGGCCGCATTGTTTGACAGGCAGATGCGGCCGTCATCGAGGAAGCGGGTAAATGCGCTCCAGCGCTTGAGCATGTAGTCCATGGCCTTGGCGACATCGTTGCTGCGCGAGAGCTTGGCGCGTTGCGCGCGCATCCAGGCTTCCAGATCGGCCACGAGCGGCGCGCTGAGTTCCTGGCGAACTGCCTTGCGCCTTTCGGCGCTCTGACCGTTGATGGTCCGCTCGATCTCGAACAGGACGTCGATCCGGCGGACTGTTTCCAGCGCCAGCGGCGAGATCACTGCCGGCTTCTTGCCCTGAGCCTTGCGACGCGCGTTCTCAGCCAAATCAGCCATCACGAAGAACGGACGCCGGGCGTGCACCCAACAGGCCGCCTCCAGGATCGGCCCGGGCGCGCGGCCGGGTTCGTAGAGCTTGCCATAGCCGCCGTAGGCGTCAGCCTGGAAGATTCCACTGTAGTTGGCCAAGTGACCCTGGGGATGTTCGCCGGCCCGATCGCGCGAGTAATAGAACACCGCCCCCGGCGGGGCCTGCCCGCCAAAAGGCTTGTCGTCGCGCACATAGACCCAGATCCGGCCGGTGTCGGTCTTGCCTTTGGCCAGGACCGGGACCGTGGTGTCGTCCCCGTGCAATCGCTCGGCGCTCAGCACATAGGCCTCGAGGCGCTTGAACAAAGGTGCCAGCGCCGCCGTGCAGCCGCCGACCTGGTCGGCCAGGGTCGACAGACTGATCGGCACGCCCTCCTTGGCGTAGCGCTCCGCTTGCCGGTTCAGCGGCTGATGTTGACCAAACTTCTCGAACAGCACCATCGCCAGCAGGCTTGGCCCCGCCCAGCCGCGGGCAATCACATGGAACGGCGCCGGGGCCTGGCTGATCTTCTCGCAATCACGGCAAGTAAACTTCTCGCGGACGTGCTGGATCACCTTCCAGGATTTCGGGACCACCTCCAGCGTCTCGGTGATGTCCTCGCCGAGCTTGGACAGCCGCGCGCCGCCACAGCAGGCGCAGCCCGTCGGTCCCGGAACGATCACCCGCTCGCGAGGCAGATGCTCCGGGAACGGCTGGCGTGACGGACGCTTGCGGGTGAACGATGCCACCTTCGTGGTTTTGGCCGCGGCCATTTCGGCTGCGAGTTCGTCCTCCGTCGCCGAACTCTCCAGCTCCTCCAGCGTCAGTTCGAGCTGATCCAATAGCCGCGCGGTACGCTCCGAGCGCGGGCCATAGCGGTCGCGGTTGAGTTTTTCGATCTGCAGCTTCAGATGGGCGATCAATGCCTGGTCATCGGATTGCCGGGCGCGGGCGGCCGCAGCCTCCGCGCGAGCAACGATCAATGCCGCTTTCAGCGTTTCGACGTCGTCTGGCAGCGATTCAAGGCCGTCACCCATGGCCCGGATGGAATCACAAAAGGGGCGATTTGAGGCGTCTTTTCTTCCGCACCTCAGAACTTTTTTTAAGCCTACCCTGCGCTCTGTGGCCGCCACGTGTGCTGCGGGTTGCGCCAGTCGATTGCCTCCAGCAGATAACTCATCTGCGCCGCCGTCAGCCCCACCACACCACCCACCGTCACCGGCCAGACAAAACGGCCACGGTCCAACCGCTTGGTGTAGAGCGACAATCCAATTCCATCGTGCCACAAGGCCTTGATTAGCGAGCCGCTGCGTCCGCGGAACACAAAGACATCGCCAGCAAACGGATCACGACCAAGGCTTTCCTGCACCAATAATGACAAACCCTGCATGCCCTTGCGCATGTCGGTGTAGCCGGTCGCAATCCAGATGCGTGCGCTCGAAGAGATCGGGATCATCGACGCTCCAGAACCTGCAGCACCCGCGCCAGGGCGGCCGCATCGACGCCGGCATCGACAATCACCCGACGATCCCTGCCAACGACGATCACCATCTGCCCGCTCGTCGGTGTGGCAGCAACCGCCGGCTCGACCTCAGCGGCAAGGACGACCCGCGCAAAGCCGGATTGCTCGCTTTGAGGGCTAATCGGCTCGGGACCGAACGAGCGACGCCATGTCATCAGCAACGAACGTGATATGCCATGGCGTCTTGCTGTCGACGATATCGCGCGCGGCACTTGAAAGCTCTCGGTCACGATCCGCAGCTTCTCGTCATCCGACCAGCGCCGCCGCCGGCCAGTCTCGACCACCTCAAGCCGTTCAAGCTGAGTGCTGCGCTTATGGCTGTCCATAAGGACTGTTACGCACCAATTGGACTAATCCAACAAGGCGGCCGTCGCCGGAGGGAGACGCGGCTGCTGCGTAGATCATCTTGCTTGAGGGTGATTGAATGGGCCGATTACGGAGTCAGCGATTACAACTGCCCGAGTCTCGGCGCGTCGGCACCACGGGATCTGGACGGCGCGCGGGCGATGTGGAGGACAATCCTGGACGCGTTGCCAGCGACGGATATTGTCAAATTCACCAAGATGCCGGTTGCTTTGGGCAATCGACCTAATCCGTTGGCGAACCTGCAAGCCAGCCTGTGCGTCGTACATAGCAACTCGCTTGCGGTGTCGTCGGTTTGGGAGGACTACCTCCAGAGCCTCGAGCGGTGCTTTCGTAAGGAACTTCGAAGAAGCTGGAGGGTTTTTACCAAAATGGCGCGACTTTCAGGGTCATCGATTCGCAAGATGATGCGCGTCGGGTGTTCGCGGCGCTGGAATGCCAACAACGAGCCCGATTCGGAAAGGACGAGACATACCTGTTGGACCGCCCAGAGATTGCCTCGTTCTATCGCGCAAGGACGATTAAAGGGCGTCGCCGACGTGAGTGCGGCGCTGACCGCACTCACGTGTGGAGACGAGGTCGTCGCCACCCGGCTCGGGTTGGTGGACGGGTCAAGACTCGTAATGGTGCGGATCTCCACTCATCTCACCAAATGGCGCTTTTGCTCGCCTGGTCGCCTCGTCATTGTCGAGACAATGCGCATGCTGCATGAGCGAGGGTTCGACACTTTCGATTTTTCGATTGGCGATTACGCCTACAAGCGCAGGCTCGGCGCGGAAAGCGGCGAGTTGTTCGATTTGGCCGCCCCGCTGTCTCCGCTTGGGATGCCATATGCGGCATATTTCCACGCTAAAAGTGCTGCGCTATCCTAAAGTGGATCGGATAGCCGGGCGACTGCTGAAGCGGGAGGCAGCTCCCCAATAGCCTGCGACTGCAGACCTTGGTCGCGGGTGTGCCGGCACTGCGGTCGTAGCCCGAGGTGAGTTCAATCGTTCTTGAGCGCCCTGACGATCTCCTGGAGCTTGAGCTTTTCAAGTGAAAGGTCCGTCAACAGTTGGCGCAACCGTCTATTCTCCTTATGTAGCTCCTCTACTGCGGATTGGGGAAGATCTGGTACGCGAGTTCCATTAAGCCCGGGCCGGCTCCTAGTCTTGCGCCAGCGGTGGTAAGTCATGGCACTGACGCCGAGGGTCCGAGCAATCTCGGTCTGCGTCTTCCCGCGCTCGTGAAGCTCATCTGCCTTGGACAGTTTTGTTGCGATTTCCTCGCGAGAGTGTTTCTTTCTTTGCATGCCCTTTCCCCCGGCTCAGCAATGTCAACTATCTGACGCATGATATCTAACATACGATATCTAAGACACGGTATCGCGTGAGGTCGATCGACCCCATCCCGCGATGGGCAAGGTTGCCTTGCTCGGTGCCCGACCCGTTTGGGGTGACTGATCGAATAGGATTAAAGAAATCCGGTTTTCGAGTCACATACGACGGAACAGACGGAAGGGAAATCGCACTTTACCCTTCCTCACGGATCCCATCAGCCACGCCAACGATTGTGCATCATACAGCATCTGGGCAAACCCATGCTGCCGCGCACCCGACCATCCCACCGATAACGAGCGCGATAAAAAAAGTCCAAAGGATGCTCGGCGAGCTTGCCTCGAACGGTGCAGAAGCCAGGGTCACAACTCTCGCATCCGTTAGAGGCAAACTCCGCTCTTCGATGCTCTGGGAATAACGGCCGAGATTTACGAGAGTCTCATACGCCCTGCGCAGAGACTGCGTTCTTTGTGTCAACTGTGAGCGCTGGTCCTGCTGATCTTTATTCAGCTGGCCTTCCGAGGTGGCGTTCATACTTGCGTCGAATTGCTGCAAACGTTGTGCCGCAATTCCCGATTGCTCCTTGAGTTCATCGATCCGCTTTTGCATCCACGACCCGGCGCGTTCTGCCGTCAACGCCTTCGCGTCAAGCTGGTCTTCGATATATGCGTTTGCGACCTCATTCGCGATTTGAGCCGCCTTCACGGGATCTTTGGACGTGAACAGTATATTCGCTACGTAGCTGCGTCCAATTCGCACGACCGTAAGGCCCCGCTTGAACTTGACCACGGTTTTGCGCAATTGCCCCTGTTCAGAAGTAATATCGTCCCGCGAAAAGCTGACAGCGGAAAGCAGCCGGCCGAGGATCCCGTTTTCCGAAAACTCGGGATCTTGAGTCAAATGCAACTTGTTGATCACAGCAATCGCAATTTTCTCAGACTTTATCGTTTCAACTTGGCTGTCCACGACGGCTGCATCCACCAAACCGTACTGTGCCGCAGGTGAATCGGACCTTTTCGTATCGGTCAACAGCTGGGCCGTGGCGGTGAAGCGGTTCGGGGCGATGATGAGGTACAAGCCGGCCAGACCCAATGCCACCAGCAGGCATGTCAAGATCACCGTTTTATGCCTTCTGACAAAGGCCAACGCGGCCAGTAGCGGAAGGGCTTCGTCATCTGCCGATTTCCTCTGCTCGGATAAAATCCGTAGCCTACTCGGTGTATCCAACATCGCTTTCCTTCGTTTGGCGGCGACGACTCGCAGGCAGATGGCTCAATTTTGTTCTTGGCCTACGGTCCGCGCTGCCACTTCGACGACGTCGCCAGGCATAAGGATTGAGTCGTTGTCGGCGCTACTTTCGGACGAATGTGGATGGTTGCCGCGGAATATGGTAACGATCGGGCGATCGCCGCCTCCTCGGACCAGCTGGGACCTGACCATTCCGGCGTACATCAACTTCTCACCCACTGCTTGGAGGCGCGCGCTTATTTCTGCAAGCTTCACCGAGGAATTCTGCAGCTCCTCCAGCAGCCTGACACGCCGCTGGTCGTCGAGCCGATCGAGTCGACTTTCAAGCTCGTGGCGTTGGGCATCGATCTGCGCGATCAAAGCGCTGGTCTGGAGCGCGCGCGTGGCGGAATAGAACGCGAGCCGACGGGCCTCGGCGACGCGTGTCGTGGGAACGATGCCCTTCTGCAGGTTTGTTTGGGTTGCCTGCAATTCGGCCGCGTCGCCATCGGCGTCCTGCTTCTCCTTGTCTCTCTCGGTAACCAGTATGTTGATCCGCTCCGTTTCTTTTTGAATGGTTGTCGCCAGGTGCGTTTTCTCTTTTTGATAGTCCGAGGTGCTGGCCGACAAGCGTTCCGCTTCGACGCGAATGATTTCAGCAATGACCGATTGAGGCACTGGAATGCGTTGAAGCTTGTCCGCCGCGCTCGCATCTTTCTCGCCTAGGACTTCGCGCAGCGAGCCCACTCGTGCTTGCTCGCGCGCGAATTCGATCCACTGGGAATCGTACTCGCCTTTGAGATCCGATGATTCGAGGAAAGGGTCTTTCGCCCGGAACCGCATCACGTCAAATCCGCCAGCCACTGCGATGGCCTGGCGTACCGTTAGGCCGGGCCTGTACGGCTGCGGCCCGGGTTTTGCGACGTCGCCATTCACGTAAATCGGGCGGTATTCAGCAATACTCACGAGGACCTCGTCGGGCGTCAGGACGATTGGATACTCCCGTCCATCCTCTGAGCGTCGCCTGAATACCTTCGTTGGCAATAGTTCCCGCACGTTTGCTTGTATCTCCGAGATCGTCAGCCCCGAAGCATTTACCGGACCAATCAACGGAAACAGCGCCCGACCGTCGACGTCAACGGTAGCCTTGCTACGGATATCCGGAGCGCCGATGGCCGCGATCTCGATGACGTCCCCGGTTGCAAGTCGGTACTGCGGCGCTGGCTCTGTCCGGGCGGCCTGGATTGACAGTGCGGCGATGGTTACCATCGCCGAAATACGGAGATCGGTCACCTCAAGGGCTCCAGTGGTAGAAATGTTAAGTTTATGTTACTATACACATAGCGGGAAGACGTGGTCAAGAAACATTACGATGTCGAATTACCGCGAGTGATAACTGCTGACCGCAGGCACCTTCCAGGTCATTGAGATCCAGATTAAGTTGGACAATCAACCCATATAATTGCTGATTTTCTATTCTCAAATCGTCGGCTTCGCTGGATATCAACTCGCTCCCGTAAATGTCGTGCAACGCGGCATCGGTGGATTATCACAAATCTGCATGCCGTGTGTTAAATAGATGTTGGATCCGCCGGAGGCCGCGACCATCGGCCTTTTCCGTTTGATCAACCGCTACCTCACCGATCCGACCCAGCAATGAGGTCAGCGACCGGCACAGCAAGCCTTGCGCCGTCGGCGCCGGCATCTCCGAAACCGCAATACGGCCCGACACCAAGCACGCCCGCATTGTCGCGATGCTGCGGTCGTCCGCGGGTGCGGCGATCGCTGCGATCACGGTCGCGGCGGGTTGGCAGCAACATTCGGTGCGCGGCTTTTTGCCGGGGTGGTCAGCAAGAAGCCTTGGACTTAATCTTGTGTCTGAACGGACTGAAAGGCCGAGTTTACCGCATCAAGGATGGCAAGTTTTCACCGGCTACCGCCGCGGATCGGCGTAACGCAGGCGGCGTGATTTGATGCGGAAGAAGCGACGCAGGTCCTCTTCCGCCCGACGTCCGAACGCCATCCAAGGCAAAGCCCGCCATGGTCAGCGTCTCGCGAGGGCGGGTCATGGGTGCATCAAGCGCGGCACTGGCCCCGTAGGCAATGCTCTGGGGCCCAGCTTGGGGCCCAACCGATGCGATATCGGCGACTACCACTTGCAGTCATTCAATCAACCGATCCAACACTCGCGTCCGGCCTGCTCGAAGCGCAACAGCCACGAGCGGCTGCTCGCAGTTGCGCTGGGCGTGAAGATGGTGGTCTGCCTGGGGCCCGCTTCTGGTGCTGGCGTCGGTCATCGTCATCGCCTGCTATAGCGCCGCGACCAACGACGTCTTGAATGCGGTTCTCCCCGATACGTCCTTCACCGGGCGAACCGAGGTGTGGCGGTTCGCGATCGATGACGCCATGGAGCGTCCCTCACCGGTTACGGGTTCATGGCGTTCTGGCGGACACGTGACGTCTTCTCGGCCGAAATGGCCAACTTCTGGGCCAATCTCGCGGCTCACAGCCACGACGGTTATCTGGACATCGCCTTGACGACCGGCCTTCCGGGTCTTGCGTTCACGCTCCTGCTCGTCGTCGTGATGCCGCTTCATCAATTTCCACTACAGGGCAGACGGAGAGGCCAATCGCGTACTATCGCTGCTGTTCCTGTGCTTCTGGCTGTTCGGCATTTACGTCAACTGCTTCGAGTCGGCGCTGTTCGACAGGGGCAATCCAATCTGGTTCTTCCTCCTGAGCGCATCCTTCGGGCTTCATTTTCCGGCGCGATATTGCGTCAGGCCATAGCCGCTTCTAGAGCATGATGTGATTAGGTGGAATCGCCATCATGCCTCTCTAGCTCTTTGTTTGAGCATGATCTTTTTAAAAACCGGTTTCCACCCATCGGGTCGGAGCCCGAGGGCATGCTTTTCCGGATCATGCTCGCGTGCCGAAGAGATCACCTCGTCGAGGTCAGCAGCAATATTAAAGAGTGCGGATTGGTCAGGGCGTACCGCCAGAACAGCCGTCGCGGCTCCAGCGACAGGCGAAACAGCCATTCGAGCCCCACGCTCTGAACGAGCCTCGGAGCGCGTCGCCGGGTCCCCGAGAGGAAATTGATGAGCCCGCCGCCCGTCTTGACGACACCGACACCGTGCAGCTCGCGCCTCCAGCGCCAATAGAACGCTTGCTCGTGGGGGACCCCCAGGCAGAGCCAGACGATGTCCGGCCTCAACATCGACAGCTCCTCGACCAACGCGCGCTGCGCGCTCTCATCCAGGTAACCGTGCGAGCGCCTAACGATCGAGATCCCAGGGTACATGCGCCGGGTATTCTCGACAGCACGGCAATTCTCGTCCTCGACGCCCCCGATCACGGCGAACGTGATCTCGCGCTGCACGGCTCGGATCGCAACATCATGAAATAGATCGCTGGTTGCCACCCTCTCGGGCAGGGCGCGGCTTGCAAGGGCACGCGATGCGAAGACCATCGGCTGGCCGTCGGCGTTGATCAGGTCGGCAGGCTCGAACAGGGAGCGTATCGAACGCGAGGACGAGCAGCGCGACAGCACCTCGCCATTGGCCGATGTGAACAGCGGCGGAGGACCTGTGCGCGCGCGTTCCTTCGCGACCGTGATCATCAGCTCCGCGGTCTCGGCCCTCGTGAGGGCAGCAACCTGAAGCCCTCCGACGGTCACGCGCGGAACTTCGCCCATCAGATGATGCCAGTCGCTTCCTTGCATGGCCGAGCTCCATCCCCTGTTGCATTCTGCTATCGCGTGATGCCGCGAACGCGCTTGCGGGCAATCGAGGCGTCAAACGGCGTTGGCGTACGCCTTCTTGCAAAACAGCGTCAGTACACAGATCCGCAGATCGAAAAAGAATGACCAGTTGTCGATGTACTGCAGGTCGAGTTCGACACGCCGCTCCATCTTGTCCAGCGTGTCCGTCTCGCCGCGACAGCCATTGACCTGCGCCCAGCCAGTCAATCCGGGCTTGACATTGTGCCGTCGGGCGAACGACCCGATGCGATTTTCAAACATCATGTTGTGCGCGGTCGCATGCGGACGAGGGCCCACGATGGACATCTGGCCGAGCAGCACGTTCAAGAGCTGCGGAAGCTCGTCGATATTGGTCCGGCGGAGCAGGCGGCCCAAGCGCGTGATCCGCGGGTCGTTTCTGACGGCCTGGCGGAACTGCTCACCGTCCTCCGTCGTCGTCATGGTGCGAAACTTGAACACCCTGATCCTCGTGTTGTTGAAGCCGTGACGGGTCTGGCGGAACAGCACCGGGCCGCGCGAGTCGAGCTTGACGGCGAGCGCCACCAGCAGCAGGAGGGGCGACAGGACGACCAGTCCAGTGGCCGCAACGACGAGGTCGAAGCATCGCTTGAGAAACAGGTCGAAGGCCGACAGAGGCTGCCTCAGGACTTCGATTGCAAGTGCGTGGCCGAACTCGACGATTCGCGATGTCGCGAGCACATCGGGAGAATCCACGAGCACGACCAGCACGGTCACCGGCAGATCCGACAGGCATCGGCTCAACTGGCAGGTCATCCGCAGGCTGTTGGCCGTCGTGAGCAGGATGACATGGTCTGGAAGCAGCCAGCGGCACGTCGGCTTGATCAGTTGAACTTCCTTGTCGATGTCGGTCGAGCTGGGGTCGATGTCGGCCGAGCCGGGCCGCTCACTCCAGGCTGCGGCCCTTGCCGCAGAACCTGGCGCATCCAGCGAAGCGACCACATTGATGCCGCGGGCCGAAAGATCGCGCGCAAATGATGATCGCTGAGTAGGATCGCCGATCAGGATCACGCGCTGCGCCTGGATTGCCCCTCTGGCGACCGCGTTGTGGACAGCGCGGTGCCACGCAGCGCGGCTCCAGAGCACGGCCGTGCAGACCGAGAAGAACTGCAGGAAGAACGTCCCTCTGGAATAGTGCTCGCCAAACTTGAGCAGGAACAACATCGAGAGAAACAACGAGAACGCCAGCACGATCGCGCCCAGGCCGTGAATGATGAACGAGTGTCGGGGTTGGGTCTGGACCGACACGAATTGCCGGAAGCCGAGGGCAATGGCAATGAGGAGGATCGCGATGCAGAGGGCCGAAACGATGTACTCCGTCTCCGGAAGTATGTTTCCGACGAAGCCCCAGCCGTAGATCAGGCTTGCAACGTAGCTCGCCGCGGCGGCCGTGAAGTATTCCGTGGCGACCATGACAGCAACGACGATCCGCAGATCGCGGATCGACCGCCTGCCTGGCAGCGATCCTACGTTTTCCGCAGCCGGGACCGAGGCCACAATCGAGTTTCCGATAGCGGCATCCGGCCGCAACAAGGCCCGCATGGTCCTCTCCGTCTTGTCGCAGGAGCGGTATGAACGAAGTTAAGTGATGCATATACGATACAAATGATGTATTGTAAACCATATTATCGTGATAATACGATAAACACGATATGTTTATCGTACGGGAAATAGTCGATAGCACGGAGGGTGGCGTGACAGAGGGGTGGTCGATTCGAAGATCCAGACGCTCGCCTCAATTCTCTTGGCGGCGAACGGGCGGAGCGGGCAAGTGCCTGTTTCTCGTGCCCAAGAAAGGCCTTCCATGTGGAGTCCGTGACTACACGAATAAGCTCGTTCGCTCGCTTCGTCGGCGGCCGTCGGGCGAGGCGTACGAGGAAGTTCCGGTCGCACCGATCGGGTCGGCAGCGCGTCGGCGAGCCCCTCGACGAGTTCCGCCGGCGTCCACGTGCGCGGCAACTCCAA
>Ga0137412_10004760_pt1 | contig 10839 bp, 7 predicted proteins | sample CZODoug2_1_16fun_FD_122160 | JGI IMG/M metagenome (GOLD analysis project Ga0137412, IMG submission 122160) | Vadose zone soil fungal communities from Angelo Coast Range Reserve, California, USA - CZODoug2_1_16fungal (Hybrid Assembly) | ecosystem: Environmental > Terrestrial > Soil > Vadose zone... | reverse complement strand
TTCATGATGACGTTCATGAATTTGGCCAGCATGTCGTTGTTGAATTTCGGGTCCGGCAGAATGGTGCGGACGGGGGCAGCGGAACGACGAGACATGAATAGATCCCCTTACTTTTTCGGCCGCTTCGCGCCGTACTTCGAACGCGATTGCTTACGGTCGTTAACGCCGGCGGCATCCAGCGTGCCGCGCACCGTGTGATAGCGAACGCCCGGGAGGTCCTTCACGCGACCGCCGCGGATCAGAACAACCGAGTGCTCTTGCAGGTTGTGGCCTTCACCGCCGATGTAGCTGGTGACTTCGTAACCGTTGGTCAAACGGACACGGCAGACTTTCCGGAGAGCCGAATTCGGCTTCTTCGGAGTCGTCGTGTACACGCGGGTGCACACGCCGCGCTTTTGCGGGGACGCGCCGAGGGCCGGAACCTTCGTTTTCTCTGAAGGGGTCCGGCGCGGGTTCCGAATAAGCTGACCAGTGGTCGCCATACTGAGATTCTCTCCAAGATCCTGCGTCGAGCGTTTTTCGCTCGCTAGACGACCGGGCCGCCTAGAGAGGCGGCCCGGCGTGAAAGTCGCTACTTTCGACCCAGCGTGCAGTACGGGCTGGATCGATAAAGGCCGGCGATTCTAGGTATGAGGCGGTGGAGTGTCAACCGCCTGACCGGTCTGCGGCATAGAATCATGGCCGCCCTCGACCCTTCCCGGAGCGCTATTGAAACCGCAATTCAGGGTGGCAGCCGCCGCGGCCGCCACGGTGCTTTCGTTGATAGCCGGGTCGCGAGGCGTCGTCGCCCTGCCGCCAACCGCTGCCGTGGCGCCAACCCCAGCGCCGGCGGACGGCGGCTATACGTACGTCCACCACCCTGTCTCAACCGACGTTCCCACCGCCCAGTTCGCCTTAGACCGCGGCCTCACCATGTTCTTCGCCTACCAGCCCGAGGAAGCCGAGGTAGCCTTCCGGGAGGCCGCTCGCCTGGACCCTGGCCTGGCCATGGCCTGGTGGGGCATCGGGCTCGCAATCGGTCCCAATATTAATGAACAGCCCACCGCCAAGAAGACGGTAAAGGCCGCCGACGCCCTCGCCCGCGCCGGTCTGCTCGCGAAGACCCGCGCGACTGCGAGTGAGCTGGACTATGTCAACGCGCTAAGCGCCCGGTACACCACCGCGCCCAACCCGGACTTCGACAAGCTCGCCACCCAGTACCGCGATGAGATGCGCGAGGTCGTCAAAAAGTACCCCTCCGATGCCGACGCCCGCGCCCTCTTCGCGGAAGCCATTATGGACCTGCATCCATGGCGCCTTTGGCACGCCTCAGGCCGCCCGGAAGTCGGGACCGAGGAACTGGTAGAGACCCTGGAGCAAGGCCTGACCGCTGCGCCCAATCACGTTGGGCTGCTCCATTTCTATATCCACGCCGTCGAAGCGAGCAGCGACCCGGGACGCGCGCTTCAGGTGGCCCATCGCCTGTCAGCCCTCCCGATGGAGCCGGCAGCCGCGCACCTCGTTCACATGCCTGCGCACATATATATGCGGGTGGGTGACTGGGACTCGGCTGTTCAATCCAACGAACACGCCACCCACCACGCGCTCGACTACCGCCTCAGCAACAACCCCGAGGCTCAAAGCGCCTGCGGCCACTGCGCCGACTTCCTCTCATATGCCTACATGATGCAGGGCAACCTGGCGCACGCAAGGCAGGCCGCCGAGAAGTACCAGAAAATGATGGAGGACCCCACCAACACCATCGCCGTGCTGATCCGGTTCGGGCGGTGGGACGAAGTGCTCGCGTTCCCGGAGCCAGCGCCTGACGCAAAGAACGACGTTCACAATGCGCACGTCACCCGGGGTTTCTGGCACTTCGCACGCGGTATGGCGTTCGCCGGCAAGAGGCAATTCGACAAGGCTCAGGACGAGTTGAGTGCGCTGCGGGCCGCGACCGCACTGGCTCCGGGGGAGGCCAGTTTCGACGCTGGGCCCGATGTTCAACACGTCCTCGACAAAATCGGCCAGACCGGGGATGCCTGCAATTTGAAGATTGCGGCGGCGATTCTCGGGTCACGCGTTGCCGAGGCGCGACGCCGGATTCCCGAGTCCATCGAGCTCATGCGAGCAGCAGTCAAACTCCAGGATGAGGGGCCCTATGGAGAGCCGCCTCCGTGGTTTTATCCAGTGCGGGAAAGCCTTGGCGCACTGCTGTTGCGACACGGCTCCGCGGCCGAGTCAGTGGTGGTATTTACGGACGGCCTGCGCCGTTCGCCGAACGATCCACGGGCGCTGGTTGGGTTGACGGCTGCTTTGTCCGCCCAGGGGCGCAAGGCCGATGCCGCAGCCACCAGGGCACGGTTTGAAGCTGTCAGGCAGTTCACCGACGTGCCACTGCACGTGCAAGATCTCTAGACGCGGCTGGTCGGCGATGCGGTAGGTAGGCGCCACGGCTGGTTGGTGGATTTTCCGTCGCCGGGCAACCACATTTGTGTGGCCAGCGCCAACACCCTACGATGCCTGCCATCGACCGTCCGCGGGCGAGCGCCCGCACCAGGAGAACAAATGGCCGCCGCCCGATCCAACACCCGCGCCGTTCCCAACATTCGCGCAATCGGCCTCGCCGTCGCGCTGACCGGTCTTGCGCTGCTCGGCACCTCGATTGCCCGTGCCGCCGATATTTACGACGCGGCGGTCCAACACCCCGGCCGCAGTGCCGAGGACCTCAAGCGCGATCCGTTGGATCACCCTGCCGAGATGCTGCGACTCGCCGGCATCAAGCCCGGCATGCAGGTCGGCGACTTCATGGCCGCCGACGGCTACTACAGCGAGTTGCTGAGTTATATCGTGGGCCCGAAGGGCCACGTGCTGCTGATCAACAATCCGTCGTTCGATCGTTGGGCCAACAACGCCTGGCAGGGCCGGCTCGCCCACGACCGGCTGCCCAATGTCGAACACAAGACTGTCGACCTCAACCACATGGACATCCCCGACGGGTCACTCGATGCCATGCTCGTTGTGAAGGTGTATCACGACCTGTACTGGGTCGATACCAACACGAACAACTGGCCCAAGATCGATACGCCGGCGGTGCTGGACAAAATTGTCAAAGTGCTCAAGCCCCACGGCATCCTGCTCATTATCGATCACTCGTCCAAGGCGGGCGCCGACAATACGGTTGCGGGATCACTGCACCGGATTGACGAATCGTATGCGCAACATGATTTCGAGTCGCGCGGCATGAAGTTGGTCGCCAGGAGCGATGCTCTGCGCATGCCCGGCGATCCGCGTACCCAGGTGTCCTACAAGGAGCCGATCCTGGGTAAGACCGACCGGTTCGTGCTGGCGTTCCGCAAGGGCGGCTAGCCACCCGGCAACCGACAGGCGACCGGTCCCGGTCGGTCGCCCGTCCAGCGTCAGCGGATGCAGATCACACTACCGGCGCCAGCCCAGCCGTTCTCGCGGCAGTTGTGACACGCTAGGGGCATAGCGGTCCGCGAGGCGGGAATGGATTCTTTTTCGGTTGAATCGACCTTTACGGCCGACGATTGGCGGGCCTACCAGGCGACTCTCGCGCAAAAGCTGCAGGGTGACGGGCGCCTTCAGCTACAAATCACTCTGTTCGTGAGCACTGCGTTGGTAGTGGCGCTGCTCTACGTATTGTCCCTTACCTTTCCGCAGCAGATGCAGCTCGGCGCGATGTCGGTCGGCGCGACGGCAGGCATAGGCGCTGTCTGGATCCGATGGTGGCTGCTTCGCCGCAACTATCAACCAGATCCCGGCGGGATGGTGTTAGGGCCACGGACAATGACCTTTGGCAACGATGGGATGACAGTCCAGCGCTCCAACGCGTCCACCGTCATGTCCTGGTCGCTCTTCGAGGAAGTTGCGATCGAGCCTCGGTATCTGTTCATCTGGCTCGACAGGATCAGCGCCCTGATGCTGCCGCTGAGAGATCTGCCGCCAGGAATGACTGCTGAAGAGGCTGCGACACGGATTCGGAGGTTGGCGAGTCAGGCGGCAACGCCGACCAGCGACATCCAGCAGCCCGGTGAGAGGCAGCAGCCGTCCATTTCGCCGCCGCTCGCGCTCGATAGGACTACCCCTCGTCCGGAACCAGGGGCACTTCGCCGCGCGATCGGTTTCCTGACACTGCGTCCGCACCAGACTGCGACAGGAGCACCAACAGACTGGGCGATCGCCGGATTCACGGTCGGCAGCTTGATTCTGTGGCTCGCGCTCGATCGCCTGAGCTACGGCAACAGCGCCGAATTCGTCCCCTACGATGCACCGGGATTTGCCTGGTACATGCTGCCATTCCTGTTGGCAGCATGGCTGGCCTCGCGCCTCACGCGTCCGCGGGTTGAGATCAGAAAAATTCTCTTTCTGCTCGTCGTACTGGCACCTGTACTGATCGGCTGCGCATTTCTGTTGAGTCACAACGTACCGCGAAGATTCGTGACCGCGGTTGCAGTGGTGTTCGTTGTCTACGCGCTCGTCTATCTGGAAGTGGGCCTGCGGGCGCTTTCCGGTCGACGGCAGCCGCGCACGGCGACCGCAATCATTGCGATCGCCCTGCTGTTTGTGGCGGTCAATTCAACTCTCTTTGTCTATCCCTCGCTGTGGATTGAGCCCAATACGGACACCTTTGAGGAACGGGCCGAGAGGGCCGAAGATCTCCTGATCTCCCAGGGTCCTCGCATCGAAGCGGAGGTCGGGCACGTTGCGGCGGGCCATCCCGGAGTCTATTTCGTAGGTTTTGCCGGCGTTGGCAAACAACGAGTGTTTACTGAAGAGATCAAACTGGCCGCACAGCGAATCGCCGACCGCTACGATTCGGCGCAGCGCGAAGTGCTGCTAGTAAACGATCGTCGCGACGTCGACTCACATCCTCTTGCCACCGTCGAAGGACTCAAACTGACGCTGAAGGATATCGCTGCCAGGATGGATGTCGAGCAGGATGTCCTGTTTCTCGCCCTGTCATCGCACGGCTCCGACGAACCGACCCTATCAGTGTCCAACACGGGCATGTCGTTGCGCGACCTGTCGGGATCCGACCTCGCGGACGCCCTGCGTGCCTCCGGTGTCAAGTGGAAAGTGATTGTCATCTCGGCCTGTCATGCGGGTGCATTCATTGATGCGCTCCGCGATGACAACACCATCGTTCTCACTGCCGCGGCCGCCGATCGGACCTCCTTCGGCTGCAGCGACGACCGCGATCTCACCTACTTCGGCGAAGCCTTCTACCGGGACGCCCTGCCGCGTTCAGCCACCTTGCAGGAGGCTTTCTCCCAGGCCACCGCGGACATCGCGAGCCGTGAGACGCGCGAAGGCGTCCGCGCCTCCAATCCCCAGGCTTTCTTCGGAGCGGCCATGGAGAAGAAACTGGCGGAGATCGACCGTACGGCTCGCTGCAACACTGGCTGCAGACAATCTGTGCCAGAATCGCAACCCATTCGCTCAACTCAACGACGAGATCAACCCTCGCTATGACATCACTGGCATCACGGACCGCACGCCGCCGCGTCTCAACGGCTTTGCTCCTGGCGCTTCTTGGCACCGAGGCCCTCGCACCAATGTCATACGCCACCGCGGCGCAAGATCCGGCGCCCGCAGTCCCCGTAAATGTCGAGAATGCCGTCGTCAAGGTGTTCTCTACCCTGCGATACCCGGATCCTTTCAAACCCTGGACCAAGCAGGCACCCAGCGAGGTGACAGGCTCAGGGGTCGTCATCGAGGGCAGGCGCATTCTGACCAACGCGCATGTCGTGCTCTATTCCAGCCAGGTGCAGATCCAGGCAAACCAGGCAGGTGACAAGCTTTCCGCAACCGTGGTTGCGGTGGCTCCCGGAATCGACCTCGCGGTGCTGAAACTCGATGACGAGTCCTTCTTCAAGACCCACGCGCCCATCAACCGGGCGCCCGGCGTTCCCGACATCAAGGATCCGGTGCTCGCTTATGGCTACCCCACGGGTGGCAATGCCCTGTCCATCACCAAGGGAATCATCTCGCGCATCGAGTTTGTGCCGTACAACTACCCGGTCTCGGGTTTGCGCATTCAGATCGATGCGGCCATCAATCCAGGTAACAGCGGCGGGCCCGCGATTGCCGGCGACAAGATGATCGGGTTGGCGTTCAGCCACCTCGACCAGGCGCAGAACATCGGCTACATCATTCCCAATGAGGAAGTGGATCTGTTCCTCAAGGACATTGCCGATGGCCACTACGATGGCAAGCCCGCCATGCTCGATGAGCTGCAGACGCTCGAAAATCCCGCACTCCGTGCGTTTCTGAAGGTGGACAAGTCGGTCGAGGGAATCGTGGTGCACCGGCCCGATCTGTCGAACACCACGAGCCCCCTGAAGGAGTGGGATGTCATCACGAAGATCGCCGGTACACCGATTGACGATCAGGGCATGATCAAGCTCGGGACCGACAAGCGGGTCAACTTTCAGTACCTGATCCAGAAAGTGGCGAAGAACAACAAGGTCGACCTGACCATCGTTCGCGCCAACAAGCCGCTGGACGTGCAGCTGCCCGTCTCCAATGACCGCCACAACCTCATGTCCGACCTGCGGGGCACGTACCCCTCCTATTTTGTTTACGGCCCGATGGTGTTTTCGCGCGCGACCGTGCAGTTTCTCGGCTTCATGCGCAACAACCCCAACATCATGTCCTCGCTGGGTTACATCGGCAGCCCGCTGATCACCCGACTCGGCGACACGCCAAGTGCGGAACGCGAAGAGCTGGTGGTGATCTCATCCCCGTTTTTCCCACACAAGCTGGCGTCCGGCTACAGCAGCCAGTCAGCCGGGGTCATTTATTCGGTCAACGGCACGCAGATTCACAGCTTGAAGCACCTGGTGGCCGTGCTGCGCGATCTGCAGGACGAGTTCGTGGTGTTTGAATTCGACCACCGCGATGGGGAATCCCTGGTTTTTCCGCGCAAAGAGATGGTCGACGCGACTGAGGAAATCCTCACCGACAATGGTGTCCGCGCCCAGGGCTCGCCTGACATGATGGAAGTGTGGCAGGCCAAGCGCGGTGTTGCCGCTGCCGCGAAATAGCGGCAACCGCGCGCGCGATCCACAAACGGTCGTAGCGCGCTTCCAACTCCACGCGGTCAGCACGCGCGAATAGCACGTCCGGCATACACGCCTGCAACTGACGCACCTCAATTCTGAGGTGCGTCATTTCTACAGAAAATACGACAATTTACCCACTGACATGGCTTGCCATCGGCTCATACACTGAGCCGATGGATGTTTTACCTCGAGGGGAATTGACAATGACCACGCTCGAAGAGATCCAACACGCTCTCAAGCGACTCGGTAGAGAAGACCAACGCACGATTGCCTCGTGGCTCGATAAAGTCATCGACCCGCGCTACGTGAGCTTCGGGGTTGAGGAACCTCAACCTGCGTACGCGCCGCTCAACCCTTCCTACATGACTCTCGAAGAGTTCTTTAAATTTTCCGAAGACAGTCCACTTCGGTATGAGTATGTGAATGGCGTCATCCATGCGATGACGGGCCCCAGCATCGCACACTGCCGGATAGGAGGACAACTCTTCGTGGCCATCGAAGCGCATCTGCGCGGCGGACCCTGCGAGGCATTCGCCTCGAGTGCCAACCTCTGCATTCGCTCGGAAACAGATGAGATCGTGTACGTCCCGGATCTCGTTGTGGCCTGCAACCCCGAAGAGTGGGACGAGCAATCGCTATGCAACCCGAAGCTGGTCGCCGAGATCCTGTCTCCATCGACCCGCCACATCGACCAGCGCGAAAAGGCGCTGACATTTCGCCGAGTGCGCTCTGTCGAGGAATATGCCCTCATCGAACAATCTGAGCACAAGGTAACGGTACATCGACGCGCCGAGAAATGGAGGCCGCAGGTGTACAGCGGACCCGAAGCGGTCGCAGAGTTTCGGTCGATCGCACTGACGGTGCCTTTGGCACAGATTTACGCGGGCACGCTGCCGGCCGCGTAATTGCCGCGCGCGGCCCATCCGGGGCGCAACAGGATGTCGCCAAAGTCGGTCCACTGGCACCGCGGTGGCGCGAGCGGTTAAACACCGTGTCGCCGTATGCCATTCACGAGCCCCGTTAGCGCCGCGTTATTTTTCACTCCCTGTCCATTTTATTTAACCTCGAGCGCGTCTTTGCCGGGGTGTCAGCTCACAAGAGAATCATTCGCATTTCCATTGCGTTTTGGTGTTGGTTTCAGCGCGTATCATTTGTGCTGTTCGAAGACTACAGCGAGAACAAACATGGACACCTGGCTGCTCGATCTCTGGTTCGCACATCCGCGTCTGATCATTGCGACGGGCCTCATTCTCCTGGCGCTCGCCTACCGGCAGATACTGTGGTTCTGCGGCATCATCATGGTTCCCAACGACAGTGTCGGCGTGGTGACCAAAAAGTTTTCACTCTTCGGGAAACACCGCGATCTGCCTGACGGCAGCATCGTTGCTCTGCACGGTGAAGCCGGCTACCAGGCTGACACTCTGACCCCCGGACTGCATTTCAGCCTGTGGCCGCTGCAGTACGCTGTTGAGTTGGTCAAATTCCTCACCATTCCCCCCGGCAAAGTCGGCTGCGTGGAAGCGTGCGACGGTAAGCCGCTGCCGACCGGGCGAATCATTGCGCGAGAGGTCCCCTGCGACTCGTTTCAGGATGCACGGGCCTTCCTCGCTAACGGCGGTGAGCGTGGCCCGCAGATGGCCCTCATCGGCCCCGGTACTTATCGGATCAATCCGCTCCTGTTCCGCGTGGAGCTCGCGAACGCGATCGACATTCCGGACAACAAGGTGGGTGTTGTCACGACACGCGAGGGCTGCGCGCTCGCCAAGGGCGAGATCGCGGGGCTCACGGTCGAGGGACACAACATGTTCCAGAGCCCTCAGGCCTTCATAGACAATCACGGCACGAAGGGCCTGCAGGAGCAGGTTCTGCTCTCGGGCCGGTACTTCATCAACCCGCGATTCGCGACCATCGAGATGGTCGACATGTTTGAAGTGCCGATTGCGCACGTGGGTGTAGTCATTGCGTACGTCGGCAGCGAAGGCAAGGATGTGACCGGCGATCAGTTCCGACATGGCAATCTCGTCAGCAAGGGCGAGAAAGGCGTGTGGATCGAGCCGCTGGATCCGGGCAAATACCCGATCAATCCCTATACACACAAGGTGAGCAACGTTCCCACCGCCAACGTCGTCCTGAACTGGGCGACCGGCAAGACCGAGGCGCACAAGCTCGATGCGAATCTGTCGACCATTTGCGTGCGCTCGGCCGACGGCTTCAAATTCAATCTCGACGTGTCGCAGATCATCCATATTCCGCGCAACGATGCTCCCAAGGTGATCGCCCGGTTCGGCGGGATGTCGGCGCTGGTCACGCAAGTGCTGGAGCCCACCATTGGCAACTACTTCCGGAACGCGGCTCAGGGGTCCGACATCATTGAATTCCTGAAGAACCGCTCTTTGAGACAAGAAGAAGCCAGGAATGCAATCGCCACGGCGTTGAAGGAGTACAACGTGGGAGCCGTAGACACCTTGATCGGCGACATTGTGCCGCCCGACGAGCTCATGAAGACGCTCACCGATCGCAAGATCGCTGAGCAGGAGCGGGTGACCTATGAGACCCAGCGCCAGGCGCAGGAAGTGAAGCAGCAACTGGAACAGGCGACGGCGCTCGCTGCGACGCAGGCGAAAGTGGTCGACGCCGAGCGGCAGGTCGCTATTGCCCAGTTCAACGCCGAGGCAGGGGTCAAGTCGGCAGAAGGATTGGCGCGTGCGAAGAAGATCAACGCAGAGGCCGATGCGCAGGCGAAGAAAATCAACGCCGAAGCGGATGCGACGGTGCTGAGGTCGGTCGGTGATGCCGAGGCGGCGAAGACCAACGCCGTCGGCAGCGCCGAAGCGGCCGTGATCAAGCTGAAAATCGCGTCCATGGAGTCAGGCAACTACGCGATGGTGCAGGTCGCCGAGGCACTCGCGAAGTCGGGCGTCAAACTGGTACCCGACATCGTCGCTGGCGGCGGCAATGGCGGTGGCACTTTGGTCGATGTGCTGCTGGCGAATGTCATTCGCGAAGGCCGGCCACAGCGGGTGCTCGCGGACAGCCAGAGCTAGGAGTTGGTGCCGGGTGAACCAACCTTAACGTTCAACGGGAGCTTCGAGCATGAGCGGTCTTCAAGCGCGTCCCTGTGATGAGTTGGTCATCCGCTCGACCGCGAACGCTACACCGTGCGTGAAGGAGCGGCAGACGTGGATATTGGCCGCATCCGTGCTCGGCTCCAGCATGGCGTTCATTGACTCGTCGGTGGTCAACGTCGCGTTGCCGAAGATGGAGTCCGCTCTCGAGACGACACTGTCGTCCATGACCTGGGTAATCAACGCTTACACCCTCTGCATGTCGGCCCTGCTACTCATCGGCGGGGCCGCTGCAGACCAGATTGGACGGCGCCGTATCTTCATGGTTGGAATCACCATCTTTTCGATTGCTTCCATCGGCTGCGGCCTCGCGCCGAGCATTAAAGTGCTGATCCTGGCGCGCGCCGTTCAAGGGGTGGGTGCGGCGCTGTTAATTCCGTGCTCGTTGGCCATCATCGGTGCCGCATTTGGTGAGAAGGAGCGCGGCGCAGCGATTGGCATCTGGTCGGGCGCGTCGGCGATTGCAGCAGGGGGCGGGCCCCTTCTAGGCGGCTGGCTCGTCGACCATTTGTCGTGGCGCGCGATCTTTCTCATCAATCCCATCATCGCGGTACCCACTATCCTCATTGCCTTACGACACGTACCCGAGAGCATCGATCCCGACGCTAAGAAAGGACTCGACGGACCCGGCGCGGCGCTGGCGTTCTTCG
>Ga0137412_10004759_pt1 | contig 10839 bp, 13 predicted proteins | sample CZODoug2_1_16fun_FD_122160 | JGI IMG/M metagenome (GOLD analysis project Ga0137412, IMG submission 122160) | Vadose zone soil fungal communities from Angelo Coast Range Reserve, California, USA - CZODoug2_1_16fungal (Hybrid Assembly) | ecosystem: Environmental > Terrestrial > Soil > Vadose zone... | reverse complement strand
CAGCTTAGAGCACTGGGTCTCGGTTTGGAAATTCGCCCCCTACGAGGCAACCTAGACACCAGGTTGAACAGGGTAAGTAGTGGTGATCTCGACGGTGTCGTCGTCGCCCGAGCGGGATTGGCCCGTATCGGACGGCTCGGCGCTATCACGGAGAGCCTCGAGCCGGTGCAGATGTTGCCCGCCCCGGCTCAGGGGGCACTCGCAGTGGAGTGTCGTGCGGGTGATATCGGCCTCGCCGCGCTGCTGGCGGAGTTGGACGATCCCGACACACGCGCCGCGGTCACCGCAGAGCGGACCCTGCTCGCCGAACTGGAGGCGGGTTGCTCCGCGCCGGTGGGCGCGATCGCGGAAGTGGTCGAGTCGATCGACGAGGACGGCCGTGTCTTCGAAGAGCTGTCGTTGCGCGGTTGCGTAGCGGCGCTAGACGGATCCGACGTGATCCGTGCGTCCGGAATCGGGACACCCGATCGGGCACGGGAGCTGGGGCTCTCGGTGGCCGCGGAGTTGTTCGAACTGGGGGCGCGGGAAGTGTTGGGGCAGCGGACTGAGAGCGGGAGCGACTGATGACCACCCGAGGGCGTAAGCACAAGCCCGGCCGCATTACCTTCGTGGGTGCTGGGCCCGGCGATCCTGGGCTTTTGACGACCCGCGCGCGGACGGTTCTGGCCAACGCGGCATTGGTATTCACCGACCCGGACGTGCCAGAGGCGGTGCTCGCCCTTGTCGGTACCGAACTGCCTCCGCCGTCGGGACCCGTGGAGGCGGCCAAACCGGCCGACGACGCGACCGACGTGGATGCACCCGAGACGGCACCCGTCTTCGCCAACGGCGTGGACGTCCGGCCCGCGCTCGGCGATCCTGCCGAGGTGGCCAAGGTTCTGGTCAACGAGGCCCGTAACGGCATGGACGTGGTCCGCCTGGTGGCGGGTGACCCGCTGTCCGTCGACGCCGTCACCACCGAGGTGAACGCGGTATCGCGCACCCACACCCTCTTCGAGATCGTGCCGGGCCTGCCCGCCACGACGGCGGTGCCGACGTACGCCGGGCTGCCGCTCGGTTCGTCGCACACCGTGGCCGACGTCCGCGGCGACGTGGACTGGGGCGCTCTGGCAGCGGCACCGGGACCTCTGATCCTGCACGCCACCGCGACGCATCTGCCCGACGCCGCCCGCACGCTCATCGAGTACGGGCTGACCAACTCCACGCCGTGTGTGATCACCGCCAACGGCACCACCTGCCAGCAGCGGTCGATCGAGACCACGCTGGCCGGTCTGCTCGACAAGACCACGCTGGCAGGCAGTGACCCGTCGGGCTCGCTGGCCGGGCCGCTGGTCGCGACGATCGGCAAGACCGTCGCCAACCGCGCGAAGCTGAACTGGTGGGAGAGCCGGGCACTGTACGGCTGGACCGTGCTGGTGCCGCGCACCAAGGACCAGGCCGGCGAGATGAGCGACAGGCTCGTCTCCCACGGCGCCCTGCCCATCGAGGTGCCGACCATCGCCGTCGAGCCGCCGCGTAGCCCGGCTCAGATGGAGCGCGCCGTCAAGGGATTGGTCGACGGCCGGTTCCAGTGGGTCGTGTTCACCTCCACCAACGCGGTGCGCGCGGTGTGGGAGAAGTTCAACGAGTTCGGTCTCGACGCGCGTGCGTTCTCCGGTGTGCGGATCGCCTGCGTCGGTCAGGCCACCGCAGATCGGGTGCGCGCCTTCGGAATCAATCCCGAACTGGTGCCAGCGGGTGAACAGAGCTCGGTGGGGCTGCTCGACGAGTTCCCCGACTACGACGACATCTTCGACCCGGTCAACCGGGTGCTGCTGCCGCGCGCCGACATCGCCACCGAGACCCTCGCCGAGGGCCTGCGGGAACGCGGCTGGGAGATCGAGGACGTGACGGCCTACCGGACGGTGCGCGCCGCACCGCCGCCGGCGCAGACGCGCGAGATGATCAAGACCGGCGGGTTCGACGCGGTCTGCTTCACCTCGAGCTCGACGGTGCGCAACCTGGTCGGCATCGCGGGCAAGCCGCACGCGCGGACCATCGTCGCGTGCATCGGACCCAAGACGGCCGAGACGGCCGCCGAGTTCGGCTTGCGCGTCGACGTGCAGCCGGAAACCGCTGCAGTCGGGCCGCTGGTCGAGGCGCTTGCCGAGCATGCCGCCCGACTGCGTGCCGAAGGTGCCTTGCCTCCACCGCGCAAGAAGAGCCGTCGCCGCTAAAGTCAGAGTCGTGGCTTTCCCAAGACATCGGCCCCGTCGGCTGCGCTCCACTCCGGCCCTGCGTCGGCTGGTGGGCCAGACATCGTTGGAGCCAAGGCATTTGGTGCTACCGATGTTCGTCGCCGACGGCTTGACGGAACCTCGAGCCATCGCCTCGATGCCCGGCGTCGTTCAGCACACCCGCGACTCGCTGCGCAAGGCGGCCGCCGAGGCGGTCGACCTTGGCGTCGGCGGCCTGATGGTGTACGGGGTGCCGCGCGACGAGGACAAGGACGCATCGGGATCCGCCGGGATCGCCGAGGACGGCATCCTCAACGTGGCGCTGCGCGATCTGGCTGCCGACCTCGGTGACGCCACCGTGCTGATGGCCGACACCTGCCTGGATGAGTTCACCGATCACGGGCATTGCGGCGTTCTGGACGGCGAAGGCCGGGTGGACAACGACGCCACCAATGCTCTTTACGTCGAACTTGCGGTGGCACAAGCGAATTCCGGCGCGCACGTCGTCGCGCCGAGCGGGATGATGGACGGTCAGGTCGGCGCCATCCGGGACGGTCTCGACGACGCCGGACGCACGGATGTCGCCATCCTCGCCTATGCGGCGAAGTTCGCGTCCGCGTTCTACGGGCCGTTCCGGGAAGCGGTGTCCTCCAGCCTGGTCGGCGATCGCCGCACCTATCAGCAGGATCCGCGCAATGCCCGCGAAGCCATCCACGAGATCGAGCTCGACATCGACGAGGGTGCCGACATCGTGATGGTGAAACCGGCCATGAGCTACCTGGACGTGGTGCGGGCCGCGGCGGACATCTCGCCGGTGCCGGTGGCCGCGTACCAGATCTCCGGTGAGTACTCGATGATCTGCGCTGCGGCGGCCAACGGCTGGATCGACCTGCAGGCCTCCGCCCTGGAGTCGCTGATCGGTATCCGACGTGCGGGCGCCGACATCGTGCTGACCTACTGGGCGGCCGACGCCGCCTCGTGGCTGGCGTGAGCGAACCGACTGGCGGCGCGCCCAAGGACTTGCCGGAAGACATCGCCACCGGCTTCTGGCTGTGGGTGGCCGCCCTGCCGCTGCTGGTGACCGGATACGTCGTCGATATGGTGGCGGGCCCGGCGAAGGCGCAATCGTGGTTCGTGTACGCGATCTCTGGGGTGTTCGTCTTCATCGTCGCCGCGGTCGTCCTGACCTTCCTGATCCTGATGCGGCACGGCTACCGCTGGGCGCGCACGCTGCTCACCGGAGGCGGCGCCACCACGATCGTCTTCGTCACCGTCGGTCTATTCGCCGCCGACCGCCCCGAGGTGGCCGCAATGGTGTACGCGGTCACCGGGATCGTGGGTTCGGTGCTGATCGCAGGCGGGGTGTACCTGCTGCACCGCAAGGACGCTCACGCGTTCTTCACCAAATGACCGTCCAGTAGGCTGTCCCGACCATGTCAGCAACGCCGCCAGTGCCGTCGAAACGGCCCCGCATCGTTGACGCCGCCTTCTGGTGCTGGCTCGCCGCGGCCGCTCTCACCGCCCTTCTCGGCCTGCTGATGGCGACGCAGTCGGCCGCCAGCACCGCGCCGTTCTTCCGGTTGGCCGGAGTCCTGTTGGTGGTCGTGGGACTGGGCCACGGATACGTGGCGGGACGGGCGCGCAAGCGGCAGTTGCGGTTCGCCAGCGCCGGCGTCGGCCTTGCCATGTCGTCTGTCGCGTTCCTGGCGGTGCTGCTGCTGTTCGGCTCGTCGATCGTCGGCATCATCTTCGTCGCCGCGATCATGATCCTGATGATCACCGGTTCGGTGTTGATCCAGCGCGGGTCGGCCCAGGAGTGGTTCGAGGCCGTCGAGTGATGAGGCACGCGTGAGCGAGGCACCTCAGGCACCGACCGCAGAAGTCGAGGTGTTGTTCGGCGAAGCGGGCGCATCGTGGCTGTGGCTGCTGGCCGGGCCTGCGGCGGGGATCGCGATGATGATCATCCAGATCTCCAGCGGTTACGGCCCGAAGCCGGTGGTACCCGGCATCTTCCTGGTGCTCGTCACCGGCTTTCTTGCCGTTCAGGTCAAGGCCGCGCGTATCCACACCTCGGTCGAGCTCACGGCCAAGTACTTGCGCGAGGGCACCGAGACCATCCTCATTCCGGAGATCCTCAGGGTCTACCCGGAGGCCGACGGCCCCGACCTGCCGAAGTGGCAGTCGGCGCGCGCGTTGGGGGAGCTGACGGGGGTGCCGCGGGGGCGCACCGGCATCGGCCTCAAACTCAGCAACGACCGCAGCGCGCAGGCATGGGCACGCAAGCACCGCGATCTGCGTGCCGCGTTGGAGTCGCTGGTGAACGAGTCGGCGACGTGACGACACGGTTCCGCGCGATCATCGAACTGGTGCTGGCCGCCGCGGCCCTGCTCGGGTGCGTGCTGGCGTGGCTGGCAGCCAAGTCGACGGCCGACGTCGCTCCCGTCGTCGCCGGTGAGCCGTCCAAGACGTCGAACGTCTACGACCCGTGGTTGATCTCGTGGTCGATGCTCCTGGTCACCGTCGCCGGGGTGTTGCTGGTCGTCGGGGTGGCCCACTGGCGCCGTGTCTCGTGAGCCTGGTCACTCACCGGTGGTACAGAGTCCGAAATCTGTAACACTGTTTCACATGACTGAACTGGCCGACAACCCGCAGCAGGCCGACGCACTGCCCCTGGGACCGGAGTCGCTGGTGTGGCGCTATTTCGGCGACAACCGGACGCTGCTCATCGGGCCGCGGCCGGCCGTGTTGCAGAACATGCTCGCCGAACTCGGCCAGGGCGTGCTTGACCACTCGGTCTTCTTCGATGACACCGCGGCGCGAGTCAAGCGGTCGATCCCGCCGATCATGATGACGGTCTACGGCGCCGATGGCGACAACCCGGGCACCCGGATCCGCGACTTTCACACCGAGATCAAGGGCACAATGCCCGACGGGTCGCGCTACCACGCGCTGGATCCGAAGACCTACTTCTGGGCGCATGCCACCTTCGTCGATCAGATCCTCTACTTCGCCGACACCTTCGTCAAACGGCTCAGCCGCGAGGAGAAGGAGCAGATCTACCTCGAGTCGAAGACGTGGTACCGCCGTTACGGCGTAAGCGACCGGCCGATGCCGGCCGATTATGCAGAGTTCCAACGGTATTGGGATCACATGATCGACGAGATCGTCGTCGCACATCCCACTGCGAAGTACGGCGTCGGTTACGTCATCAAGGGCTTCCCCCGACCCAAGGGCGTATCGCCGTTGACGTGGCGGCTGGTGTCGCCGGTGTTCAACCCGGTCGCTGCGTTCCTCACCACCGGTGGGATGCCACCGCGGACCCGTGACCTCTTGGGCCTGCCGTGGAGTCCAGGCAAGGAGAAGGCGTACCAGGCGTTCGCCGCGCTGTGGCGCACGCGGCTGGTGAACTCGGTGTGGGATCGTCTACCAATGCGGCTGCGCTACAACACGTTTGCGCAGAAGGGCTATGGCCATTCCGGATAAGCCCGCCGACCCCACCACGGAGGCCATCCTCGACGCGGCGCTCGTCGAGTTCGAGCGTCACGGCTTTCACCGCGTCGCCCTCGACGACGTCGCACGCCGTGCCGGGGTCAGCCGCACCACCATCTACCGACGGTTCGCCAACCGCGACGAACTGGTTGGCGCGGTGATCGAGCGCGAGAACGTGGTGCTGTTCGCCGACATCGCCGCCGAGTTGAAGAACGCCGCCCCCAAGTCGAACTTCTACGTGGAGGCGTTCACGCTGTCCATCCTGCGGTTCCGCCGCCACCGGGTGCTCAATCAGATGATGGTCGACGAGCCCGCGCTGGTACTTGCGCTGGCCGGCCGCCACCACGGCGCCGCGATCGAGCGGATGGCCGACGCGCTGCGGGTGATCTTCCCCGCAGGGTTCGCCGACCGGATCGGGGAACAGGCCGTCACCGACCTGGCCGACACCATCCTGCGGTACGCCGCGATGGTGCTGATGCTGCCGAGCGTCCAACCACTGGACACCGCCGACGACATCCGCGCCTTCGCCACCACGCACTTCCTGCCGAGCCTGCCCGCCGCGCTACGCGCGGTCCCGGTGTAGGTGCTGTGCGCTGGTCCGGAAGTCGGACCGCTGCACGCCGGTCAGCATCTTGCGGTGTCTGGCGGGGGTCCATGGCCAGAGTTCGGGTAGGCCTGCGTCGTCCAAATACCAGCTCTGACAACCGGTGACCCAGATGGTGCCTGGGAAGGCCGCCTTGAGCTGGTCGTAGTAGGCGTCGGTGGCTTCGTCGGTCGGCACGACGCTCGACAGGCGATCGTCGCGCATCCGCTTGATCCAATCGACGATGTAGCCGGACTGAGTTTCGGCGACCGCGATCAGTGAGTGGTTGCCGATCGGGCTGTGGGGCCCCATCAAGGTGAACAGGTTCGGGAAGCCCGGCAGCGCGACGGTGCGGTAGGCGCGCGGTCCGTCCGCCCAGGCCTCGTCGAGCGTGCGGCCGTCCTCGCCCGTGATGGTCATCGGTCGCATGTAGGCGTGGGCGTCGAAACCCGTGGCGTAGACGATGACGTCCAGTTCATGTAGAACACCGTCATCGGTGACGATTCCGCGCGGCTCGATTCGCTCGATGCCCGCGGTGATCACGTCGACGTCGCCGCGCTGGACGGCCGGATAGAAGCGCGTCGACATGACCAGCCGCTTGCACATCGGCGGGTAGTCGGGAGTCAACCGCGCGCGCAGTTCGCCGTCGCGAACCCCGAGGCGCAGGTTCGCCCGGCACGCGGCGCTGATCACGGTGCGTTGCCAGCCGGGGCGGGTGACGGCCCGCCCGAGCAATCCTTCGAGCACCTCTTGGTAGAAGCGGTACACCAGCCGGTTCAACGCAGGAACGCGGCGAAGCACCGCACGGCTCAGCGGCGAGTAGCGGACGTTGGGCACCGGTGCGATCCATTGCGGTGTGCGCTGGAAGAGCAGGAGTCGGTCGGCGACGCCGGCGACCGCGCCCGTGATCTGGACACCGGTCGAGCCGGTGCCGATCACCGCAACGCGCTTGCCGCGCAGATCGACCGTCTCATCCCAGCGCGCTGAGTGAAATGCCGTACCGGCGAACGTGTTTCGGCCCTCGATCTCCGGCAGTTTCGGATGGTGCAGCACACCGGTGGCAGTCACCAGCAGGTCCGCCTCCGCCGACTCCCCGTCGGCCATGCGCAGTCGCCAATGTCCGTCCTGCCAGCGCGCGTCGGTGACTTCGGCCCCGAACCGGATGTGAGTCCGCAGCCCACGCTCGTCGGCGGTGCGAACGAAGTACTCCTGGATCTCGGCGCCTGGCGAGAACGCGCTCGACCATTCTGGATTCGGCGCGAATGAGAACGAATAGAAGCGCGACGGCACATCGCAGGTCAGGCCCGGGTAGCGGTTCTCGCGCCAGGTGCCGCCGACCTCGTCGGCCTTCTCGTAGATCGTGAAGTCCTCGAGCCCGGCCCGTTTGAGGGCCTCGCCCATGCAGAGCCCGGACATCCCGGCACCGATGATCGCCACCCTCTGAACGCTCACGCCGACTCCCTCTCCGGCGCCAGGTCTCGTTCGCGGGTGGCCTGCATCAGACGTCGCGTGCGCGGGTCGCGCGCGACCACCGCGTCGCTCACTGGTCCGAACACCCCGCGCAGCGCATAGACGGGTTTCCATCGCGCGGGGTGGATCGTCCGCGGCTTGCGCCGCTCGATGTCGCGGATCAAGGCCGCCGCGGCGGACTCCGGCGTGACGGTGCTCGAAACGGCGGACGGCGCCAGCCGCTCCATCGCCACGGAGATCGGGTCGGCCTCGAACCGCCGCACCAGCTCGGTGTCGACCAGCCCGAAATGCGCCACACCGACGGTGGTTCCGGTCGGCGCGAGTTCCGCGCGCATGCTGCGGGCGAGCTGCTCGACGGCCGCCTTGCTGGCCGCGTACGCCGCCCAGCCCGGCGTCAGGACGAAGGCCGCGATCGACGAGATGACGACGATGTGACCTTGGCGCTCGACGACCCGGTCGGCGGCGGCCCACATCGTGTGCCAGACGCCGTGCAGGTTCACGTCGAGGACTCGGCGTTGGTGGTGTCGGTCTCCTGAACCGACGGTGGTGGTCCACGGGCCGATGCCCGCGTTGGCGACGAGCACGTCGATTCCGCCGAGCCGCTCGGCCACCTCCGCGACCGCTGCCTCCAGTCCGTCCAGGTCGGTCACGTCCACGCCAAGGCCGAGCGATCCGCCGCCCAGCTCTGCTGCCCGCGTCGCGGCGGCCTCGCCGTCGACGTCCAGCAGGGCGACGACCGCGCCCCGTGTCCGGGCCGCCGCAGCGGTCGCGAAGCCGATCCCGCGGGCGCCACCGGTGACGAGTACGACCCGATCGGAAAGGACCAGCCTGGCCATTACGAGGCCTCCAGGCGCAGAGGGAGTCGGCTCGGGCCGTGGACGGATGGGTTGTCGCGCCAGACGACTGGGCCGGCGAGCTCGATCGACGCGACCCGCGCGAGGAGCTCCTCGAGTACCAGCCGAGCCTCGAGCCGTGCCAGATGTGCCCCGAGGCAGAAGTGGATCCCTGCGCCGAAGCCGAGGTGGTCGGTGGGTTTGCGGTCCACGACGAAGCGATCGGGATCGGTGTACACGGATGGATCGCGGTTGGCGGCGCCGAAGAGCAACAGGACGCGTGCGCCGGCCGGGATGGTCGACTGCCCGACCACGTAATCGGCTGCCGCAGTGCGGAACAGCCCCTGGATCGGCGAGCCCCACCGGGTCGCCTCTTCGACGGCGGGGCGGATCAGCTCGGGCTCCGCGCGCAGACGCCGATACGCCGCTGGATCCCTCGCCAGCGCCAGCAGCAACGAGCCGATGAGGTTCGTCGTCGTCTCATTGCCTGCGACGATGAGCATCATTGCGACCCAGAACAGGTCGTCGTCGCCCAGCTCGCCGGCTTCGGGTGACGTCAGGAGCGCGCTGATGACATCGTCACCGGGCTCCCGACGCAGCGTGGCGAACACGCCGAGCAGATAGCGATGCAGCGCGAGGATGTGCCGGACCGCGCCGGCGCCGCGCACCGTTCTGGCGAAGGATCCATCGGCGTGGAAGCCCTCGACGACGCCGTCGGACCAGCGGTGGAGGCGGTCCAGATCGCCGTCTGGGGCGCCGAGGAGGCGCGCGATGACCGTCATCGGGAGTGGCACGGCCAACTCGGCCACTGCGTCGGCGCCCGGGCGTGCCAGCATCCGGTCGATGGCAGGGCCGATCACCTCGCGCATGCCGAGTTCCATCGCCGCGGAGCGCGCGGTCGTGAAGTGCGGGACGAGTTGTCGACGGAGGACGTCGTGGCGTGGGCGGTCGATCGTCAACAGCATCGGCAGCGAAGTAGGCACCGCCGTCACGCCCTTTCCCGACACCAGCACGTCGTGTGCGCGCGCCGCGGCCCGAACGTCGCCGTGACCCGCCAGCGCGTACGCCCCGCGACCGATCCGGTGCACGCCAGGGTTCGCGTGGAGGCGGCGGTAAGCGGCTGGCGGGTCGGCGATCGTCACGGGGTCGAACGGGTCGAAAGACGCGCCGAGTGGGCCGCGGATCGGCTGCAACCGCGGGTGGCGCATGGCTGTCACGGTGCCCTTGGCGATCGTCGCCACCGGGTGGGAGAAGGCCCGCGTCATGTGGATTCCGTCATGTGGTTTCGTCCGCGAGAAGGACCTCGAACGCCTCCAGAAGCTGCGGGCGGGCGATCTTCCATAGGGCATCCGGGTCGACCACCTCGACGAAGCCGGGCATCGCGAGGCCGCGCATCGTCGCAAGGCCGACCATGACCTTCTCGGCAAAGCCGGGCCTCGCGACCAGCTCGGGAAAGGTGTGGAGCATGCCGCCGGCGATTCGCAGTGCTGCCGCTTTCGTCGATTCCCGGTGAGTTCACGACCGGGCTCGGCCCTGTTGCCGAGAGCACCGGCGGATGGCAACGTCCGTAGTCATCGTGTTCGCTTTTTCGCGGAGAGCCGCTAGTCTTTACGATCAGTCCAACTCATTGGGCACACGACCGTCTACTATCTGAACCGGCGCGAGGGCGGGGTGAGATGCGAGCACGAGGTCAGGGGCCGGAGCCCGAAAAGGTGATCGAGTGAGCCCGCGTTCAGTCGGGAGGACCGCCCTGGCGCGAATCTGGATGCCGTTGGTCGCCGTCGTTGCGGTCGGCCTGGGCTTGTTGTGCATGTACAAGGTGCACCAGTTCTCCGAACCGGAGCCGGTCATCACCGTCAACGGTCCGCAGGCACCGGAGGAGTTCAACATCAAACGGATTACCTATGAGGTCTTCGGCTCCGCCGGGCAAGGCGGGAAGCTCGTCTACATCGACATCGACGGCCACCCACATCAGGTTGATGTCACGACCCTGCCGTGGACCCACACGGAGACCACCACGCTAACGGTGGCGTCCGGCAGCATCTCGGTGCACGTTCATGGCGGCCAGGTGGGCTGCCGGATGCTGGTGGATGGCACCGTCCGCGATGAACAGTCGAGTGACCATGAGGACGCCGACGTCGAGTGCAGAGTGAAATCGGCATGAGCGAGCAGCGCCCCGGTGAGGCCCGGGTCAAGCGGCCCTTCATCCCCAGGATGGTCCGCGTTTTCGCGATACCGATCATCTTCT
>Ga0137412_10004758_pt1 | contig 10840 bp, 9 predicted proteins | sample CZODoug2_1_16fun_FD_122160 | JGI IMG/M metagenome (GOLD analysis project Ga0137412, IMG submission 122160) | Vadose zone soil fungal communities from Angelo Coast Range Reserve, California, USA - CZODoug2_1_16fungal (Hybrid Assembly) | ecosystem: Environmental > Terrestrial > Soil > Vadose zone... | reverse complement strand
TAGTTCGCCGGCAATCGGCCGCCGGTTACATCGCGCAGCACGGACGATTCGGCGGTCACGCGGCGGTAACCAAACGCGCCTGCGCGGCGAATACAAAGAAAGGGGTGAGATTGGGCGAGGAGCGTCTCAGGGGTCTGCTGGCCAGCGGGCTCGCAGGCGACGCAACGGCCTACCATGCCTTTCTGAGGGAGCTGAGCGCGCACTTGCGGGCGTTTCTGAGAAAGCGGCTCGTGCACCTGCCGGACGAAGTCGAAGACCTGGTGCAGGAATCGCTTTTGGCCGTTCACAATCAGCGACACACGTATGACCCGCGACAGCCCCTGACCGCGTGGGTGTATGCGCTCGCGCGTTATAAAATGGTTGACCTGCTGCGCAGGCGTTCGCGCAAGGAATTGTTCAACGATCCGCTGGACGAAGAAAGCGAACTGTTCGCCACCTCGGACAGCGAGGCGGCCGACGCGCGCCGCGATCTGGCCAAGCTGCTGGCTGATCTTCCCGACCGGCAGCGCCTGCCGATCGTTTGCATGAAGTTGAACGGATTGTCCGTGGCCGAAACCGCGCGCAACACCGGCATGTCGCAGTCCGCGGTCAAGGTCGGCGTACATCGGGGTTTGAAGGCGCTGGCGGCGAAGATCAGGGGCTCGTCGTGAAAACCGCCGACCTGGTTTCGATGCTCGCGACCGGTGCCGGATCCGTCGACCGCGGTGCACCTCGGCGCCGCTTCCGGCTCGCCATCCTCGCCGGCACCGCCGCCGCCACGCTCGGAACGATCGTGCTGCTTGGCGTGCGGCCAACCCTGGTGCGGGATCTTTCGGTGCCGATGTTCTGGACCAAGGAAGCGTTCTGTGCCGCGCTCAGCGCCGCCGGCCTGGTCGCCGCTGCTCGCCTCGCGCGGCCGGGCGCGCGCCTCGGCTGGGTCCAGGCGGGGCTTGCCGCCCCGGTCCTCGCGATGTGGCTGCTTGCAGCCACTGGATTGTTGATGGCCGACGATGTACGCGCTCGCAGCCAGTTGATATTCGGGCAAACCGCGAGCGTTTGCCCGTTGCGGATCGCGTTGATTTCAGCGCCGCTGTTCGCTGTCGTCTTCTACGCGATGCGCGGATTGGCTCCCACGCGCCTGCGGCTGACCGGCGCGGCAGGTGGCCTCGCCGCAGGGGCCACCGCGGCTCTGGTGTGTTCGCTGCACTGTCCGGAGCTTGCCGCGCCGTTTCTCGGCATCTGGTACGTGCTCGGCATTCTGATCCCGACCGCCCTCGGGGCCTGGTTCGGGCCGCGCCTTTTGCGCTGGTAAGCGAGGCTCGTCATGCTAGGGTGCAGTCCAGCTCAGATCCGGATCGTATTCGGTGATCTCGCGAGCCAGGTGCTTGGTTTGCGGCCCGAGATTTTTCTGGAACACGATTCCGTCCTGGTTGACCATGAAGGTCATGATCCCGGAATCGCCCCACTTGGCCGGGAAGGCGAGCAGCGCGAAGCCGCCGGTCATGCGGCCGTTGATGATGTAGTTCCTGGCGCCCCCCGGTGCATGACCACCCTGGCTCGTGAGGATCCGGAAAAAATATCCGTGATAGGGTTCCAGGCTACCCTGGTGACCCTTATCCGTGTAGCCCTGCGCCTGCGCGCTCACCACCAGCGGCCCGAGCGGACTTTGCCCTTCGCCCGTCGGCGATTCCCAGTACAGGCCGTCGTGCTGGCCCGCGCGACTTTCGAATCTCTGCGCGTACCGGTGCAGCCCGTCGGCCAGCGGGTCCCTGGATGCGTACTCCCGCTGCGCCTCCACGTAGGCGCGGCACACCTCGATCACGTTCAACTCGTTGCGTCCGACGCGCCGGTCGATGATCTTCTGGGCACTGGCCTGGGTGTCGAAGCGCCAGCGCTCGCCCTGCTTGACGATCGGAATCGGCAGCGACCATTGCTCGGGCCCGACGATCAAGGTTGCAACGCTTGCCCCTTCCGTTTCGATCCGGTGCGCGGCGTCATAGGCTTGGGTCAGCCGCTCACGTCCCTGGTGGTCGGCCACCCGATCTCCGGAATGAATCAGCTTTTCTCCGCTCGGCCCCAGGATGCGCAGCTGTTCGTGCTGGTTGTTGGTCCGTACCGCCGCGATCAGCGCGTCGACCGCCTGCTCGGGGGTCGCAAAATCGCGTTGCGTGGTGTCGGCCGCGAGCGCCAGTCCCGCAGGCGCCGACGCCGCGATAGCCGCGGCCAAACCCAGACCCAGGGCCAGCCACCTGCTCTTCATCGGTGCCCCCTGACCGCCTGCGCGGGCGCGGGGGCGGGGGCGGCGGTTCGGCTCGCGAAACCGCGCTGCTCCTGGACATGCACCTGTGGGCCATGCCCGAACGACTCGAGCGCCGGAGGCGCCGGCCGCTCGATGACCCTGGGCGCCGGGCGCTCGATGACCTGGGGAGCCGGCCGCTCGATGGCCCGCGGCACCGGCCGCTCGGCCATGGGGGGCGCACGCCGCGCAGGTTCCGGCTGCGCAACGGGCGGCGCGAAGGCTTGACCGCGAGCGGTCTGCGGCAGCCCGGCACTGGGAGGCCGCGCCGGGGGACGCCTCGACGGTGCCGGCTCGGCGCCCGTCGGGGCATAGCCGCGGAAATTGCCGCGCGTCGAGTGCCGATCCGCGTCGCCTTCGAATCGGACCCGGGTACCGGGGTCGCGATAGGGCACGCCGCCTCGATGCGACGGATCGTGGTGCCAGGGCACGGGGCGGATCGGCGATGGATGAAAGTCGCCCCGCCGACCGCCAGGCTGGTCGTCGATGTCCAGGTGATGATGGCGCCAGTCCCAGTGATCCCATCCCCAGTACGGGGCCAGGATGGAAAAGCCGATGAAGGTGCCCACCGCATACCCGGGCACGAAAAAGTCGTAGGGCGGGTAATCCGAGTACTGCCAGTCCCCGTAGGCCACCTGCGGGTTGTAGACCGGCACGTACACGACGCCCGGGTCGGCCGGCGCGATCTGGATCGACTGATCGGTGTTGGCCACCGTTTCCTGAGGCGTGGACGTCAGCGTGCCGGCCGCCTGCGCCTGGCTGCGCAGGCGCTGCACGCTGTCCATCACATCGTTTTGCCGCGCAAGGAATGCATCGCCCAGCTGTTCAGTCCAGTCCAGATTGGTGTCCATCATGCTCAGGATCTGCGGAAACGGCACCAGCGATTTGACGCTGGCATCCCATGGCAGCTGCTGCAAGGCTTGCGTGAGCTGGTCGCCGCGCAGCGAGGCATTGGAAGAATCCTGCAGCCAGCGGTCGGCTTGCACCACTTCGAGCGGATAGGTCGAAGCCATCAGGATCTGGCCAAGCAGGTCGTCCGGATACAGCGCAACCGGCGCCAGCATCTGATCGAGCTGACCGGCCGAATAAACCGGTGTGTTTGGCGGGGGCGGCGCATCGGCCTGCGCGTGCGCCTGCGCCAGCAACATCCACCCGAGCAACACCGCACCCGCGAAGCGCACGATACCGTCCCTGTTCATGTTCAGTTAGTCTAGCGCTCGCCCCTAACGTTCACGATCATGAACATCCGGTTACCAGAACGGGTCGGGGTAAGGCAACCTGCGGGCCGCAGGCGTCGAACCCGGGGCGATCGGTCACCCGGGCAAGCCCAGTTCGCGGCGCCTCCAGACACCCAGGGCGAGCAACAGCGCCGAGCCGCTGATGCTGGCAAAGCCGATCGGGCGATCGGCGATCAGCGAGCCGATCTGCAGCAGCGCGTGCGGACTGCACTGCTGAACATAGCGCGCCAGCTCCAGCACGTGGTCGGATGTGATGCGGGCCGCGTCGTCCAGCGAGATGGGCACGGCATCGCCTGTGAGGCGATGCAGAAAGCGGCCGAACGCCCCGGCCGCGATCGCCACCAAAGCCAGCGGCCCGACGGGGCGCAGCAGGCACTCGAGCAGCTTCGCGCGCAGCGGCGCGGGCGCCTGCTTGTACACCTCGGAAACCAGCTCGGGGATTTCATGCTCGCTCATCAAAACACCTCGCTTTTGAGCACACAGAACACGTGTCCGCACTCGCACGCACGGCACATTACGGATGGATGACGTCAGATCGCGCGTCACGGCATCGGGGCACAACCGTTGGCCGGTGCGCGCAAGGTCAGACCGGCAGCCAGGTGCTAAGTTCCCACTGCACCGCAGCACTCACAGCGAGCGCAGAAACTCCTCGAGTGCGTCGCGCGCTGCCGGGTGCAGTGCGCCGAAGCGCTGCGCCTCCTGGGCCGCCTCGCCGCGGTGGCGCGCGATCGCATCGGCCATGGTGAGCGAGGCGCCGTCGTGCATCATGCGCGGCCGCAGGCGCAGGCCCCACAGAGGCGCGGTGCGCATCCGGTTCTGGGTCCTGAGCGCGGCGTCGAACGACAGGTCGCGCCACTTGGTCTGGTACATCTCCTTGCCGTAGTGCTCGGCCCAGACCATCACGATGCCGTCACCGGTGCCGACGTCGTGCAGCAGGAAGTCGCTGTACGGGTGGAACACCTTGGCCCCAAGCGCTTCGGGCACCACGAACTTGCCGCCATTGATCTGGGTGCCGGCGGGCGCGGTGGTCAGAGTCGGAACATGGCAGCTGGCGCATCCGATCTGCTCGAACAGCTGTGCACCATGCTTGGCCTTCGGCGTCTCGGCCAGCTGCTCGTCGCGCGGCGGTGCCTTGGTCGACCGCATGAAGCGCGCGAAGTGGTCGATGTCCGACAGTCCGGAGGCTCCGACCACGCTGTTGGGTTCGGTCACGGTGTTGCACAGCGTGGTCACCTCGTCATGCAGCAGTGGATTGGTGATCCCCATCTCGTTCAGGTAGGCATCGGCCGAAAACGACAGCAGGCTCGCCTGCTGGTCCTTCCAGCCGAAACGCCCGACCGCCGTCTCTCCCGGGGCCTCGAGAACCGGAACTCGCAGCGCCTGGCCGCAAATCCGGCGGTTCGAGCTGCGACACTGGTTCTTCGCCAGATCGAGCAAGATCTGGTCGCCCAGCGCTTCGACAAAGCCGTCGCCGAACAGCGACAGCGAGATGCGCAGCACGCGGATGTTCTCGGATTCGGGAACGCGCTCCTGGATCTCGGCGTCCGGGAAGTCCTTGCTCGGGCAGATCGCGCGCTCGTTGACCAGCGAGCGGTCGGTGATGACGAGCGTTCCACGCGCGATCGGGATCTTCGGATTTTCGAAGCGGCCATGGCGGTCCTTGTGACCCACGCGCAGCTCGGTCACCTGGCTGGCGCCCCCGCTGGCCGGGTTCTGATGGCATTCGCGGCAGGCCTGCGCGTTGTACAGCGGGCCCAGGCCGTCCGCGACGGCCTCAGTCTCGTCAAAAATGGCGTGATCCGCGTCGAAGGCGGCCTGATCGGCAACGCCGTTGGTCAGGCCGTCGAATGCGGCCGGCGCGTCGGCGCCGCCTGCCGGTGGGGCATTCAGCCCGAACGCCGCAAACACCATGGAAAGACCCGCGCGAAGTAATCGCATCGCAGCCCCCTCTGATTATTCTTGGGTCATCCGATTCTATGGGCGTCGGTCGGTGGCAGCCATTGCGTGAACGGGTACCCGAAGGGTCATCCGGTCGGCGTGCCGCCCGGCCGCATCGCAAGACGGGCCGGGTCGACGTCTACGTCCGCACGACCGCCTCGCAGCGCACCGGGAAGTTCATCGAGTTGGCGATGAAACACAGGCCGTGGGCACGATCGTGCAGATGCGCAGCGAGCGCAGGGTCGCCCCGCGACACGGTAATGACCGGATGCAGCACGACCTCGGTGAAGTGGCCGCCGCCATCGACGGTCTCAACCATGGTGCCGCAGGCCTCGTCGTCGTAGGTGGTGACCACCAGACCAGCGTCGGTGCACAGGTGGAGAAACCAGAGCATGTGGCACGCGGAAAGCGAGGCAACCAGAAGCTCCTCCGGGTTGTAGCGCGCCGCATCACCGCGGAACGCAGGATCCGAGGAGCCCGGGACCATCGGCTTGCCGGCAACCCGGATTTCGTGGTCGCGCGCGTACGCGCGGTAGTCCACGGTGCCCTGTCCCAGGTTGCCCGTCCACCGCAGCTGGGTGGCGTACGTGTGACGTTTATCGGCAGGCACGCAGATCAACTCCCCGGTCCAAGATCGCTTCCCCGAACTGCGGTGCCACTGTAAACCAACGCGCACCGGGCCTTTTAACGAGGCGCCGTCAAAGCGATCGCAGGAAATTGATCAGATCCTGCTGCTGCTGCGTGGTCAGGTGGTCGAAGCGCCCGATCACCGAGCTTGCTTCGCTGCCGGGGCTGCGGTGGGCCGCGATCGCCTGGACCAGGTTGCTGGTGCGCCCGTCGTGCAGGAAGAAGACCCGTTTGCCCAGGCCCCACAGGGGCGCGGTGCGAAACTCGTCGGGCCCGGCGCCGCCCTGCGTAATGCCGTCGGCCAGCGCGCTGCCCATGCGGTGCACCAGCAGGTCCGAGTACAGGTGGACCGGTTGATTCGACAGCGCCGAGCTCGGCGACGTCGAGGAGCCACTGGCGATCGCCTTGCCGGTCGTGAGCATCGGGGTGTGGCAATGCGCGCAGCCGACCTCCCCGAAGACGCCGCGCCCGCTCGCCGTCGATGGCGTGTCCGTGGCCGGGGTCGGAGGCGCCAGCATCCGCATGAAGTTGGCGAAGCCCTCGATATCCGAGATCACCGCGGTGTTGGCTGCGGGCTCGGCCGCCGTAGCCTTGGTGGAGGCGGCCGCGGGCGTGAAGTTGATGGTGTCCTCCGGCGTCGGGGTCAACAGGCATCCTGGCGTCTCGTCGCGCTTCTGCGGAAACAGCTGATTGGTCACACCCATCTCGACGTTGTAGGCCTCGCCGGAGAACATCAGCAGTGACTTGTTCTGCGCCTTCCAGCCCAAGCGCGTGATCGTCCCATCGTTGCCGCTGCGGTTGACGTTGCCGCTCAGGATCGAGTTCGGGTGGCCGGAGATCCCCATCGCCGATTTCTCCGAGCGGTTCTTGCTCAGGTTGGCGAGGATCGCCGAATCCGGGATGGCCTCGATCAGCCCTGCGCCGAACACGGGCGTTGGGATGCGGAAGATGATGTTCGGGTTGCCATCCTGGCCGGTCAGCGCATTGCCGGCCGGCGTAAAGCTGTCCTGCGCGATGCTGCAGCCGGCGGCGTCGCGGCGCCCGCTGATCACGAACAGGTCGTGCACGTTGCCGTCTGCAGTGCCGTCCGGCTGTTGCTTGAAGCGCGCCTCGCGGATCGGCCCCGCGGCCGCGATGAACCAGGGAACGGTGTTCCTCGCGCCGTTCAGGGTGGCGACGGCAATCAGCGGATTGGAGGCGGGGCTGGTGCCGCCGACGCCGGGCTGGGAGTGGCAACCAGCACACTGGGGCGAATTAAAGCGCGGTCCGAGCCCGTTGTTGCTTCCACCCGTCACCGACGCGATGTCGAGGAAGCGAGCCAGGCCGTCGGCGAAGAACCTGGTCTCGTCCGCGCTGAGCCCCAGCAGCGGTCCGCCCGCCCCGGCGGGGCCGCCACGCACGCCGGGATCGACGGCGTCGGACTGCGGCGGAGGGTTCTCGGCACATCCGACCACCAGCAGGGGCAGCAGGGCGATCAGCGCGCCGGCACGGCGCACGCGACGTTCAGCCGGGCTCGATGTGTTCATGGTTGGTTGCTCCCTTCGTGGTGACCCTCAAGTTTCAGGCGTTGCTGCCGTTAATCCACGGAACGACCGCCTGGCGCACGGAGCTGCATCGATGAATCTTACGGACACCGCGATCACCTCCTTGGTGGCGATGCAAGGCCAGGGCGTGCTGGCCGACGTGCAGACAGCGATGCTCAGAAAGGCGCTGGACCAGGAGGCCAGCACCGCCGCTGCACTGATCGCCGCGGTACCCGCACCGCCGCCTCTGACACCCCAGGGTTCGATCGGCACGCGCGTCAACACATTCGCCTGAGTTCTTGAGCAAAACTCGTCTGATACCGCATCGCGATCCTTAAGTCCAAGCCGACGTTAATAAAAGTCGTTGCATCCCTCAAGGACGGCATTCCAACGTCGATCTGGGAAGGGATTGCCAGGATTTTGTCTGTCCCCATCCGAGCCCGGGTGTGGATATTTCGACCGTGCCAGACCAGGAGATGAAGATGAAGCCGTTGTCCCGACTTCAGATTGCCCGCGCGCCGAGCGTGCACACCAGCATGCGCGCGCTGTGCGTGGCCACTGTCGTGTTGGTGACCCTCGGTGGCTTCAACGAGAGCGGGCAGCCGAGCGTCAAAGGCGTCGACAATTCGAGCCTGACGGGCGAGCCCTAGGTCCGCGGGATGAACGAAGCGCAGACCGTGGCCGCTGCGGCCGCGGCCCCCGAGACGGCGGCCGGCGGCGTCGGGCAGCGCTTCTTTCCCGACTACAACGCTGCGGCCAGGCGTTACTGGGCCGTGCTGGTGGCCGCCGGTCTGGCAGCCGCTGGATTTTCCGCGATGCGCGTCGCGTCGTTGTCGTCCGCCAACCTCTCGCAGGTGCTGGCCATCGGACTGGTCGCAGCCGTGGTCGGCCTGTTTCCTCTGCATCCGCCGAAGACCAAGGTCTCGATTGCAGCCGGCGACATTTTCATCTTTCTGCTGCTTCTGCTGCATGGAACGGAAGCCGCGGTCGTTGGGGCGGTGATGGAGTCCGTCGTGTGCGTCTGGCGCACATCGAAGCGCTGGTCCAGCCGTATCGCCAGTCCGGCGGCGGCCGCGGTTGCCATGCTGATCTGCGGCCACGGCTTCAAGGCGATGGTTGCCGGGCTCGCGCGCGCAGGCATCGCAGGCGACGGCGTGATGTTTGGCGCGGTGATGCTGCTCGCGGCATGCTATTTCGTCGTCAGTCCGACGCTGGTCGCGATCGTCATCTACCTGAAGCGCAACCAGTGGCCGAGCCTGGCCGAATGGCTGAAGAGCTTCGGCTGGCTCGGCTTGAGCTATGCGGCCAGTGCCTCGGTGACGGCCGTGCTGTACCTCGCGTTCCGGCAGTTCGGCCTATCGACGCTGATCATCGCGCTGCCGATGATCGCCATGTTCCTGGCCACGCTGCATTACTACTTTGCCCAGCAGGAGGCGACCGAGCGCGAAGCGGCCGAACGGTCAAATCGGGAGCGCGCCGAGGCGGCTCATCGCGAGGCCACGCAGCAGGCGCATTACCTGAGCGAGCTCGAGCGCAGCGAAAAGCGCTTCCAGAGTGCATTCACGCACGCCGCCATCGGCATGGGGCTGGTTTCGGTCGACGGCCGCCTGCTGCGGGCCAATCACGCGCTGTGCACCCTGCTGCAACAGTCGGCCGACGGGATCTGCGGCATGCCGTTCAGCGAGTTCCTGGTCCCGGAGGATGCCAACACGCTGGACGCACAGCTGCAGCGCGTGGTCACACGTCAGCTCGACGCCCTGGTGCTCGAGCTGCGCTGCCGGCCACGCGAGGGCGCCGAGCTGTGGATCCTGCTGCACTGCGCGATCTTCTCCGACGCCGACGAGTCCGAGCCCAACCTGACCTTCGAGTCCGAGGCCTGCCTGATCTTCCAGGTCCAGGACATCACCGACCGCCGCCTGGCCGAAAGCAGGCTGCAGTACATCGCCTATCACGACGGCCTGACACAGCTGGCCAACCGCAACCGCTTCTACGAATGTCTGACGCAGGCGATCGAGGCGTATCGCCGCGACCCTTCGCTGCAGTTCGCGGTCATGTACCTGGATTTCGATCGGTTCAAACGCATCAACGACAGCATGGGCCACAGCGCCGGCGACAAGTTCCTGGTGCGCGCGGCGCGCCGCATCAAGCGGGTGGTGCGACCCACCGACCTGGTGGCCCGCCTGGGCGGCGACGAATTCGCGATCCTGAGTGAAATACGCGGCGGCACGCATCACGCTGTGGTCCTGGCCGAGCGACTGCAGGATGCCCTGCGCGAGCCCTTCAGGATTGCGGGTACCGAGATCAGCACCAGCGCCAGCATCGGCATCACGTTCAGCGACCTCGCGTACGAGACGCCCGAGGAAGCGATGCGCGACGCCGACCTGGCCATGTACAAGGCCAAGAACAAGGGCAGGGCATGTTATGCGCTGTTCGACGCCAGCTTGTACGAGCTGGCGTCCGAAAGGCTGCGGCTGGAAAGCGAGCTGCAGCAGGCGCTGACGTCCGATCAGCTGTCGATGGCATTCCAGCCGTTGTACCGGATCGAACCACGCCGGCTGGTCGGGTTCGAGGCGTTGATGCGCTGGGACCATCCGCAACGAGGCCCGATCAGCCCGGGAACTTTCATTCCGGTCGCCGAAGAATCCGTCCTGATCAACGAGCTGACCCGCTGGGCGATCCGGCGTGTCTGCCACCAGTTGCGCACATGGCACAAGCAGTACCCCGCCTCGCGCGAACTGTGCGTGCACGTCAACATATCCGGCAAGGACCTGACCGGGGGGCCGCAGTTCGTCGCCTTCGTGCGCGAGTCGCTGCGCGAGGCCGGAGTGCCGCCCTCATGCCTGGCCTTGGAGATCACCGAAAGCACGTTGATGCAGAAGCTCGAGAGCGTCATCGGTACGCTGAAGGAACTGCGCGAACTGGGCGTGGGCCTGAGCGTGGACGACTTCGGAACCGGCTATTCGTCGCTCAGCTACCTTTCGGCGCTGCCGATTACCAGCCTCAAGATCGACCGCTCGTTCGTGCGGCAGATCGGCGAGACGAAAGAAAGCGGAGAGATCGTCCGAGCAATCGTCCGTCTGGGCGACGCGTTGGGCAAGCGTGTGATTGCCGAGGGTGTCGAGACCAAGGTGCAGCTCGAGTGCCTGCAGCAACTGGATTGCGCCTGCGCGCAGGGCTTCCTGCTGTCGCGGCCGCTGAGCGTGGCACAGACAGCCGGGGTGCTCGCCACCTTCGCGGCG
>Ga0137412_10004757_pt1 | contig 10840 bp, 5 predicted proteins | sample CZODoug2_1_16fun_FD_122160 | JGI IMG/M metagenome (GOLD analysis project Ga0137412, IMG submission 122160) | Vadose zone soil fungal communities from Angelo Coast Range Reserve, California, USA - CZODoug2_1_16fungal (Hybrid Assembly) | ecosystem: Environmental > Terrestrial > Soil > Vadose zone... | reverse complement strand
GCCAGCGGCAGCTGATTCCCGGCGTAGTCGGGCAGGTTGGGATCAAGTGTCGACGAGTATTGATCCAGCTTTGCCTGCAGAACGCCCGCCTGCAGCGTCGCGGAGAATTGCGAGGTGGGCTTGACCGTCACCGTGAGATCCAAGCCTTCGGTGTGCGCCTTCGGCGCATTGTCGAGCACGTTGAGCGGCAGTCCCGCCCCGCCGGGTACATCGTTGATCAGGACGAACACCTGCATGTCGCGGTAATCATTGTAGAAGGCGGCGGCATCGACGATCAGGCGCCGATCCCACAGCGTGCTCTTGATGCCGACTTCGTAGGCCTTGACGTGCTCGGGTTTCACCGGGATCAGCTGCCGGTCAATCTCTGCGGGGACGGTGCTCAAGAAACTGCCGTTGAAGTCGCCGCTCTTGAATCCGGTGGCCGCGCTGACGTACGCGAGAATGTCCGGGGTAAAATTGTAGTTGAGGCCCGCGCGCCAGGAGAAGGCACCATTCGACAGATACTCGGGTACGTTGGTTCTCAGGGGGATCACCGGACCAAAATGGTCCTCGCCTCCTTCTTGCGGTTGAATCGAGCCGCTGTAATGAAATGTCTTGTGCTCGTCGGTGACGCGGCCGCCCAGCACCAGCTTCAGCTGATCCGTGATGCGGTATTCGCCCTGGCCGAAGACCGCATACGCGTCCGTGAGTTGCTCACTGGTATCGAAGGCCCTGAAGGCGACTCCATCCAGAGCGCCGGGAGCGCCGAATATGGCGTCGCCGTCCAACAGCGCGAACAACGGCTGGTTTTGGTTCAGCTTCTCGTGCAGGTAGTACAGCCCCGCCACCCAGTTGAAGCGGTCGGCATTCTGGGAAACACGGAATTCCTGCGAGTAGTTGGTGGAGCGCACGCCGTAATTGATCTCGAGCAGGCGATTCGGCGAGGCGTCGGTGTCTTCCGGATGCAGCTTGTCGTTGTAGTCGATCGCGGAAATAGAGGTCAACAGCAGCGAGCCGGTGTTGTAGGTCACCTTCACATAGGATCCGGCCGTCGTGACGCGCAAGTGCTGTTGCCGGTTGTACGCACCATCATAGAATTGCGCCGGTGTGCCGTAGCCGAACAGGTCGACGCATTGCCCCGCATAGCTCGCCGCCGGGGTGCATTTCGCGGGTCCCGAAGGGCTGGATAGGGATGCCGGATCGAAAACGCCGATATGGCGGTATTCGGTCGGCCGGTTGTTCACCTGGCCGGCGTGCACGTTGAATAGAATGTCGAGCCCATCGATAGGCTTGTACAACAGCATCGCGCGCGCCGCGTAGTTGTTCGCGCCGTTCTCGTTGTCGCCGGTCAACAGATTGTGCACGTACCCGTCGGAATGATTTGCATCGAAGGCGAAGCGTCCGTCCAGGGTCGAGGTGAGAGGACCGCCCACCGCACCTTCGAGATTGGCCGTATTGTATGAACCGTACTCGGCATGCAGATTCGATGAGAATTCGTCCGACGGCTTCACGGTGGTGAGATTGATGGCGCCGCCGTTGGTGTTGCGACCGTACAGGGTCCCTTGCGGGCCTTTCAACACCTCCACCCCTTGCAGATCGAAGGTGGCGAACGTTTGGGCGGACGGCGAACTCAGGTAGACCTCGTCCAGGTACACACCGTTCGGGCCCGCATTGTTGGTATCGTAGTCGTTGAGTCCGATGCCGCGGATGCTGATCAGCGGTTGGTTGCCCGAGCCGGACGGCAGCGCGATTTCGACGTTGGAGGTAAATTGCGCGATGTCGGAGGAGGACTTGACGCCCAACTCCTCCAATTGCTTGCCCGTGAAGGCCTGGATCGATATGGGCACCGTTTGAATGTCTTCCGCGCGCCGTTGCGCGGTGACTACGATGGTCTCAAGTGCAGTATCGCTGATGCCGGCCGCATCCGACGCCGCGGTCTGCGCGCCGGCCCAGCCGCTGCCCGCTAGCAGCGCGAGCGCCGTCGATAGCCGTCCCACAGTGATCCGCGACGCCGTCAATTTCGTCACATCCCGCATTGTTGGCTCCCTGGTCGAGGCCGTGAGCGCTTTGGCGCTACTGTGTAGGCGGCTTCAACCCACTGTAGTAAATGACACACACTCACATCTGTCAACGGCGAAATGACGACATTTTTTCCCAGGGCGAGGCACCAAACGGGCTTTGCAGGGGCGGCGGCCGGAGTTGCACTTGACTGCCTGCGATACTATTCACTATCGTAGGGAATCCCATGACCCAACCCGCATCGCTGCTCTGCATCGGCCTGACCACCGTGGATGTAGTGGCGTTGCCGGTGCGGATGGAACCCTTTGACGGCGTACGGCTCATCGATGCCATGCAAATGGCGCCGGCCGGCACGGCCGCGGGCGCGGCCCTGGTGGCCGCCAAGCTGCAAGTGGCGACGCAACTGGCGGGTGCCGTGGGCGCGGATGCGGCGGGACGGTTCATTCGCGGCGAGCTCGAGCACGCAGGAGTGGATGTCGCCTTGCTCGAGGTGCTGCCGGGCCTGCCCACCTCCGCGACGCTGATACCCATCGATGCGGCGGGTAACCGCATGATTTACCACTCACCGGGCGCTGGCGCGCTGATGAGTTTGAGCGATGTGCTGAGGGCGGCGACGGCGAGCGCGAGTGCAGTGCACTATGCCGGCATCGGCGCCCGTAATCTCGACGGCCATGCCGAGGAGCTGCTGGCGTCCGCCAAGGCACGCGGAGCCCTGATCACCTGCGACTTGATTGCCCCGGGTCCCGACAGCGCCGCGGAACTGCGCCGGCTTCTGCCGCACGTCCACGTATTCATGCCGAGCGCGGTCGAGGCGCGCTTCGTCACCGGCGAAAGCGATCTGCCGCGGGCGGCGTACGCCTTGCGCAACTGGGGCGCCGGCGCAATCGTGATCAAGAACGGCGCCGACGGCGCAATCGCCCTCGATAGCGCGGGCCGGCTGCAGGTCGTTCCGGCGCTCAAAATCGACCGAGTCGTCGACACCACCAGCTGCGGGGACGGCTTCTGCGCCGGATTCATCGCCGCCACGCTGCGCGGCAAACCCTGGGATCAGGCCCTGAGGTTCGCAGCCGCGACCGCCTCGTTGGTGGCGCGTGGCCCCGCGACCTTGGGTCTGCTCGAATCCTATAGCCAAGCGGATGCCATCGCGACTGCGGCGTCGGCATGATGTCGCCGCTGCAGATAGGCGAAGTCCTGCGACGCTACCGCGATCATGGTCAAACAGGAGATGAACGATGACTGCACCGACGGCCAGGAAGGACTTGGAGCTGCGCCGCCGAGCCGAGGCGGTCATTCCCGGCGGCATGTACGGACACCAATCGGTGGCGGCATTGCCGGACGACTATCCGCAGTTCTTCGCGCGCGGCGCGGGTGCGTACCTGTGGGACGTCGACGGATCGCGCTATCTCGACCTGATGTGCGCCTACGGCCCCCAACTGTTCGGGTATGCACATGACACGATCGACGCCGCCGCCATCGAACGTATTCGTCAAGGCGATCCACTGACGGGCCCGACGGAATACATGGTGAGCTTCGCCGAGCGCATGACCGCCCTGGTAACGCACGCCCAATGGGCGATGTTCTGCAAGAACGGCACGGACGCCACCACCATGGCCTTGGTCACGGCACGCGCCCATACCGGCCGCAAGACCGTGGTGCTCGCCAAGGGCGCTTATCACGGCGCGGCGCCCTGGTGCACGCCGCGCACCGCGGGCACGACGCCGGAGGATCGCGCCAATCAGCTCTTCTGTCACTACAACGACATCGAAAGCCTCGAGGCCGCCGTGGCGCGCGCCGGCGACGACCTGGCCGCCATCTTTGCCTCGCCGTTCAAGCACGATGCGCTGGTGGATCAGGCGCTGCCGGATCCTGCCTATGCGCGCCGGGCCCGGGAGCTGTGCGACGAACGCGGCGCGCTGCTGATCGTGGATGATGTACGGGGCGGCCTGCGTGTGGCGCGCGATTGCTCCTGGTCGGTGGTCGGCGTGCAGCCGGACCTGTCGAGCTGGGGGAAGTGCATTGCCAACGGCCATCCGATCTCGGCGCTGATGGGCGCCGAGAAAGCGCGCGCGGCCGCGACTCAAATCTTCGTGACCGGCTCCTACTGGTATGCCGCGTCGCCCATGGCCGCCGGCCTCGAAACATTGCGCTTGGTGCAGGAAACCGATTACCTGGAGAAAATTCAGTCTCTGGGAGAGCGATTGCGCGCCGGGCTCGCGGAGCGCGCCGCGGCGCAGGGATTTGGCTTGCGCCAAACCGGTCCTGCGCAGATGCCGCTGTTCCTATTCGACGAGGATGCGGATCTTCGCGTCGGCTTTGCCTGGAGCAGCGAGATGCTCGAGCGCGGGATTTACGTGCATCCCTGGCACAACATGTTCCTGAGTGCCGCGATGACGGCGGCGGACATCGACGGCGCCTTGAATGCCGCGGAGGGGGCTTTTGGCGCCCTGAGAGCGCGCCGCGCTACCCTGGGTCCCGTCGAGAAGCTACAGGCCTTTTTCGCTCCCCCTCCGGCTGCGGGGCACGGGGAATCCGCGAAGCGGTGATTTTTGCGCAGACCCTTCGGGCCCTACCCGATGGTGCGGGGATTGTTGGACGAGCATCACGCGGGCTTGCGGCGCAGGACTTGATACAAATGGTTGTCGGGGTCCGGCCACGCGAATTTCTCCCGCAATGCAGCGAGCGTGCGGCGGTACACACCGACTTCGACGTAACTGGCGTGGCGCGGCGAATCGATGTAGTTCACCGTGCCGCGCAAGTTCGGTCGATCGTTGGCTTTCAGCGCCGACCATTCCTCCGCGCCGACGCCCGACTGCCGAATGTAGGCATCCATGGCCGTCATCTGCGCCATTTCGTCGAAGCGCTGGTATCCGGCCGAGGCGAACTCGACGAATCCGACCACGGACAGTCCCTGTAGGCGCCGATGGAAGATATTGAGGTATAGCTCCGGATGCCCCTGCTTCCAAGTGAACAGCCCGGGATCGATATAGGGAATTCGGTATTCGTAGCCGGTGGCAAACAGAATCAGATCGATGTCTTCGACCGAGCCGTCGAGGAATCGCACTCCGCCGGCGGTGAAGTTCTGGATCTCGCCCTTCGCCTCGAGATCGCCGTGCGCCAGGTAGTGCAGGATTTGCGTATTCATGATGGGATGCGATTCGAGCGCCTTATGATCGGGGGCCGGCAGCCCGTAGCGCGTCAAATCGCCGACCAGCGCCGAGAGCAGTTTGCTGGGGTCATCCGGCACCGCCACGCCCTTGGGAAGCGTCACTTGTCCCGACAGAAAGACGTCGGTCGGAACGCCGAACATGTGCTTCGGCACGAAATGATAGCCCCGACGGAGGCTGATGAAGGCGCGCGCCGCGCTGCGGGCGGCATCGCAGGCGATATCCACGCCCGAGTTGCCCGCGCCGACGATCAGGACGCGCTTGCCCGCGAGGCTTTCCGGGGATCGGTACTCGACCGTGTGGCGCACTTCGCCCTTGAACTCATCCAGGCCCGGATACGACGGTAAGTTGGGGTGCCAGGTGACGCCGTTCGCGCAGATCAGGCCCTTATACATCGCGGTTTCGCCGCCGCTCGTGGTCACCCGCCAACCATCGACGGCGCCTTCCCCGAGCGGTTCGGCTTGTGTTACCGATGTGTTGAAGCGTATGCCGGGGCGCAATTCAAAGGCGTCGGTGAAATCACGTATATACCGCAGCAGTTGACGGTGGTCCGGATAGTCCGGGTAGTCCTTGGGCATGGGCAGCCCAAAAAAGGACGACGTGTATTTCGAGGAGATGAAGTGCGCCGACTCGTACATGGAGGAGCCGGGATTGTCGATATCCCAGATTCCTCCGACATCGGAGTGCCGTTCGAACTGATCGTAAGGAATGCCGGCAAGCTTCAATGCCCGCGCCGCCAACAGCCCGCAGGGACCCGCGCCCACGATGCAATACTTGCCGTCATAGTGAATCCTGGGAAGCGGCCGCGCACTGTCGGCGCGCAGGTCGGATTCGGCCAATGCGGAAAAGGTACGCGGCTTATGCCGCCGCAGCCAGACCGCGAAGCCGATGCCAAACGCGACCGTCGCGGCATAGATGAGCGGCAGCCATTCGACGCCGGGCAAGTCGCTGGTGGACAACAAGCGGAATTTGGCGGCAACCAGCATGGTGGCCAGCGCAAGTCCGATCGCACCCAACACCGAGGCCACCAGCACCACAGGTTTTATTTCGCGGCGCCGCTGCCCGAGATAGAACACGATGGCAACCGCCGCAAAACCCTGCAGAAAAATGATGCCGAGGGTGCCGAAGCCGATCAGCACCGGCACGCCGGATCGGTAGGGATCGATTCCGGTCATGCCGAACGCTGCGACGCACACGATGGTCGTGATGGTCACGGCAATGCTGGCGTTGGAAGGCGCGAAGCGGTTCAACCGCCCCAATGCCACCGGCAATAGCTTTTCGCGGCTCAACGCGAACACATAGCGTGAAGCGGCGTTATGGATGGCAAGATAAGTCGCCAACAACGACGTGCAAACGAAAACGCCCATGAGGTCGGATACGGACTTGCCGCTGAACTTCGCCACCAGATTGAACATCAGCAGCCCGGTCTGCTCGGCGGCCGCGCTCGCCGCCGACCCGGCGCCCAGCGCGCCGACCGTGACCCAGGAGGTGAGCAGATAGAAAGCCGCGATCAGAAACACCGAGGTGTAGGTCGCGATCGGTACGCTGATGGTCGGTGTCTTGCTCTCCTCGCCGTACAGCGCGGCCGATTCGAACCCGATAAAAGAAGTAAAGGCCACCATCAGCCCGGCGCCCAGCCCCGGCGCCATCACTACGGAGGGCGCGAACGACTCGAGGGGAAACGCTGCGGCGCCCTTGGCCGCGATGACGCTGATGTCGAAAATGGCGAGGATGGCCACTTCCGCCGCCATGAGCACGCCCAAGATCTTCGAAGATAAATCGATGGACCGGTAACCGAGGACCGCGACTGCCACCATTCCGCCGGCGGCGTACAGCAGCCACGAGCGATGGATGCCGAGCTCGCCGAGCACCAGGTCGAGAAAATAGCCGAAGAAGGCCGCCAGTCCGATGGTGAAGGACACATAGGCGACTACGGCCGTATACGCCGCGCCGACTCCGGCGCGTTTACCCAGGCCTTTGGCGACGTAGGTGTAGAAGGCGCCGGTGTTCACCACCCGGCGGCTCATGGCGGCATAACCCACAGCGAAGCAAATGAGCGTGACGCCTGCGAACAGAAAGGCCCCGGGCGTTCCCGCGCCATTGCCGCGCGCGAGCGCGATCGGCAGATTGCCGATCATCGCCGCCAGCGGCGCCGCCGCCGCGACGACCAAGAAGATGATCCGCTGCGTCGAGAGAACGCGCCGCTTTTTACCCTGATCGAATTGGCGCGCCGTGGCGCGCAGGCTCTCATCCACCGGGTTTGAGCCCGCGTGAACTGAGGTAGCGCTGCATGCCGCTTTCGCCCTTCTTCTGCAATCGCGGCAGCACGAGCGGTATCAATCCCGGTGCCATGCCGACGATGCGCGCGGTGATGCCGTCGGAAAACGGTAAATAAGTCTCAAGCGATTTTCCGTCCATCGCACGCATGCACGCCGCCGCGACCTGCGCCGGGGATAGCACCTCTTTATTGAGGAAATTGAGCGGCGAACCGCCGTGCGTGGCCTCGTAACGCAGCATGGGCGTGTCGACTGCCCCCGGGAACACGCTGCGCACCTTGACGCCGTGGCGGACGACCTCTTGGCTCAGGGCCGTCAAGAATCCGCGCAGGCCGAACTTCGAGGCGCTGTACGCCGCACTGCCCGGGAGTGACACGACGCCGGCGGCCGAGACAATGGACAGGATGCAGCCGCTGCGGCGGTCGATCATGCGCCCGATTGCCGCCTGGGTAAGCCGCATCGGCGCCAGCAAGTTGATGTCGATATGCCGTTTCAGGGTCGCGTAGGGCAAATCGGCGACATTTCCCGGTTCGATGATGCCCGCGTTGTTCACCAGCAGCGCGAGATCCGGCGTGTCGGCGATGAGGGTTGCGGCATGATCCAAATCGCGCGGATCGGTGAGATCGACGGTGACGCAGCGGACGGCGCCGCCGAGGTCTTGGGCGCGTTCACTCAAACGGCGTTCGTCTCGGTCCAAAAGCACCAGCTGAAAACCGCGCTTCAGCAACAGGGGGGCAAGTTCGCCCGCGATCCCGCCGGCGCCGCCCGTGATGATGGCTGTTCCTGTCATGAGTGGCTCCCGGCTCGCAATTTGCGCCAATTGTGAATATGATAAACACTCACGTTTGAAGACGCAACTCAATGGAGCGGTGAAGTCCCAATGGCAACCCGTAAACGGTCCGGCAGGCGCCTTGCCGCTCAGACGCGATCGAAAGCCACGGTGGAACGCATTCTCGACTCGGCGGCAGCGCTGATCGTCGAGAAAGGGGCGGCCGTAACCATGACCGAAATTGCGCGGCGCTCAAATGTGGTCATCGGATCGCTGTACCAATATTTTGCGGATAGGTCCGCGATCAACCGCGCCCTGCTGATGCGCCACCACGAAGAAGTGCGGCGAATGCTGCAGGGATACCTGTCGGAGATCGAGACGTTCAACGACTTCATGGCCGCCATCGAAGCGGCCGCCGCAAAATACTATGCGCTGCATCAATCGGACCCGCTGTTCAACGGCATTTGGTCGGCCGTTCAGACCGATGCCGAATTGCAGCGCATCGATCTTGCGGACACGCTGCTAAATGCGCGTCAATTGCATGCCATCGCCAGGCCTCTGCTTCCTGCGGTCGATTCGGATGAGCTCATGGCTACGTGCGCCCTGTTGATCCAGTTCGCGCTCACCACGGGCCGTTTCGCGCTGGCGATGCCGGCGCCGCTGAAACGCCAAATGCTGCCGATTTTCAGAAGGATCATGCGCGCGGCGCTGGACGCGCTCTATGCTGAAAATGCCCACAGGCGGCCCGCCAAAAGTGCCGCGCCAGCGCATTCGCGTGCGTAGTGACCCGATTTGGGTCGTTCTCGACAGGCGCGAAACCGAGTGATAGGTTCATCGTAGATTGTCGGCCAGAGAACATACAAAGGGAGGCTGTATGCTCACAGCTGCGGCGGTTGGGGATCTGAAGCGTCGGCTCCGCGGGGATCTTCTCGCGTCCACCGACCCTGAATACGACGGCGCGCGTAAAGTATGGAACGGCATGATCGATAAGCGGCCGGCGCTCATCGCGCGATGCGCCGGGTCGCAGGACGTGGTTGCCTGCGTCAATTTCGCGCGCGACCACGACGTGCTGATTTCCGTGCGTGGCGGCGGCCACAATTTCGCAGGAAAGGCGGTCTGCGACGGCGGTTTGATGATCGATCTGTCGCCGATGAAAGGCATCGAGGTCGACCCGGTCCGCCGAATCGCGCGGGCTGAGACCGGCCTCAAACTCGGTGAGTTCGATCGCGCAACCCAGAAATACGGACTCGCTACGCCGCTAGGGGTAGCCACCACCACCGGGATTGGGGGTCTCACGCTCGGAGGAGGCTATGGTTGGCTGGTCGGCAAGTACGGCCTTTCCTGCGACAACGTAACCTGGATCGAGATTGTGACCGCGGGCGGCAAGCTTCTGGAGTGCAGCGCGGAGCAGAATGTGGACCTCTTCTGGGGCCTGCGAGGCGCCGGCGCGAACCTCGGTATCGCGACACGGATTGAGTACCGGCTGCACCCGGTAACGACCATTTATGGCGGACCCCTGTTCCATCCGCTCAGCGCCGAGGTGATGCGCTTTTACGACGAGTTCTCGAGCAACGCTCCCGATGAGTTGACCACGCTCGGGGCCGCAACGAAGGGACCGGACGGAAAGCCCGCCTTCGTCACGGCGGTGTGCTACTGCGGATCGCCGGCGGAGGGTGAAAAGCTCATCAAACCACTGAGAGCCTTTGCTCCCCCGTTGGTCGATATGATCCAACAGCGGCCATACCTCGAGATGCAGTCTTTGTTCGATGCTGATCTTCCGCCCGGACGGCGCTACTACAACAAGACGCACAGCCTCCGCCAATTCAACGATGGTGCGATCGACACGGTTCTGCGTTTCACCGAGACGATGTCCCCCTACCCGTCGATGATCGGCTTTCAGCAACTGCACGGCGCAGCGAGCCGCTATGCGGCGAACTCGACTGCATATCCTCATCGCTACCCGCACCACGTGGTGTGGATCAGTCCGGTGGAGGACGATTCCGCCAAAGACGCTGCGATGGTCCGGTGGACGCGCGACTGCTGGGAGGCTTTGAACCCCTACGTCGACGAAGCCGTGTATGTGAATGCGTTGGACGATGGCGCGGAAGAAGGTGAACTGCGAGTGCGGCAGGCGTACGGAACAAACTATGACCGCCTGAAGACACTGAAGCGAAAGTACGATCCGACGAACCTGTTCCGGCAAAATTCCAACATCAAGCCCGACTAGCCGACGGGCGCGAAGTTACCGCCTGTCGGGCGGAATGGACCTCATTTACTCTAACAACAGTTTTCTGTGCGGGCTGACGGGAGAGCGACGCCCGTAACGACAGCGTCACCTCTTGGGGTACTCCGTGAACACGTAGTCTTGATTCTTGACTATCGTGTGGCACGCGAACCCGCACTTGGCGTCGTTCCCCTGCGGCGGCGTGTCCGTCCCTGTGCCGGGTCTGAACGCGTCGGACGCCGCATCATACTCAAACTCGCCATATCCCCATCCGCCGCTGTCCGCGAACCTCTTGCTATCCTTCACCATGAAATCAACGTCATGGAGGGTGCCGGCCACCAGCGGCTGACCGGGGGCCAATTCGTTCTTTTTCGGGTTCCAATGGATCTTCGCCATTTTGGCGCCGTCG
>Ga0137412_10004755_pt1 | contig 10845 bp, 7 predicted proteins | sample CZODoug2_1_16fun_FD_122160 | JGI IMG/M metagenome (GOLD analysis project Ga0137412, IMG submission 122160) | Vadose zone soil fungal communities from Angelo Coast Range Reserve, California, USA - CZODoug2_1_16fungal (Hybrid Assembly) | ecosystem: Environmental > Terrestrial > Soil > Vadose zone... | reverse complement strand
AAAGCGACGCAGCGATGTGAGGCAGGCATAGCCGGTACCAAAATCGTCGAGCGCGAACGATACTTTGCGCTGATGCAACTGTTCCATGGTGGTGAGCACGGCGGCCTCGGCATCGAGCAAGGCGGTCTCGGTGATCTCGAGCTCGATCCGGGCCGGGTCGATCCCCGATTCAGCCAAGATCTTCTCTAACCGGTCCGCCAGTCCGGCCCGGTGAAATTGCACCGGCGATACGTTGACGGCGACGGCGAGTCCGGGCCAAGCGAGTGTGTCCCGGCAGGCGCGTCGCAATACCCATTCGCCCAACTCGTGAATGAATCCGTTTCGCTCGGCCTCGGGCACGAAGAGCGAGGGAGGCACATTATCGGTGCCGCCTTTCCTCCACCGGACGAGGGCTTCGACGCCAAGCACCTGCTTGCCGGACCGATCGACGATCGGCTGGTATTCGACGTCGAGTTCCTGCCGCTCGATGGCGAGCAAAAGATCCCTTTCCAGGCTGTCCGCCGGCACGATCGGGGCACCGCGCGAGCCGCTGGATGCCGCTCCGATTTGGCCGGCCAGGACCGCCAAGGTCCGCTCGAGCGTCATCGACAGCGCATCGAGCGCGCCCGGATCGGGGACTTGGCCCTCGCCTCTCGCCATCTGCTCGAAGCCCGCCGCAGCCTTGGCGACCTCGACCGCACCGATATTCAGGCTCATCGATTTGAGGGAATGGGCCAGCGCGCCGCAGGCCTCGACCTCACCGGCCGTCGCATGCTGCCTCAGCTGGGCGCAGGCGTCCGGCGCGTGCTCGGTATAAAGATCTATCACACGCTTGAGAAAGGTATCCTTTTTGCCGTCATCCAGCGTCCCGAATTGTCCCAAAGCCGCAGGATCGACCAGGAGCAACTCAGCCTCGTCATCAGACGGCCCGGTCTCGAGCTCGCGCTGCGCCAAGCCGGAGTCATTCACCTCGAAAGGCCCGCCCGCCAGGGTCCTGAATTGCGGGACCTGCTCCATCAGGCATTGGGCGAGCTGCGCGATCGTGAAGGGTTTGTGCATGATGCCGTTCATGCCCGCAAGGCGCCACTCTTCGGCCGCCGCACCGATCACATGCGCCGTCAAAGCGACAATCGGAATTCGATCGCGGCCTTCGGCTTCTTCTGCCCGCCGAATCATGCGGGCGGCCGTGAAGCCGTCGATTTGCGGCATGCTGCCATCCATCAGGATGATGTCATGCGCATGGTCTGCCGCGACCCTGACCGCTTCCTCGCCGTCCTCCACCGTGTCGACGCGGGCTCCCAGTCGGGACAGAGCCTCGGTGGCGACCTCACGGTTGACCGCGTTGTCGTCAGCGACCAGCACCCTGAGTTTTTCGAATTTCGGCAACGGGCCATCACGGCGCCGCGCGGGTGCATGGCCCTGCAGTTGTCTTTCGCCGGCCGCGATACGGCGCAACAGCTCTTCGATTTCGGAACGGAGCAGCGGACGGCTGATCGCGGCATCCGCAGCGCCGCTCGCGATGATGCCGTCGACCGTTTCATCGCCGAACTGCGTCACTGCCACCACGATCCGCGCGCGGCCGGAGTGACTTGCTGGCGGGAGTCCCTCCAAGCGCTCAGCGTCCACGCAAATCATCGCGGCCGATGCGTAATCCGCAGCCGAAGTCCCGGCCTCGGCGCGCCGGACCCGATAACCGAAGGCGCCGAGATACGCCGACAATGCCGAAGCGGTCGCTTCTCCCGATACGTCAACGACGCAAACCGGTTGCCCCGCCATTTTGACGCCGATCCTCGGCCAAGGCTGACTGCTTGTCGCTCCGGTTGGGACTCGGACACGGAATCGCGAGCCTGCGCCGAGCGTACTGGTCACTTCGACGTCGCCTCCCATCGCGGTGACGATGCGACGGCAGATGGCCAATCCCAATCCGGTGCCGCCATATTTGCGATTGGTGCTCTGGTCCGCCTGCGTAAAGACGTCGAAGATCGTCGACAGCTTTCCGGCCGGAATCCCGATCCCGGTGTCCTCGACCGACACATCGATAAGCCGCGGATCGGCCGGACACGTTTTGACGGCGATGCGGACAAATCCGCGCTCGGTGAATTTCAGCGCGTTGTTGACGAGGTTGCCGATGACCTGGCTCAGACGAACCGGATCGCCGGACATCATTCGGGGTACGTCCGGATCGATCACGGCGGCGAGATCGATATTGCGGGCACGGGCGCGTTCCGCGAACAGGCTGGTAACGTTCTCCACGACTTCGTCGAGGCAAACCTGACCGTTTTCCAATTCGAGCTTCCCGGCTTCGATCTTCGAGAAATCCAGGATGTCGTTGATGATCGACAGCAGGCTTCGGCCGGATGTGGCGATGACCTCTGCGTAACGATGGAGGCGCTGCGGTATGTCCGCATTCGCCAGCAAATCGGCCATGACCATGATGCCGTTCATCGGCGTGCGAATCTCGTGGCTCATGGTCGCGACGAAGTCGGACTTGGCGCGATTCGCCTGCTCGGCGGCGTCGCGGGCGGATGCAAGCTCGCGCGTGCGATCGACGACTTTCTGCTCGAGCGTTTCGCGGTATGCGGTCAGATGCTGGTCGCGGTCGCGGATCGCGTTGAGCATCGAATTGAAGCCATCGACCAGAAGGCCGATCTCCCGATCTGCCGCTCCGGAGACATGCACGTCGTAGCGATGATCCGTTTGCACCTCCTGCATGGCGCCCACCAGCCGACGCAACGGGCGGGTGATCGCGCGCTGGAACCGCCAGGCGATCAGCAGGCCGACCGCAATCGCCGCGAGCGAGCCGAGCAGGGTCAGCCACAGCGTCGACAGCAGGCGCGGCCAGAGGTCCGCCGTATCGCTGATCAAGTTGATCCGTCCGACCTCCCTGCCGCCGTCGATCACCGGCACGGTTATGAGAATCGTTCCGCCGCTCAGCAGGTCGAGGATGGAGGGCGTCTGGTCTTGATTCAGTGAAGGATCGGTTAACAGGCGCGACGCGCCGCCGAGCGCGGCCAGCACGCGCCCGTCCGGCGTTCTCACCTGGGCAAAGAGAAAGCCCGGGATGTTCCCGATCGCGCGAATGGCTTCCAGCGTTTCCTGCTGCTTGAGCTCGGCGACCGGGCGCGCGGTCGCGGCGGCAAAGACTCGTGCCGTCGCCAGCATGAGCTGCCGACGCGCGTCGGCATAGCGTTCGACTTCCTGCCAGGTCGCAAGCAGCGCCGACACCGCCATCCCGGAGGCCACGGCCGTCATCACCAGCAGGACGAGCTTTCGAACCAACGACTGGCGACGCACGGTGAATTCTCCAGGAAAACGGACACCCGCGCGGTAAATAGATCACTAAAATCCTAATCCCTCATTTACATCCCAATTTCAGGCAATTTTAGATGATTGGTCCTAAATCTGGAGCCTCGATCGCAAAGGGCTCCAATGACCGCGGCAGATACCCGAGCAATCCCCTGGACCTTCGTCCTTGACGAGCCGTTGCGGATTCTGGTCGTGGACGATGACCCCATCTTGCGCGAGTTCGCGAGCGTTTATCTCGCCACGCCGTCCGCCTCGATCGATACCGCTTGCGACGGCGCCGAGGCGCGGCTTCGGCTCGAGCATAATGTCTATGACATTCTTCTTCTCGATATTGAAATGCCTCGCGTGGACGGCTTCGCGCTGCTCGCGGAGATCCGTTCACACGAGAGCTTGAAGCATTTGCCGGTCATCATGTTGACCGGCCACGACGATATCGCGTCGATCGACCGGGCCTACCAGCTCGGCGCCAATTCTTTCGCCACCAAGCCGGTCAATTGGCGCCAGCTCAGCTATCACATTCGCTATGTCGTCCGCACGAGCCGACCGCAAGGACCGCAACAAGGTTCGCACGAGCCCGTGGGAAAGTCCGACTCGGGAACGACGCCGGCGGCCGACCACGATGTGCGCGAGTTCCTGAAAAGCGTCGTTCGTCGTGCGGATGCGATCGAGGGAAACCTCGCGGCCCATGATCGCGAACGATGGTCGGCGCCGCTGCAGGGCATCCGCACGGTCGCGAACCGGGCTTTTGCGGAATGCTCCAAACGAGAGCCAAGCTCCGCGACCGACGGCGCGGGTTACGTGCCGGACGGCGCGACACCGCAATAGACCAGAACGCCCGCGGAGGGCCAGCCGATGTCGTGCGCGTGCAATGATGACCGGGCGGGAAGTCTCGCCAAATCCGTGCGGCGACGGGCGCGGCGCTTCGTCTCGGACCAGGCCGCCAATACGATCGTCACCTTCACCTTGACCCTTCCGGTTCTGGTGGCCGCGGCCGGCATCGCGATCGATTACGGCCTTGCGGCGAAGACCCGAAGCACTCTGCAGGCCGTCGCCGATTCGGCCGCGCTGGCTTCGGTTACGGAACTGCAACTCGCACGCTCGGATTCGAGCAGGGTCACCGCGGTGGCCAGGAATTTCGTCAACAGCGCACTCAAGGACGTGGATACATCGGTCAATGTCGACATGGACGCCCTGACGGTCCAGGTCAGCATCGACAAGCACTACACGCCCTTTTTCAAAATGGCCTCCGACATACAATTGCACGCCAGTGCCACCGCCAAGATGAGCGGCACCATGCCGTTGTGCCTGCTTGGGCTCGATCCGATCGCTCCGCAAACGATCGGTCTGCAGAATTCCGCTTTGCTGACGGCACCGGGCTGTCTCGTGCAGTCGAACTCCAAGGGTCTCTTGGGGCTGCAGTCGTTGTTGTTCGCCGTCCTGAAGTCCGGCATGACCTGCTCCGCCGGCGGCATCGTTCTCACCCTCGGCTCGAACTATGTACCGAGGCCTACCACCGACTGTCCGGTCTTGCCGGATCCGCTGAGTTCCCGCGTTCCGCCGTCCGTCGGCGCCTGTAACTTCAACAACATGGTCGTCAACGGCGGCAACCAGAACCTCTCGCCCGGCGTCTATTGCGGTGGATTGAAGCTGACCAACGGCGCCACGGGAAATCTGGCGAGCGGCATTTACATCATCAAGGACGGACCGCTGATCGTCGACGCCGGCGCCTCCATAACCGGGACCGAGGTCGGGTTCTTTCTCAAAGGCAATGGGTCGAACATCACGTTCGACGCGAACTCCACCGTCAACCTCGCCGCCCCCAAGACCGGGCCGCTCGCCGGCATTCTGATTTTCGACGATCCCTCAGGCGCCCCCGCTCCGGCCTTCGCTCCCCTGAGCCTTCGGGGGATCGACGGCCGGGCGCTTCCGACCGGTGCCCCGCGGCAGCACCAGTTCTACAGCGACAACGCCCGTAATCTGCTCGGCACGATCTACATGCCGAAAGGCGAGATCATCATCGACGCCAACCAGCCGATCGCGGACAGGTCGGCCTACACCGTGCTGGTGGTTCAGCAGATCCACCTCTATTCAGGTCCGAACCTCGTTCTGAACACCAACTACGGCGCCACCGAGGTTCCGGTCCCGATGGGCGTCGGCCCTTACGCGGCCAGAACCTTTCTTTCCAATTAGATCGGGATTCGGCGTTCAAGGCTTTTGGCCGACACCCGGCGCACTGCTTAGGCAGTGAGGAGGGAGTAGCCGGCAGGTCTCAACCACGCCACGCGCTACTCGTGTTTGTGATGATGCTCGTGCCCGTGGTGATGATGGTGCCCATGATCGTGCGGCTGCACGGTTGCATCATCGGGCTCGAACGGCGCGACCAGCGGGGTGAGCTTGGCGCCGAGACCGGCCAGCAGAGCCTCGATGTCGGCGCCGCGGCGCAGGCGCAGCCGGTTGGCGAAGACCTGGACCGGCACGTGCCGGTCGCCGAGCAGCCAGGCGGTTCGCGCCAGCACAGCCGGATCGGGAATACGGGCCTCGATCAGCGCTTCGGAATCGGCCACGATCTCGATCAGGCCCCCGTCATCGAGCACCAGCGCGTCGTCGGTCGCGAGAGCGGGCGGCTCGGCGAAATCGAATTCGATGCAGGCGCCCTTGCCGGTAAAGAAGAATCCCTGCTTGGTCTGGCGTTTGTCGAAATCGAGAATGAGATTGTCGGTCGCCGGGCCCGGACGCGCTTCACGCGCCCGCAGGATCTTGATGGCGCGCGGCATGATGACCCGTACCTGACTCAGTTCAGGCGCGCCGGCCGCACGTCGTCCGGCGCCGGCGTCGGCGGCTGGTCGCCAGGCGCCGCGACCGGAGGCGCCGGCTGCGGGGCCGCGTCGGCGGCAGCCGCCGCCGCAGCCTCCGCATCCCTGCGTTCATAGTCGCGATAGGACAGCCAGCCGAACGGCAGGCCCGCGAGGTAACACAGCGTACCGATCGTGAGCACCGCCCACGGATAACCGACAAGCAGCGCGAAGAACACGATCACGCAGAGGATGACCGGCAGCACCATGTCGGGCGGCACGCGGGTGCCGAACTTTTTGCCGGAATAGACCGGCACCTTGGAGACCATCAGGATCGCGATGGCGAGCGTGTAGATCAACGTCACCGGCGCCACGACGGCGAGCCTGGGCACCCCGAGAAACTCGACATAAATCGGCAGCAGCACCGTGATGGCGCCGGCGGGCGCCGGCATCCCGGTGAAAAAATTTCCCGCCCAGGTCGGGCGATCGGGATCGTCGATCATCACGTTGAAGCGCGCGAGCCGAAGGCCGGCGCAGATCGCGAACACCATGGCGGCGATCCAGCCGGCCGATTGGAGCTGGTGCAGGTCCCAGAAATAGAGGATCAGCGCGGGCGCGACGCCGAAATTGACGAAATCGGCGAGACTGTCGAGCTCGGCGCCGAACCGCGACGTGCCCTTGAGCATGCGCGCGACGCGCCCATCGATGCCGTCGAGCACGGCCGCAAACACGATGGCGCCGAGCGCGATCTCGAGCCGGCCTTCGACCGCGAGCCGGATGGCGGTCAGTCCGGCGCACAGCGCCAGCAGTGTGATGAGGTTGGGCACCAGCGTGCGCACCGGGATCGGCCGGAAGCGACGCCGCCGGGGCGGACGATCAGGCTCGAAGGGTGGGAACAAGGTGTTGAGCATGAGGCGAATATAGCAATTGCGCGGCCCTCGCGCCACGGCGCTGCCCGGTGGGCTTCCTTCCAGGCCGCAAAGGTTAACGCGCTCAGCCGACCCGAAACGTCCGCCCGCCGTCGACTGCCCGCAGGTCCGCCAGGACGGTTTCGCCTGCAAGGGCGGTCTGGCCCTCCGCCACCATCGGCCGGACCCCGTCGGGCAGGTAGACGTCGAGCCGCGAGCCGAAGCGGATGAGGCCGAAGCGCTCTCCCGCCCCGACGGCGACGCCTTCGCCCACGAAGGAGACGATTCGGCGGGCGATCAGGCCGGCGATCTGCACCACCACGATGCGCGCGCCGCCCGTGGTGGCGATGATGAGGCTGTTGCGCTCGTTGTTCTCGCTCGCCTTGTCGAGGTCGGCATTGAGGAAGGTGCCCGCATGATAGGCGATGCGCTCGATGCGGCCGCTGACCGGACTGCGATTCACGTGGCAGTCGAACACGCTCATGAAGATCGACACCCGCGTGAGCGTCTTGTTGCCCAGCCCGAGCTCCGGCGGCGGGCTCGCGTTGACGATCTGGCTCACGCGCCCGTCGGCGGGCGACACCACGATCCCCTCGCGCACCGGCGTCACGCGCACGGGATCACGGAAGAAATAGGCGCACCACAGCGTCATCACCGTGCCGATCCAGCCGAGCGGCGACCACACCAGGAACAGGATCAGGCTCAGCAGCGCGAAGCCGCCGATGAACGGATAACCCTCGCGATGAATCGGCGCGAGCTGCGAGCGAATTGAGTTGATGACCGACATGGCTATTCGACGACGTCCGCCGGGACCGGGATGATCTCCGCCACCGGCGGCGGATTGCGGTTGGGCGCCACGACCGTCTCCTCCTCGACCCGCGCGAGGAGCTCGCGCGCCTGCTCGGCTTCGCGCTGCCGGTTCCACATGCTGGCGTAAAGGCCGCCTCTTGCAAGCAGCTCGTGGTGGGTGCCGCGCTCGACGATGATGCCCTGGTCGAGCACGATGATCTCGTCGGCGCCGATAATGGTCGACAGCCGATGAGCGATGACGAGCGTGGTGCGGTTGCGCGACACGCGCTCCAGGGCGTCCTGGATCTCCTTCTCGGTGTGGCTGTCGAGCGCCGAGGTCGCTTCGTCGAGCAGCAGGATGGGCGGACTTTTCAGGATCGTGCGGGCGATCGCGACGCGCTGCTTCTCGCCGCCCGAGAGCTTCAGCCCGCGCTCGCCCACCTCGGTTTCGTAGCCTTTCGGCATCAGCCGGATGAAGCCGTCGATCTGGGCGAGCCGCGCCGCTTCCTCGACCTCCTGGTCGCTCGCGTCCCAGCGCCCGTAGCGCACGTTGTAGCGCACCGTATCGTTGAACAGCACGGTGTCCTGCGGCACCATGCCGATGGCGTTGCGGAGCGAGGCCTGCGTCACCTCGCGGATATCCTGGCCGTCGATCAGGATGCGCCCGCCGCTCACCTCGTAGAAGCGGAATATAAGCCGGGAGATCGTCGACTTGCCGGCACCCGACGGGCCCACGATCGCGACCGTGCGGCCGGCCGGAACCTCGAAGCTCAGCCCCTTGAGGATCGGGCGCGCCGGCTCGTAGGCGAACGTCACGTTGTCGAACCGGACCGCCCCGTCCTTCACCTTGAGCGGCGCGGCGCCGGGCTTGTCGTGCTGCAGGAACTGTTCGAAGGCGTCTACTTCTGCATGGATGAGGACAGGCGCCATATCAGCCGCGCCCTTCCCCTCGATGGTCACCCGACCATAGCGCGGATGGCAGCGCTGGCGCGCGAGACAAGCGTCGTCCTGCCGGTTTCGCTGTTCGAGCGCGACGGCTCAGCATTGCTATCCGACTCGAATTCCGGGAATTCCTGTATCCCAGAATTCAGGGGTTCGCAAGTGGCCCATAATGTGCTATTCGGGCGCCGACCAAGTGAGGATGAATTTCGATGCCTGATCTCGTGCCTATCCAGGCCACACTGTTCCGCGGGGGGACGTCCAAGGGTCCTGTGTTCCTTGCGAGCGATCTGCCGCGGGACAAAGACACGCTCGACGCGGTGCTCGCGACGGAGAACGCGGCGCGCGACTACACGGTCACCCGCGCCGACACCGCGTCGACCGCGTACGACGACGCGCGGCGGCGGCAGGCCCCGCGTCTTGAAAGCCTCCATGACAGCCGCTTCACCCGGCGCGCCGGTGGAAGGCATGATCCAGGACGCGTCAACCAGATCGGCTAAATCGATTTTCCTGCGACGCGCCCATGGGCTCTGTTGCCCTACCGCCAGACAGATCCGGTCGTCGAACAACACCTCAGCCTTCAAGTCCTCCGCAATCTGAGCCAACAACGGCCGCGACAATATCGAAAAGGCGACATCCGCGGTTCGCTCGCGCAATTCCGGAAATTCCAGCCTGAAGGCGTTCGACGGCGACACCTCAAATGCCATCCTGGGATATCGACCCGACAGGCGTTCGATGATGGGCGGAAGAATTCCGGCCGATATCGATTCGGAGCACCCAATCCGTACTTCGCCGGCGGCTGGGTCCGCCAAGAACTCGATGTCTTTGACGCCCAACCGAAGCTCGTCAAAAGCCGCTTGACCCCGCCGGATGAGTGCGTTCCCGTACATGGTAGGCTCGACGCCGCGCGGCGTACGGTCCAGCAACCGCACCGCCAGCGCGTGCTCCAGCGTTGCGATCGCCTGCGAGACCGCCGATTGAGAAATGCCGAGGTGGACTCCCGCACCGGCCATGCTTCCGTGCTGAACGACGGCAAACAGGACATGCAAATCGCGCAATCTGACGCGACGACCAATGCGGCTCTCCCAATTGAGCGGTTTTGCCATTAGTGTCTACTAATATGGTTAGAAGAAAATAGGCCTTCGTCTTTTAGCAATTCTGGCCAATTGTTCAACACGAGAGAGGCACGCTTCCGGCCTGTCGACACGGTCGTAGAAGCGACAACGGCCGAAAGCCTGACCGCAATCCGCCATCTGACACGCGCGCTTACATGAGGATGCAATGAACAAGACCAGGATTGGCGTTTTCTCCGCCTGTGTGATGGCTGGGCTCAGCCTTGCGGCGCATGTGGTCGAGGCTGAAACCTGGCCGCAACGAACTGTCCGCGTAATCGTGCCGACCGGACCTGGCAGTTCCGTCGACGTCGGCGCTCGATTGTTCGCGGATCGCCTGGCCAAGCGCTGGAATCACTCGGTTGTGGTCGAAAACCGTCCTGGGGCCGAGGGCATCGTTGGCGTCAGCGCATTCGTCAATATGCGTGACGACCACACGCTGCTGGTCTCATTTGCCGGTCCGATGTCGGTCCTGCCGGTAATGCAAGAAAAGCTTCCCTACGATCTAGCCAACGACCTTGTTCCTATTTCGATTGTTTCGGACAACTTTGCGACCGTGGCATCGACCGGATCCTTGAATGTCGGCTCGCTATCCGACCTCGTGAGGATGGCGCACACGCAACCCGGCAAACTCAATTATCATGCAGCACCGGGTGCCTTTCCGCTCTTGTTTGCTGGATTCTTGAGAAGTGCCGGGCTCGATATGGTTTCGGTGTCCTATCGCGAGTCAATCCTCTCGACCCAGGACCTCGTCGAGGGCCGCATCCAAGTCGTTATTACCCCGCTCACGAACGTGCTGCCGCAAACTCAAACCGGCAAAGTGCGTTTGCTCGCGGTCACCAACAAGTACAGGTCTCCGCTCGCTCCCGCAGTCCCGACCGCGATCGAGGCTGGTTATCCTGACCTTGGATTTGAAGGGTTTTCGGGATTCTTCGGCCCGCGGACCATCACGCCGGAACTGCGGGATCGTATTTCAGCCGATATTCAGGCTGTCGCAGCCGACCCCACCATCGCCGACCG
>Ga0137412_10004754_pt1 | contig 10845 bp, 8 predicted proteins | sample CZODoug2_1_16fun_FD_122160 | JGI IMG/M metagenome (GOLD analysis project Ga0137412, IMG submission 122160) | Vadose zone soil fungal communities from Angelo Coast Range Reserve, California, USA - CZODoug2_1_16fungal (Hybrid Assembly) | ecosystem: Environmental > Terrestrial > Soil > Vadose zone... | reverse complement strand
ACGCGTCAAACCGTACAAAATGGGTACATGCTCGGCAAGGGAAACATCTTCCTCATCGGCCCCATGGGTTCGGGAAAGACCGCCGTGGGACGGCATCTCGCGCGCATGCTGCGCTTCACGTTTCACGACAGCGATGCGGACATCGAGGCCCGGACCGGCGTCGATATCGCGTTCATTTTCGAGAAGGAAGGCGAGTCCGGCTTCAGGGTCCGTGAAAAGGAATCGATCGAGCGCCTGACGCGCCTGGACTCGATCGTGCTCGCGACCGGGGGCGGCGCCGTGATCGAGGAGGAGAACCGCCGCGCGCTCGCCGAGCGCGGTGTGGTGGTGTATCTCGCGACCTCGATCGATCAACAACTCGAGCGCACCCGGCACGCCCGGCACCGGCCCCTGCTCAACGACACCGACCCCGAGCAGAAGCTGCATGAGTTGATGGAGCGGCGGGCGGTTCTCTACGCTCAGATAGCCGATTTCACCGTTTCCACGGATGGCCGGCGGGTACAGCTGGTGGCGGAGGAAATTCACCACGAGCTTCGGCGGGCGCGAGCCCCTTAACCTTCGTATAATCAACGCCGTGCAAACGCTTCAGGTAGACGTCGGGCATTCTCGCTACCCCATTTCGATCGGCTCAGGGTTGCTGGCGAACCGCGAGCTGCTCGAAGCGCGCATCCGCAGCCGGGATTTGCTGATCGTGACCAACACCACCGTCGCGCAGCTGTACCTCGCGAAATTGACGGATACCCTCGGCTCCAAGAGGGTCGCCGAATGCATATTGCCGGACGGCGAGCAGCACAAGACGCTGCAAACCGCCGGGTGGGTGTTCGATGCGCTGGTCGCCAAGAAAATGAATCGCGATGCCACGGTACTGGCTCTGGGGGGCGGCGTGATCGGCGATATCGCGGGCTTCGCGGCGGCCTGCTACCAGCGGGGCGTGGGCTACGTGCAGATCCCCACGACGCTGCTCGCGCAAGTCGACTCGTCGGTCGGCGGCAAGACCGGAGTCAATCACCCGGGCGGCAAGAATCTGATCGGGGCGTTTTATCAGCCCTTGGCGGTGATCGCGGACACGGACACGCTGGCCACGCTCCCGGACCGGGAACTGCGCGCCGGCCTCGCCGAAGTGATCAAGTACGGCTGCGTCTGGGATCCGCTGCTGTTCGATTGGCTGGACAACAACATGTCCAAGCTGCTCGCGCGCGACGTCGACGCGCTCACCTACAGCATCGCGAGATCTTGCGAAATCAAGGCGACAGTGGTCGCCAAGGACGAACGCGAGCAGAACTTGCGCGCCATCTTGAACTTCGGCCATACCTTCGCTCACGCCATCGAGGCCGCCACCGGCTACGAAACCTATCTGCATGGCGAAGCGGTGGGCTTGGGGATGCTGATCGCCGCCGATGTGTCGTACCGCCTGGGGATGATCGACACCGTCATCCAGGAGCGTGTCCGCGAGATCCTGTTAAAAGCCGGCCTGCCCACCACGGCGCCGCGCATCGGTGCGGCCCGGGCGCTGGAACTGATGCAAATGGACAAGAAGGTGCTCGCTGGCACGGTGCGTCTGGTGCTGCTCGAGAAGCTGGGGCGGGCCATCGTGACGGGCGACTACTCCCAGGCCGCGCTCGATGGCGCGGTGGCGGCGCATTTCGCATGAGCGCGCTCGCCGCCTATGCCGCTCTCGACGAGCACTCGCGCGGGCGCCGCTACCCGGAGCCGAAACCCGCTTACCGCTCGGAATATCAACGGGATCGCGACCGCATCGTGCATTCGACCGCCTTCCGCCGCCTGGTCTACAAGACCCAGGTTTTCGTCAATCACGAAGGCGATTTGTACAGAACGCGCTTGACGCATTCGCTCGAGGTGGCGCAGATCGCGCGCACCATAGCGCGGGCCCTGCGCCTCAACGAAGTGTTGTCCGAGGCCATTTGCCTCGCGCACGATCTCGGGCACACGCCGTTCGGCCATGCCGGACAGGACGCCTTGAACGAATGCATGATCGATTTCGGCGGCTTCGAGCACAATCTGCAATCCCTGCGGGTCGTCGACGAACTCGAGGAGCGTTACGCGGACTTTGACGGATTGAATTTGAGTTTTGAATGCCGCGAAGGAATCCTGAAGCATTGTTCGTACAACAATGCGATTCAGCTGGGAGAATTGGGCGAGCGCTTCGTCAACCGTCAACAACCCGGATTGGAGGCCCAGCTCGCCAATTTCGCCGACGAAATCGCCTACAACAACCACGACGTGGAAGACGGCATTCGCGCCGGCCTCATCAGCGTGGAACAATTGCTGGTGGTGCCGCTGTTCCGCGGATATCACGAGGAAGTACTGGCGAAATATCCGGCGCTCGTGGGCCGCCGGCAGGTGTACGAAATTCTCCGGCGGATGATCAATCACCTGGTCACCGATTTGATCGATTCTTCGACGGCGCGCCTCGGCGCGTCCGGTGTGCGATCGATAGCCGAAGTAAGGTCCCATCCGGGACCGTTGATCGGCTTCAGCGACAAAACGCGCGAATTGAACTACACGCTGAAGACATTCTTGCGCGAACAGGTGTACAAGCACTACAAGGTGCGGCGCATGACCGCCAAGGCGCGCCGCGTCGTACGCGAACTCTTCGACGCGTTTTTCAATGATCCCGCCTTGATGCCGGACGAGCACAAGGCGACGGGCTCGCGGCTGGAATTGGTGCAGGGACCGGCGGGACGCGCGCGCGCGGTGGCGGACTATATTGCAGGCATGACCGATCGCTACGCCATTCTCGAGCATCGCCGGCTATTCGATCCGGGTGAACGAACATGAGCGTCGGAACATGAGCGAGATACTCAAGAACGACTTGTTGCTGCGCGCCCTATTGCGGGAACCGACTCCGCGCCGGCCGATCTGGCTGATGCGTCAGGCCGGGCGTTATCTACCGGAGTACCGCGCAACGCGGGCGCGCGCCGGGGGATTCCTCGCCATGTGCACCACTCCCGATATCGCCTGCGAAATCACATTGCAGCCCGTCGACCGGTATCCTCTGGATGCCGCCATCCTGTTCTCGGACATCCTGACGATCCCGCATGCGATGAATTTGGGGCTGGAGTTCGAGGCCGGTGAAGGCCCCAAGTTCGAACGTCCGGTGCGCAGCGCGGCGGATATCGCCAAACTCGGCGTGCCGGATCCGGGCCGGGAGCTCAAGTACGTGATCGATGCCGTGGCGCTGGTGCGCCGCGAATTGGCCGGCAGAGTGCCGCTGATCGGCTTCGCGGGAAGTCCGTGGACAGTGGCGACCTACATGGTGGAAGGGGGCGGCAGCAAGACCTTCGGCCAGATCAAACGCATGATGTACGAAGCGCCGCGCGATCTTCATCGGCTGCTCGACGTGCTGGCCAAAGCCACCATTCTGTATTTGAACGCGCAGATTGCCGCCGGGGCGCAGGCGGTGATGCTGTTCGATACGTGGGGCGGCGTGCTGACGCCGGCTCAATACGAGGAATTTTCCCTGCGCTACATGGCCGAGGTGATCGACGCGCTGACCCGCCAGGCCGCCGGCCGCCGGGTCCCCAACATCGTGTTCACCAAGGGCGGCGGCGCGTGGCTCAAGAAAATCGCCGCGATCGGCTGCGACGCCGTCGGCGTCGATTGGACCACGGATCTGGCGGTTGCGCGGCAGGCCGTCGACGGCCGCGTGGCGCTGCAGGGCAATCTCGATCCTTCGGCTCTCTTCGCCCCGCCGGAGATATTGCGGGCGGAAACTCTGCGAGTGCTGGCGAGCTACGGCGAGGGGCCGGGGCATGTCTTCAATTTGGGTCACGGGATTACGCCCGACGTGGACCCGGAGCGCGTCGCGGTGCTCATCGACACCGTCCAGGGCTATTCCGTCGAATAGCAACGGTCGGCGTCGCAACGCGCTGCGATCCGCAGGGTAGCAACGGTCAGCGAATTTGACCGCTTCACATGGCCTGGGGGAAAGGCAGCCGGAAGGCAACGACGGGGAGCAGTTGCCTTCCGGCTGCCCTTTCCCCCAAGCCATTAGCTTTGGCACGCTCGACGGTTCACTGCCAGGGGATTCGCGCCGCCGGCCGCGGCCAACAAATCTCGGGCGGGTCGCCTCGACCCCGTTAATTGTGGCGCGAAGCGCCTGACGATTCGCGTAGCTCGTCGCGCAGGGCACGGCGCAAGATTTTGCCGACGTTGCTCTTGGGCAGCTCGGTGCGAAAGTACACATGCTTCGGGACTTTGTAGCCGGTCAATTCGGTTCGGCAAAACGCGATCAAGGCCTCCGCGGTGAGGCTGGGATCCTTCTTGACCACGAATATCGCGACGACCTCGCCGGAATTCTCGTCCGCCTGAGAGACCGCGGCGACTTCGAGCACGCCCGGGTGCGCCGCGACGACGCTTTCGATCTCGTTGGGATACACGTTGAAGCCGGACACTAGAATCATGTCCTTCTTTCGATCTTCGATGTAGACGAAACCGGCGGCGTCCATGCGCCCGATGTCGCCGGTGCGCAGCCAATCGCCGAACATCACTTTCTCGGTCTCATCCGGCCGGTTCCAATAGCCGCGCATGACCTGCGGTCCGAACACGCAGATTTCTCCGATGCCGTTCACCGGCAGTTCCTTGCCGGCATCGTCGCGGATCGAGATGTCGGTCGAGGGAATGGGCAGGCCGATGGACCCGTTGAAATCCAAGCCGGCCGGATTGGCGGTCGCGATCGGCGAGGTTTCGGTCAAGCCCCAGCCCTGGGTCACGATACAACCCGTCACTTGTTTCCAACGCGCGGCCACCACTGCTTGCAGGGCCATGCCGCCGGCGAAGGTAACCCGCAGCGCGCCGAAGTCGACGCTCTCGAAGCCCGGCGTATGCAGCAGCGCGTTGAAGAGCGTGTTGACGCCGCTGATGAAGTTGAACTTGTATTTCTTGAGTTCGGCCACGAACGACTTGAAATCGCGCGGATTCGTGATCAACACATTGCGCGCGCCCAACGGCAGGAAGGCCAGGCAATTGGTGGTGAGCGCGAAGATGTGATACAGCGGCAGCGCGGTGACGACGATGCGCGCTTCATTGGCCTTGAGTGAAGGGGTTATCCAGGCGGAGGCCTGCAGCACGTTCGCCACCATGTTGCGGTGGGTGAGAATCGCGGCCTTGGAGACGCCGGTGGTGCCGCCCGTGTACTGCAGGAACGCCATGTCCTCGGGACCCAAGGGAACGGGCTCGAGCTTGAGTCCGAGGCCTCCGCCCAGGGCACTCTTGAACGTCAACGCCCCCGGCATCTTCCATTCGGGAATCTGCTTGCGCACGTACTTCAGTACGAAATTCACGATGAGACCCCGCGGGATTCCCAAAAGATCGCCGATGCGGGTGACCAGCACCTTTTTCAAATCCGTCCGCGGCAGTACCTGCTGCAGCACGTGCACGAAGTTCTCGACGATGACGATGGCCTTGGCGCCGGAATCCTTCAGCTGATGTTCGAGTTCGCGAGCGGTATAGAGCGGGTTGGTATTGACGACCACCATGCCGGCGCGCAGCGCGCCGAACAGCGCGATCGGGTACTGCAGGATATTGGGCATCATGAGCGCGACGCGATCACCCGGGACCAGTCCGGACTTCTTCTGCAGCCAGGCCGCAAATGCCCGGCTGAGCTCATCGAGCTGGGTATAGCTCAAGGTCGCGCCCATATTGGTGAAGGCGGGCGAATGGCGATGGGCGATGCACGCCTCCTCGAAAATTTCCCGCAGCGAGGCGTAGCGGTCGGGGTCGATGTCCGCCGGCACACCGGGCGGGTATTGCTCAAGCCAGTTTCGATCCATGCCATGCGCTCCGCGCAACCGTTAAACGGGGTCGAGGCGACCCCGCTTGATAGGTGCTCGCTTCGCGAGCACAAAGGTAAAATCTTGGTGGCGTGTATAGCATTCGGGGGCGATGCCAGCAATGTTCCAGTCGGCAGGGAGTAAACTTGCTGGGGATGAGCGGCATTGAGTCGCGAGCGTAGCGTTGAATCGCGAAAGCGGAGTTGAATTGTGGGGCGGCATTTAATCGCACGGAGCAGCATTGATGAGATATTGGCGATGGTCATTCATTGGCGCGTATCTGGGCTTGTCCGGCTGCGTCATCGGCTATGGTCCCTGCCTGTTTCAACAGCCGGTCAAGAATACCTTGACTGGACGAGTTCACTTTCGCGACTACCCGGCCGCCGACGGGGTGGATAATGTGCCGGTGTTGGCGCTGGACAAGACGGCTTATGTATATGCGCCCGCGCAAAGTCACCATTGCCTGCCGGCCAACGACGTGCAGCTGGTCGGAGTGACGGAATTTCCGCAGAACGTCGTTGAGAATTCGCATGTCAGCGTCGAAGGCGTCGTGTTTCAGGCGGGATCCGGCCGCCAGCACACCCCATTTGTGATGAATGTGACGACGGTTTTGCCCATCTCCGCCGGGCACTGAAGCGAGGCTCGAGATTGGTTTCCATCAGAATCGGTCTACAATCCGGCGGTTACCCGAATCAAACCAGGGAGTGAAATCCATGAAAAATACAAATCTTGCGGGACTTCTGGCAGCGCCCTTGATGGTATTCATGCTGGGGCTTCCTGCACAAGCAGCGGATACCGGCGCTCCGACCACCTGCAAGGACGGTACGACCTCCACGGCCACGGGCCGGGGTGCGTGCAGCGGTCATGGCGGCGTACAGAAAGCCGCGACCGACAAGGCCGCTGCGGCTCCGGCTGAGCCTGCCGACGCTCCCGCTGCTCCGGCGGCGTCGGGGACGCCCACCACCTGCAAGGATGGTACGACCTCCATGGCCACCGGTCGGGGTGCGTGCAGCGGCCACGGCGGCGTGCAAAAGCCTTCCAAGAGCAAACCCGCGTTGGACGCGCCGACCTCTGCCCCGGCAACGGCCGCCGCGCCCGCTGACGCAGCACCGGCGGCTGCGGCGCCGTCTGCCGCGAAGTCATCGACTGCCTCGAAATCGGCGCCTACCGCGACCGCGAGCAACACCGATCCGACCGGGGCGACCGCCAAGTGCAAGGACGGCACCTACTCCAAGTCGAAGCACCACTCCGGGACTTGTTCGCACCACGGCGGCGTCGCCGAATGGCTGACGGCGCAGTAGGGCGGGCAGTCAGGCGGCGCAGTAGAGCGGGCGGTCAGCGGCGCAACAACGGCTTCAACGCTGGCCAGATATTGGCCAACAATATGGGCTGCCCGAGTTCGTCGGGGTGAATTCCGTCGGCTTGCATGAGGTTTGGGGTAAGAGCGATGCCATTCAGCAGGAAGGGCACCAGAGGCAGCTTTTTGTCCCGTGCCACGTCGGTGTAACACAGGCGAAATTGCTCCGTATAGTCGGGCCCATAGTTGGGCGGAATGCGCATGCCCAGCAGCAGAACTTGCGCGCCGGCCGCCGTCGACAGATCGATCATACGCACCAAATTGGCGCGCATTTGCGCGATCGGAAGCGCGCGCAAGCCGTCATTGCCCCCTAACTCCAGAATGACGATCTTGGGTTGATGCAGCATGAGCGCCCTCGGCAGGCGCGCGAGTCCGCCGGCGGTGGTCTCGCCGCTAACGCTGGCATTGACGACTTGGTAACCGTACTCTTGTTCCCTGAGCCTCGTCTGCAGCAACGCCACCCAGCCCTGTTCTACGCGCGCAAGCCCGTAGCCGGCACTGATGCTATCGCCGAACACGAGAATCACCGGTGCTTCGGCAGGCGCTGCGCCGTTGGCCGAGACGGACGCAGCAATCAACATGAATAGGACCAAAAGCCGTTTCACAGGCGCTCCTCAATGCAAGATCAAATCGTTCTCGAAGCGAAAAATGTCTCCAAGACCGTCGCAAGCCCCGAGGGACAGCTGACTATTCTCGCCGATGTGAGCCTCAGTGTGCGAACCGGCGAAACATTGGCGATCGTCGGCGCTTCCGGCGCCGGCAAGTCCACGTTGCTGGCCTTGCTCGCGGGACTCGACTCTCCGAGCACCGGTCGAGTGCTGATCGCCGGCGTCGACATCACCCTGCTCGATGAAGACGGCCGGGCCGCGATTCGCGGCAAGCACGTGGGATTCGTCTTTCAGTCCTTTCACCTGATCCCATCGCTCACCGCCGTTGAAAATGTCATGCTGCCGCTGGAGCTCCGGGAGAGCCGCGATGCGCGGCAGGTGGCGGTCGGCGCGTTGGCGCAAGTCGGTCTGACACCGCGCCTGGCGCACTACCCCAAGCAGTTGTCGGGCGGCGAGCAGCAGCGCGTGGCGATCGCGCGCGCCTTCGTGACGCATCCGGCCGTGCTGTTTGCGGACGAACCCACGGGCAACCTGGATACGTCGACCGGACAACGCATAACCGATTTGTTGTTCGACCTCAACCGCAGCACGGGCAGTACCTTGGTGCTGGTGACCCATGATCGCGCGTTGGCAGGTCGCTGTAACCGCGTTCTCGAGCTCGACGCCGGCCACACGGTGAACTGATGCAAGTCGCACGCTTCGCATTGCGCAACCTTTGGCGCGACCTCAAATCCGGCGAGCTCTCGGTGTTGCTGCTGGCGCTGACCGTGGCGGTTCTATCCCTGACGGCCGTGGGTTTCTTCACCAGCCGCATCTCTCAGGGAGTGCGTGCGCAGGCGGCCGAAGTGCTCGCCGCCGACCTGCGGCTGGAGTCCCCCCGTACCCTCCCTGCTCGCTATTTCGCCGAGGCAGAGGCCAGGGGCCTGCGGAGCGCGCGAATTCTGTCCTTTCCGACCGCCATATTCAGCGGACCCCTAAGCCAGCTCGCGGCGCTCAACGCGGTGACGGCGACTTATCCGCTGCGCGGCCACGTTCGTATCGCGGATACACCCTTCGGCGTCGCGCGCACCACCGACCGCGTGCCGAACCGCGGCGAGGTGTGGATCGACGCGCGCATCATCGCCCAATTGAAGATCGAGCTCGGGTCGCCTTTGAGAATCGGCGCGGCCTCGTTTCGCGTGACGCAGGTGGTCGATTACCGGCCGGATCAGGGCACCGGTTTCGTGAATCTCGCACCCGCGGCTTTGCTCAACTACGACGACGTCGGCTCGACTCAGCTGATTCAGCCCGGCAGCCGCGTGACCTACGCCGCCCTGTTCGCAGGACCTGCGGCCGCCATGCTGGAATTCCGCGAGTACTTGGTGACGGCCAAGTCGCCGGGCGAGCGCTTGCGCGAGGTCGATGAATCGAGCCGGCAGCTCAACTCCGCCATCGATCGAGCAAGTCGATTTCTCAATCTGGCGAGCCTTGCATCCGTGCTGCTTGCCGCGGTGGCGGTGGCGATGGGCGCCAGACGCTATGCGGCACGGCACATCGATACCGTGGCATTGATGAAGTGCATGGGCGCCTCGCAGGCCTTTGTGCTGGCGATCTCGATCATCGAGCTCACCTTGTTGGCGGTCTTCGCGGTGGCCATCGGCGCGCTGCTCGGCTATCTCGCGCAAGAGGGGCTCGCGTGGCTGCTGCGAGATCTCATCCGGACCGAGCTTCCCGCGGCATCGCTCGCCCCGCTGCCCATCGCGCTCGTGACCGTGTTGGCCATGCTCATCGGCTTCGCGCTGCCGCCGCTGCTGCAATTGAAAAGCACGCCGCCTGCCCGCGTGCTGCGCAAGAGCGTGAGTGCGCCGCCGCTGCGTTACGGCGCGAGCTACGTGCTGGCGCTCGCGGCCCTGTTCGCGATTCTGTGGAGCCTGGTGCGCGACACGGAGTTGGTGCTCTCCGTCCTTGCCGGAGTGTTGGGGGTCGGAATGGCGCTAACGTTGGCGGGATTCGGTTTGGTGCGTCTCACGGGCCACCTGCGCGGCGGCGTGGGAGTGGCCTGGCGCTACGGGCTCGCCAATGTTTCCCGGCGCGGCGCGGGCAGCGTCGTGCAAATCGTCGCCTTTGGCTTGGGATTGATGGTGCTGCTGCTGCTCGCGGTGGTGCGCGGCGATCTGCTCGCCGATTGGCGGCATAGTCTGCCCGCGGATGTGCCCAACAATTTTCTGATCAACATCCGCCCGGAGGAGCGCCCATCCTTGCAGGCATTCCTGCAATCGCACGGATTGGGGCAGCCGGCCATGTTTCCCATGGTGCGTGCGCGCATTACCGCCATCAATTCGCGGCCGAGCGAGTCGATCAAACCGCACGGTGATTCGGGCCGCGGGTTTCTGGAACGGGAGCAGAACCTCACCTGGTCCGCCGGCTTGATGGAAGATAATCAATTGATCGAAGGGTCTTGGTGGACGCGCGCCGACGCGGGCAAACCCCTGGTATCCATCTCGACCGAATATGAAGAAGCCTTGCAGTTGAAATTGGGCGACTCCATCAGTTTCGATGTTGCGGGTGAGCCATTGACCGTGAAGGTGGCCAGCATCCGCAAGATTCGCTGGGACAGCTTCCGGCCGAACTTCTTTCTGGTGTTTCCGCCCGGGCTCCTGGATGGCGCCGCCGGCACGTACATGACCAGCGTATTTCTGACTCCCACGCAGCGGCCGGCGCTGGCCGATCTAGTGCGTCAATTTCCGACGATCTCGGTGTTCGACGTCGATGCCATTCTGAAGCAGATCCGCGACATCATGGACCGTGCATCTCTGGCCGTGCAGTATGTCTTTCTGTTCACGCTGGCTGCGGGAATCGTCGTACTGCTGGCGGCCGTGCAGTCGACACGCGACGAGCGGCGCTATGAAAGCGCCATGCTGCGCACCTTGGGCGCCAGCCGCGGCACCGTACTGCAGGGTGTCGCCGCCGAATTCTCCGCCTTGGGGTTTCTTTCGGGCACCTTGGCGGCCTTCGGCGCCACGGGAATCGGCTGGGTATTGGCGCGCCGGCTATTTTCGCTGCAGTACACGCTCGATCCCTGGGTCTGGGTGGTCGGCTTGATCTGCGG
>Ga0137412_10004753_pt1 | contig 10846 bp, 9 predicted proteins | sample CZODoug2_1_16fun_FD_122160 | JGI IMG/M metagenome (GOLD analysis project Ga0137412, IMG submission 122160) | Vadose zone soil fungal communities from Angelo Coast Range Reserve, California, USA - CZODoug2_1_16fungal (Hybrid Assembly) | ecosystem: Environmental > Terrestrial > Soil > Vadose zone... | reverse complement strand
GTCGACGACACAGCTCTCGACATCGCGCGTGACGCCCACGCAGTACAGCACCGGGCTGCTCAGCGGGATGTCGAGGAGCGCGGCGATCTCGGGCGCCGGCAGCTTCGCCTCGGCCGTGTCCTCGACGAGGCCGATCCGGACCCCGATCCGGTCGCGCAGCACCCCGGTCATCGGCAGGTGCCGGAGATCCTCGAGATCGATTTTCGAGGCGATGTCGACGGCCACGAAGTTCTCGGCGTAGCTGGTGATCTCGCCGTGTTCCCGGCGGAGGCGCCGGAACCGGGCTACCTCGGTTGCGCCGGGGAAGTACGACGCGAACTCAGCCGGCGGCTCGACGAGCTCAACATCCATGACGAGGACGTCGTCGCTGGCCTGCTGGGAGACGACCGCGTCCACCGAGCCGAGCAGCCGCAGGCTCCGGGTGCTCGCCGCCTCGTTGACGAACGTGCCACGCCGGCGGTGTCTCGTGATCAGGGCCTCGTCCTCCAGCTCGCGCAGCGCCTGCCGCATGGTCATGACGCTAATGCCGTAGTGCTCGGCGAGATCCCCCTCGACAGGCAGGCGGGTCGGGTCACCCTGGCTCCGGGCAAGGATGCACGCCCTCAGATGCTGCGCGACCTGATACCAGAGCGGCAGCTTCCGGTTGAGCGTGAGCGGTGGCGGCCTGAGCGCCGATTCGTTGCTCTCGTCCATGTCCCCTGCCTGACTGTGCGGCTGCAGACTTGTGCGTCGACCACATTGCCTAATCCCCTAGAGGATCGTAGTATTCGCCCCCATCGGTGTCAAAGGACTGACAGGAGGGCCCCCATGGACGGGTTGCGGGTGGGTGGCCAAGGTGTCTACGACCTGGTGAACAAGGTCGCGGTTGTCGCAGGTGGGAGCGGCGGAATCGGTGCGGCGACAGCGCGGCGGCTCGCCGCCGAGGGCGCGATCGTGGTGGTCGGCTACCACCGGGACGCCGCGCGGGCGGAAACCGTCGCGGCGGACCTGCCAGGGAACGGGCACTGGGTCGCCCGGCTGTCGGTCGACGACACCGCCACGGTCGAGGAAGCGGCCCGGGTTGTCCGCGAACGGCACGGCGCGGTCGACGTGCTCGTGAACGCGGCGGGTATCACGCGCCGCATCGCGCACAGCGATCTCGACGCACTGGACGACAAGACCTTCGACGAGATCTACGCGGTCAACGTGCGCGGCACCTTCGCTCTGGCCAAGGCTTTCGCCCCGCTGCTCAAGGCTTCCGGGGACGGCGTTCTGATCAACGTCTCGTCCCTGTCCGCCCTGACCGGCAAGGGCAGCAGCATCGCCTACTGCGCGTCGAAGGCCGCGGTCGACACGATGGGACAGTCACTCGCGCGCGTTCTGGCGCCGGAGGTCCGCGTCATCGCCATCTCCCCCGCCGCGGTCGACACCGGCTTCGTTCCCGGCCGCGACCGCGAGGCGACAGCGGCACAGGCGCGTGCGACGCCGCTGCGGATCCTCGTCGACCCCGACGACATCGCGGTCTCCGTCCTGGGAGCCATCACGCACCTGAGGCTGGTCACCGGATCCGTTGTTCTTGTCGACGGCGGGTTGCACCTCGGCGGCAATCCCGGCCCGGGTCCCGAACCATCAGCGGGCCAAGCGGGTCTGCACCGTCTTTCCCCGACGTATCCCTGAGATGTGAGATCGAGCTGGCCCGCGGTCGCGGGCCAGGCGGGCAACTCAACGTGGAGATGTGACCCATGGATTGGAAAGCCGAATCCGCTGTACTCCGCAAGAACAGCGGCAACGAAGACTACGAGCCACTGCAACCTTTCGTCTCGAAGCGGACGGTCGACCGTTCGATCTGGTACGAAGGCCAGCTGGTCACGGTGTACGCGCAGGGTGAGAACGTCGGCAATACCTGCTGCGTGTGGGAAGGCAACATCCCCGAGACGATCGGCCCGCCGCCGCACATCCACCACTACGAGCACGAATTGTTCTTCGTCATCAACGGCAGCATCAGGGCCTGGGTCGAAGGCGTGCCCTTGGACGTGCACGCGGATTCGTTGATATTCATGCCCGCCGGCCGCATCCACTGGTTCGTGTCGACGTCTCCGGTGACGCGCATGTTGTCGTTCACGGTCACCGCGAGCAAGGGCTTCCCGAGCATCAACAACAACGCCGCCCTGTTCAAGTTCATCGGCGTCCCGGCCGAGGCGGTCACCCTGCCGCCGACGATCGAGGTCAAACAGCTGCCGGACCCGGCCGAGATCCTCCGGGTCACCCGCGAGATCGGCGGCGACTTCCCGGACCTCGAACGCCTCGGCTGGCGACGCGGCTACGGCAAGGGCGTCGACCAGGCCGACTCCGCCGCAAAGCACTGATCGCCATGCTGAGCTGCTTGTCCCTGCTGCACCACACCCATGTCCGGGTGGCACGTCACGGTGACTTCCACCGCACGGCCTGCGGCCTGTCGGTCGTCGACGGGTCCGGTCTGTTCGTCGGGACGGCCGACGCGGCCACCTGCGACAGGTGCAGGTGCTCGATCGGGCCGCGTGCCCGGCAGGCAGGTGCCGCGCCGTTGCCTTCCGACCCGAAGTCGGTGATCAGGTGGGTCTTCGACCAAGTGCTCAACGCCACGGATCTCGACGGCCTGGATGCGGTGCTGGACCACGGACGGCTGATCGACTTCCCGACGCACCGACTGAACCGACTGCGTGCGCTGTTCCCGGGCTGGCACGCGACGATCGACGACCTCATCGCCGAGGACGGGCGCGTCGTCGCGCGCTACCACGTGGACTGTAGCGATGTGTTCGGGCTGGCGGACGCGGCCGGCACGACGTGCAGAACCAACCAGACCGTGATCTTCCGCGTCGTCGGACGCCGCATCGTTGAGGTGCAGACAATCGTCGACGATTTCGCGCTGTGGACCGGTATGTGACCGCTGGCGCAGCGCCGCGCGCGTCGAACCCCTTCAATTCCAATCGCTGCCAAGGAGACACGACATGAGCCAGACTGAAACCGCCCCTGACATGCTGACGGTTCGCGTGCGCGTCACGCAGCTGCTCGACGAGTTCTTCACCCGCCTCGACCGCGCCGAATCTGTCGCCGATCTGCTCACAGCGGACGCCGAGTTCCGCGACGCGAAGGGCCGCGACGCGGTAGCCGAGCTGTTCCTCTCACTGGCGCGCAAGCGCGAGGAAATCGGCAGAACGTCCCGCCATCTCAGTACCAACGTCACAATCGAGGAACTCGGCGGCGGCCGCTACCGGGTGCGCTCGCTCGTCGTCGTGGTGTCATTGGACACCCAGCCTGAATCCCAGGGAGATCTTCTCGCGGCTGACCACGAAGACATCGTCGTGTTCGACGCGGACGGCGCCTGCCGCTTTGCCAAGCGCATCGGGAAACCAGTGATGAAACTCGGCGGCCTCAGCGTGCTCTGACGAAATCCCGTGCTCGTCGACCTCTAGCTCGACCGCGGCCGTGGAAGGACGCAACATGCCTCGCGTACTTGCCCTATCGGGTTCCCTGCGCAGGGACTCGATGAACAGCTTTCTCCTGCGCGCACTTCCCGCGCTGTCCCCGGTATCGCTGAAGTGGGACAGCTTCGATGGACTCGGTGATATCCCGATCTACGACCAGGATTGCGATACCGACACGCCGCCCGCATCGGTGGCCCGGCTTCGAGCGGCGATCTCGGCGGCCGACGGCCTGGTCATCGCCACGCCGGAGTACAACCACTCGATTCCCGGCGTGCTGAAGAACGCCATCGACTGGGCTTCACGTCCGGTCGACGCCCCCGCGCTCACCGGCAAGGGGATCGCGGTCCTGGTCGCCACCTCCGGGCGTGCCTCCGGCTTCCGCGCGCTCGCGGAAGCCACAAAGGTGCTCAACAACCTGAGCAATATCGTCGTGCCGAGCCCGGAGTTGGTGATCAACACCGCGCACACGGTGGTCGGATGTACGCCGTCCGGGGAGCCCGCCCTGTCCGATCCGGTCGCGGCCAAGCTCATCCAGGTCCAGCTCAACGTACTGGCCGAGCTCCTCGCCAACGACGTTCCCCGCCTCTTGCTGCGGTCGATCCAGCGGCATCACGACCTGCAGTTCGCCGCCGGGGGCTGACCCTCTTGCGGACAGCACCGCCGAGCATCACGTCGATCACCCACCCCGGCCCGCTCGCGGATCGGTCACTGGGCTGGCTGGCAGGCGGCGGTTACGGCGTGGACGAGGGCGGCGGCGGCATCGAGGACGATGGACAGCTCGTCTGGGCGGGCGCCCAGCCGGGCCAGGACCCACCATCCCCGCCGGGCCGATCCTGAACGCGAGTGTTCTAGTCACCCTCGCCTTCGGGATCGCGGACAGGGCCAACTCTGCGGCGTTGACGCCCGCGCCTCTGTGACGGGCTGGACCGGGCCGGGTACGCGGTCGGTGACCCGCCGGCGCGGGTGCTCCGAAGTGCTTCGGGTCGTGTCGCCACGGGTTCTCCGGGGCGTTCGTCACGATCTCCGGCGGGATGCCCCGCGTCTCCTGCAACTCCTGCCAGCGGTCGCTGGCCGTCCCGGTACTCGTTGCCGGCTCAGCATGCCAGGGCGCCCGACCGCCGCCACCCGTGAGCCCTTTGCTCTGCGTAGACCGCCCTGGCCTCAGATCGTGATGATGATCTTCCCCGTGCGGTGCCCGGTGACGACGCGGCGGTAGGCGGCGGCACTGTCGCGCAGCGGGTAGGTGGCCTCGACCGGGAGCACGACACGACCGGCTTCGATCAGCGGCAGCACCTCGGACATCACCTCTGGGATGGGAAAGCTCTCGATCGACAGATGTACCCGGTACTCGGCGGCGGTGGGGTCGACCACCGTGACGACCCCGCCGGGGCCGCCGGCCAGCTGGATCGACAGCGGCAGCACGTTGTGCCCGAAAGCGTCGAGCACCCAGTCGATGCCGTCCGGAGCGACGGCGCGGATCCGGTCGGCGAGTCCGTCACTGGCGTAGTGCACCGGGACGGCGCCCAGCGCCCGGTAGGAGTCGCGGTTGGCCTCGCTGACCGTGCCGATCACGGTCGCGCCGTTGGCCAGCGCCAGCTGGGTAGCCACCAGTCCGACACCGCCGGCGGCCGCGTGGATCAGCAGCGTCCCCCCGGGCTTCACGCCGAGTTGGCGCAGGCCTCGCCAGGCGGTTTCCACGGCGATGGGCAGCGCGGCCGCTTCGGCGTAGCTGAGCCAGTCCGGCTTGGCCACGATGTCGTCCGCCGGGGCGAGCGCATGGGTGGCGACCGCGTCGCGCGTCGACGAGCGGCCGAAGACCGGCCGACCGACAACCCAGCCAGGCACATCGGGCCCGACCGCGTCGATGACTCCGGCCAGCTCCATACCGAGGCCAGCGGGCCGGGCCAGGGGCTCGCCCCGCGCGTAGAAGCCCTGACGCAACTTCGCGTCCCTCGGGTTCACCCCGGCCGCGCGAACCACCACTCGGACCTGTCCCGGCCCGGGTTCGGGCAGGTCGACCTCATTGAGGCGGAGCACCTCGGGGCCCCCGTACTCCGCGTACCGCAGCGCTTGGGTAGGCATGATTGCCCTTCATTTGGGATTGACGTGTCAACCCCTCAACGCACCCGAGAGCCCGGATATTTCGCCGGGCTGTTCATCGCCACCCCCATAGGCGACAGACCCTAACCCCGCCGCAACCGAATCAACCACCACGCTGCCGTCGGATCCCGGCATGGCAGCCAGACCGCCCTGCTGGGTAACGATCTCCCCGGGCCGATCAAGTTCCGCGCCCCAGGTTGCTCCCTGCTCCGCCGAAGCGCACGGCTGGGCCGAGCAGTGTTCGTCGGGTTTGAACAGCTGATCACACTCGGGCTTGGACGAGCCGCACGCCACGCAGGCTCTGACGCTCGCCAGGCACCGGCGCGACGCGGCCACAACCTCCACCGCCACGGCCGCGGTAGCTGAGTTCTCGGCGATGTGTGACGGCGCCCGGTCACCTGCGCCGCTCACCGCGGCACAGCCACTACCAATCAGCGACCGCCAACGCGAGGTCGCCGAAATGGTCGCCACGCGCCTATCCAACCGCCAGATCGCCGACCAACTCGAGCGGCATCATCGAGTTGGATGGCATGGCGGGCCCGTGGTGGGGTTCCACGTGGTCTCGGTCCACTTGATGCTTGAATGACTGCTCACCGCCCGCCCCCTCCTGTCCAGGCTGGCAGCCTAGGACCGCCGGCGCCGCTCGTCTCAGAGTTCGACTCCGGCTCGCCGAGCGATCCAGCCACACGTCCCCGGCCAGCACCCCCCAACGGTCGGTAGCTCAGCCAGTCCGCAAAACCGATCTGGCACATACATGGCACGCCGTGCGAATGATCTAAGAAAAACACTCTGCTACCTGCAGCTATGCTGGTGGGCGCGGCAGGGTTCGAACCTGCGACCGCTCGGGTGTAAACCGAGTGCTCTCCCGCTGAGCTACGCGCCCGGACCGTGTGGTCCGTGTTGCCCGGCCGGCCTCAGACCGAGGCCAGCGCCTTCTTCCAGCCGCCCTGGTCGCGCGCCTCACCCGGCGCGTTGACCTCGGAGAACTGGACCACACCGGACTTGTCGACCAAGAACGTTCCACGTACCGCCATGCCACGGGTCTCCTCGAACACCCCATAGGCCTTGGCCACCTCACCGTGCGGCCAGAAGTCTGACAGCAGCGGGAAGTTGTAGTTCTCCGCCTGCGACCAGGCTTTCAGCGCGAACGGATGGTCCACCGACACCGCCAACACCTGGACGTCCTCGTTCTGGAAGCTGCCGATGTCGTCACGCACCGCGCACAGCTCGCCGGTGCAGATGCCGGAGAACGCGAAGGGGTAGAAGACGACCAGGACGTTCCGCTCGCCCCGGAACGAGGAGAGCGTCACTTCCTGGTTGTTCTGGTCCCGCAAGGTGAAATCGGGTGCCTCGGACCCGACCTGGGGTGCCATCGACGTCCAGCCTCCTCAGCGCAGCACACAGCCACGTCGGTCGACGCGGCTACCGAAAGCCTAGTCGCCGGATCAGCGGCGTGACTTGGCCGCCCTCGGAGCAACCAACCTGGCGCCAGCCCACTCCTCGCTGACGCTGACGTTGGACGTCTGGGACAGCCCCGCTGTGGGTGCGGCCTCGGCGATCTCGCTGGGCTCCACGTGACCGGTCCGGCCGGTCTTGGGCGTGAGCACCCAGACCACCCCGCTGTCGGTCAGTGGTGTGCCGGCGCCGATCAGGGCGTCAGCCAGGTCGCCGTCGCCCTCCCGCCACCAGAGCAAGACGACGTCGACCACCTCGTCGGAGTCCTCATCCACGAGGTCATCTCCGCAGCGCTCCTCAACAGCGTTGCGGACCTCCTCATCCACGTCGGAGTCCCAGCCGAGCTCCTGGACCACCATGCCGGGTTCGATGCCGAGCCTCCCGGCGATGTCGGTCTTGCCGGCGTCTCCCGCGGCCGCGACCACGATGTGTTCCTCCTTGTGCTTCTGGTGCGCTCTGCTCGCGTCCCCGCGTGCGAGGTAGCCCACTACTGGATGCGGAATCCGAACACGTTCGCTCCCCTCACCGCAACCGGACGCACCGAGATCGTTTGACGGATTACCACAAGACCGCCCTGCACACTCCCCCTGACAGGGGGCACGATGGTATTTACCGTGGCAACACAAGGCCCCAATGCCAGCCGCCGCCGAGCACCGCACAGCCTCGACGGGACGCACCGAGAACTCAGGGAGACCCCCGTGACCGGCCAGAACAGAGTCCATGTCATCCGTGACGGCCTTGCCGCGTACCTGCCGGACGTCGACCCCGAAGAGACCGAGGAGTGGCTGGACTCCTTCGACGGCATGCTCGACGCGGCCGGGCAGCAACGCGCCCGCTACCTGCTGTTGCGCCTGCTCCAGCGGGCGCGAGAACGCCACGTCGGGGTGCCGGCACTGACCAGCACCGACTATGTCAACACCATCCCGACCGAGCGGGAGCCCTGGTTCCCCGGCGACGAGGAGTCCGAACGCGCCTACCGACGGTGGATCCGGTGGAACGCCGCGATGATGGTGCACCGGGCGCAGCGCCCGGGTGTCGGCGTGGGCGGACACATCTCCACGTACGCCTCCTCGGCCACGCTTTATGAGGTCGGGTTCAACCACTTCTTCCGGGGCAAGGATCACCCGGGTGGGGGCGACCAGGTGTACATCCAGGGGCACGCCTCCCCCGGCATCTATGCGAGGGCCTTCCTGGAGGGTCGGCTGTCCGCCGAGCAGCTGGACGGGTTCCGCCAGGAGCTCTCCCACGGCGGCCCGGGGCACGGCCTGCCGTCCTACCCGCACCCCCGGCTGATGCCGGGCTTCTGGGAGTTCCCCACCGTCTCGATGGGCCTCGGCCCGCTCAACGCGATCATGCAGGCCCGGTTCAACCGCTACCTGCACGACCGGGGCATCAAGGACACCAGCGAGCAGCACGTCTGGGCGTTCCTCGGCGACGGCGAGATGGACGAGCCGGAGTCGCGCGGCCTGATCCACGTGGCCGCCACCGAGGGCCTGGACAACCTCACCTTCGTGATCAACTGCAACCTGCAGCGGCTGGACGGGCCGGTACGCGGTAACGGCAAGATCATCCAGGAGCTGGAGGCCTACTTCCGGGGCGCCGGCTGGAACGTCATCAAGGTGATCTGGGGCCGGGAGTGGGACGCGCTGCTGCACGGCGACCGGGACGGCGCGCTGATCAACCTGATGAACACCACCCCGGACGGCGACTTCCAGACCTACAAGGCCAACGACGGCGGCTACGTCCGGGACCACTTCTTCGGCCGTGACCCGCGCACCAAGACGCTGGTCGCGGACATGTCCGACCAGGACATCTGGAACCTCAAGCGCGGTGGCCACGACTACCGCAAGGTGCACGCGGCCTACGCGGCCTCGATCGAGCACCACGGCCAGCCCACGGTGATCCTGGCCAAGACGATCAAGGGTTACGGGCTGGGCTCGCACTTCGAGGGGCGCAACGCCACCCACCAGATGAAGAAGTTGACCCTCGCCGACCTGAAGGCTTTCCGGGACACCCAGCGCATCCCGATCTCCGACGCGGAGCTGGAGCGCGACCCGTACCTGCCGCCGTACTACCACCCGGGCACCGAAGCCCCGGAGATCCAGTACCTGCTGGAGCGGCGCCGGCTGCTGGGCGGCGCGGTGCCGCAGCGGCGGGTGCCGGCCAAGCCGCTGGTGCTGCCCGGGGACACGGTCTACGAGGTGGTCCGGCGCGGCAGCGGCAAGCAGGAGGTGGCCACCACGATGGCCTTCGTCCGGCTGCTCCGCGACCTGATCAAGGACAAGGAGATCGGCGCGCGATTCGTGCCGATCATCCCGGACGAGGCACGCACGTTCGGGATGGACTCGATGTTCCCGACGCAGAAGATCTACAACCCGCACGGCCAGCTCTACACATCGGTGGACGCCGAACTAATGCTGGCCTACCGGGAGAGCGAGCAGGGCCAGCTGCTGCACGAGGGCATCAACGAGGCGGGCTCGCTCGGCTCCTTCACCGCCGTCGGCACCTCGTACGCCACCCACGGCGAGCCGATGATCCCGCTCTACATCTTCTACTCGATGTTCGGGTTCCAGCGCACCGGCGACGCGATCTGGGCGGCCGCCGACCAGATGTCTCGGGGCTTCCTGCTCGGTGCCACGGCCGGTCGCACCACGCTGACCGGCGAGGGCCTGCAGCACAACGACGGCCACTCGCTGCTGCTCGCGGCGAGCAACCCGGCGGTGCTGGCCTACGACCCGGCGTTCTCGTTCGAGATCGGGCACATCGTCCGCGACGCGCTGGCCCGGATGTACGGCGACGACGAGGCACGGGCGGGTCGCGACCCGAACGTCTTCTATTACCTGACCCTCTACAACGACCCCTACGTACAGCCGGCGGAGCCGGACGGGCTGGACGTGGACGGGCTGCTGCGCGGGCTGTACCGGTACCAGGCGGCGCCCGAGCGGTTCGACCGGCACGTGCGGCTGTTGGCCTCCGGGGTGGCGCTGCCGTGGGCGCTGCGGGCCCAGGAGCTGCTGGCCGAGCACTGGTCGGTGTCCGCCGACGTCTGGTCCGTCACCTCATGGGGCGAGCTGCGCCGGGACGGCGTCGAGTGCGAGCAGCACAACCTGCTGCACCCGGACGCCGAACCCAGGGTGCCCTACCTGAAGCAGGCACTGACCGAGGACGGCGCAACCCCGGTGATCGCGGTATCCGACTGGATGCGCGCGGTGCAGGACCTGATCCGGCCGTGGGTACCCGCCGACTTCCATTCGCTGGGCACCGATGGTTTCGGCCTCTCCGACACCCGCCCGGCGGCTCGCCGGCACTTCAATGTGGATGCCGAGTCGATCACCGTTCAGGCGCTGGCCGCGCTGGTGGATCAGGGCAGGCTGGACCGGGCGACCCTGGTCGCCGCGGCGAGTAAGTACCGCATCGACGATCCGCGCGCCGCCGGACCGCAGACATCGGACTCGGGATCCGCCTGAGCCGGCGTCACGATAAGAGCACGCTAAGCCGGGGAATTGCCCGGCGAAGAATGTCACGGGGTCGGCCCGCAAGGCCGCAACAGGCCTGGGCCGGCCCCGTGACCTGCGGCGATGCCGTGGTCGGAGCTCCGATTCGGCCGTCGAGGAGCGCAATCACCGATGGCCCTAGCGCTTCCCTTGCCGATTCTCCGTCGGCATTGGCGGAGTCCTAATCACTCCACCTGGCGACGACCCTCCCCCATTTGGGCCAGGCGCGGTAGTCTGCCGCCGTTGCTCTTCTCGCCGGGGGGTACTCGGGGAGAAAGCATCCCAGCCCGCGTCAGGAACGCTGCGGGTCGGCGCGATATCCGGGGCAAGCGCCCGGAATTTCAGTACGAGGAG
>Ga0137412_10004752_pt1 | contig 10847 bp, 8 predicted proteins | sample CZODoug2_1_16fun_FD_122160 | JGI IMG/M metagenome (GOLD analysis project Ga0137412, IMG submission 122160) | Vadose zone soil fungal communities from Angelo Coast Range Reserve, California, USA - CZODoug2_1_16fungal (Hybrid Assembly) | ecosystem: Environmental > Terrestrial > Soil > Vadose zone... | reverse complement strand
CCGGCGGCGAGGCGCTGCCCCGGCTTGACGTCGATGGCGGACAGGTGGCAGTACATGCTGACCAGGCCGCGTCCGTGATCGACGAAGACCGCGTTACCGTTGAAGAAATAGTCGCCGGTATCGACGACGGTCCCGGCGATCGGCACCGCGACCGGCGATCCGGCGGGGGCGGCGATGTCCATGCCGGAGTGCGGATTGCGCGATTCGCCGTTGAAGATGCGGCGCATGCCGAAGGAGCTGCTGCGCGCTCCCGGCACGGGTTGCGGCAGGTGCAGAGATTCGGGCGGCGGCTCGGAAAACGAGCTTAAGTCACGCTCGATACGCACGCGTTCGCGGGCCACCCTGGCGAGATCCGCCTTCGACAAGTTGACCTGTCGCGGCGGCACTTTGAGCGATTGACTCGCGTATTGCTTGTAGCCCACGTCGAACGCCAGCTCCTTGCGGCCGAGGGCGGTCTTTACCGTCACCCGCTCCTCGCCAAGCGGCGCGGACAGGGGAATTCCGATCACGGCAATCCAGGTGGAGTCGTCCTGCACCACGAGCACCCGGTGACCTTCGGCTTCGACCTCTGGCGGGATGGAGCCTTGCGCGTCGAGGCGGAGGATTTTGACGCCGCCCGGCACGGCATTCTCCTGGGGCAGATCGAAACCCGCCGCAGGCGCTGCACGGCAGGCGAGCCCCGCAGTCCCGAACACGAACATGTACACGAGCGCGATTCGCGCCGAACCGCTCAGGTCGATCCCTCCACCTTGGCGCGCAGCCGTCCACGAGCGAGGCGCGCTTCGATGACAGTGCCCGGCTTTGCGTGGGCGGCGTCACGCAAGATCTCTCCGGCCTCCGTGCTCACGATGGCGTAACCCCGGTCGAGCGTTGCGAGCGGACTGACGGCGTTCAGGGTGCGCACCAGCGGCAGCAGCCGTTCGCGCGCGCGCCGGACGATCTGCCGCCACGCTCGATCCGAGCGCACGCGCAAATTCTCTAAACGCGCCAGCTGCTGGGCCACGCGAGCCGCGGGACTCACCAGCGCAGCGCGGCCCGTCAACCAGCTCAATCGTTCGCGCGATGCGATGAGCCGGCGTCGAAGTGCCCGCGACAGGCGCTGTTCGACTTCATCCAGGCGCTGGGATTGCTGCGCCAACTTGGCGGAAGGACTCACCAGCGATGCTCGTCCGGTCAGCCAGCGCAGCCGTTGCCGGTGCTCATCGATCCGCCGCCGCAGGCAGCGCAGCAGGCGGGCGTCCAAGCGGACGAAGGCATCGAGCCATTCCGCGGCATCGGGCACCGCCACCTCGGCGGCAGCGGATGGCGTGGGCGCGCGCACGTCGGCGGCGAAGTCGGCTATCGTGAAATCCACCTCGTGCCCGATGCCGGTGATGATGGGCAAGGGCGAAGCGACGATGGCGCGCGCCAATCCTTCGTCGTTGAACGCCCAGAGGTCCTCCAGGGAGCCACCGCCGCGAGCCAGAATCAGAACGTCGCACTCCGCGCGGCTGCCCGCCAGCCGAAGTGCGGCGATAATGTCGCCCGCGGCCTGCGCGCCCTGGACCGGAACCGGATAGATGAGCACGTCGACCGCCGGGAAGCGCCGTGCCAACACGTGAAGGATGTCCCGCACCGCGGCCCCGGTGGGCGAGGTGATGACGCCGATGCGGCGGGGAAGGCTCGGCACCGGGCGCTTTCGGCCGGCGGCGAACAGCCCCTCGCGCTCGAGTTTCGCGCTCAATTCCTCGAACTGACGCTTCAGCGCGCCGAGTCCGGCATCTTCCATATGATCGACGATGAGTTGGTACTCGCCACGCGGCTCGTACAGCCCGATCCGGGCCCGCACCAGCACCTTTTGGCCGTCCTTCGCGGCAAACGCGCACAACATATTTCGCTGCCGGAACATGGCGCAGCGCACCTGGGCGCCTGCGTCCTTCAAGGAGAAATACCAGTGCCCGGAGCTTGGCCGGGCGAAGTTCGAGATCTCCGCTTCCAGCCATAACGTCCCAAAACCGCGCTCCAGCAGCACTCGAACCTCGCGATTGAGGCGCGAAACCGTGTAAACGTCGCGATCGGGGCTCATCTTACGGCCAGGGCGATCGGCCGGGCCAGGTTCGGCCGGGCCGCGTTCGGCTATGTCCATGCGGATATGATACTGCGGTTTACCGGCGAGTACGCGCAAGGTACAATGCGCCGCCTCTTAGACGAACCTGTGAACGCGAACCTATGCGGATTCTGGAAGAGGCACTCACATTCGACGATGTTTTGCTGGTCCCGGCATACTCGGAAGTACTGCCGCGCGAAGTCTCGCTCGCGAGCCGGTTGACCCGCGAAATCAGCGTCAACCTCCCGGTGGTCTCCGCCGCGATGGACACCGTCACCGAAGCCCGTCTCGCCATCACCATGGCGCAAGAGGGCGGGATCGGCATCATCCATAAGAACATGTCCATCGAGAATCAGGCCAGGCAGGTCGACCGCGTCAAGAAATTCGAAAGCGGGGTCATCAGCGATCCGATCAGCGTCAAGCCGGAGATGACCATCCGGGAGGTCATCGAGTTGACGCGCGCCAAGAATATTTCCGGCGTGCCGGTGGTGGTCGGAGAAAAGGTCGTCGGCATCGTCACGCATCGCGATCTGCGGTTCGAAACCAAACTGGACGCGCCCGTATCGTCGGTGATGACGCCCAAGGAACGCCTGATCACGGTCCGTGAGAATGCACCCAAGGATGAAGTGCTGGCGCTGCTGCACAAGCATCGCATCGAGAAGGTTCTCGTGATCGGCGATGATCACGTGCTGAAGGGCATGATCACCGTCAAGGATTTCCAGAAGGCCACCGAGTTTCCCAATGCGTGCAAGGACGACGTCGGAAGCCTGCGGGTGGGCGCGGCGGTGGGCACAGCTCCGGATACCCTGGATCGCGTCGCGGCGCTCCGCGAAGCGGGCGTCGATGTGGTGGTGGTCGACACCTCGCACGGGCATTCGCGGGGTGTGCTGGAAACAGTCGCCAAAATCAAGAAGAAGTATCCCGATATCCAGGTGATCGGCGGCAATATCGTCACGGCCGAAGCGGCACTGGATCTCGTGAAGTACGGGGCGGATGGCGTCAAGGTGGGCATCGGTCCCGGTTCCATTTGCACGACACGCGTGGTCGCGGGTGTCGGCGTTCCGCAGATCAGCGCGATTTCCCGGGTTGCAAAGGCGCTCGAGGGAACCGGAGTTCCGGTCATCGGCGATGGCGGCATCCGCTACTCCGGCGACGTCGCCAAGGCGCTGGCCGCCGGGGCTCATTGCGTGATGATCGGCGGGATGTTTGCCGGCACGGAAGAATCGCCGGGCGAGGTTGAGCTGTATCAGGGCGGTTCCTACAAGGCGTATCGCGGCATGGGGTCCTTGGGTGCGATGGCGCAGGCTCACGGATCCAGCGACCGGTACTTCCAGGACACCACCACCGAACTCGAGAAGCTCGTGCCCGAGGGCATCGAAGGCCGCGTCCCGTACAAAGGCAGCCTGGTGTCGATATTGCATCAGCTGTCCGGCGGCCTGCGTGCGGCCATGGGCTACACGGGCAGCAGCAGCATCGAAGAGATGCGAACCCGCCCTCAATTCGTGCGAATAACCAGCGCCGGCGTGCGCGAAAGCCATGTGCACGATGTGACCATCACCAAAGAAGCTCCGAACTACCGGATCGGTTGATGCCCGACATTCATGACGATCGCATTCTGATCCTCGATTTCGGCGCCCAGTACACCCAGTTGATCGCTCGCCGCGTGCGTGAACTCGGCGTGTACTCCGAGATCTACGCCTGCGATGTCGACCTTGAGGAGATCAAGCGCTTCGCGCCGAAGGCCGTGATTCTCTCGGGCGGCCCGGAGTCCGTGTACGACGCCAAGGGGCCCGAGGCGCCCAAGGAAGTGTTCGACATGGGCGTGCCCGTGCTGGGCATCTGCTACGGCATGCAGACCATGGCCGCGCAGTTGGGCGGCCAGGTCGAGTCGTCCAGTCACCGCGAATTCGGCGCCGCTCAGATCCGCCCCACGGCCGCCTCCCGATTGCTGGACGGCCTGGAAGACAACCGCGATGCCGCCGGCCGCCGCGTGCTCGACGTGTGGATGAGCCACGGCGATCGGGTCGTCGCCGCGCCGCCGGGATTCACGGTCATCGCGGCGAGCGACAATGCGCCGCTCGCGGCCATGGCCGACGAGGAGCGGCGGCTCTATGGGCTGCAGTTTCACCCCGAGGTCACGCACAGCCTGCAAGGCGGCGAAATTCTGCGGCGCTTCGTGCGCGAGATCGCCGGATGCGCTGCGACATGGGCGACGCGGAACATCATCGAGGACAGCATGGCGCGTATCCGCGCCCAGGTGGGATCGGACAAGGTGCTGCTGGGGTTGTCCGGCGGGGTGGATTCATCGGTGCTGGCCGCGCTCCTGCACAAGGCGATCGGCGCTCAGCTCACCTGCGTGTTCGTGGACCACGGGCTGCTGCGCCTTGCCGAAGGCGATCAAGTGATGGCCACCTTCGCCCTGCACATGGGCGTGCGCGTGATACGGGTCGACGCGGAACGGCGCTTCTTGACGGCATTGGCCGGGGAGGCGGATCCCGAGAAAAAGCGCAAGATCATCGGCCGCGTGTTCATCGAAGTATTCGATGAAGAGGCGGCGAAACTCAAGGACGTGAAGTGGCTTGCGCAAGGCACGATCTATCCGGACGTCATCGAATCCGCCGGGGCGAAGACCGGCAAGGCGCATGTGATCAAGTCGCACCACAACGTCGGCGGCCTGCCGTTGCACATGAAACTGAAACTATTGGAGCCGCTGCGCGAATTGTTCAAGGACGAGGTGCGCAAGCTGGGCTTGGCGCTCGATTTGCCCGCCGACATGGTGCACCGCCATCCCTTTCCGGGCCCCGGACTCGGCGTGCGCATCCTGGGCGAAATCCATAAGGCCCACGCCGATCTGCTGCGCCGCGCGGATGCCGTATTCATCGAAGAGTTGCGGCGCCATGAACTCTACGACAAGGTGAGCCAGGCCTTCGCCGTGTTCCTGCCGGTGCGGTCGGTCGGCGTGATGGGAGACGGGCGGCGCTATGACTACGTGATCGCACTGCGCGCGGTGGAGACCATTGATTTCATGACGGCGCGATGGGCGCGCCTGCCGTACGAATTCCTGGACAAGGTCGCGCATCGCATCATCAACGAAGTACCGGGAATATCGCGGGTGGTGTACGACATCTCGGGGAAGCCGCCGGCGACGATCGAGTGGGAGTGAATTTGGCCTTTCGGGATCTATCGCCTTCTATCGCGACCCCGCGTAACCAGTTGAAATGCAAGAATGCGCCTTTCACTGTCTATCGACATCTATCGCCCCAGGCGAGTCGTTTTGACGGTAAATCTGACGGTAAAAACTTTTTGGTCATCTTGTTCCTGATTTTTACCGTCAAACCAGATTTGAAATTGCTCAAAAGCCTGCAAATAACGGAGTGTTTCGCGCTCCAAATCGTCGGGCTGGGCAATTCATAGGGTTTTTCGCAGAGAGCTACGTCGACTGCGCACGCCTCATCCGATGCTTGCATGCGTTCCAACAGAACGCGATCACTCACGCACGAGCCGTTGTCGCGTACCACCTGTCGAAGTTCGTGAGATCGCTTCGCGGTTTTCTGTCTCTTGCTGTGACCAAGGTTCATATCAGGTAGGTTCTCACGGATTGCGCATGAGCGCAGCAGGGAGATTCGGAGAAAATATGGAGGAAACCCGCACGAGGGTTCATTGATCGAGTGAAAGCTTACGTCGCGTTTAGCTGCGTGCCGCCGGCAGGTCACGGCGTCTTGCGTTGTCCAGGCATCTGGCCCCAACGGCTAAAACCTGTCATTTAATTGCGCCGAATGCTCGCTCCAAAGCCGCCATTCGGAGTCAGGTCACCTGTGCCTCAGCCGTGGCTAATTTCCGCTGTGCCGAGACGGTAGGTACAGTCAATACGCGCGCTTGAATTCATTTCAAAATACCGGAGCGATGGGGTAGTGTTGCCAATGGGCTTGCGCCTGGCGAACTAGGGAGGTAAGCGTGCGTAAAGAGCACAGACGTGTTCGTGGGCCGAACGGGGTCAGACGCCCAACGAAACCATTTCCATGAGAAGCCCCAACCGGCGAGTGCTGTTGGCCAGCTTGGTCGGGAGTGCCATTGAATGGTTCGACTTCTTCCTTTACGGAAGCGCCACACCAATCGTATTCAATAGGCTCTTTTTCCCAGCCACGGATCCATTTGTTTCGCTGCTGCTGGCCTACCTGTCGTTCGCACTGCCATTTTTTATTCGGCCTCTCGGTGGGGTCATTTTCTCCCATATTGGCGATCGTGTTGGACGAAAGAGAACGCTGGTCTTGACTCTGTCACTCATGGGCGGCGGCACAGCACTGATAGGGTTCTTGCCGACTTACGCGGCCATCGGCGTCGCAGCGCCGGTCCTGCTGGTGCTATTGCGTCTGTTTCAGGGGATTGGTCTTGGTGGTGAGTGGGGCGGTGCGGTGTTGTTGGCCTATGAATACGCTCCTCCCGAGCGCCGGGGCTTTTTCGGAAGCATCCCGCAGTCAGGCGTCACCTTCGGGATGCTCTTGTCGACGCTGTTCATAGGATTCGCTTCCTCGTTGCCGGACCAACAGTTCCTGTCGTGGGGCTGGCGAGTGCCGTTTATCTTAAGCGCAGGGCTAGTAGCCCTCGGCTTGTGGATTCGCAATGGGATCGATGAGACTCCAGACTTCACGAAGCTGCGGTCCGAAGGACGCGTTGCTCGCTTTCCAGTCGTCGATCTCTTGCGCACCTGCCGGCGTGAAGTTCTTACCGCAATTCTCGTGAAATTCGGTGAGACTGGGTCTTTCTACATGTTTGCCGTCTTTCTCGTAAGCTACGCGACCACGACCCTCGGGTACTCGCGCGCCACGACGTTAACGGCGATCGCCGTCGGGGCATTCATCGCCACCGCTACGATTCCACTTTGTGGCTTGCTTTCCGATCGTTTCGGCCGACGCGCGATATTCATGGCGGGCTGTGCGGGTCTAATCGCGTTTTCGGCGCCCTATTTCTGGTTGCTATCGCAGCGGTCGACCTTTGGTATTCTGGTCGCCTCAACCGTCGCGATCGGCCTGATCTGGCCGTTGGTCACCGCCACGCTCAGCACATTGCTCGCCGAGATGTTTCAGCCAGAAGTCCGATACTCGGGCATTTCAGTCGGCTACCAGATTGGAGGCGCCTTGGTGGGCGGCACGGCGCCGTTGGTCGGCACGCTATTGCTTGCCGCCGATCACGGCCGGTGGCGCTGGATTGCGTGTTACATCGCGGGTATTTCTCTGGTGTCGTTCATTGCCGCGTCGCGGAGCGTTCAAGCGTCGCGCGTCACAGCGGAGCGATCGGTCGTCGGCGCCGCCTAAGGCCTCCTGACCGTCACAATAATGATTGTCGCCACAGATCTCGCCCGCTGTATCGCGCGCCTCTTATCGTCCAAGACAGACAGGCGGGCTCTGAGTTGGAGCTCGGCGACAAACGGAGGGTGGATAGCCACCACGCATCGCAGATGCCTACCATGAACAACGGGAGTAAGGGCCCAGCATACGACCGCCAGCTACTGCTGGAGGGCGCAAAGCGGAATGCCGTACTCGACCTGACCGAGGTGCGGCGATACGGGATCGAAAGCTGGGGTGATCCCGATTACGTTTGCATTTACGGCCTGCGACCCGCGGATTGGTACGGCAGAGGGATACGGATTTTGGGGCGCACCGCGGTGGAATGTACCCGCGATGAGCTGGCCGACAAAATCGGTAGAGACATTGCCACCGTTGCCAAGTCCGCTCCGCTCACGTCCGGGGCATTGATACTCGACCCTTTCACCGGCTCGGGTAACACTCTCTACTGGATGCTCCGCCACCTACCCGGTGCGCACGGGTTGGGACTCGAGCAAGATCCCATGGTGTTCCAGCTTACGTCTCGGAATCTAGCGATTCTCAATCTATCAATCGCGGTATCTAACCGCGACTATAAAACGGGTCTATCTGCTATAACCATGGCACAGGATCAATTGCTGATTGCGTTTATCGCGCCGCCGTGGGGTGATGCGTTGAACAAGAGCACGGGTCTGGATTTGCGCCGCACAACACCGCCCATCACCGAGATTGTTGACGTCCTTATTGGTATCGCTGGGAAGAACCCGCTACTTTGCGCGATTCAAGTCTACGAGACTCTCGATCCGGTGTCGCTGGCGGAATTGACCCCGCACTTTTCCTGGTCAGAGAAACGGATATATGGTCTAAATGCGCCCGGTCTGAATCACGGCATACTCATGGGCTCTCGGGGATGGGTGCCCTAGGCAGCCATCAAGACTGGCGTTCGAAATCACAGGCTAGAAATGGCGATGGAAGTCACTAACCAAGAACATCATCGATTCCAAGGACGAGATTGCGTGCTGCTCGGTCTACTCGGAAGTTGGCTTCGACCGCAACCGATTTGTCCAAGAACTGGGTCCAACGAAGTCTGATTTTCATCTACGTCGGGCTGGAGCAAGGGCCGATCAGCTTTATATATCGCGCATACACGCAACGGGCATCAAGGGATCAAATCGACGCATTCATCGCAAAAGGCGGTCTGCTTATTGTCTGCTACCGGCCTTGGATGGACTGCCGGTGGGGCGCTTAGTGTCTAATTCGTAAGTTCGAATTTACGCCAAGCGCGTGCTGTGAGGATCGCACATGTGATATCAGTTTATGATATATTACGATAGTCGTGATAAGTGGAGGTTTAGAGTCATGCCCTCAAGCTACACAATCGGTGGCCACTTTGAGAACTTCATTAAGGAACAGGTGGAGGGCGGGAGTTACGCTTCCGCGAGCGAGGTTATTCGGGATGGACTGCGACTTCTGGAAGAAGATCAGAAGCGTCGCCAGGCGGTAATAGACGGTCTACGTGGAGAAATCGAAAAGGGTCGCCGCAGCGGCAAGCCGAAACCCGCCGCCGAGGTTCTAGATCGTCTGGAGCGCAAGTACACCAAAATGACGAAAGACCGCGCGAAGTGAATGCGCGCGCACTTTACACCACAGGCCGAAATTGACTTGGAGGAGGTCGGCGACTACATCGCGCTCGACAATCCCAGGCGCGCTGTCTCATTCATTCGCGAAGTACGGCAACACTGCGAGAAGATTGCGGACGGACCGCATCACTACGCGGCGCGTCCAGACCTGGGCGACACGATACGGATTTGCCCACACGGAAATTACCTGATCGTCTTCGAGCCATTCGACGACGGCGCACTCATACTGCGAGTGCTTCACGGTGCCCGAAACATGCCCGGAGTTCTGGGCAGCTAAATGATCCATTGATCGCTATTCGCGTCGCATGGCTGCCGAAGCACCTCGACCCTTTCGGCATCTATCGCCTTCTACCGCCGCCAAGCAACATTTTTTGACGGTGGACCTGACGGTAAAATTGGCACGCCCCGGCACGGAGTTGCCTGTTTTCAAATGCTTACAAGTGCTGGAGACTATTGAGTGGGAATAGAAACATACCCTTTGCCATCTATCGGCACCAATCGAAAATCAAATATAAGCCTCTGTTTCAGCGAGATTTTTCTCTCGCCATCTATCGCAGACTATCGTCGGCCAGCGGAAAGTTTTGACGCGGCTGGCTTCGGCCGATGCGTGCTCAGATGAGCTCATGGGCAGGGAAGGGCGGATTCGGGGTGTAGGCCGGGGGTATCAGCGGCCGGCGGGGTATCCTGGCCGCCGGGTCTACCGGGCAAGGCCCGTCGACGGTAGGCTCGGGCTCACCTAAAGGCTGGTTGCGCGAATCGGCTCGGCCTGGGGCAGGTGGTTTGAATTTCCTATCCGCTTCGTGGACACTACGGCCTCAGCTTACGTTGTGTCTCGCTCACCTCAGATCCAATCGCAGGATCAAGGATTAACAAAATGACGCGATATTCCTTTCGCTATTCCACTACCCAGCTCTTCGTCTCGATACTGACCGTGGCGTCGTCAATCGCCCAGGCGGGCCAGCCCAATTACGAGCCGCCGCAACCATCTGCCGAATTCGGCACGCTCGAAGCCACGGCGAAGATTGCAGCCAATGCCCAGGCCCTGGATATTGTCGGCATCAAGATCGGTATGTCGGCCAAGGCAGCACAGGATGCAGCGAAGGCGCACAGTCCGAATTTGCAGTTGGCGCCGCAATATAAATTTACGTTCGAGGCGCTGCCCGGCACAGTGATAGCGCCGGTGTATTCAGGTCAAGCCAAGACGGCAGACGGCGGAACCGACTACATCGGGGTTCTGCTCACTACCCCGCCGAACGCGCCACTTGTCTATGGTGTGTGGCGTGGTTTGTCGTTCGGGAAGCAGGAAAGCAGGCCGACGATCGGCTATCTCGTTTCTGGATTGCGGGAGAAGTATGGCCAGGAAAGTGTGGCGGACGATTCGCTGCTGCTCTGGGTATTCAACGCGCAGAAGCAGCAGGTGATGGGTGCCAAGGCCAAGGAAATCTGGCAAAAGTGCGCCAACCAGTGGGGAGCGGGGAGCTTCTACGATCAGAACACGATCATGACTCAGATGACGAAAGGTTTCTACGGGGTCAGTGATGGGAAGGATTACCTCGGCGGAATCTGCCATTCGCATTCGCTCGTGCAGGCAAGATATCTGGCTGATCAGCCGGCAGGTGCCTCGCAGCCGCTCGTCATGGATCTGAAGATCAGCATTTCGAACCAGCAGTTGCACGCGAGTGGCGTGACTGCGACCTATGCCCTCCTGACGCAGGATGCGGCCAAGTTGGACAAGAAGAAGAACGACGAAGCCTCAAAGCGTGCTGCACCAAAGTTTTGATGTGGACTGAAAAGTAAAAG
>Ga0137412_10004751_pt1 | contig 10848 bp, 10 predicted proteins | sample CZODoug2_1_16fun_FD_122160 | JGI IMG/M metagenome (GOLD analysis project Ga0137412, IMG submission 122160) | Vadose zone soil fungal communities from Angelo Coast Range Reserve, California, USA - CZODoug2_1_16fungal (Hybrid Assembly) | ecosystem: Environmental > Terrestrial > Soil > Vadose zone... | reverse complement strand
GTGAGGGTGATCGAGCCCGCCTCGAAGATCGCCTGGTTCTGCTGCAGGGTGATCGCCGCCGAGTCGACGGCCTCGCCGCTGAGAATCCGCGCCAGCTCCCGCAGCGCCCGCGCCGGGATGTTGGCCTCGATCTCCCCGCTCAGCGCAGTCTCGAGCGCAGTGAAGTCCACCAATCCTTCTATTGTCTGCTTCTGCGTCTGAACACCGTATCCCAATGATCCGTTGAGATGCCAGCCGTGGAAGTTGCGGGCATCGAGCTCCAGGCTCGAGTCGCACGTCGTGATCCTTGCTGTTGCTTTCGTTGCGCCGAGCTCCCGGCCGAAGCTGTACAAAATGTCGATCGGCCCAGTGCCTCCGGTTGGATTGACGTAGTACGGATTCGAGGATGGAACCGACATGATCAGCGGAAACGCACTCGCGCTGATTTCAGAGATATTCCGCCGGGTGAACAGACCTTCGAAATGCAGTTGCAGGTCATCAGTCAGTTTCTGATTTTCCTTGGAAAAGACGCTCCAGCGCTTTTCGCCCGGAGTGACGTACGATCCCTGATACAAATCGTAGAAATTGGCCGTGCCCGGGATCAGGGTGCTCGTCGGTAATGAGGATCCATTCAAATTCTTCGGAATGGCCCAGGTCTGGTTGCCAACGACGAGTGTGCCTGGTCCGGGACCATACAGCCCGTCGAAGTTGCTTCCCCCGAATTGCGTCAGATCATTCGAATATTGCGCACGATCCCGTGCCAGCAACGGATCACGCTGGAAATACTCAAACGACAGAAAGTCGGATCCTGAATCGCGCGAAGCTCCGAGCAACTGGCTGAACTGACGCTCGCCCATCGAGCCGTTGGTTACGCCGCCACCGCGTGCTTGAGTGGCTACGCCGGTGAAGCCCTTGCGGGTCACAAAATTGACCACGCCACCGATTGCATCCGCGCCGTATTTGGCAGAGGCGCCATCGGGAAGCAGATCGATGTGATCGACGATGCTCAGCGGTATGTTGGAAATATCGTCGAATGCTCCGGCAGTACCGCTCGGTGCAATGCGCTTACCGTCAATCAACACGAGGGTCGCGCCGGCGTCCAGGCCGCGAATGTTGATACCCGAGCCGTGCGCGGAGTTGGTGCCCGCTTCGCGACCCAACACAGTATCCTCCGTAGGCCCACCCCCAAACACCTGCGGCATGGTCCGCAGAAAGTCCTCGGTGGTAGCCAACCCCGAGCGCTCAATGTCAATTCGGCCATAGTGGATGGTGGGCGCGCCCAGCAACGGCAGCGTGCCATTGTCAGGCCCCTTGTCGGAAATCAACACCTGCTCGAGCTCTTCGTCATCGTCTTCAGACGTATGCTTCGTGCGTGTCTTCAGACGATGCCACAGACGTGAGAACAGTGAAGGCTTCCTGGGCGTCACGGCCAGCGTATGGTCGTTGACGAAATCGAATACGAGGTTCGTGCCCTTCAGCATGGACTTCAAGGCAGTGGAGGCTTCGAGATCACCGGTAACCGCACGAGTCTTCATCCCCCTGAGGATGTTGAAGTCGAACAGGACCTGAAGATCGGACTGGCGACTGAATTCGTTCAGCATGAGTGAGGCGTCGCCGGCCTCGAGGTCGAAGTGCTTGTGCGGTCCGGCCGCATCCGCGATGGCTGTATGGAGAGCCAGGAATACGACGAGTACCGCCCACGACCGCCCTGCAGCGCGGCACGGAGTTACTCGACGAGACCCGTCCGTGTGTTCATCCATGCTGCGCACAGTAGTAGGCAAGTCTAGTGTAGTGACGGACGGGCGTCAGAAATCCGTCACTTTCGGACCGCTTTATTTCGCGGTCTGGCGATGGTGCGGGACGACAGTCACCGAAGGAAGCAAAGGCTACAAAACGCGGCCCTGCGGGTGCATTGCAACATGCTTGAAGCAATGCAGCGGTCATGCGGCGGCCCACGAGCACCGACGTGTCATTCCACTGCGGGGGACGCCATCCCCAGCGGGGACAACATCCCCATACGAGCTTGTTTTCAGCCTACGCGATGTATGCCGCTGCGAATCCATCTGCAGAATTTTCCCTGGCTGCGCCGCGTCACTTTATACACGGCATCTAGAAGCCTGATTTACTATGTTGCACGCCCCGCGGCCGAACCGTCGGGGAGGCCGTGCGATCCTGGAACTCATGTTACCGACACATGCCCCAGACGGCACGTGACTCACATCCGAACTGATTTTATTTCCGCCGCCCCGGCTCGGAGGCGAGAATTTTGGCATGGCTTCGTGGTGGTCACAGCAGCGGCGGGGGTGTAGTTATGAGGTATGACCTTTGAGCCGATGACTATTGAGCATAGGCCTATGCATTTTTAGCATCCACCCCAGCCTCAAAGCATTCGGCCACCCCAAAATGGGTTTACCCGAGTCCGGGTGGACGGCGCTACGAACGCCTCACAAACACGTCAATCTTCCCCCGAGGCCCGATCAGCGCAGACCCCACCCATCCAGTGACCCAAACCACGAAGGCGGTTCCGAACGCCGACCAGAACCCACCGAATATGTGGAACCCGGTCAGCATTGCGGCCACCAGGCCGACCATCGCAGTATTGATCACAAGCAGGAACAGTCCCAGCGACAGGATGGTCAGCGGCAGGGTCAGGAGAATAGCGACCGGCCGGACGATCGCATTGACCACGCCCAGCAACAGACCGGCGAGCACGATGGTCGTGGAGTCGTCGATCTGGATGCCGGGGACCACCCGGGTCGCCAACCAAAGGCCGAGCGCGGTGATGCAGGCACGCAGGATAAAGCCGGTCATGGGGTCTTGCTCCGAAGTTGTTTCTCGGTAAACACCTTTAATCGCGTCATGGCCTGCTGCCAACCCAGTCGCAACCGTTGATATTGCCGGTTCCACTCTTCGGTTGCCGGAAAGCCCGATCCCAGCAGCCTGAGAATCGTTCCGGGTTCCTTGGGGTTCTGATCGATAATGAAGTCATCGACGATTGGATCGTCCGAGGGTGGAAGCGACTCGGTGGGGAGGTAGATGAGCCGCAACCGGCGCGCTGGCTCGAATACGTCAATGTGCGCCTCCAGCTCGGTCACACGATCTACGCTGGCCCGAAACAGCCCGCCTTTCCGCGCCCGTATCTGCGCGCCTGGCGAGCACCACTTCGCCAGGTGTTCCGGCTCCGTCAGAGCTCGCCATACCTGATCGGCGTCAGCGACGATATCAACGCGGTGGGCGTAGCCCCGGGCTCTCTCCCTCATGGGTCTATTTTGCCATCGGGGTCGGCACAGTTCTCCACTATGCTACTTGACCGTAGCCGTCCAGCAACGCGACAAGGTAACCATGCCGTACGTACACATCGTCATAGGCCTCGCGCTCGTCGAATTTCTCTCGTTTGCTTTAGCAGTGGCGGGCGCACGTGCCCGCTACAAAGTGGCAGCGCCCGCTGTGTCCGGGCACGAGATATTCGAGAGGTACTTACGCGTACAGCTAAACACGTTGGAACAGCTCGTCGTTTTTATCCCGTCGATTCTGCTCTTCGGGCAATACCTGAGCCCGTACATAGGAGCAGCACTGGGCGCCGTCTTCCTCGTCGGCCGACTCATCTATTTCTTCGCCTATGTGAAAGAGCCCAAGTCTCGGGAGCTGGGATTTATTCTGACCATTGGACCGAACGCCATCCTGTTGGGCGGCGCACTGTTCGGGGCCGTGCGTGCGGCCCTGGTCTGGTGAGCCGGAGCTATAGCTCCTAAGCGGGTGAGGACGCGCGGGATTTGAAAAAAGTCACCACCAGCGGAATCAACGACACGAAGATGATGAGCAGGGTGACGATCCCGAAGTTCTGCTTTACCACGGGGATGTTGCCGAACAGGTAACCACCCCAGATAAACAGCGCTACCCACAACGTGCCCCCGATCAGGTTCCAACCGAGGAAGGCCCGATAGGGCATGCGACCAACACCTGCGACGAAAGGCGCAAAGGTCCGGATGATCGGCATGAAGCGTGACAGCGCAATGGCCATCGCGCCGTGTTGCTTGAAGAAGTCCTCCGTGCGATGGAGGTATTCAACTTTGAGCAGCCGGTAGCCTCCGCTGAACGCAGGAGGGCCGATCGCGCGGCCGATGGAGTAGTTCAATGTGTTGCCCAAAACCGCGGCGATTGCGAGCAACACAAAGAGCAGCGATGCGTTCAGGGTGCCGCTCGTATCGACAGCGGCGAGGGCACCGACGGCAAACAACAGGGAGTCGCCGGGCAGGAAGGGCGTAACCACGAGTCCGGTTTCGCAAAAGATCACTGCAAAGAGGATCGGGTAGATCCACACGTGGTAGGTCGTGAGAAGCTCGACGAGGTGCTTGTCGAGGTGGAGAACGAGGTCAATAAACCACGAAATCAAGGTTGGGTCCTGCAACTATCGCCACGGGCCCGGGGAGCATATACGAGCCCGCCCCGGCGGGGACGGGCTGGGTAGATTAATGTTTCTTAAGGTACGAACGCAGCCCTGACCAGGGCAGCCGATCCGACCGGCGCCTTGGCGACGTTGATCTGCTCTTTGAGTGCATCGAGTGCCAGCCGCACTTCCTTGTCCCGCGAAGCGAGGGAAGAAGTCCCCTTGGCCGTCAGCAGCTCGGCAGGCGGGTCCTCGGCACCCTGCGCCACGATGTCGGGAACGATCCCTTTGCCGTGGATCGACGCGCCTGAGGGAGTGAAGTACCGGGACGTCGTCAGTTTTACCGCGCCGCCGTGGGACAACGGCATCACCGTCTGCACCGAACCCTTACCGTACGTCTTGTGCCCAATCAGTTCAGCGCGGCCATGATCTTTGAGTGCGCCTGCGACGATCTCCGACGCGGAGGCGGAGCCACCGTTCACGAGTACCACCAGCGGTGCACCGTCAATAACATCACCGGGCGTCGCGTCCATACGGAAGCGAGCGTCGGCCGTTCGGCCATCGGCCGTAACGATCACACCCTCATTGAGGAACGCATCGGCCACGGCGACTCCCGCTTCGAGCACCCCGCCCGGATTGTTTCGCAGGTCGAGCACCAGGCCCTTGATACCGGCCGGATTGTCGCGTTTCAGGCGAGCAATCGCGTGATTCACATCGTCCGCGGTCGTCTCACTGAAACCCGTGATTCGCAGATAGCCATAGCCAGGCTCCAGGCTCTGCTGAGCAACGCTGTGCACTTCCACCTTGGCACGGCGGAGTGAGAAGTCGAGAGTCTGACCCGTGGTCGGACGCAGAACGGTCAGCTTCACCACGCTGCCGGATGACCCACGCATTCTGGCAATCGCACCAGCCAGGTCCGCCCCGATATCCGCGTCATCGATGCGAACGATCTGATCCCCGGGCAACAGCCCGGCCTGATCGGCGGGCGAGCCTTCGATGGGACGCAGAATCTTCACGGCGGAATCTTCGGCAACGACCTCGATACCCACGCCGGGGTATGAGCCCATGGTGCTCAGTCGAATCTCTTCGAACTCATCGGTGTCGAGAAAGGCGGAATGAGGATCGAGCGCCGCGACCATGCCACGGATGGCTTTATCCATGAGAGCGTGGTCGTCGACGTCATCGACGTACTCGCGCTTAATCCGTTCATACACCTCGGCGAACAGCCGCGCTTCTTCCCACGGCAAGGCAGCAGGGTTGGTCCTAGCCTGCATGGCCGCATTGGGCAACGTGGCGGCGCCAGCCGCCGCGGCCGTATTAACCATAGCGCCCGGATGTTCCGCAAGTACGCCACTCGTCAGCGACGCGGAGAAGCCAAAGACGGCACCCGCAACGAGAGCGATCAGCGTTCGCGATCGCGTCGACATCATTTCCTCAAACCCCCCGGTTTGGATGCATCACGGATACTACAGCCGTCCCTCATGGGTCAATCCCGAACCGACTGTTTACAGAACGTGCACCAATTTGGATTCGCGAGTTGATGATCAGTGCACAATTTCAATGAGGTGATTGAGCGCGATGTCGCTGAATACGGTCGGTGTCGAGTCAGCAGCAGCGTACAACGGCAGCTCGGATAACAAGTCGGTCAGTGGCGCGGGGCGGCCAATAGCAAAGCCTTGTCCGTAGTCGACACCCAGTGTCGCAACACGCGTACGGATTTCCTCTGTCTCGACATACTCGGCCACGGTCGTCAGTGACATGCTGCGCGCGAGTTGAGCGATGGCGCGTACCATGGATTCAGCTCGAGGATCCTTGAGAATGTCGCGCACAAAGCTGCCATCAATCTTCAACATCGTAACCGGCAACTGTCGCAGGTAGGCGAGCGACGACAGTCCCGTGCCGAAATCATCCAGGGCCACACTGCAACCCAGGTCGCGCAAGCGGCGGATGAGTGATTCAGCGCGCGCGATATTGGCAATGGTCGCGTTCTCCGTGATTTCGAACGTGAAGACGGCGGGATCGATGCCGCTGGAGCGAATCCGCTCCAGCAGAAAGTCCACGAAGGTCGCATCGTTCAGCGACTGACCCGAGAAGTTGATGGCGAACGAAACCGTCTGCCCCGCCAGGAGCTCGGCCTGCGGCTTGAGCAGCTCAATCGCCTGGTTGATGACCCAACGGTCGATCTCCGGCATCAACTGATAGCGATTGGCGGCCGACAGAAAGCGATCCGGGCCGATGGTGTGCCCCTCTTCATCGAGCATGCGCAACAGCAGCTCGAAATGCGGCCGCGGACTTTCGGCGCAGGCAAAGGGAACGATGAGTTGCGAATACAGTTGAAACCGGCCGGCATCGATGGCGGCGCGCAGCTGGCCGGCGATGTTGATATCGGCAAAACGCCGCACCAGGCTGACGTCGTTGCTCTTGTAAACCTCGACGCGATTGCGGCCCCGATCCTTGGCGGCCTTGCAGGCTGTTTCCGCAGCCGCCAGCGAATGCATCAGCTCGCCCGCGGCCGTATCCAACGAGGCAACACCGATACTGATGGAAACATGCAGGCGCGATTCACCGTGCGTCGTTCCCAACTGCTCCACGCCTTCGCGCAAGGACTCGGCAAACTTCGCCGCATCATCGAGTTGAGTCGGCAGCAGCACGGCAAAGCGGTCGCCGGAAATCCGGGACGCGAACGCGCCCGGAGGCAGGCGGTTGCGGATCAGCTCGCCGAGCTGTCCCAACACTGAATCGCCCACATGCATTCCGAAGCTGTCGTTGATGACATGGACCTGGTCGCCGTCGATGTACAGGGCAGTCCAGTGCTTCGAGCTTTTCGGATCCGCGACCACTGCCCGCACGCGTTGCTCGAACGCGGGACGTGTGTAGAGTCCGCTGAGCGCGTCATGACTGCTCTCAATGAGGCTGACCGCCTTGCGCGCCAGAATTTCCGTCAGGCGCGCCTCACGATCACCAAAGGGCTGACCGAGATCTTCCCGGAACAATGCGAGCACACCCATCGCCTTGCCGGCACCCGAGCGCAGCGCGCACGACAGGATCTTGTAGGGCAGGATGCCCATCGTACTGTTGGGCGCCAGCTTGTTGATGATGACCGGCTCGCGGCGTGCCTGTGCCATGGACAGCAACTGCTTGTGAACGCGCGCCACGAGTTGCATGTCCGCCGGACGATTCGTTGCCGAACGCAACATGGCAATGCTCTTGTCCGGCACAATCAACGCAGCCGTCGAGCAATCCACGTGCTCGATGGCCTGTTTGAGAATTCCCTTCAGCTCATCGGCCCCATCGCCCGTGGGGCGGTCCGCGCAGCCGTCCGCCAACAACAACTCCAGGTCGCGGTCGCGGGATGTAACAGTGCGGCTCAGTTGTTCGATCGCGGCGTGCGACAGCAGGTCACGGCGCAGGCACTCCAACACCGGACGCAGCAGAGCGTGTTTGAACGAGAACTCCTGGCCGTCGGATTCCGAAGTACCATTCTGCCGGCACATGACGGCAACGATGCCAATGAGCTCTTCCGTCTCGTCGCGTATCCAGAACAGGTACACGGGCAGATTGCCGTCCAGCATCCGCACGAGGCCGGGTCCCTGCGGGCGCGGCCCTGCGGCCGTGAGTGCATCCTCAACGAGACTGTAAAAATCGGGCCCGGTAGTGGTCTCGCTCGACCAGCGCATCGCGCCGGCCGCATCGAACAAAGAGACGCTGGTCGCGCGCGGTAACAGAGAGCGCACGAGCTGGACGTAGGGCTCAAACGAGCTCCACGGATCAGGGGTCAGTTCGCTCTTCTCAACGGGGGCAGTCATCCGCGCCGGCCCTGGACTTCTTGGGTGGTCTCACCTTCTCAGACCATCGTCCCACCCAGCGTTGCGCGAGTTGGCGATTCAGCCAGGCGAATAATCTGAGTTAAAGCAATATTGAACTTATTCACATCAGTGCCCTGCTGCAGGGCACCATGCCGAGCTTACGGTTGGCCCGTCCGGAACCACGGACGCGGATCCACCGCCTTGCCCGCTTTTCGGATTTCGAAATACAGCTCTGGCCGGTTACTGCCACCACTGTCTCCCGCTGAACCCACGGTGTCCCCGGCGCTCACGCGTTCACCCACCGTCTTATAAAGGCGTTCGTTGTGACCGTAGAGGCTCATGTAGCCTTCACCGTGATCAATGATAGTGAGCAGCCCGAGCCCGGGAAGCCAATCCGCATAGATCACGCGGCCACCATAGACGGCACGGACCGGCGCCCCACGTTCGGTTGCAACCAACACCCCATCCCACTTGACGCCTCCTGCGCGCGACTCCCCGAACCGCGCGACAAGCTTGCCGCCCACGGGCCACGCTAGCTTCCCGCGCAGACGTACGAAGGCGTCATTGTTGTCGATGGGAAATTTTTCCACCGCGCGACGCAGCTCGCGAAGCAGTTTTTCCAGGCCGTTCTGTTGGCTCTTCAGGCGCTCCAGGCTCTGCGCATGCGAGTTGGATTCGGCCGTCAGGCTCGCGAGCACACCGGAGCGTTTCTCCCGCGCTTGTTCCAACTCCATGAGATCGGCTCGCTGCTGTTTTTCCAGCTCGGCGAGCTTGGCATCCTCGGCCTGCACCTGCTCGTCGAGCGCTGCGATGGCCTGTACGTCATTCTCGATGTCGTGGATCTGATCAGCGCGCGCCCGTCCGAAGTAGCTGTAATAGACGAACATGCGGCCAGCCCGCTCGGGATCCTTCTGATTGAGAAGGAGTTTCAGCGGTTCCTCGCGACCGATCAGATAGGCCGCGCGTAACTGGCCAGCCAATGCGCCCCGGTTCTGCGCCAGATCGGCCTCACGGACCCGCTTTTGCGAAGCTAGCTGGGTGCGTTTGGACGCCCGCTCCGCACGTCCACGACGGACGCCGTCCAAGCCCTCCCGCGCCTTCCCGACCGAAATCTCGGCACTCCGCAACTCCTTGGAAAGCCTGTCTTTCTCGACCTGTTCCTCGCTCACCTGCCGGGTCACCCGCTCGATCTCGGATTTGACCGCCTGCAGCTCGGCTTCGGTTTTGCGAGCGTCGGACCCAGACTGGACGGCCGGCACGGCGGCGCCCGGGAGGCCGCAAAGCACGACGCCGGCGACCAGCGCCGGCTTGAGGAACCGGTAGAACGGCAACTGAACACGATCAGTCATGATAGGGGCGCTATAATGCGCGCCCTTTTTGTGACCGGCACGCATGGACCGACTCCTCGAATACATCACCCATCACCCGTGGTACGCCGGTGGCCTTGCCGTTGCGGCTCTATTGGTCATTGTCTATGAGCTGCGGACCCGGAACGAGAACCAATCTGCCGTGTCGCCCCAGGACCTGGTGCGCCTGATGAACCAGGGCGCCTTTGTCATCGACCTGCGCACGGGCGATGCATTTGCGACCGGTCACGTGGCCGGTGCCAAGCAGATGTCCGGGGAGCAGATTCTGAAGGCTGGCGACACGCTGAAGAAGCAGAAAGAAAAAGTGCTGGTGGTGTACGACGATACGGGCTCGCTGGGAGCCGCGGCCGTACGGCAACTCACCGCACAGGGTTTCACCAAGGCGTTCAACCTCCGTGGCGGAATCAGCGCCTGGCGTGCCGAGAACCTGCCGCTGTCGAAGGCGTGAGTCTTAGTCGAGCGACGTCATGGCGGAACGCAAGATTGTGGTGTATTTGACTGATTGGTGCCCGTATTGCACACGGGCCCGTGGATTACTCGAACACAAAGGTGCGAAGTTCGAGATTATCAACATTGATGAGCGCCCCGAGGCGCGCGCAGAGATGATGGCACGAAGCGGCCGTCGCTCCGTACCGCAGATCTTCATTGGCGATACTCATGTCGGCGGATGCGACGACCTGTACGCTCTTGATGCAGCTGGCGGCCTGGACCCCTTACTCGATTCTGGAGCGTGATATGAGCAGTAACATGGCCGGCGGTGTGCCGGATCTCAATGCGCAGGGCGACAACGGCCCAACCCTTTCCCTGCAGAACGTGTATCTGAAGGATTGCTCCTACGAGGCACCCAACGGTCCTCGTGTGGATGGCAACTGGAATCCGCAGATCAACCTCGACCTGCACACGAGCGCGAACGCGTTGACGCCGGAACTGCGTGAGATCGTCCTCACCGTAACGGTGGCCGCCAAGCAGAACGACGTCACGATTTTCCTCGTGGAAGTCAAACAGGCCGGCATCTTCCTGATGCGCAACCTCAACGAAGCGGACGTCAAGCGCGCGGTGAGCAGCGTTTGCCCGAGCGTGTTGTTTCCCTACGCTCGTGCGGCCGTGTCGAACCTGGTGACGCAGGGTGGCTTCCCGCAATTTCTGCTGCCGCCAGTCAACTTCGACGCGCTGTACGCACAGCAGGCCAATCAGCCGCAGCCGACGGCAGCGAACTGACGCATGAACAGCAGACGCAGCGGGCAAAAGTCGCGCCTTTTGCCTGCGGGCGAGCCCGATGTCTGCTGAAAGTGCCGCAGGCAGCTTTCAG
>Ga0137412_10004750_pt1 | contig 10848 bp, 8 predicted proteins | sample CZODoug2_1_16fun_FD_122160 | JGI IMG/M metagenome (GOLD analysis project Ga0137412, IMG submission 122160) | Vadose zone soil fungal communities from Angelo Coast Range Reserve, California, USA - CZODoug2_1_16fungal (Hybrid Assembly) | ecosystem: Environmental > Terrestrial > Soil > Vadose zone... | reverse complement strand
TTTGGCCTTGGCTCACACGACCAGTGCGCCCCTCTCCCGCGCTTGCGAGGGAGGGTCGGGGGGTGGGGCATCCACGGGGACTCTACCTGATGTGCGCACTCAAATCGGTGATCACAGGCGCGTCGCCGTTGAGCGGGTTCGCCGGATCGCGCGCATAGCGCAGGGTCTCGAACCGCATCGCGCGGGCGTCGACCATCAGCAAGCGTCCGACCAGTCCCTCGCCGAAGCCGACGATCTCGCGGATCGCTTCCAGCGCCATCATCGAACCCAGCACGCCCGCCAGCGCGCCCATCACGCCGGCTTCGGCGCAGGCCGGCACGGTGCCCGGCGGCGGCGGCTCGGGAAACAGGCAGCGGTAGGTCGGATTGAACTCGCCTTCGGCATTTCGCTCATGCGCGCGGATCGTGGTCAGCGATCCGTCGAACATGCCGAGTGCCGCCGTGATCAACGGCTTGGCGGCGAGGAAGCAGGCGTCCGAAACGAGATACCGGGTATCGAAATTGTCGGAGCCGTCGAGCACGAGATCGTAGCCTCCGATCAGGGTCATGGCATTGCCGGCGCCGAGCCGCGTCGCGTGCGCCTCGAAGCCGACATGCGGATTGAGCGCGTAGATTTGCGTGGCGGCGCTGTCGACCTTGCGCCGGCCGATATCCGGCGTGCCGTGGATAATCTGGCGCTGCAGATTGGACAGCGAGACGATGTCGTCATCGACCACGCCGAGCGTGCCGACGCCGGCGGCGGCGAGATACATCAGGACCGGCGCGCCGAGACCGCCGGCGCCGATCACCAGGACGGCAGCTTCCTTCAGCGCGGTCTGGCCGGGGCCGCCGACTTCGCGCAGCACAATATGGCGGGCATAGCGTTCGAGTTCGTCGGCGGTCAGCATTGTCAGGTTACTCTCTTCCCATCGCAATTATCCCATCCTCATGGTGAGGAGCGCGTCTTCGCCCGTCTCGAACCATGAGGCCGCGCAAGAGGTGCTGGAAGGAGCTCCAGCGCGACCGGGACACCCCGCCCTACGAGGTGCGCGGATTCGTCCCCATCCATAGTCCCGCTTCCGCCTTGCGGGAAAACCAAAAATCCGCAAGCATTCGTCGCAATACGCGAGCCTGTTTCCAGCGCGGCGATCGGCGTTCCCTCGCCGCAGCGGAAGCATAGGCGAAGGCGTCTCACGGCTGCAACGTCAGCCCCAATGGGGAGGATGCCATGGTCAATCCGATCATGAAGCTTGTGGCCGCAGCCTTGAGCGCAACCGCGGTCACGGCATCGAGCGCGAACGCGCAAGTGAAATTGCCGCCGACCGTGACGATGACGGCATATGACACCGGGACGTCCGGGTTCAACATCACCGTCGCCATCGGCAAGATGATGAAGGACAAGTACGGCACCGACGCGCGCGTCTTGCCCGCGGGCAACGACGTCGCCCGGCTTCAACCGCTGCGCCTCGGCCGCGCCACCATCTCGGCGATGGGCGCCGGGGTCTATTTCGCCCAGGAAGGCGTGTTCGAATTTGCCACCCGGGAATGGGGACCGCAGGCGGTCCAGATCACGTTGAGTTCGGTCGACTGCAACGGCCTTTCGCTGGCGGTCGCCGGCGACGTCGGGGTGAAAACCCTCGCGGAAGTGAAGGGCAAGCGCGTCGGCTTCGTCGTCGGCTCGCCCGCGCTCAACCAGAATGCGCTTGCGATGCTGGCGTTCGCCAACCTGACCGCCAAGGACGTCAAGATCGTCGAATTCGCCAGCAACAACGCGATGTGGAAAGGCGCCAACAACAACGACGTCGATGCGATGTTCGGTTCGACGATCGCCGGGCCTGCCAAGGAGCTGCAAACCTCGCCGCGCGGCATCGTCTGGCCCAGCTTGCCGCACGCCGACAAGGCAGGGTGGGCGCGCGTGCGCAAGGTGGGGCCGTACTTCACTGAGCATAACGCCACCTGCGGCGCCGGCGAATTCGCCAAGGACAAGCCGGTCCAGATGGGCACCTATCCCTACCCGATCTACACCGTCTACGGCAGCCAGCCCGAAGACGAAGTCTACATGCTGACCAAGGCGCTGATCGAGGGCTATGACGGCTACAAGGACAACGCGCCGGGCGCCAGCGGGCTTGCGGTGTCGGCGCAAACCAGGAACTGGGCGGTGCCGGTGCACAAGGGCGCGGTCAAGGCGCTGAAGGAAGCCGGCGCCTGGAGCGACGACCAGGAGAAGTACAACAACGAGCTGTTCAAGCGGCAGGAGGTCCTGATCGCGGCGTGGAATGGCTTCAGCAAGGGCAGCCCGTCGTCCGATCCGGCAAAATTCACCGAGGAGTGGATGGCCGTGCGCAAGGCGGCGCTCGCCAAGGCCGGCATGATCGATACGTTTTGAGTGATGGGGTACCCCAGACCGGGCTCGCCGGCCTTGTCGGGCCGGGGTGGTCACGGCCATGTCGCCGACTTAATTAGCGGCCCCATTTGCATCGTTTTGCCATACTCGGATCATTCTGGAGCCCAGATGTTTTTCGACACCCGTTGAGTCGTCTATCGGAAACCCTTCGGTGTGGGTCTTTCCGAGGGGGAATTAGTTGTGAGTACCGCCATGGGGACGCTGTACGACCTGCTGGGAGCCCTTCCGGACGATGATGCCGAGGGCCTGCGGACCGCATTCCGCAAGGCCGCCAAGGCGACCCATCCCGACCTCAATCCGGACAATCCGGAAGCGGCGCTGCGGTTCAGGCAGCTGGTGCGCGCCCACGACATCCTCAGCGACGAGCAGCAGCGGGCGGCCTACGACCAGCTGCTCGCCATCGCGACCCGTCCGCTTCCCTCGAAGTCAAAGCGTGTCTACGAGAAGCTCCGCACCTTCGCCTCCAGCACGATCGCGGCGACGATCATTTCGGGCGTCCTGATTGCGGGCTACGCGCTGCTCGGAAACGTTTCACCGGCACCCGCCACCGCGGAAACCAGCATCAAGACCACCGCGCCGGAATTGGCCGAGGTCGCCGCCGCGGCAGGCGCCGTCACGCCCGCCCCAAATGCAAGAGGCATGTTGTTTGCCAGTGCCGCCCCCACGGCCGACTTTGCGATGCACGACGGCAAATTCTATCGCGAGCGGGACATCTTCGACGATCGCGGCGGCGACCGGGATAGCGCGCTCAGCGGCTTTGATCTGCTGATCCGGGGCGATCCGCGCTTCGCGGCCGCTTACCTCGATCGCGCGGTTCTGTTCTACCGCACGCACAAATTCAGTCATGCGTTCGCCGACATGAATCGGGCCAAGTACGTTGCAACCCCCAAAGCAACACCCAAACCAGCCAGGACGCTGGTCTCGACGCGCAAGACGCCCCATCTCAAGGATCATCCTGTATCGGTGCCCGTACCCGTCAGGCAGGAACGGATGATCGCCGCCATCACGCCGTAGCGCGGTTTACTTTGCGCCGCGCTTCTTCGGCGGCGGTCCCTCCACCGGCGGCAGCGACTTCAGGTATTCCGCCATTGCCGCGCGATCTTCCGCTGGCAGTTGCGCGGTATTGCGGATCACGCGCGCCATCGAGCCGCCCGCGGTATCGCCCTCGGGCATCTGGCCGGTCTCGAGGAAATTGGCGATATCCTTCGTGCTCCACTCCGCAAGCCCCTTTTGCGTGATGTTCGGTATCCAGCCCTCGCCTTCCGGATTGGGGCCGCCCGCGAAACGCTGGGCATCGATAATGCCGCCGAGCAGGTTTCGGGGGCTGTGACACTCCGCGCAATGGCCAAGGCCGTTGACCAGATAGGCGCCGCGATTCCACGCCGCCGAGCGCGCCGCATCCGGCATGAACGGCTTGCCGTCCATGAACAGAACTTTCCAGACTCCGATATTGCGGCGGATGTTGAAGGGAAACGGCACGTCATGGTCGCGCACGCGGCCGGCAACCTGCGGCAGCGTCTTGAGATAGGCAAAGAGGTCGCGAACGTCCTCGACCTTCGCATGCTGGTAGGATGGGTAGGGAAACGCCGGGAAATAATGCGCGCCGGCCGGCGAGGTCCCCTTCAGTACCGCAGTGACAAAATCGGCTTCGCTCCATCGCCCGATGCCGTCGTTCGGATCGGGTGAAATATTGGGAGCGTAAAAGGTCCCGAACGGCGACGGGATCGCGAGCCCGCCCCCGAGCCTGGTCCGATCGGGCTGGTTAGGCACTGCGTGGCAGGAGGAACAGCCGCCGGCGTTGAAGACCGTGAGGCCGTTGGCCGGATTGGGCGTATAGGCAGGAAGCGCATTCGAGGCTATGACTGCCGGGATCGTGAGCCACCAGAAGACAGCAAAACCGATCGCGGCGAGCACAACGGCAGCAAGCACGATACGTCGCAGCATTCACCGATCCGTCATTGGGCGTCATCCATGGTAGGCCAGTATGGCCTCACTTTCGGCCATACGCTTGCAGGAAATTTCGGGCATTCATCGCCGTTTCGGGAATAAAACCGCAATGCCGCTGTTTTGAAGCTGACACCGCCGATTGACCACAACAGGGAGAAAACCATGACCAAAAAGACCTTGCTTGCCACGCTTGCGCTGGCTGCCGCAGTTGCTTTCGCCGGCCCCGCCTTCGCCGACAAGATGAAGGCGACGCTGGACAGCAAGTCGGAAGTGCCCGCCAACACCAGCGCCGGCAAGGGCACCGCCGACCTCGACTACGATGCCGCCTCCAAGAAACTGAGCTGGAAGCTGACCTATTCGGGGCTCTCCGGCCCCGCCACCGCCGCGCATTTCCATGGCCCGGCCGAAGCCGGCAAGAACGCCGGTGTCGCGGTAGCGATCCCCAACGCGACCGCGAGCCCGGTCGACGGCAGCGCCACGCTGACCGACGCGCAGGCGGCCGACCTGATGGCCGGCAAGTACTACATCAACATCCACACCGCGGCGAACCCCGGCGGCGAAATCCGCGGCCAGGTGACGAAGTAAAAATCAACCAAGAAACACGCCGACACCAAGGGCCGGACGCCTGCGTCCGGCCCTTTTGTTTTTCGCGCTGCGGAAGACGGTCCGCCGCTCGCGGCCGGAGGTTGAGAAGCCACCCGCCAGCCGGGCGCAACCCTCTCGCCAACGGTACTTTGTTACTGTAGCCTGATTGCCGGAATCCAGATGCCGTCAGTATGCGGCAAGTTGATTTGCAAAAAGACCATCTCGTTTTCCCCCGTGACCCTTTCACTGTCCGGCAAACCGCACTAACTCGGCATGTCCTTGCACGCACCGGTAATCGTTGATGCGCGCGCCACACACGGGCCTTCGGGCATCGTGCGGTGGCTGCAAGGAATCGGAATCCGGCAGGTGCGGCTGGTTTGCGGCCTCATCATGTTTGCCTACATTTTCTCGCACTTCTTCAATCACGCGCTTGGCAATTTCTCCTACGCCACGATGGAGGCCTGGCTCCGCTTTCATGTCTGGTGGTGGCGAATTCCGGTGGTCAATTTCGCGCTCTATGCCGCCGTCACGATTCATTTCCTGCTCGGACTCTGGGCGCTCTACCAGCGCCGCCATTTTCGCTACACCGCCATCGAAATCACCCAGCTTGTATTCGGGCTGAGCATCCCGCTGCTGATCGCCAGCCATTTCGGGGTTATGCGATTGGGCGGCCTGATGTTCGGACGCGACCCGCCGCACTATGCCGCGCCGTTGCTGGCCTACTGGGTGACCCGCCCCTACATGATGAGCGTGCAGTTCGTCTTGCTGACGGTGGCGTGGACCCATGCCTGCATCGGCCTGTATTTCTGGCTGCGTCTGAAGCCGTTTTTCCGATGGGCGGCCCCGTTCCTGCTCGCCGTCGCGGTGGTATTGCCGCCACTTGCCATGACCGGCACCCATCGCGGCGCGCATGAGGTGACGGAACTCGCCAAGCAACCGCAATGGCGCGCCGAGAACATCAAGCCTGCGCCGCCGCCGCAGCGCGCGGCGATCGACGAAGTCACGCTGTATTATTTTCCGATCGCCTATGGCGCGGCGATCCTGCTGGTATTCGTTGCGCGCGGCGTTCGCGTCTTGATCGAGAACCGCCGCGGGTCGATCACGGTGTCCTACCCCGGCCGCAAGGTGCGTACCCCGCGCGGCCTGACCATTCTCGAGACCAGCATGCGATTCAACGTGCCGCATGCCAGCGTCTGCGGTGGCAAGGCGCGATGCTCGACCTGCCGCGTCCGGGTCGTCAGCGACCGCGCTGCGCTGCCGCCGCCCTCGGGGCGTGAAGCTTTCGTGCTGGCGCGCGTCGGCGCGTCGGCCAATCCATCGATCCGCCTCGCCTGCCAGCTTCGTCCCAAAGCCGACGTCGCCGTCATTCCCGTGCTGCCTGCCAATGTCGGTGCCGATTTCGTCCGTAACCGCAAGCGTATCAATATCGGCCAGGAGCATTACGTCGTCAGCATGTTCATCGACATGCGCGGCTCGACCAAGCTTGCCGAGACACGCTTGCCGTTCGACACCGTTTTCCTGATCAACCGTTTCCTCGAAGCCGCATCGCAGGCTGTGGTCGATGCCGGCGGACAGCCGAACCAGTTCGTCGGCGACGGCCTGCTGGCCTTGTTCGGCCTCGACACCGATCCCGCGACGGCCTGCCGGCAGGCGATGCGGGCGGCGGCCATGGTCGGTTCCAATGTCGAATACATGAACCACGAATTCGCAACCGAACTGCAGGAGCCGATCCAGTTCGGCATCGGCATTCACGGCGGCGAAGTCATCATCGGCGACATCGGCTTTCGCGATCACACGGTGTTCACCGCGCTCGGCGACCCCGTCAATGTCGCAGCTCGCCTGCAGGACATGACCAAGGCGCTCAACTGTACGGTAATCGTATCCGAGGACGTGTGCACCAATGCCGGGGTGAAACCGCAAGAGTTCAAGCACGCCGACGTGCCGATCCGCGGCCGTGATCAGCCGATGACGGTTTTTACCGTGGCGGACCCGACCCTGCTGGCCAGCCTGCTCGACGACCAAGCCGAACACCCCGCCGCGCAGCCGAAGATGAGCGCGTACGACCTGACCTGACCGGCGCTCACTTCAGCTTGACGCGGTAGGTCTCGTGGCACTCGTTGCATTTGCCATTGATCGAGTCGTAGGCGACCTTCAGGCTGGCAACATTCTTGATCTTGCCCTTGACGTCCGCGATCGCCTTGGCGACGGCCGGCACCTTCGAGTCGAAGTCGGCCTTGTTCTGCCAGATTTTTTGTGACGATCCGTAAGTGGCGTCCACTACATCTTGCTTGGGATTGGTAGCGAAGACGCTGGGGATCGTTGGCACGCTTTCTTCGAGCTGCGCGATCGCGGCATTGACCGCCGCCTGATCGTATGGAACTTCGCCCTTCACCATCTTCAGCATGACGGTGTACAGGCTCTTGGCCTGCGCCCGCATCAGGTTGTCCTGTTTGACGGCGATCTCCTGCTGCGCCATCGCGGCGCCGACACCGAGCAACAAGGCTCCCATGGCGATAGCCGTCCGTTTCATCGGCCGTTCTCCTTTTTGCAGCGTTTTCAAACGATGCCGCGGACCTCGCTTGCGCGGGCCGCGGCAGCCCTTTGCTTGAGCATGATCTTTTCGGAAAACCGGTGTCCACTTTTCCGGATCATGCTGTATGACCAGAATCCCGGGCGCGGCGCTTTATTCCCGCGCGCGGCAGATATCACAGGTTATGCCGGCGCTGGGCCTCGCGGATCGCGATCCAGACCCGCTCGGCGGTGGCGGGCATGTCGATGTGGTCGATCTTGTATTCGCGGTACAGTCCCTCGATGATCGCATTGACCATCGCCGGACAGGAGCCGATCGCGCCCGCCTCGCCGGCGCCCTTCACGCCCAGCGGATTGGTCTTGCACGGCACGTTGCTGGTCTCGAACACGAATGCCGGGCCGTCGGAGGCGCGCGGCAGCGCGTAGTCCATGAACGTGCCGGTGACGAGCTGGCCGTCACTGGAACTGTAGACCGCCTGCTCCATCAGGGCCTGGCCGATGCCCTGCATCGCGCCGCCGTGAACCTGGCCGGCCAGCAGCAGCGGATTGAGCGTAACGCCGAAATCGTCGACGACGATGTAGTTGACGATTTTGGTGAGCCCGGTGGCCGGATCGATTTCGACTTCGGCGAGATGGGTGCCGTTCGGGTAGGTGCCGTCGGCGCTGGTGAAGGTCGAACTCGCGTTCAGCTTGGAGGGATCGACGCCGGGGCGTTTGGCGAGATCGGCAAAGCTGATCGAGCGATCGGTGCCAGCGATCCTTAACGTACCGTTGCTGATCTCGAGGTCACCGGCGCTTGCTTCCAGCGCCTGCGCAGCGATCTCCTTGAGCTTGGCGCCGAGATCGCGGGTCGCACGCTCGACGCAGACGCCGCCGGTCGGGATCGACGCCGATCCGCCGGTGCCGAGGCCGGTCGCGATCCTGTCGGTGTCGCCTTGCAGGATGTGGACGCGCTCGGGCGCAAGCCCGAACTGCTCGGCGACAAGCTGCGCGTAGGCGGTCTGGTGCCCCTGCCCGGTCGACTGGGTGCCGATCAGGATAGAGACGTCGCCGTTGGGATCGAGCGCGACATTGGCGGTCTCCTCGCCCATGGTGCCGCACACCTCGACATAGGTGGCAAGCCCGATGCCGCGCACAAAACCCTGCTTCTTCGCCGCCTTGGCGCGCCTGGGAAACTCTTTCCAGTTTGCGATCTCCATCGCGCGTTTCATGTGCGCGGTGAAATCGCCGGAATCGTAGACCTTGCCGGTCGCAGTCTTGTAGGGCATCGCCTTCGGCGCGATGAAATTCTTGCGCCGGATCGCATCCGGCGTCATGCCGAGCTTGCGTGCGGCGGCATCGACTAGCCGCTCGACGACGTAGGCTGCCTCCGGGCGCCCGGCACCGCGATAGGCATCGACCGGCACGGTGTTGGTGAACACGGTGCGGACGCGGCAGTGAAAGGCCTGGATGTCGTAGAGGCCGGGCAGCATGCCGGCGCCGCCGTGCGGGATGTACGGCCCGAAGGTCGAGAGGTACGCGCCCATATCGCCCATCAGGTCGACATCCATACCTAAAAACTTGCCATCCTCGGCGAGCGCCATCCGCGCCGTGGTGACGTTGTCGCGGCCCTGCGCGTCGCCCACAAAATGGTCGGCGCGGTCAGCGGTCCATCTGACGGTCTTTTTCAGCTCTCGCGCGGCGACCGCGATCAGAGCATATTCACGGTAGGGAAACAGTTTTGTTCCGAACCCGCCGCCGACATCGGGACAAATCACCCGCATCTTGTCCAGCGGCATCTTCAGCACCATGCCGCCGATGATTTCGCGCAATCGATGGCTGCCCTGGCTGCCGATGGTCAGCGTCAGATGATCGCGTTTGGCGTCGTATTCGGCGACCGCCGCCCGCGTTTCCATGAAGTTGGTGATAACGCGCGGATTGACGATGGACACTTCGGCGACCGCATGCGCTTTCGCGAATGCCGCCTCGGTGGCCTTCTTGTCGCCGATCGGCACATCGAACAGCACGTTGCCGGGATGGTTCGGCCAGACCTGCGGCGCGCCTTGCTTCACGGCATTGGCAACGCCGACCACGGCCGGCAGCGGCGTCCAGTTCACTTCGATCGCCTCGATCGCATCGCGCGCCTGGTCGACGGTATCGGCCACCACGAAGGCGACGGCGTCGCCGACATGCCGGACTTCGTCCCTGGGCAGGATCGGATAGGGCGGACCGGTGAACGGATTGACTTCGAGGTTGAACAGGCAGGGCAGATCGCCGAGATCCTTGACGTCGTCGGCGGTCAGGATCGCGGCGACGCCGGGAAGCGAGCGGGCCCTGGAAGCGTCGATGGTGAATTTGGCGTGGGCATGCGGCGAGCGCAGCACCAGCGCGTGCAGCGCCGCCTGTGGCGCGACATCGTCGGTGTAGCGGCCGCGGCCGCGAATGAGCGCGTCGTCTTCCTTGCGGCGAACGCTTTGACCGACGCCGAATTTGATGGGAGCAGCCATCTCATCTCCGATTGCAGTTCAGGTTGCGGCGACATATTGCAGCGGTTCGGCGGCGGGTGCAAACCGCTTCGGCCCGGAATTCTGGCGCTGTTACGGCGCTTTCCCGCCGCCGGCAATGGAAAACCCTGGGCGCATCCCGATTCTCAGGGAAAATGGGCGCTCAGCGGACCAGCGACATCAGCCAACGCCGGCCGAAAAGTGCCAGGATCGATCCCCCATAGACGACGGCGCCGACCACGACCAAAATCAGCAGCGCGGCCTCGTCGCGAAATGCGCTGATTTGCGCCAGATGGACGGCGGCAAAGCGTGCGGCAAACCACAACGCGGCGCCCAGAATTACCCCGGTCAGCGCGAATTTTGCAAAGGACCGCAGTATGGCGCGATCGAGCACGAGGTGGCCGGCGCGCACCGCAAAGCCGATCACCAGCAACAGGTTGATCCAGGCCCCGACCGCGGTTGCCAGCGCCAGGCCGACCTGCGCCAGCGAGCCGACCAGGAGGATTTTCAGCGCGACGTTAACGGCAACGCCGGTCAGCGCCGCCTTCACCGGTGTCGCGGTGTCCTTGCGCGCGTAGAACGTTGCGACTGCGCTGCGAATCAGCACGAACGGAATGAGCCCGAACGCATAGGCCGCAAGCGTCGCGCCGGCGGCCGCCGCGTCGGCCTTCGAAAATGCGCCGCGTGCGAACATCGCGCGCATGATGACGTCGGGAACCGTGATGAACGCGGCCACAAATGGCACCGAAAGCAGCAGCGTAAAATCGAACGCCTGCCGCTGCGAGACGCTCGCGCCGGCGTGATCGCCCGAGGCGAGCCGCCGCGACATTTCAGGCAGCAGCACGGTGCCGATGGCGATGCCGATCACCCCGATCGGCAACTGGTTGAGACGGTCGGCGTAGTACAGCGCCGACAGCGCGCC
>Ga0137412_10004748_pt1 | contig 10849 bp, 9 predicted proteins | sample CZODoug2_1_16fun_FD_122160 | JGI IMG/M metagenome (GOLD analysis project Ga0137412, IMG submission 122160) | Vadose zone soil fungal communities from Angelo Coast Range Reserve, California, USA - CZODoug2_1_16fungal (Hybrid Assembly) | ecosystem: Environmental > Terrestrial > Soil > Vadose zone... | reverse complement strand
CGGAACGTAGTCGGCCGTGGCGACGATGAAGCCGACGCGCAGCACCAGCGCCAGCGCGAGCAGGAAGCCGAGCGTGGTCGAGAGTCCGCGCCCGCCGCCAGGGCTGCGTCGCACGGGCGCCGGCGCCTGATCGTCCCGGCGCTCACCCTGCGCCGGCGACGGCCGTGGGCGAGCGACCGGCGACATCACGGTGGTCCGACCCGAGGATGTCCGCCGTGCGGGGGAGCGGCAGCGGGAGACGATCGCGCATGCACGATCAAGCTCAGGCCGAGCGGCATCCGGACTCGATCCTCGAGCCGTCGCCAAGGCCCGAGCGCGCGCTCATACATGCGCAGCGCCCCCGGGCGGATCGCCGGCGTCGGAGCCAAGCCCTCGACGAGCCACCCGACGACGCCCAACGCGTTGAAGCGCTCGAGACGATCGACCGTCAATCCCGCCTCGTAGGCCAGCAGGCGAAGTCGATCCGGGCTGTAGCGCCTCTGGTGGCCGAAGCGCCGGTCCAAGCGGTTGAACAGCCGCGGGTGCGCCGGCACGATCAGCGCCATCGTGCCGCCTGGCCGCAGCGCGGTCGCCATGGCGACGAGCGCGGCTCGATCGTCGGCGATGTGCTCCAGGACGTTCTGACAGACCACCAGGTCGTACGTGCCCGCCGATTCGGCGAGCACCGGCGCGTCCGGCAGCGCTTGCTCGAAGATGCGCACCCGGTCGTCGGCGCCGAAGCGGGCACGAAGGCGCGCTGCGCAGGGTGGCTCCGGCTCGATCAGCACGAGCTCGCGCACTCCCGCGTCAAGCAGCCGCTGACTGAACGTCCCGATCCCGGCACCGATCTCGGCGACGCGCGCTCCCCTCGATGGAGGCAGGCGGCTGAACATCCAGTCGCCGAGCCGGTCGGCGTCGGCAAGAGCTTCGAGGTCCCAGAGATCGTCAGCCATCGTGGAACACCGCGCATACGATCACAAGCCGATGATCCCCACAAGTTGGCATCGCGCAACCCGTGCTCGAAGAATTCCCGGCGCGAGATCGGCGTGTCCTTGCCGATCGTGAAGGCAAGCTGATGCACGAAGCCGGCCGGCGAAGCCTGCTTGGCGGCGATTGCGGCATTGACCTCGCCCAAGGTGAAGCGGTCGGGCAGGGTGGAGAAATCAAAGCCGGCATAGTGCGAGAGGAAGGCGCCGGCCGCTTCGGGCGGAATGGCCGTGAGCAGGCGCTCCTTGTGGAGCTTGGCGGCCTCCGAGGTCTCGCCGACGACGACCAGCACGTCCCAGAGAATGCCGACGCTCTCGGGGTCGCGTCCCTGCGCGCGCAGCGCCGCGTCGAGTTCCACGCGCTGCTGCGCCTGCAGTTTGAGCGGCTTGCTGGCACCGAACACGTGGTCGGCGAAATAGGCTGATGCCTTGACGCCACGCGGCGAGCCGCCGGCCTGGATCAGTACCGGCCGGCCCTGCGGCGAGGGCATCGTGTTGAGCGGCCCGCGGACTTTGAAATACTTTCCGTCGTGATCGATGCGGCGCACCTTGCTCGGATCCCCGACGACGCCGGTCTCGCGGTCCCAGATGAAGGTGTCCGGCGCGACGCTGTCCCAGAGCGAGCGGCAGACGTCGATGAATTCCTCCATCCGGTCGTAGCGGGCGCCGTGATCCATCAGGTCGTCGAAGCCGTAGTTCGCGGCGTCAGACAGGCGGGTCGAGGTGATGACGTTGAACGCCATCCGGCCGTTGGTGAGGATGTCGAGCGAGTTGAGCAGGCGCGCGGTATAGTAGGGATGCATGAATGTCGAGGCATAGGTGAGGCCGAAGCCGACATGCTCGGTGACGCGCGACATCGCGGCGATCCACGGGCTCATGTCCTGCCGCGGCCACATGATGCCCCAGCGCACGGCTTCCTCATGGGAGCCGCGCCAGGTGTCCGGGATGCCGGAGCCGTCGCCGAAGAAAATCATCTCGATGCAGCCGCGCTCGGCGATGCGGGCGATTTCCTCGTACATGCGGATGTCAGGGAATTGCGAGCCGACCCAGGAGCCGGGCATGCGCCAGCGTCCGCCCATGTGCGACCAGGACAGGTCGAAGGCGAGGTGCATGTGCTTCTTGGTCATTTACCTACTCCTCGACGCGGCGCTCGATGCGCCGCATGGCAAGCAACGGACATGCCAGCGGTGATGTGGCGACGATCCGCCGCACGATGACGCATTGCGCGCGTCTCGCCGCGCTCGAGCGGCGATTCAACGCATCGCTGCGTGTATCCGCCGCCAAACCACGGCCAGCGTCTCCGCTTGCCGCTATTTGCATCGAGGCCTGATCATATTTCGGGCTTGCCCTGACGCAGGTCGTCGCCGACGTTAGCAAACTGAACTTTCAGTTTCAGCAGCAATGACATCAAAGCTGAAATGCCATCAAAGCTGACATCCCGAAAAACGGCAAATGCCGCCACCAACGTCGTCACGCTGGCGCCGGCCAGCCAGCGCGACGCGGCCTATGAGACGCTGCTCGAGGCCATCATCTTCGGCGATCTTCCGCCGGGCTCATCGGCGGACGAGAAGCAGGTATCCCGAAAGTATGGTCTCGGTCTCGCCTCGGTCCGCAGCGCGCTGCACCGGCTTTCGCTCGAAGGCATCGTCGAACGCCACCCGCGGATTGGCACGCGCATCCCCGAACTGGGGTTGCGAGAGCTCGAGGATGTGTTCGAGGCGCGCGTCATCATCGAAGGCAGCTGCGCGGCGCTGAGCGCGAAACGCGCGTCGGGCGAGGATGTCGCACGCCTGCGGGCGGCCTTCGCCGACTTCGAGGAGGTGATCCGCCGGCGCGATTTTCAACGGCTGGTGCGCATGGACCAGGCGTTCCACCGCGCGCTCGCCGCCGCCACCCGCAACAAGGCATTAGAGCGCCAGCTGGTCACGCTGCACAACAACGCGTTGCGGTTCTGGTATTTCGGCCTGCCGCGACTCGAGCCGAGCGTGCTGCGTGCCGACATCGAGGCCCATCTTGAGGTCGTCCGCGCGATCGAGGCGCGCGACCCGGCTGCCGCCAAGCGTGCGATGAGCTCGGTGTTGGGCCGGTTTCCGACCAGCGTTGGCTCGGTATTTGCAGGCGCAATTGCGCGGATGGAGAAGCGTCACGATGAGCGAAGCGAAGCTGGTGGGCGGGACCGAAAGCGACCGAAAAAGGGTGCTCGCGCAGTTTGAAGCCTATCTCGAAGCGAACGCGGTCTTCGATTGGGAGCGATTGCAAAACGAAATCTGGAGCGCGAATCCGGAGGCGACCTTCTTCAATCTCAACGGCCACACCTATCACGGTCGCGACCACTGGGTGGCGCTCTGGAAATACTACAAGGCGCACATGAACACCGGCACCTGGATCCCCTTCGGCGTCGGCGGCGTGGTCGGTCCGGAGGTCGCGGTGATCTGGTGCGAGCGGCACACCAAGATTCGTTGGGTCGGGACCGATCCGCGGCCGGCCGAGCGTCACGAGGACGAGGATTTCGTCTCGCGCTCGACCATGACCTTCCACAAGGAGAATGGCGACTGGCGCGTCATCCATGTCCACTTCTCGCCTGCCAGCAAGGATGCGCGTCCCGGTGGGATCTGAGGCTGAAGCCGCGGATCGCGGTTGAGAGATGATCACGGTGGAGACGTTTGCATGCGTACAATGACTCTTCCACGGCATCTGCGTCGCAGTGCGACGCTCGTCGTGGCGCTCGGTGCGGCGATCTATGCGGCGTACCCTGTCGTCGCCGCCGACACCATCAAGATCGGCGCGGTGCTGCCGATCACCAGCGCGCTCGCGGCCTATGGAACTCCGTTCGTCGAAGCGATGAACATGGCGATCGAGCCGGTGAACGCCGCCGGTGGTATCAATGGGCGCAAGATCGAGCTCATCGTCGAGGATGCGCAGGCGTCCAACACCGTTGCCATCAACGCGCTCAACAAGGTGCTGCAGTCGGAGCCGGTGACAGTGTTCGGTGCGGCGCTCGGCACCCAGGTGCTGGCGATGATGCCGATCACGGAGCGCGAGAAGGTCCCGCTCATCGCCTCGCCGGGCACGCGGCGCGTCACCCAGCAGGGTGCCAAATACTTCTTCCGCGCCGGCACCCATGACGCCGTCGAGAAGGAGAACTGGACCCGCTTCCTGGTCGACGACCTGAAGAAAAAGCGGATCGGCATCATCCACGTCTCGAACGAATGGGGCTATTCGGGGCGCGACAACACCACCGAGTTCCTGCAGAAGCTCTACGGCCTCAAGCCGGTCTCGATCGCGTCGTACCAGCTCAACGACAAGGACTACACCGCGCAGATCCATCAGATGGTGCAGGACGGCGTGGACGCGATCGCCGTCCAGGGGCATCCGGTCGAGGAGGCGCTGATCGTGCGCCAGCTCAAGCAGCAAGGCGTCAGCGTGCCGCATGTCGGCTCCGGGACGCTTTGCATGGCCTACCAGCGCGATCTCGTGTCCAAGGAGGAGATCGCGGGGCACTATTGCGAGGCGCCGGACCTGCTGCCGCCGCTCAACCCCCGCCCACAGGTTCAGGCCTTCGTCGAAGCCTACAAGAAGCGGACCGGCCAGACTCCGGACGTCTACGCGGTGCACTACTACGACGCCATGAACATGCTGATCGCGGTCATGAAGAAGTATGGCGTCGACCGCGAGAAAATCCGCGATGGCATGAAGGAGATATCGTACGAAGGCCTGATCGGCCCCTACAAGGCGGACGAGGAAGGCAACCTCTGGCACGGCGCGATGGTCATGGAGTTCATGCCCGACGGATCGGCCAAGGCAATCCGTCGCTACAAGCCGTCGTCCTGAGCCGTCCGGCCGCATGCTTCCGGCGAGCCAACCATGACCCAGATCCTGGTTTCCGGTCTGGCGATGGGATGCATCTATGCGTTGGTCGGGCTCGGCTTCATATTGATCTACAACGCCACCAACGGGCTCAACTTCGCGCAAGGCGAGTTCGTGATGCTGGCCGCGTTCGGCTTCTACACGGCGCTCGCCACCGGCTTGCCCTATGTCGCCGCCGCGGCGGTGGCCGTGGTCGGGATGGGAGTGGTCGGCTACGTGTTCCAGCGCCTTCTGTTCTATCCTCTGCGCAACCGGTCGTTCCTGGCTTTCATCATCGCTACGATCGGCTTTTCGATTTTCGCGCGTAACCTGGCGCTGCTGGTGTGGGGGCCAAATCCGCTCAAGGTGCCATCGTTCTTCGATGGGCATCTGCTCCGCATCTCTGGCGTGGTGCTGGCGCCCGAGCATCTCTTCATCATTGTTGCGACCATGATCCTGTTGGTCGCGCAGTACTTGCTGTTCTTCCACACCGACCTCGGTCGGCGGCTGCGGGCCACGGCACAGAACCCGGCGGTCGCCGAGCTCATGGGCATTCGGCCGCAACGGATGATCGCGATCACCTTCGTGCTGTCCGCGCTGCTGACCGGGATCGCCGGCACGCTCGTTGCGCCGATTTTCCTGGTGGACGTGGACATGGGTCTCGCGCTGATCCTCAAGAGTTTCGTGGCGGTGATCATCGGTGGCTTCGGCAGCATCCCCGGCGCGGTCGCTGGTGGCATCATCGTGGGTCTGCTGGACATCCTGACGGCGGTGTTCATCTCGTCCACCTACAAGGACGCGATCGCCTTCGCGGTGCTGATCGCGTTCCTGATCGCCCGCCCGCAGGGCCTATTCGGCGAACGGGTGGCGGAGCGGGTATGACGCGCCGAACCGCTGGCAGGCGCGAGATGATGCGGCGGGCCGCTCCGGTCATCCTGCTGGTCGCGGCCGCTGCCATCCCGCTTCTGATTCACGGCAACTATTCGCTGCGGCTCGTCAATCTCGCGCTGATCTTCGCGCTGTTGTCGGTCAGCCTGAATGTCGTCCTCGGCTATGCCGGCCAGATCGCGCTCGGCCATGCGGCGCTGTTCGGCATCGGCGCCTACACCTCGTCGCTGATCACCGCCGGCGGCAGCGGCGCGCTGTTCTGGCCGGCCTTCGTCGCGTCGGGAGTGACCACCGGACTGGCCGGGCTGGTCCTTGGCGTCCCGACGCTGCGCCTGAAGGGGCACTACCTGGCGCTGGCCACGCTCGGATTCGGCGAGATCATGCGCCTGATCTTCTTCAACTGGCGTGAGGTGACGCACGGCATGGACGGAATTTCCGGCATTCCGGCGCCGGCCATCGGCAGTTTCGTGCTCGGCAGCGAGACCCGCTACTTCTATCTCTGCCTCGTCGTGCTCGCGCTGACGCTCCTGTTCGTGCGGCGGCTCGAGCGCTCGAAATACGGACGCATGCTGGCGGCGATCCGCGATGCGGAGCTCGGCGCCGGCACGGTCGGAATCAATGTGCCGCGCATCAAGGTGATGGCGTTCGGCGTCAGCGCGGTGCTGGCCGGCCTTGCGGGTTCGCTTTACGCCCACCTCGTCAGCTTCATCAGCCCGGACGTGTTCGGGTTCGACGTCACGGCGCAGCTCTTGAGCATGGTGCTGATCGGCGGCATCGGCACCACCTGGGGTCCGGTGCTCGGTGCGGTCGTGCTCACCTTCGTGCCCGAGCTGCTCCGCATCTCGAAGGCCTACTACCAGCTGATCTACGGCGCCGGCATCGCGGCGATGATCATTTTCCTGCCGACTGGTATCATTGGCCTCCTGGAGATGGTGCGCGGGCGACGCACGGCGCGAGCGGCTATACAACCGGCTGCGGCAGTGCCCGTATCGCACGAACCACCACCGACGCCGCTGCTTCCGCCGGCGGCGCCAGGGACGGATCCGATCCTTACGATCGCGAGCTTAACCTGCCGGTTCGGCGGCCTCGTCGCGATCAACGACGTGAGCTTTTCGATCCCGCGCGGGGCGATCCATGCGCTGATCGGTCCGAACGGGTCAGGCAAGTCGACCCTGATCAATCTTGTCACGGGCATCTATCGGGCCAACGGTGGGTCGATCTCATTCGATGGCCATACGCTGCGCGGGATGCGGCCATGGCGCATCGCCGATCTCGGCCTGATGCGCACGTTCCAGAACTTGCGGGTGTTTCATTCGCTCTCCGTGCGCGAAAACGTGCTGGTCGCCTGCCGGTCGGAGCGGTTGATCGGCTGGGCCGACATGTTCTTCAGCACCCGGCGCTCTCGCACCGAGGTGCGCGAGCTCGAAGCGCACGCCGACGAGGTGCTGCGGCTGACCGGGCTCTGGGAGCTGCGGGATCGGCCGGTCAGCACGCTGCCGCACGAGCGGCAGCGCCTGGTCGAGATCGCGCGGGCGCTGGCGCACCAGCCGGCGTTGGTGATGCTCGACGAGCCGGCAGCGGGCATGAACCCGACCGACGCCGCGCGGCTCACCGAGCTGATCTACCGCATGCGCGACTACGGCATCACCGTCTTGCTGGTCGAGCACAACATGCCGCTGGTGATGCGGATCGCCGACAAGATAACGGTGCTCAATTTCGGTCGGAAGATTGCCGAGGGCTCGGCAGAGGAGATCCGCAACAATCCCGAGGTCGTCAAAGCCTATCTCGGTCAGCGGCTGTCGCGGGAGCGCTCGCGCAATGCCGCTGCTTGAACTCAGAGATGTCCATGCGGCTTATGCCGATGAGGTCGAGGTGCTCCATGGCATCAGCCTGATGGTAGAGCAGGGACAGTTCGTGACGCTGATCGGTGCGAACGGCGCCGGCAAGACCACCACGATGAAGAGCATCATGGGACAGGTGCGCTCGCGCTCCGGTGCGATCCTGTTCGAGGGTATCGACATCACCGGACGCAGCACGCCCGAAATCGCGCGGCTTGGGCTTGCGCTGGTGCCGGAAGGCCGCGGCGTGTTTCCCGGGCTCAGCGTCTACGACAACCTCCGGGTCGCGGCGACCCGCTGGATTCGTCGTGGCGAGCGGCTCGATGCCGAGCTGCAGCAAGTATTTGAACTCTTTCCGGTCTTGGCGGAGCGCCGCAATCAGTACGGCTGGTCGCTGTCCGGCGGACAGCAACAGATGCTCGCAATCGGCCGGGCGCTGATGGCCCGGCCAAAGCTGATGCTGCTGGACGAGCCGTCGCTCGGACTCGCGCCAAACCTGGTCGAGCAGGTGTTCGAGACGCTTGAGCGCATCAATGATCAGGGCGTGTCGATCCTGCTGGTCGAGCAGAACGCCTTCATGGCGCTGGAGTTCAGCGATCGTGGCTACGTGATCGAGCGCGGCGCAGTAGCGTTCAGCGACGACGCGGACGCGCTGATGACGGACCAGCGGGTCAAGGCAGCCTACCTGGGGGGATGAAATCATGAAACGGCCGACGATTGGCGTTCGCGTCCATGGCGGCATGCCGCCGGCGCGCTGCATCGCGATCGCCGAGGCGGCGGAGCGCCACGGCTTCGCCTCGGTTTGGTTCGCCGAGAACCCGTTCAATCGCGGCGTGCTGCCCGCCGTTGCCGGCGCCGCACTCGCAACGCGGAATCTTACGATCGGGATCGGCGTGTTCAATCCCTACAACCGGCACCCCACGCTCATTGCGATGGAGATCGCGGCGCTTGACGAGCTCGCCGGTGGCCGTGTCGGGCTTGGCATCGGCTCCGGGATCGGCGGCCGCGTGATGCAGATGGGGCTCTCGTACGAAAAGCCGCTGGCCGCCATGCGCGATGCGATAAACATCACCCGCGGCATGCTCCGCGGCGAGACCGTGAATTATTCCGGTGCGGTGTTCTCCGCCGACCATGTGCGGCTCGAATTTGCCGCGCCGCGGCCCGACATGCCGATCTACATGGCCGCGATGGGCGAGCAGGCGCTGCGCGTGGCCGGCCAGGTCGGCGACGGGCTGATGATCTCGAACCTGTGTCCGCCCGCCTTTGCGCAGCATGCCCGCACCATCATGGCCCAGGGCGCCGCGAAGGCCGGCCGCGGCACGCCGACGACAATTATTCAATACATGCCCTGCGTCGCAGGACCGGATCGTGCAGCTGCCCGAACGCGGGTCAAGGACACGCTCGGCGAGATGCTGAGCGCCTATTGGCGGCTCTATGACCGTTGGCCGGCGACCAAGGCCGCGATCATGCGCGACAGCGGCATCGAGGAACATGAATTCGTCGCCGCCATCGATCGCATTCGTGCCGGCGAGCGGCCCTCGGAGGTGCTCGATGATCGGTTCGTCAACGCCTACGCGATCGCCGGCGACGCCGACGAGTTCGCCGCCGGCGTGGCGAAATTCGCGGCCGCCGGGGTCACCGAGTTGGTGCTGACCTTCGTGTCGGGCGACCCGATGCAGGACATGGCCTACGTCGCCGACGTGCTGAAGACACTGCAATGAAAGGAGCGCCCTCGTGAACGCAACTGCGGCGAAACCCCGCATCGCGCATTTTTCTGGCCCGAACGCGACCATCCAGAACAGTCCGGCGCTGGTGACGAGCAACAAGGCGCGTACCGCGCACGGGTTGCCGCTGATGCGCGACCCCGACGGCACGCCCGCCCGTTTCGACGTGCTGCGGCCGCAACGGCTCGCGGCGCCGGTGACCGTCTATGTCGAGCAGTTTTCCGCCCATCCGCTCGAACGCGACGCCTCCGGGCTCTACGCGCCGCCGGATGGCTACCTGGGGGCCGACGGTGGCTTCCACGCGGAGCGGCGCAGTGAGGCCGACAAGCCGGTCTACAAGGTCGAGCTCTCGCCCGCGGACGGCCTTTATCCGTTACCCTTCATGGGGCGACAGGCCGACGGTTCGGCCTGGGAGTATGATGGCACGGAAGCGCTGGCGCCGGCCGAGCGCACGCGCCAGCCGTTCTACCCGGATGGCTCGCGCGTGTTCGAGGAGGTCGACCGCTTTGGCATTTCCGACAAGGGCAGGGGAAACCTGATCGCCTCCAAGGCCGAAGTCGAGTTCTTCCGCGTGATGCCGCCCGGCGGCTATACGCAGGGACTCCCGGCCGAGCGGCGCTCCGATCGCGGTGCCGGCGATATTCCGCGGGAAGTGCGCGGGCGCGATTTCTTTCCCTATCACCCGCCGCACGTTGCCGCACAACCGCCGCGCACCGGGCTCGCCCGTGTCGTCAATGCCCTGCAAAAGACGCTGCGCGAGGGGTCTTTTGTCGGGGCGATCTGGACGCAGGGCAGCCCGCGCATCGAGGAAACCATCTACTGGTTCAACCTTTTGCTCGACGTGACGATGCCGGTCGTCGGCAACGCCTCGCAGCGCTACCACAATCAGATCAGTCACGACGGACCGAAGAACCTGGTCGACGCGGTCGACTACATCACCTCGCGGGTCTGGGCGGACGAGGCCGGACGCGACCGCGTCGGCACCGTGATGATCCAGGAGCAGCAGATCTTTGCGGCCCGTGACGTGCAGAAGGGGGACGCCCGGCCCGGCGGCTATGTGACGACCGGTGGCCATGGCGGCATCATCGGCGGGGCCGGGCACGACGGGCCGCCCACGCTCACTTATCTGCCGGCGACGCGCCACACCTTCGCCTCCGAGGTCAACATCTCGCGCTTGCCGCTGGTTGTCGCCGGCGTGCGCCTCGCGGAGGGACGCATCGTCACGGTCGAAGTCCCGATCAAGGATGGCGATGGGCTTCTGCTCGAATCCGCGATCCCGAAGGTCACGATCGTGAAGGACGGCAGCTACACGCAGGATAGCGAAGCCGATGCGCCGGAACGCGAGGTCGACTTGCTCGCACAGATTTCCGACAACCTCACCCGCGCTCCGCTTGCCGGCTTCATCGTCGAAGGCTTCTCGCCCTATGGGAAGATGTCGTCGGAGGTCCGCCACCGCCTGATGGTGCGGGCGGTCTATTCCGGCATGCCGGTGGCGCGCGTCGGTCGCGGCAACAACGAGGGCTTCACGCCCGCGGTGCCGCCCTTCATCACTGGCCGCAATCTCACGGCAACCAAGGCACGGATGCTG
>Ga0137412_10004747_pt1 | contig 10849 bp, 8 predicted proteins | sample CZODoug2_1_16fun_FD_122160 | JGI IMG/M metagenome (GOLD analysis project Ga0137412, IMG submission 122160) | Vadose zone soil fungal communities from Angelo Coast Range Reserve, California, USA - CZODoug2_1_16fungal (Hybrid Assembly) | ecosystem: Environmental > Terrestrial > Soil > Vadose zone... | reverse complement strand
GGCCTGGATTTCGCTGTCGAGGTCGGCACTGCCGGGGTTGATGCGCGCACCGATATGAAAGGACGTCTTGATAGCCAGTGACATCCCGTGGCAGTCGCTGCCGGAGTTCAGTCGCGCAAGCAGCTCGATCAGACCAACCGAATCAACTTCCCAAATGCCGTCGGCGTTTGGATAGTCGCCAAGCAACGGCGGGTTTCCCGTCTCACACAAGATGTTTCGAGTGCCACAGGCGTGTGCACCAAGCGCATCCGCCTGCAACGACATGATCGTCTTATCCCACGTGGTCAGGGTGGCAATCGTATTCGCCCCAACCCGCTGCTGTAAGTGCAGAGCAAGGCTGGCTGAGTTGAGTTGAGCTCTTCGCCCATGTAGGGCAGGGACAAGGATCACGTCGACACCCTGACCGCGAAGTCCCTCGGCGATGCGTACGGCTTCGTCGGCACCGCTTTCCGCAGGGAGAGCAATCTCGGCAGCGGCCACGAACTTGCCTTGACGAAGGTCTTCGGCGAACTTGTCCTGCGACCGCACTACCTCGGTCTGAGCCTCGACCCGCTCTACGGTACGCGGTCTTCGACTGGCCAACGCTGCCACGACTTCGCGCATATGGGCCGGCGTAGTGCCACAACATCCGCCGACGATCTGCGCCCCTGCGCCGGCGCAACGACTCGCGTAACGGGCGAAGTAGTCGTGATCGAGGCTGTATTCGAAACGCCGGCCGGGCACGCGCCTGGGCAGTCCGGCGTTCGGCTGGGCACTGATTGGCAGGGTGGTATGGCGACGGAGTTCCTCGACGATGGCAAGCATCCGTTGGGGTCCCACAGTGCAATTGGCGCCGACGGCCGCAATAGCGAAGGCGCTCAGCGCAGACGCTACCTCGCGGGGAGCCTGCCCCCCGGGGGTGTATCCGTCGCCCGTAAAGGTCGCCTGCGCCACAATCGGCAGGTCGGCCAGCTCCGCCGCAATCGAAACAGCCTCCAGCAGCTCGTCGAGGTAGCCAAAGGTCTCCAACACGAGCACGTCTACGCCGCTGTCGGCCAACGCCAAGACCTGTTCGCCGACGGCTTCAGCACGCTCAGCAGACGACACCACGGACCGTTGACTCGCGGCGACAGCAGGGGCGATCGACCCCCCGACGAACACCTGGCGACCTGCCGTGCGGGCGGCTTGTCTGGCCAAATACACACCAGCCTGGTTGATTTCAGCAACATTGTCGGCTAGACCACGTTCACGGAGCCGTGGACGGCTGGCCCCGAAGGTGTTGGTAAGGATCATGTCGACGCCAGCACCGACATAGGATTCGTGAACCGTGCTCACGAGGTCCGGTTTGGAGAGGTTCAGCTGCGGTAACGCGAGATCGAGCGAGTTGCCAGCCGCGTGGAGCATGGTGCCCATCGCGCCGTCGCAGACCAACAACCGCTCGTGCAGGATCTCGGTAAAGCCGCTCATAGTGTGCCCCCAACGGCGTCGAGGATTTCGACCGCGACTTGCGCCATGAGGCGGTCGCGGTATCGGCTGAGATCGAGGTTGGTGAGATGCTCGACCCGTTTTAGACGGTACGCCACGGTGTTTGGGTGCACATGCAGCTCACGTGCTGCGCGTTGGGGGCTGTTGTTCGCCCGGAAGTAGCAGGCCAGTGTCGCCAAATACTCTTGGTCATTGTGGCTCGTCTCAAGAATGCCTCCAAATACTTCGCGCACGAAATCCCGCAGCTGTGACGGATCGGCGACCTGCAGCAACAGTCGATGGATGCCGAGATCTTCAACGGCCAAAGCGATCCCTGATCGACCCATGCGGCGGATGATGTCCACGGTGCGCCGTGCGTCGTTGTAGGAGGCCGAAATGTCCAGCGCCGAACGGCAGATCCCACCGACACCCACGGTTACAGCAGTGTCGTTCAACGCCTCTCGCACGCGGTCGATGGATGCGGTTGCCAGCTGGACCGCGCCCGAGGCGTCGGCGTTCGTCTCGGGCATGATGACGACGACCTCGCGACCACGCACAGCTGTGATGGCGTCGGGAGCGTGGGCGGTGAGGAAATGCTCCACCACTCCGCGTGCACGTCGCGCCAACCCCGGTTGTTCGGGTGCATCGTCGAGAGCAATTGACAGGACCCGATGAGGTCGCTTCTCGTCATACCCCAGATGCGCAGCCCAACGGCAGATATCTTCGGCGTCGCTACCTTGACCCGACAGCAACCCCTCGACGAGGTCCTGACGCGCTTGCGTTGCGGCGCCGGCGATCACTCGTTGCCGGCCAAGTATCACCCCGCAAATTGTGGCGGCATGCTCGGAGAGTAAGAGGCTCAAGTCGCTGTCGCCGACATTCTGGCAATCGTCAAGGGTCAACAGGTAGGCCGACACCATGTCTCCCACCGAAATCGGCGCCACGATTATCGGTGCAATGCTGTTGGTTCCGGGCATCCGCAGCGCCCTGTGTGTCGCCCCGACGACACCAATTATGTTCTGCAGCTGTGGATGCGCCATCCCCCCGAGGAGAAACCGTCCCGCATCTTCCGCGGATCCACCAGCCTCAGCCGCGGCGAGGACCATGAGACCGTCATCTATCACCGCCACCGCAGTGCTGAGCCGTTCGGCAATCAACTCGGCAACTTCGTCTAGGCCGGCACCCTGCCCTGCCAGATTGGACAGGTAACGGTAGACCTCGATGAGTTGGCGAAGTACGCCATTCTCCCTGGCGATCTGATGGCCGTTGGGTGCCGGTGGGGCTGACTCGCCCGGCACTTCGCTAAGCGGCGATGGACTGCGCACGTACTCGCTCCATGGCAGAGCCTGCTGGTTCAAAGTGGTTGGGCACCTTCGACACGCACCCGGCGTTCGCTACACGCCGGGCACAGTCGTCACCCCAATTCCTCATGTCAGTGTTCGATGCGCGGGCGACGGTGGCCGAGCGTGATGGCCGTTGTTGCCCTGTCCAGGACCCTCACGGTGTTGGTCTCGGCTCGGCGGTGGCGTCGGGAAGAAATGGGGAGGAGCGCTTGGTGTCTTCACGTGATGTGGAAAGACCCTTACTCACGTCGTCGAAGCGGCGCTTCGCCGCGGCGGCGAGCAGTTGGGTGTCGGTGGAGATGGTAATCATCTGAAATCCGTTCTCGGCGCATTGGATCACCTGTGCGCTGCTCCCGCAATGGATCCCGGTGAGTATTCCGTGGTTGACGCAGCTGGCGATGATCGTGGCAATCGCTTCAGCATGCACACCGGGTCCGATACCAAGTGTTGGAGGGCAGCCGAGGCTGGCGGCGAGGTCGGCGGGGCCTACGTAGACGGCGTCGACGCCTGGCACGGAACAGATTTCGTCGATGTTGTTCACCGCCGATGCGCTTTCGACCATGACGATGCATGCGACGTTGTCAGCTGTCCGCCCCCCGCCTACATAAGATGTGCGGATGGGCCCGATGCTCCTGTCGCCCTCGGGTGGATACTTGCAGGATTGAACGGCACGTTCGGCGTCGCTGCGGTCATTGACCAACGGAATGACCACGCCTGCGGCGCCGCAGTCCAGGGCCTTGCTGATCATGCTCGGCTCATTTGCGGGGACGCGGACCAGTGGTGCTGCACCGCCTACGGCAACGGCGATGAGACTGCCAAGCAGGCTGACGTCGTCGGCGACCCCGTGTTGCTGATCAAGGCAAACGTAGTCGTGTCCGATGGTTGCGAGCAGCTCGGCGATCACCGGTGTGTTCAGTGTCGTCCAAGCGCCCAGCGTCGTGCCGCCGGCGGCCCAGGTCCGCATCAGGGAATTCATCGTGCGACCACGGCGCAGTCCGTTAGCGGTCGGCGCTTTGTGACGTGGGCGCCGTCGCATCACCACGGTGATGCTTCGCAGCGATGGCCTCGACGGCGATGTCCCACGGTGCGAGATCGGAACTGGGATGTTCTGGCTCGGGTGTGATGATCGTGATGTGGCGCTCGACCCCATCGCCTGCATTCCACTGCTTGTGAGGAACCCCGGCCGGTAGGACGACAAGGTGTCGTGGACTCACGGTGTATTCGGTGAATCCGACCTGGACGCCTAGCGTTCCTTCGAGAATCAGGTAGAACTGGTCGAATTCGTGGATGTGCAGATCCGGGCCCACTCCTCCGGCTGGTAGGTCGGCCTGATAGATGAGAGCGCTGTTCGAACCGCTACGACGACTGACCAGCGGGGCCATTTTCATTCCGCCGTCGAGTTGTATCGTCCGGTTGGTCGGTGAGACCACCGCAAAGGGTAGGCCGCCCGATTCGGTCGATTCTGTGAATTGGATCCCCGGTTGGAGTCCAACGTTGCCGGGCGCGAGGACTTCCAGGTGCATCTCAGGAGTGTCGCCATCGTTCCAATTGTGGTGGGGCACACCGGCGGGAATGAGGACCGCAGACCCGGTCGATGCGGTGCGGACCTCATTTCCGAGCTTGAGGGTCACCTCTCCGTCGATGACGTAGTACAGCTGATCCTGAGGATGTATGTGATTGCGGGGTCCACGGGCTCCTGGCGGAACCTGGGTAGCGATCAGCACACAACTCTCGCCGCTATACAAGATCTTGCCCTTGTAGCCGTTCGCTCCGGTGATCTCGGCGGTATCGAAATCAATAGGTCTCACGTAGCGCATGTAGCCCTCCGAATTCTTGGGTTGCGCCACCTACAGCTCCGCGGCGGCATCAGACGGCCACGCTCGGGTGCCATGTCCGATAAAGGCATTGACTGCCAGCGAAGAGGCCGAGCGACCGACGATGCGTCGGGCACAGGACTCACCTGCCTTCGCGCAACGGATTCGTCAGAGCGACACCGGCACATGCCCGACCGCGGCGACGAATGCACGAATGTGGATCACAATGCGATATGATTTCGTATCGCATTGTGTTACGGGACGTTAGCCGACCGGTGCGCTACCGTCAAGAAGGCTGCCGCACTGTCAGGATGGATTGCGTGACCGAATCAAATGGGGCCGTGCGTGTGGGCGAAGAGAACGCGATCGACGACACCGAGAGCCCGGCCGTCGCAGGACGCCCGGGAGGTGTTCAGCCAATTCAAGCCGTGCACAAGGCAGTCGCGGTACTGAACCTGTTCACATCGCTCGAGCCAGAGTTGACGCTGGGGGAGATCGCTGAGCGCCTCGATATGTCCAAGGCGACTGCACACCGCTACCTGATCACCTTGCGGTCCACCAACCTCCTCGCCTACAAATCCTCTAGGGGCGTCTACTCGCTCGGCGTCAAGACACTGGATTATGCAGCAGTGGTACATAATTCGGCCCGATTCGCCAGTGCCTTCGTCCGGCGCGCCGAACCGGTTCTGCAGAGGCTGTCGGAGGAGACGAACTACACCGCGGTGGCTTCTGTTTGGAGTGGCGATAGCCCCATCTTGGTCCGCATGGGGACCACCGTCCGGCGGTTGGTCGTGATTGCGGCGATGCCGCTGTACTCGTGCCTTCCGGTCTTCGACTCGGCGCAAGGCCGAGTTTTTCTGGCATTTTCTGAGGATGCGCACCGTACCTACGCGGCGGATCCCCGCTTACACGAGCTCGAACCCGAGCTCGAACGCGTGCGCAAGGAGAAGTTCGCGTCACACGACGTCCCCACCGACGGTGGCACGACGACGATGGCAGTCCCCGTGCTCATCGACACCAACCTGGTTGGAGTGGTCGCGACATTGGTCTTCAACACGACGGTGCACGAACCCGACCGGCTGCAGATCCGGAGCTCACTGACCCGGGCAGCCAGCGAGCTGTCCGCCCGGGTCCATACGGACACCTCCGCGCCACGGCCACGCCCGAGATAGATCCGGCGCGACACGGTCGGGCCACCGGCACGGTGAGTGTGTGCCGAAATCTTGCATGTCTCGGCCGCCACGGTTCGTCACACCACGGGTTGCGGGCACCGCGCACGACGCGCCATGTCGACGAACTCCGCGAGAAAGTGCACCGGTCGAGTTCAGCGGCGCGACTCGACGGCCTTCTTGACCGGCACACATTCGTGGACTAGCGTCCGTAACACAATGCGATACGAAATCGTATCGCATTGTGAGACACACATTTCACGTCCGGACCGTCGCGTCATGTTCCGCCCTGATGCAACGGCCGATTGCCGCCTCGTGCAACTGCGTCGATGCTTCAACACCGCCGCCCGCAATCCATCGAACGTAAAAGTCCATTAGGAGGAACGATGTCGCTCCGCACCACTTTCGCAGGCTCGTGGTGGCCTTACCCAGACCTACACGAGGATCTCGTCCGGTATCACCGCGGCGAGCTGGGAGAGCACGAAGGCATCGCCGTCATCAATGAGTGCGCCCGCCGCGCAATTGCCGACCAGCGTGGGTTCGGACTCGACGAGTGGACCGGCGGCGAGTACTGGGCCGACACCTTCGTGGTCCACATGGCGCAGCTCCTCACCGGCGTGAAAATCGATCAGCTCCCCGAACCGGGCGGGTTCGACTACGACGACCTGGGGCGAGTGTCCATCGTCGGAGACATCGAAGCGCCCAACGGCCTCGGCAACGCCGAGGCATTCAAGCGGGAGAACGCACTTGAGGGCGGCGTCCAAAAGGCAACGGTACTCAGTCCTTTCGAGATGTTGATAACCGCCCTCGCCGGACAACCCGAGGTCTTTCAAGAGCAACTTCCACGGCTCTGCGGGATCGTCAACAAAGAAATCAAAGCCCTCGCGGAGGCTGGGTGCACCCACGTCCAACTCGACGCACCCTTCATCGGGATCCGGATCAACGAGGAAAAGCTGTCACCAAAGATCGGGGCTGAAATCATCGCGAACTGCTTCGATGGCGTCACCGGTGTCATCCGCGGGTTGCACCTGTGCAACGGCAACAACCGCGGACGCCCAGGCTCGTCGGTCATCCGCAATGCGCCCTGGGTCCCCCTGTTGCGTGAACTCGATGGCGTGATCGATATCGCACACCTCGAGGCGACATATTTTGCGGAATACCTTGAACGCAACGCCTTCCGGGACCTTCCCCAGAGCATCCAGCTCGCCGCGGGCATCGTCGACGAAGCCAATTACTGGGTGGAGCCGGTCAAGAAGATCAAAGAGCGCGCGGCGGATTGGGTTCGTGTCGTCGGCGAGGAACGCTTCTGGCTCTCCCCGTCCTGCGGGTTCGGCCGCCACAGCATGCGCCCCGGCGACCGCGAGGTGCTGCAGGCCAAGATGACCAACCTCGCCGAAGCTGCGGCGACCTTCTGATGGCGTTGGGCATCCCGACACCGCGGTGAGCGACATCGGGATGCCCAACGAAATCCCGGGCACGTCTGGAGGGACGCAACTCCCTTACGTCACGGTGACGTATTGCCCATGCCTACGAGCCTGATGGAGGCCGTAGGGGCCGATCCGTTTCTGGAGGGGCACCACCGTCGTCTCGGCCGCGGTCGGCTAACTGGTCCGATCTCACAATTGCTCAGCCGACTACCAAGACTTGGACGAGCTGTGGCTATGTGGTCGAAGCTGGCGGTATCAGGACTGGTTTGACGGTCTCACCGCCGGTCATGTGTATTTCGGCAGTGTTGATCTCAGCGAGTGGGTACGTGCGGATGAGGCGGTCGAAGGGGAACTGGCCCTTGCGCCACAAGCGGATCATCCGTGGGATGAACACGCGTGGCACCGCGTTCCCCTCGGTTAGGAAGGTCAGCATGCGTCCGCCGGAAAGCGCCAATGGCGGGATGACCAGATCTGCGCCGACATCCACTAGTGCACACGTTCCGCGGGACCGGATCGCGTTGAGGGCGCTGACCACGACCGTCGATAGGCCGGTGGTGTCGAATGCAGCGTCGGTTCCCCCACCCGTCCAGGCCCTTATCTGAGGGGCTATGTCGGGATCGGCACCGTCGAGGACGCGGGTGGCGCCCAGGCTGGACGCCAGGTCACGGCGTTTGGCGTTGAGGTCCACGGCGATAATCTCGCTGACGCCAGCGACTTTGGCGGCCATGACCGCCGCCAAGCCCACCGCGCCGGTGCCGAACACCGCCAGCGAGTCGCCAGGCCCGAGTTTGAGGGCGTTTAGGACGGTGCCTGCGCCAGTTTGAATGCCACAGCCGAGGGGTGCAAGCAGTTCCAGGGGTAGATCCTCGGCGACCACCACCGTGTTGCGTTCGGTGGCGATCGCGTGTGTGGCAAATGCGGACTGGCCAAACCATCGTCCGCCGATCGGCTCACCGGTCGGTGAGGTCAACGGTGTGCTGCCGTCGCGGCGTCGCCCAACCATGTTGAGGGGTACGAAGTGATCGCAGTAGGCGGGCGAGCCCTCACTGCATCGCGAACACCATCCGCAGGAGTCGAAGCTCAGCACCACGTGGTCGCCGACTTTGACCTGCGTGACGCCAGGACCGAGCCCCTCCACGATCCCTGCGCCTTCATGCCCGACCACCAGTGGATATGCCAACCGAATGCCTTTGCGGCCCATCAAATCCGCGGGGCACATCCCGGCTGCGCTGATCCGGACCAGGACCTCTCCTGGACCGGGCTCGCGAAGAGTGACGTCCTCAAGGTCGAACCGCTCTCGACCGCCACGGAGTACAGCTGCGCGCACCGGGATGGATTGCATGGCCACCGAACCTCCTTGGAAATCGCCGACGAGCACAACCCCTGCACTGCCGCCCAATGCAATCGGGATCCGTGAGATTTGATCGAGCCATCGGCTAAGCACCCCCGAAGGCGAGCCCAGAACCGCTCGTGGAGCACAGTCCGTTCCTTAACGACCTATCGGCAGACTCAATTGCTTGCGCGCAAGCATGCTATCAAAGAATTTCTGCGCGCTCGGATCGCGCTCGCATTCCTCACGATCACCGAGCATGGCAGCCTGCGGGCGCGCTATCCCGGCGCGTCATTGACGAGCGAGCCGCGGCCCCTGGACGTGCGCGGCGCACTCCTTCATCACATCGACCGCGGATTTGAGCCCGGTGGGCGATGGGTTAGGGCAGTTGGGCATGCACATGCGGGCCGCTGGCGTCACTTCGTCGGGAATCCCTGGCGGGTTCGAGTCGTGACATTCGCTGCAGGCGAGGCTGTTTCCGAACTACTCGCCGTCGGCGAATTCGATTGACAGGGCAGCAGTCGGGCAGCTGGCCACGATCTCGCGAACCTCGCTACGACGCTCCGCGGGGATGACGTCCGGCACCTGGACGGGATAGTCACCGTCCAGATCGAAGAGGTCCGGTGCCATCCCCACGCACAAAGCGTTGGTTTCACACTTTGCGTGATCGATGTGCACCTTCATGATTGGACGAACGCCCTGCGCCGGAGACGTACCGGCAGCCCATCGACGGGGTCGCCCAAACTGCGGGGCTCCAGTGTCCAGCGGTAGTCCTCGGGGACCGACCAGTCAAAGTTGCGAAGCAGGTGGTGCATGATCGTCTTGATCTCGATCTGCGCGAAATAGAGGCCGATGCACTTGTGCACCCCACCGCCGAACGGCATCCACGCGTACCGATGGCTCTTATCCTCGGCACGCTCCGGACTGAACCGCTCCGGGTCAAACGTGTACGGGTCGCGCCACACCCGCGGATTGCTGTGAATCGCGTGCGTCGGTGCCATCACCATCGCTCCGGCCGGAATGTGGTAGCCGTCGACCTCGGTGTCCTTGATGGCCTGACGGGCAAGCCAAGGGACCGGCGGGTTCATCCGCAACGATTCCTTCATGATCCAATCCAGCTCGGTCATCTCGCCGAGATGCTCGTATGCGAGCTCCTTGGGTAGTGACAACGCCCGGGCCCTGGCCCGTTCCTGCCACTCCGGGTACCGCGCCATGTAGTAAGCCATCGTGGTCAACGTGACGGTCGAGGTGTCGTGCGCGGCGAACAGTACGAAGATCATGTGATTCACCACGTCCTCGTCGGTGAACATCTCTCCTTCCTCGGACTGTGCGTGGCATAGCACCGAGAACAGATCCGGTGTCTCGGTCGCCCTCTTTTGCGGTAGCAGGCCAAGGAAGAACTTCTCCAGCTTCTTGCGGGCCGCGATTGAGCGCGACCATTTCCCGCCGGGAATCGGGTAGCGCACGACCGCGCCCGCCGAGCCCAGACAGTCGATGACGGTCTTGATGAGCCGGTCGGCCTCATCTGCGGGCAGCGTCACTCCGACGAACACTTCCAGTGCCAGCCCTAGCGACATGGCCTTGAACTCGTGGCCGAGTAGCACCCGTCCCGCCGGCAGGTTGGCGATGCGCTCTTCCAGCATCGGCTGCATTTCCTGTAGATAGCCCTTGAGGTTTGGGCTGGAGAACGCACTCTGCATCACCGAGCGATGCAGGCGATGCTCGTCGAAGTCCAGCAGCAGGAGCCCGCGCCGGAACCCTAGCCCGATGAACAGCCCCCACGCCGGCCCACTGGCCAACGCCTTGTCCAGATTCATCGCGACGGCCTGAGCGCCCTCGGGCGTCAGGAACAGCACCACCTTGTTTCCGATCAGATTGATGAAGGTGGCTTCGTCGAACTGCTCGAGCTTGCGGCGGTAGTACTCCTGGCGGTCGCTCAGCAGCAACCGCTGCATCTCCAGCAGTCCCGGTGTACCCGATCCATACACGGGCTTGGCGTCCGATTCCCTTGGCACGGAACATAACTGCTTGCGTGACATAGGTTGACCGTCCATCCTCGGGTTTCTTTTTGGGCGGGCCCCGTGAGCTTCGACCCTGTTTTCGTCCAACTTGCCATGCTTGCTTGCCCACAAGCAGGCTCAGCGATAGCATATTGAGCGTTCGCTACATAAGCAAGGCCGGACATGAGACGCGATCCCAATGCGTCCGCCAGCACCGTTGAAAACCCGTCGTGGGTGGAGGATTGAGATGAAGACAAAAGGTGCTCTCATCTGGGAGTTCAACCAGCCGTGGTCGGTCGAGGAGATCGAGATCGGCGACCCGG
>Ga0137412_10004746_pt1 | contig 10851 bp, 13 predicted proteins | sample CZODoug2_1_16fun_FD_122160 | JGI IMG/M metagenome (GOLD analysis project Ga0137412, IMG submission 122160) | Vadose zone soil fungal communities from Angelo Coast Range Reserve, California, USA - CZODoug2_1_16fungal (Hybrid Assembly) | ecosystem: Environmental > Terrestrial > Soil > Vadose zone... | reverse complement strand
ACAATTGTGCAGGTGACAAGCCGGATCGGTCCCGGCTATGGTTCGGGCGCAGTCGGTCCTGCCGAGCGCGGCGTGCAGTCGCGAATCCCGGCGGTTGACTCTGCCCTGCCGATCACTATACTCCGCGCGCTTCGGAGCCGTAAGGCGCCCGAAGCGCAAGGCGTTCGCACGGCCGCTCCGGCCTGCGGGCAACCATGAACAGCATACCCGGCGTTGCAGGCCTCGCCTCACAAGGGCAGGGCAGCGGCGGCGCCGAAGGTGGCACTCACAAGGAGAGAGACGTGGCACGTATTGCCGGCGTCAATATCCCGACCCAGAAGCGCGTCCTGATCGCGCTCACCTATATCCATGGGATCGGCCGCCATGCCTCGCAGACGATCATCGACAAGCTCGGCATCCCGGCCGACCGTCGCGTCAGCGAGCTGACCGAAGACGAGATCCTGCGCATCCGCGAGTCGATCGACGCCGACTACACGGTCGAAGGCGATCTGCGCCGCGAGACGGCGATGAACATCAAGCGCCTGATGGACCTCGGCTGCTACCGCGGCCTGCGTCACCGCAAGGGCCTGCCGGTCCGCGGCCAGCGCACCCACACCAACGCCCGGACCCGCAAGGGTCCCGCCAAGCCGATCGCCGGCAAGAAGAAGTAAGAGAGCGTATCGATGGCCAAGGAACCGGGTCGCGTTAAACGCCGCGAACGTAAGAACATCACTTCGGGCGTGGCGCATGTGAACGCCTCGTTCAACAACACCATGATCACCATCACCGACGCTCAGGGGAACACCATCTCCTGGTCCAGCGCCGGCATGATGGGCTTCAAGGGTTCGCGCAAGTCCACGCCCTATGCGGCGCAGATGGCCGCCGAGGACGCCGGCCGCAAGGCGGTCGAGCACGGCATGCGCACTTTGGAAGTCGAAGTTTCCGGCCCGGGTTCGGGCCGCGAGTCGGCGCTGCGCGCGCTGCAGGCCGTTGGCCTCGTCGTCACCTCGATCCGCGATGTGACGCCGATTCCGCACAATGGCTGCCGCCCGCCCAAGCGTCGTCGCGTATAAGGAGCGTAGGCGAGAGCCGGAGCGACCAGAGAAAAGTTTTCGGACGTACCACCAACCCGTCGAACGTATGGACATGGTCCGACATGCCCGGGACACGATGAGGAAAACATGTTTCAGAAGAACTGGCAGGAACTGATCAAACCCGGCAAGCTCAAGACCGAATCCGGTCATGATGCGGGCCGCACCGCAACCATCACCGCCGAACCGCTGGAACGCGGTTTCGGCCTGACCCTGGGCAATTCGCTGCGCCGCGTGCTGCTGTCCTCGCTGCAGGGCGCCGCGGTGACCGCCATCTCCATCGAGGGCGTGCTGCACGAATTCTCCTCCATCCAGGGCGTGCGCGAAGACGTCACCGACATCGTGCTCAACGTGAAGATGATCGCGCTGCGCATGCATGCCGAAGGTCCCAAGCGCGTATCCTTGCGCAAGCAAGGCCCGGGCGAAGTGAAGGCCGGCGACATCCAGACCACGGCCGACATCGAGATCCTCAATCCCGACCTGGTGCTGTGCACCTTGGACGAGAAGGTGGATTTCCGCATGGAACTCACCATCGCGTCGGGCAAGGGCTATGTCCCCGCCGACCGCAACCGCCCCGAAGACGCCCCCATCGGCCTGATCCCGGTGGATTCGCTGTTCTCGCCGGTCAAGAAGGTCTCCTACAAGGTCGAGAACACCCGCGAGGGCCAGATCCTCGACTATGACAAGTTGACCATGACGATCGAGACCAACGGCGCGGTGACGCCTGACGATTCCGTGGCCTATGCGGCGCGCATCCTGCAGGACCAGCTCAACGTGTTCGTCAACTTCGAGGAGCCGCGCAAGGAAGTCACCCAGGAGATCATCCCCGATCTCGCCTTCAACCCGGCCTTCCTCAAGAAGGTCGACGAATTGGAGCTGTCGGTCCGCTCGGCGAACTGCCTGAAGAACGACAACATCGTCTATATCGGCGACCTCGTGCAGAAGTCGGAAGCGGAAATGCTCCGCACCCCGAACTTCGGCCGCAAGTCGCTGAACGAGATCAAGGAAGTGCTGGCCCAGATGGGTCTGCATCTCGGCATGGAAGTGCCGGGCTGGCCGCCGGAGAACATCGACGAGCTCGCCAAGCGCTTCGAGGATCACTACTGATCTGACATTATCATGATGGCCGGGACTCCCGGCCATCAGGTTACCGGGCGAACGCAGGAAGCCCACCTGAGCAACATGTCCGACGAACCGTCGCGACGAAGACAAATCAAGGAATAGATCAATGCGTCACGGCAAGGTTCATCGTAAGCTCAACCGCACCGCCGAGCATCGCAAGGCGATGTTCGCCAACATGTGCGCGGCGCTGATCAAGCACGAGCAGATCGTCACCACGCTGCCGAAGGCGAAGGAATTGCGCCCGATCGTCGAGAAGCTGATCACGCTCGGCAAGAAGGGCGGTCTTTCCATGCGCCGCCAGGCGATCTCCGAAATGCGCGACAAGGATCAGGTCCGCAAGCTGTTCGACGTGCTGGCTGCCCGCTACAAGGACCGCCAGGGCGGCTATACCCGCATCATCAAGGCCGGCTTCCGCTACGGCGACAACGCCCCGATGGCCGTGATCGAGTTCGTCGACCGCGACGTCGATGCCAAGGGCCAGGATTCGGGTCCGGTCCAGGCGAAGGAAGCCGAGGCGGCGTAAGCCGGTCTCGAGCCAAGGTTTCGAAACGGCGCCTTTTGGGCGCCGTTTTGTTTTGCGGGCCTGCCGCGCTAGCGCCCCGGTTGCGCTGACACGATCGCGCACAGATATCTCCTGCAGGGCAAACAGGAGACCCCCCATGAAAATCGACCTTTCCGGAAAGACTGCACTCGTCACCGGGTCGACCGCGGGCATCGGCAATGCCATCGCGAAGGGCCTTGCCGCGACAGGCGCGGAGGTCGTGGTCAACGGCCGTGGCCAGGCCAAGGTCGATGCGACGGTTGCGGCGATCACCAAGGCGGAGCCGGGCAGCAAGGTCCGCGGCATCGCCGCCGACGTCTCGACCGCGGCCGGCTGCAAGGCGCTGCTCGTGGCGCTGCCGCAAGTCGATATCCTGGTCAACAATGCCGGAATCTTCGAGCCGAAGGAGTTCTTCGATATTCCCGACGAGGATTGGAGCCGCTTCTTCGAGGTCAACGTGATGTCGGGCGTGCGGCTGTCGCGCGGCTACATGCAGGGTATGCTGAAGCGCAACTGGGGACGCATCGTCTTCATCTCCTCGGAATCCGGCCTCAACATCCCGACCGAGATGATTCACTACGGCACGACCAAGACCGCCCAGCTCGCGATCGCCCGCGGCCTTGCGCAGCTGACCCGCGGCACCGCGGTCACGGTAAACTCCGTGCTGCCCGGACCGACGATGTCGGAGGGTGTCGAGACCTTCGTCAAGGATCTCGCCAAGCAGAATGGCCAGTCGGTGGAGGAGGCGGCCGCTAACTTCGTCAAGCAGCACCGGCCGAGCTCGCTGCTGCAGCGCTTTGCCAGCACCGAGGAGATCGCCAACCTCGTGATTTACGTGTCCTCGAAGCAGGCGTCCGCGACCAATGGCGCCGCGCTGCGGGCCGAGGGCGGCATCGTCAACACCATCGTGTGAGGTGCGGCGATGTCAGCCTACGTGATTTCCGAGGTCGACATGAAGGACACTGCGGGCTTCGAGGCGTATCGCACCATCGCCGCCAAGGCCATCGCGCAATATGGCGGGCGTTATCTCGTGCGCGGCGGTGTCGCTGAGGCGGTTGAGGGCGGCCCGCCGCCGAAGACCATCATCGTCGTCGAATTTCCATCGATGGCGCGGCTGCGCGAATGGTACGCCTCGCCGGAATATGCCGAGGCGCTCAAGCATCGGCGGACCGCGCTGGACCGCCGGCTGATCTTCGTCGAGGGCGTGCCGCCGGTTTGAGGCGTGGGTCTGCGGCCGGTTCGCTGGCCTTGCGGGCTATAATTTGGCGCCGTCGAGGAATTCGCCGAAGCCTGAGGGGCGATAGGGGCCGAAGCACAACTGCTCCAGAACGCCAATCCCGGTCTGCTCGCCGTCGCGGGCACGCACCACCTGTTGCACATGCACGTTCTCCCGGGCCAGCGGGTCGAGCGTCATCGGATCGAACGCTTCGCCGCCGATCTCCAGCTCTCCCTTCCACATCCCCTGGCCCCATTGCGGATGACCGTAGCCGAGCCCTTTCATCTGGAATTTGAGGATCGGGTCGAGCGCGATGGTGCTGGTCTGGCCGTCGATGTCGACAAGGTCGATTTCAGCTGACCGCGCCAGCCGCGTGTTCGGAACGTAGGTCACGCGGTGCCGCGCGGTCGCCATGCGGCGTTCAAGCCCGTTCACGACGCCAGGGATCTCTGCCTCGCTCCGGTAAAGCGGCGCGGTAAAACCCTCGCGGACCAGCGCCTCGCCACGCGTCCCGTCGAAAAAGATCGCGTGTGAGACGTGGTCGTCCCAGAACAGCGGGGCCCACAGGAAGAACACGCTTGGCGGCGGCGGTGGCGCGCCGCCGACGTCGCGTTCGCCGACGCTGCGAACGCCCCAGGAGCGATCCTTGGTGCCGTAGCAGGATTGATCGTCCACCTTGATCTCGCCGTCGGGGTGGCGAACGACGCCGTGCCAGCGGCCGAACTGGTCGAACCGGGTCGAATCCATGACGCGGCGGTCGCCCGACCAAAGGGTCTGGCGCGCTTCCTGGATCGCGGCCGTACGCGCCGAGAAGGTCAGATCGCACGCCAGCCCGGTCGCATTGTCGTCAAGCACGACCCGGGTCCGCAGCATCGGTTCGAGGACCTCCAGGCGGAATGGACCGACCTGCATTTCGGTGCGCTCGATCGGGGCACGCCGCGAACCGTAGAAGCAGTGTTGTCGTCCGCCACGCTCCACCACGCTGAACGCGCAGTCGAGGACCTTGCGGTGCGGATAGATCGCCATGCCGATGCCGAAATAGTACGAGCCGTCGGGCGAATAGCCATTGAACCAGGTCCGATCGTAGACATTGCGGTCGCTGGTAAGAGGAACCGCAATCGGCTCTGGCGTCTGGTGGATCGGAAAGTCGTCGAGTCTGTTCAGCACGCAGATCCCCTTCGGTGTCTAACTCTCGATTTTTTTGACGCGTTTTCTTCACGCGAACCGGTATCCACTTCGCTCGAAAACGCTTCAGTCCCGCCAGTATGAAAAACTGTCGTGATCCAGTGCTTGCGCGCAGGCGCCGCGGGTCATTTTCAGGAACAGGGCGTCGCCGCGTTCGGAGCGCTGGACGCTGAGCGCGGAGACAACACCCATCACGATCCCATGCAGGGTGTAGCGGCGATAATCCTGCCAGCACTGATCCCAGCCATAGCCCCGCACGCCGCGGCGGACCAGTTCCGAATGATAGAACCGCACCAACTCATTTTCGTGAAGCCGCCGTTCGGAGGGATCGATGCCGGCCGACAGGAAGTAGCTGACATCAACGACTCCCGGCCCGATCGTCAGCGTCTGCCAATCCAATGTCGCCATCGGGCGGGTGTTGCCGCGCACGTCGAACAGGATGTTGTCCAGCCTGAAGTCGGCATGCTGCAGGGTCCGCGGCGTCGACCGGTCGGACTGGTAGCGCGCCATCGCATCCGGAAGCCGGTCGACCAGATCAAGGAATTCCGGCTCGATCACGCCGCGATAGCGATTCTTGTAGTGACCGATGATGGTGGGCAGCGTCGCACGGAGATCCTTGCGCCTGCCGGCGGCGACCGCAAAACAATGTACCGCCTCCAGCGTCGGATCACCCCATCGCGGTGCATGCAGGGCGGCGGCTTCCGCCATGGCGGTCCGGCTGTCCGCGATCGAGCATCCGGCAAGCTGGTCGCCCTGGCGTGCGGGCGCCAGATCCTCCAGGATCAGGGTGAAGTCGTCGGTTGCCGGGTCGATTTCGGCGAGGATCGGTCGCGGGGTGTGAATTGCCACCGTCGCCGCCAGCTCGCGATAGAACGCGACCTCGCGGACATACAGCGCGTGCGCGGAACCGGACCTGCGACTGTCCGGATTTGCAGCCGGGAATTTGCCGATGACGCTCGCGGGTGCGCTCGGTTGCTCACCGTCATAGCTCAGGCGAAACCGATAACTGTCCCCGACGAGGCCGTTGCCGACCGGCTTGCAAACGAGATCAATGACCCTGACCTGGTCGATCACACCGGCTTTGCGCAGCGCCCGTGTCATCCACTCCGGATCGATCCGCGACGGATCGGCCGTGAGCAAACTCATCGGTTTTCTCCCATCCCCGTGAGGGGTCACCGCCGCTCCAGCCGCTTCTGGCGTCGGCCGGATTGAGGGCGGGGTGATCGTTGCGCAATGTATACAGGCTTTGCCGTGGCTTTGGCAAAGACGCTGATCGGCCGGTGTATGGCGGGGTTAGCGTCGGCGTAACCCGCCACCCTTGGCGCGTGGCTGTTCGTGGGAGGGATCGACAGGTTGATAAATGCGGATCATGCCGGAGTGGCTTCGAAGCCGAAAATCAGCTTGAGACCATGCTCTCGAGCCTTCAACAGCGAAGCTCTGCAGTCGTCTGTTTGCAAGCGCCGGGCTGCGAGGTCGATCAACTGGCTCGTGCTCATCGCCTGCAACTCCTCGTAGGCTGGGAGCTCGGGATGACATACGAAACGTACGACGCAGACCGATTGGCCCCGGTGGTCGGACACATGCACCGTGAGGCCATTGCCCCATGGCAGATCTCTCCGTACGGCGACACAGTGCCAGTCGCCCGCGTCGAAGGAATGTTCGTCTTCCACAATCGCCCCTCGAGTCCGTCTGGTGGATCGAATAGCGCTTGAGGCCAGTGGTCAAGCGTGAGAATCGTAGACGTGGCGTTTAGGGCGGGTTAGCGTCAGCGTAACCCGCCACCTTTTGCGAAGATGATGGTGGGTTACGCCTATCGCTAACCCACCCAACGCATTGGAGCTACCAGCCTTCCAGCACGATCTTGCCGCGCGACTTGCCGCTTTCGAGCAGCGCGTGCGCGCGCTTGAGATTGGTGGCGTTGATGGTGCCAAGGGTCTGGTCGAGGGTGGTGCGCAGCACGCCCTTGTCGATGAGGTCGGCGGCGTCGTTGAGCAGATGGTGCTGCGCGATCATGTCCGGCGTCTGGAATGAGCTTCGCGTGAACATCGATTCCCAGTGCACCGACACCGCCTTACCCTTGAAGGCGGCGACGTTGAACTCGGAGGGATCGTCGATCAGGCCGAACTTGCCCTGCGGCGCGATGAAGTCGGCGATCGCCTTGTAGTGCTGCTCGGTGTAGGTGAGGCTGGCGACGAGGCCGACCGGCGGCAGCTTCAGCTTTTCGATCTGCTCCTTCATCGGCTGCGAGTGATCGATCACCGCATGGGCGCCGAGATCGCGGCACCATTTTTGCGAGTCCGGCCGCGTCGCGGTCGCAACCACGGTGAGCCCGGTGAGACGGCGGGCAAGCTGGATCAGGATCGAACCGACGCCGCCGGCGCCGCCGGTGATCAGCAGCGTGCGCGCATCGAGGCTTTTGCCGGGCACCGCGCCGAGCCGGTCGAACAGCAATTCCCAGGCGGTGATCGAGGTCAGCGGCAGGGCGGCAGCCTGCGCGAATGACAGCGAGGCCGGCTTCCGGCCGACGATCCGCTCGTCGACCAGGTGAAATTCCGAATTGGTGCCCGGGCGCGAGATCGAGCCGGCATAAAACACTTCATCGCCGGGCTTGAACAGTGACACGTCCGGACCGACCACATCGACCACGCCGGCGGCGTCGAAGCCGAGGATCTTGTATTCGCCCTCCGGAGGGGCTGCGCGCTTGCGCACCTTGTAATCGACCGGATTGGCCGAGATCGCCTTCACCGCGACCCTGATGTCGCGGCCTTTCGGCTCCGGCTTTCCGATTTCGAAGTCAACGAGCGAATCCGCTGCCTCGATCGGCAGCGATTTTCTGTATCCGACGGCCTTCATGCCCTGTCTCCATGGGTGGCGGGGATTGCCTGCCGTCTAACTGTCGCGCTAGCATCCGTTTGGCAAGTACTGTAAATTTGGGGAACTAGTCCCCGTTTGGATACTATTGGGAAAACACCGATGAAACGGCAGAATTTTTCGTGCCGGCCGGGCTGCGCGGTCGAGACGGCGCTCGACCTGATCGATGGCAAATGGAAGGGCGTGATCCTGTTTCATCTGCAGGCTGGCACCCAGCGCTTCGGCGAGTTGCGGCGGCGGATGCCCGGCATCACCCAGCGCATGCTGACCAAGCAGCTGCGCGCCCTGGAAGAGGACAAACTGGTGACCCGCAAGGTCTATGCCGAGGTGCCGCCGCGGGTCGAATACACGCTCTCCGAACTCGGCGAGAGCCTGCGCCCGGTGATCGATATCCTGAAAGCCTGGGGCGAGGGCCATCAGCAACGGCTGTCCTACGCGCCGGCGCAAGAGATCGTGAAGAAGCCGAAGCGCGCGGCCTAGGAGCTCGCGATTGTCCTGCTATTTCCGATCGATGGGATCGGCGGCCTTGGTCGGATCGTAGTCCGATAACGGGGGATCGATCTCCTTATCCATCAAGGCGATCCGTCCTTCGAGGTGCTGCGCCGTCCAGATAAATGTCTCGATCTGCTCGCGGGTCAGGTCTCCGACCAAGCGCTGGTGCCGCACGATAATTTCATCAAACGTCAGATCATGAAGCCTGCGTCCGGCCTTTGTCAGAGACACGACGGACCGACGGCGGGCGCTCTTGCGATCGTTGCGGATAACGATAATACCGCGATCGACGAGACCTCTCAAAGCCCGGCTCACGGCGGCCTTTTCCAGGCTGCCGAGTGTCCAGATGTCGTAGGCGCTGGACGGACCATCGGCAGCCAGAAATGAAATGATGCGCCAGTCGAGCAAGGTGATGCCGTAGCTCTCCTGGAAATAGACTTTGGCCGACGCCCGCAGCTTCACCGACAGCCGCGACACCACCGTCGGAACGTAGCGCTCGAAGTCGATCGCCTGCGATGCCGGGGCGCGCAGACCCTGGGGGGCGCCCGCGCTCTTGGTCTTCTTGGTTTGCTCCATGCCGACGCCTTTGCGAATCCGGCTGCCATTAAGCACGGATCGCCCCGGTTTGGCGCCGTGCCTGCCATTGCAATAGGTGTAAAAACAACTATAGTCGATCAGGCGACATGCAACGGAGCTGTTTCGCCCGAGCGCGTCGCCGAAACATTCAAAAAGGGCTGCAAAGCCAACCAAGGGTCCGAGGGAGGGACAACATGATCGACCGTCGGCGGTTTCTCGCCGCAACGTCTGTGCTTGCCGTCTTGCGCCCCGGTGGGTTGGCATTGGCGCAGGACAAGTTTCCCTCGCACAATGTCCGCATCATCGTCCCGTTCACGGCCGGCGGTCCGACCGATGTCGTCGCACGCGTCATCAGCGATGCGATGGCGACGAAATGGTCGGTGCCGGTGATCGTCGAGAACAAGCCCGGTGCGGGAACGTTGATCGGGACCGACGTGGTGGCGAAATCCGCGCCCGATGGCCACACCATCGGCGTCGTCATTACCGCCCACGTCATCAATCCGGCGGTACGCGAACAGATGCCGTTTGACACGCTGCGCGATCTGCGCGGGCTCACCCAGCTGGCCGAAGCGCACATGGTGGTGGTCGCCAATGCCTCGTTCCCGGCTGATGATATTCCAGGATTGGTGCGGATCGCCCGCGCGCAGACCGAGCCGCTGGCCTATGCCACACCGGGCGCGGCCACCGCGACGCACATGGCGGCGGAGCTTTTGCAGAAGGTCGCGAATTTCAAGATGTTGCATGTGCCCTACAACGGCAGTGCCAACGCACTCACCGACGTGCTGGCCAACCGTGTGCCGCTGATGTTTGACGTCTGGCACTCGGTGCAGCAGCATGTGCAGGAGAAGACCATCAAGGTGCTTGGCGTCACCAACGCGACACGCATTCCGAACGCGCCGCAATATGCCTGCATCGGCGAGACCTATCCGGGCTACGAGGCAAACTCGATGTTCGGATTGGTGGTCACCGCGAAAACACCCGATATGTTGGTGAAGAGGTTGTCCGACGATTTGATCGCGTTCGTGAGGTCACCGGCGTTCGCCGCCAAGGCGGAGACTTTCGGCATGCAGCCGGTGGGCTCGACACCGGAACAGTTCGATCGCTTCGTCGCCGGCGAGATCGGCAAATGGAGGACGATCGCCTCCAGCGCCAATATTCACCTGAACTGAAGAAGCAAGGAGAGGAGCGCGCCATGAATTTCCACCATCCTCGGGAGCGGCTCATCGACGACCGGCCGTCTGACAAGGCGTTTCACGTATCCCGCGACGCGTTCACGGACCCTGACGTCTTCGAGCTGGAGATGACGCGGATCTTTGAGGCGACGTGGTCGTTCGTCGGGCTCGAGACCCAGATTCCACGTCCGCACGATTACATCACCACCTTCATCGGCCGCCAGCCGGTGCTGCTGATGCGCGACGGCGAGGGCCGGATCGGCTGCTTTCTCAACACCTGTCGCCATCGCGCCACCATGGTCTGCCCGTTCAAGCGCGGCCGGCAGAAGTTTCATGTCTGTCGCTATCACGGCTGGGCCTATGACAGCGCCGGCCGAAACACCGCCGTCACCGACAAGGCGGATGGCCAGTACCCCGCGAGTTTCGATCAGGCCGACCGCAACCTGATTCGTGTCGCGCGGCTGGAAAGCTATCGTGGCCTGATCTTCGCGAGCCTGTCGGCCGATGTGCCGTCGCTGCACGACTATCTCGACGATGCCCGCACCTTCATCGATCTGGTCGCCGACCAAAGCCCGGTGGGCCAGCTCGAATTCGTTCCCGGCGATA
>Ga0137412_10004745_pt1 | contig 10852 bp, 9 predicted proteins | sample CZODoug2_1_16fun_FD_122160 | JGI IMG/M metagenome (GOLD analysis project Ga0137412, IMG submission 122160) | Vadose zone soil fungal communities from Angelo Coast Range Reserve, California, USA - CZODoug2_1_16fungal (Hybrid Assembly) | ecosystem: Environmental > Terrestrial > Soil > Vadose zone... | reverse complement strand
TGGCTCAACAGCGGTGGCGGAAGCAGCGTCGGGACCGGCACTCGTGTTCATAACTGCGACATCCATCATAACGGCCAGATCGGCATCAACGGCCACGGCAACGATATCCTCATCGAGGGCAATCGCATCTGGTCGAACAATATGCATGGCTTCGATCCGGGTTGGGAAGCCGGCGGCGTCAAGATCGCGGAAAGTGACGGCGTCACGTTCCGTGATAATCACGTATTTGATAACAATGGTCCTGGCCTGTGGTGCGATATCGAATGTCGCAAAGTCGTATACGAGGACAATCTCGTAGAGAACAATCAGCATGCCGGCATCTTCCATGAGATTTCGTTCAACGCGGTGATCCGCAGGAACGTGGTGCGCTATAGTGGGCGCGGCAGAGGCTGGTTTTGGGACGCCGGTATTCTCGTTGCTGCATCGCAGGACGTGGAGGTGACCAGCAATACCGTGACGGTCGAACCCGGGGCGTGCGGCATCATGCTGATCGATCAAGGACGCCGCAGTGAGAAGGGCGCAATATACAAAACGCGCAACAACACCGTTCGCGATAACGAAACAATATTCGAGGGGGCCCCCTGCGCCGGGGGCACGTCTGACACCACGCCCGAGGACGAGAACTTTGCGATCATCACCAATGGCAACAACCGGTTCGACGCCAACACGTATCGTGTTCGAGGCACGAGCAGTCCGGCTCGCTTCGTTTGGGACCAGAACGTCACCGACTGGGACGGATTCAGGCGCAAGGGCCTGGAGCAGAGCGGTCGCCTGGTTTTGTCAGACAAATGATGGCCACGCTTCTCCCGGGCCGCGATTCAGTTGATCACTCTGAAGGAGTACCTCCAAACTCGGCGCTCGGCGCTGTCGATAAGTGCAGATGGCCGCAAAGTGGTACCGCGCAGGTGGTCGTTGATCTGAGCCATCTCGGCCGACATAATCGGCGTCGATCAAAGCACGGTGCTTGAGCTACATGCCTAAGCTCTCGATCGGAATCCCCGTATTCAATGGACAGGAGCTCTTGCCGGAGCTGCTGGACAGCTTGTTGGCACAGACCTTTCGGGACTTCGAGATCCTGATTTGCGATAACGCTTCGAGCGATCGCACTCCGCATATCTGTCGCAAATATGAGCGCAGCGATTCTCGCGTTCATTATGTTCGCAATCAGCGGAACCTCGGAGCTGTCGCAAACTTCAATCGGGTGTTCGAGCTATCGACCGCGCCCTTGTTCAAATGGGCGGCCCACGATGACCTCTATCATGAGACCTACCTGGACGCGTGCGTCAGGTTGCTCGAAGAGAACCCAGATGTCATTCTGGCCCACACTGGTACCGCCTTCATCGACGAAAGAGGCGAGATGCTCCCTTTCGAGCACGAGACAGGAAGCTTCATCGATCCAAACAGTCAAAGGCGGTATTGGGCGGACGTGCCGAGCATAGGCGATACGCCCGTTGCCATCAATCGATTCCGGCAAGTGCTGACGCGGGCCCGCTGGGGGACTCACATGTTTGGCGTTGTCCGTCGTGAAATGCTGGAGCTAACCTCTCTGCTCCCCAATTTCGCCGGCAGTGATCGCGCAATGCTGGCAGAACTGGCTCTGCTTGGCCGATTCCGGTGCGCAAACCAGCGATTGTTCTTCAAGCGCTTCCATGCCGACGTTTCCTGGGCTCTTGACCAAAAGGAACTGAAAGTTTTTCTGAGCACCGATGGCAAGCGCTATTCACGACGACTGCGGCAGATAGGGGCTTTCTTTGGTGCGCCAAGAGGCAAGCCTATTGGCCTCGTGAGCAAGTCGACATGCTTCATGCTGGTGGCCGCACACGGCGCCGGCGTAGTCGTCAAAAGCGTAATCCAAGGCGACCCGCGTAGGGCCGCCCATGGTTATGGATGGCCGGGGGCGCGCGCCCCGAGGTTACGCCGGAGAATCCCCGGTTAGCGCGACAATGAACGTCTATGCGAAACTCGCGCCGCTGACGATCGCCTGATCGACCAGTGGTATCACACATGACCCGGACGCGAGCCGCTAAAGATGCTCCCGCCGCGCATGACCTGCGTCACGGCTCGCGTCGGGATATGGAGTCGCCACGGCGCCCCCATGATCGGCGATTTCACTTCGTGCGCGGTCTCGTTGACGGTCTACGAATTTTCTTCAGCGGGCAATCCACCGCTCTTCCGCTCCAGCGGTCACCGCCCTGCGGACGAGTTCACCGGCGGCAAGGATCAGGAAGCCCGGCACGATGTAGGCGTAACGCCGCCACAGGCGCCGGGGCTCTGAGCACAGTCGGAACAGCCACTCGAGCGCATGACGTTGCATCCACTTCGGCGCCTGGCGTTTCGTCCCAGCCAGGAAATCGAACGCTGCGCCGACGCCGATCATGACGGGTGCCTCGATACGCCCGAGATGTGTCGCCATCCACCGCTCCTGTTTCGGGGTGCTCAACCCGACCCAGACGATGTGCGGCCGGGCGGCGTTGATCGTATCGACAGCAGCGCGGCCCTCTTCGGGCGTCATTTCCCGGAACGGCGGGCAGAGGGTGCCGGCCACCTGAAGTCCGGGGGCCGACTTGACCAGGGCTTCCTTCAGTTTCTCACCAACGCCAACGTCTCCGCCGTAGTAGAATTGTCGGTAGCCGTGCCGAGCGGAAACCGCAGTCATTTCCCGCATCAAGTCGGGCCCATAAACCCGTTGCGTACGCTTCCGGCCGATCAGACGCAGGAAATAAACGAGGGGGACGCCGTCGGGCGTCACCATACCCGCTTGATTGTGAATCTTGCGCAGCGACGGGTCACGGCGGCATTCCATGACGCCGTGGACGCCGGTGATACAGACATATTCGCGACGCCCCTCGCGTATCCAGCACTCGATCGTCGCGATCGCGTCGTCCATTGTGATGGCGCTTACATTGACGCCGAGAACGTCGCCGCGCTCAATGCGCAAACGGGCCGGCGGGTTCACTGGCTGAGCTTCCATACGAGCTTGTCCATTTCGTGGGTATTGGCGTTAATGTCGCTTGGTTGACCGCACTCTCTCAACATTGTTTGCTGATACGACAACGGTCCAAAGTGCATCATGGAGGAGTCAGTTTGAGCACCGGCTACTTACCGTGTTCCTCTCCCTTGCCGGAAGGGAGCGCATATTAAACCGACATCTTTGATGAGCCAGCATCCGAAAAGGCGAAATGACTATTCTTAAGGGGTAGTCAATTTTGGCGCTGTCGCAGTCAGCAAGCGGTCTTTAATTTCATCGGCAGAATGGCCTTGCTCCATCGCCCGAAGAGTCGCGATTCGCGCTCCGGATCTTGCGGAGGATCGATTTGATGTGGATCTCATCAGAGATTGATGAAATCGTCAGCACCGGAACGTTAGAGTGGACCCCCTGCGAATTGCTGGCTCGTCCCGTGCAACGTTGTCTCCGCTATCGAAGGGATGCCGCTTGCAGCCCCACGCTTCGGAAAGAACGCAAATGAAAGAGCTGCGCATTCTGATAGTTGGTCATGGCTGCTTTCCCGAGACAGGCTCTGAGGCTGGCATAACATGGAATTGGGCCTGGCACCTCGCCGAAAGAAATCGCGTCTGGGTTATCGCGCATGGTTTTTTCCGCCCTTTGGTGGAACAGTATATGCAGGACCATCCCCGACCCAACCTGCGCTTTATCTGGGTGGGCCCGCTGAGCTGGTGGGATCCTTGGAAGAGCATCACGAAACCACGAGGCCTCGGCCTTCACTATGTGCTTTGGCGGCACGCGGCTGTCGCAGCGGCGAAGCGGCTGATGGCCATGGAGTCGATCGACATTGTTCATCACGTCAGTTGGAGCTCAATCAGCGGGCCGCCACTGCTGTGGCGTACCGGCAAACCCTTCGTCTGGGGACCGATAGGCGGCGGACAAGTTCTCCCTTGGCGCTTTCTGACCTCCGTCGGCCGCGCCGTGATACCGGAACTGCTTCGTAACCTCCGCGTCGGCATCATGCCGTGGACACTGAGCCTCCGCCGTACCGTCGCGCGGACCGATCTGTTGCTGGCGGCAAACGCCGAGAGCGCCGCCGTGCTGCGCCGGGCTGGCGCGGGCGACGTCAAGTTGCTGCCGGACGTAGGCATAGAAGCAGCGCTCCTACAGCCGCCGAGTCCCGAGCGGGCGGCCAGCCCCAAGCTGATCGTCCTCTGGGCGGGCCGCCTTGTGCGTTGGAAGGGTTTGACGCTTTGCCTGAGAGTCGCGAAAGCCGTCCGAACGCAAGATGTACGTTTTCTGGTAGCTGGGTCGGGTCGCCATGAGTGGGTGGAGCGGTACGTGCGACGACTCGGCCTCAACGATCGGGTGGCGTTCCTGGGACGGTTATCATGGCAGGAAATGCAGCAGCGCTTCGCCGAAGCAGATCTGTTCATGTTCACCAGCCTAAGAGACACGTTTGGGACGGTGAATTTCGAAGCCTTGGCGAAGGGTTGCCCGGTCATGTGCCTGAACCACCATGGCGTGGGGAGCCATCTGCCGGACGCCGTGGCCATCAAGGTGCCCGCGACAACGCCGCAAGCGGTAGTCCAGGCGATGGCCCGCCAGATCGACACGCTTGCCTCCGATCGAGCGCTGCTTCGGCGAATGTCTCAGGCGGCCTACAGTTTCGCGAGGACGCAACAATGGGATGACCGGGCTTTGCTGATGGAGCAACTTTACCGACAAGTGCTGGCACGACGTGGCGTGAACCAAACTTCGTTGTGATCGTCTTGGGCTGATTGGCGGAGGTTACCGGTCATACTGACCACAGGCAGAGCGAGAGTGGCCGCGCTATTGGACCTGTTCACAAATCCGTATCGCTACCAACCATTGAAGGCTGGCTTTCAGCCTTGGTTTCGCTCCCTGCGATGGCGACACCGCTGGCATTCGATGCGGCCTTGTCCCCCGTTGCACACGCGCTGGCCAGGATTGAGGGAATAGGGATTCGAGGGCATGCGTCAATGGAGGCGCGCTCGAGCCAGATTTCGCGCCACCACAAATGGATGCTGCGAGGACAGAACATCCGCTGACCGCTATAAAGCCCTTTGCAGCTGACGCCTTCCAGGATAACTGCCGGGGTATTCATCCGCCTCATCTGTCCGGTTTTTTCGTCGACGAAGCGTTCGACGCAGGTGCCGACGCGAAAGACCTTGCCGCAGAACGGCACGAGTTCGGCATCGAACGAGAGACCTCTGTTCGAAAGTCTGATGTCCAGCGTCGCAAGGATTTCTGCATAGGATTTCACCCGCACCAGGTCGCCCGGCCGCAGACCAAGATCGCATCTGGGCGTGGACTGACCGAGCGGGATTATTCCCTTCAATCGCGGGAATGGAACGCCGCCGGTGATGGCCTGGATTCGATTGTAGAGCCAGCGAGCCGGGCGCCCCCATCTGTCGCTAACGGCCAGCGCTCCATAGTAGTAGAACAAATACAGGAAGCCGCGAGCTATCTGCGGCAGCGTTCTGTTGCCTGACCTATAGGAATCCACATACTGCCGGGCATTCCACCAGCTCAGCGGCGTCGTATAGTCGAGCAGTTCGGTGGCCTGGCAGGAATATCGGACATCTCCGCCGGCTCCTTGGCGCTTTGTGGCGCTCAGGACGTCGCTCTCCGTGCAGCGTGGCGATGACGACGCCTGCTCGCTCGGCGACGGGATGCGTTTCAGCGCGCCCTGGACCTGCGCCGGCCCGTCGACGGGCTTGAGCCAGGCGCCCTTCCAGAATATGAGGCAGCCGGCCTGACACCCACCGTAGGCTTGGCCATCACAGCGCAGGTTGAGGTGGTGTCCGTCTTGCAGATGTCGTCCTGCATAATGCCCGCTGACCGTATCGCAGGTCTTGTGCGCGGACTGGTAGATTCGAAAACGTTTACCGCAATATTTAAACATTTGCGGCATGAAGGGGAGCTCATCGAAGCGTCCATTCTTGTCAAGCGTTCTGAGGATTTCCGCTTTGCTCAAGACCTCTACCCAGTCGCCTGCATGCGCTTTCATGTTCAACGTCCTATCCGGCCCGGAAAGGTGACCCTTGAACCGTTGATTGCGAACCGACAGAAGCCGCCGTAAAGAACCGTGTTCCTCTCCCCCCGCCGGAAGGGAGACCGATCAAGTTATTGCATATTAAGCTGATGTCTTGATGGGCCAGCGTTCCAAAAAGGCGCAATGACCATTCTTAAGGGGTAATCCCTTCGCAAGTGCCGGGCGCAGTCTTCAGAACTATCGACAGCCGCGACGCGGCGAGGCAGGTCTGGGCGATCGACTTCGCGGATAACCCGCCCATGACGCACGCGAAGAAAGCGATGCCGACGATCGTTCCGCGGCCCTGACGCTCCCGCTAGCAGGCGTCTTTAATTGGTTCGGCAGAATGGCCATGCTCCAGCGCCCAAACTGCCGCTTGGGTCCGGTTCGATACGTGGATCTTCCGCAGGATCGACTTCATGTGGACCTTGACCGTCGCCTCGGTGATGTCGCACGAACGCGCAATCACCTTATTGGCGTGCCCTCGCACGAGACCATCGAGAACCTGAGCCTCGCGCTCTGACAGTCTGGGGTGATTTCGTAGCGTCGGCGCCCACTGCATGTCACCCTCGTGGCCATTCAGATGCGATGCGCTGGTGCCATTCACCGTTTGCTTAGTCGGATGCATGGGGACCACGGTGACCGGTTTGGTCTCGCGCTCGGTGCTTCCCGCCGGGGGCTTGTTCGTCTCAGCCTGTGGCTGAGGTGATTTGTCCTTCGGTGTGGGTCGGATGGCGGGACGCCTCGCGCTGGCAGTAATCACAACGCGGGCGTCTTCGATCGTAACCAGGTCTAACGTTCTGATCAGCGTCTCCGGAGATGCGAACAACGGAACACAGCCGTCGACTTCCGACGTCAGCAGCTTTTGAAAGTCGGCGATGGACGCATATTCAAACAGCAAAACGATCTTGCTGTTGGACCACAATTTGCGAATGCTGACAGCCTCGGTGACCGCATTGTCGGTGGACTCCGCGCCCAGGATTACAAGCTTGGAACCGTCACCCACCGCTTTTGGGTTGCTGATCTCTGCAGTCGACCCGACACTGCAAACGACGCGATAGCGGTAATTCTTGATCAACGATTCGAGCGCTTCGCGTACAAGCAAATGCGGTTCTATGATAATCGTCGCTATTCTTCTTGCCATGACGAGCGCTCGTTTGACGCCTGTTACCGACGCGGTTGATGGACGGTCCCGATTTCCGCAAGCCGGTGTACAAGCGTACCTCTCATGATCCTCCCCCTGCATGGAGAATCCGGTGATCGACTATCTAAGAAGGGGTACTTATTAAGAATCCGGCCTCCCTGCAGTAAGTTGTGCCTATAGTACCGTACAATACCGCCAGGGACGACCTAGTCGACTTACTCAATGAGCCAGTAGCCGGATGATCTCAATTCTTGGGAAGCCGCAGCACAGCCGGGGACGATGGTGTTCCCTGGCGAGCTGCGCCTGGGCGCTGGCGATGTCCGTCATCCTTCATGCATGGTCGATTGAGCTTGCCACGGCGCAGTCGCCGGCTCCGAAAACATATCGGATTATGGCCGGCGACAAGATTGGCGTAACCGTTTTTGGCCAACCCGACGTATCCGGTGAATCGACTGTCGATCAGAGCGGCAATATCCGGCTGCCGATGATTGGTGACATTCCCGCGGTCGATCTTACGCTGAGCGAGCTCGAAAGAAGCATCGCCCACGCGCTTGCGCAGGGATATATCCGTAATCCGACGGTCAGCATAAGAGTAGCGGAGTTCAATCCGATCTACGTGCTGGGTATGGTCCGGGTACCGGGGCTCTACCCTTACCGTGAAGGGCTATCGGTGCTTGGAGCCATAGCGCGCGCGGGCGGCATCGGCGTATCCGAAAGTCAGCAGAGCGGCACGCTCGGAGCTCTGTTGCAGGCGGAAGAACGCGTTCGCCTGCTGGAAATCAGCCGTATGGCCCTGCTGGCAAAACGGGCACGACTAACAGCCCTGCAGAACGGCGATGATCGCATCGACTTCCCCGATATGTCGGGACTCGTTGTCGATGCGGCACGCATCGCTCAGGTCCGCGACGGCGAACAGCTTGCATTCGCGACGGAGCGGCAGGCCGTCCGACAGGAGTCCGAGGCTCTGCAGAAGCAGCTTCCGCGCTTGGAGGCCGAAATTGCTTCGCTCAAGCAACAGGCGGAACTGGAATTGAAACAGCGCGGCCTCAATCATGAACTGGTTACGGACTACGAGCAGTTGGCCAAGACCGGACTCGCGCGCAAGTCAACGTACATTGAAGTCAGGCGCGAAGAGGCGCGCATCGATGGAAACATCGGGCGTCTGCAGTCGGATTCGCTGAAGGCGGAACTCTCGATCGGCGACTTGCAATTCAGGATCACCGAGCTGCGTAACGGCTATCAGCGACGCGTGACGACCGAACTGCGGGAAACAGAGCGCGCGCTACTGGAATTGACCGTTACACTTCCAGCCGCGCAACGCGTGCGCACGGCTTACGCGCGGCAGGTTGGATTGCTGACTGCGGAACAGGCGCAGCAGCCAACCATAATTGTGATCCGGGCCAAGGGCACCACGAATGTAAAATACGATACGGCTGCCGACTTCCCGCTACAACCCGGAGACGTAGTGCAGATCGGTTCGCTTTTTCCACCCGCGCCTGAACTGCCCCCGGATCAGCTCGGCGTATCCGGAGAAAAAGCGGTACAAAACGAGGCTTCACCGCGGACGGAGAACGCCACGGCGGCGCGAGGAACCGCCGTGGGATCGGCACGGACGGTCAATTGACGATACAGGCACTACTTCAGTCATCGAAGGGCGCGCCACACCAAACAGTCAAACCAGGCGTGCTTTAGGGCGGCGTCGCAGTCTGGCTTTGGCCACGCGCGTCGCCCAGTTCCGATCATTGCGGCTGACGATCAGGTGCATGGCTTCCTCCGATAGACCGTATTGCAGCCTTAGTACGTCGAGCGAAACTCCTTGCGTGCGACGAGCGTGAATCGCTTGGTTGAGCTCCAGGAGAATCGCTTCACGCAGCGGGTCATCTGCCAAAATCATGATAATCGCCCTCCGCCCAAATTCCTAAGCCCCTGAACTGATCCGCCATCCGCTATGGCCAGCCCCGCGCAAGAACCACGACCACACACGCTGATAATCTGGATGCAACGGATTTCGCTACATCTCAACGGAGATATGCGGCCATTTTCCGACGCTGATATCAGCTTCGGCGAATTTTCCCTCGTCGCCCGAACCTCGCACAACAGGCCACGCGCCGTCGCGGTCACTGATGCGTCAATTCGTCTAGCATGAGTTCAGTCGCATTTCCATTTGCGCAGTGCGACCCATTTGGCTTTGCCGTGGTGCACGGAGGAAGACATTCAACAATCGGGCTACTCCTTCTTGGCGCTTGAGCGCGCCGATGTTGGCCATAACGTGACCGCCTGAACACCGAACGTCTGTGATGGAGAAGCCAGATGTCGAAATCATTGAAGCCCTGGGCGCTGGTCACGGGAGCGGGCGGGTTCATCGGCCATCACCTGGTGTCGTATCTGAAGGCGGCAGGCTATCGCGTGCGCGGCGTAGACATCAAGCCGCCCGAATATAGCGGCATCGATGCCGACGAGTTCATGCTGCTCGACCTTCGAGAGCTGAAGAATTGTCAGACCTGCACCACCGGAATGGATCTCGTCTATCACCTGGCGGCCGACATGGGCGGCATAGGATATATCACCGCGTCGCACGCCGGGATCGCCCACAACAATTCCTTGATGAATCTGTACATGCTCGAAGCATCACGCAGCAACGACGTCGAGCGGTTTTTGTTTTCATCCTCCGCCTGCGTCTACCCGCACGGCCTGCAAACTTCCCCGGATGTAACGCCGTTGCGCGAGGAGGACGCATTTCCCGCGGAACCTGAAGAAGGTTATGGCCTGGAGAAGCTCTACGCGGAGAAACTCTGCCAATACTACATGGAAGACTACGGTCTCTCTACGCGTGTCGTGCGCTTCCACAACGTATATGGCCCGCTGGGCACCTATGATGGCGATCGCGAAAAGGCGCCGGCGGCGATGTGCCGCAAGGTCGCATGCGCTCCAAACCCCGGCAAGATCGAAGTATGGGGAGATGGCAAGCAGACCCGCTCGTTCATGTATGTCGATGATTGCGTCGAGGGAATTCATCGCATCATGCGATCGGATTATCGAAAGCCTCTCAACCTCGGCACGGATGAACTGGTCACTGTTGATGAGCTTGCCAAAATAGTGATCGGGGTATCGGAGAAGAAGATCGCGCTCGTGCACGATCTCTCCAAGCCGCAGGGCGTGCGCGGCCGGAATAGTGACAATACGCGGCTGCGCGCGGTGCTGCAGTGGGAGCCGCAAATGACATTGCGCAAGGGAATTGCGCCTACCTACCTCTGGATCGCTGCGCATACGGCGGTCGCGGTCTCGGGCGAAAAGAGTTTAGCCGGCGCGGCTGTCGCGGCTGAATAGGTGTCCCGGATGAAAGTGCGTTTAGCCCAGTCATCGAACGGTTGATGACTCATGTCAAACGTCGAAGCGCGCGTACCCCGCACATTGTCGCCGCCCGGTGGCAAATCATTCAGGCTTGGCGGGGGAGCGTGGCGCCAGAGGCTTGCAGCGGGATTTGGACGGCGTCGACTTTTCGCCGCGGCCCTTTTTGCTGGCGACATCGTGTCCGGCGCCACGGCCATAGTGGCAGCTGGGGTGATCGTCGACGCCACATGGCCGGCCGGCTGGATTGGATTGGCCGGTTGGATGCAGACGCAATTGTGCGTTCTGCTGTTGCTGTTGCTTGGCATCAACTGTTCGCTGGGCCTCTATCGGTCCAATTTAAAAAATCCGATGGAGC
>Ga0137412_10004744_pt1 | contig 10852 bp, 22 predicted proteins | sample CZODoug2_1_16fun_FD_122160 | JGI IMG/M metagenome (GOLD analysis project Ga0137412, IMG submission 122160) | Vadose zone soil fungal communities from Angelo Coast Range Reserve, California, USA - CZODoug2_1_16fungal (Hybrid Assembly) | ecosystem: Environmental > Terrestrial > Soil > Vadose zone... | reverse complement strand
TGGGTCGTCACGATGGCCTGCTTCTTCCCACCTGACGCGGCACTGCCGACACCAGCGGCCACCACGAACACAACCACCCCTACAAGCGTCCACCGGACCCAATGCCGGTTTTTCTTCACGGGCGGGGGTGGCGGGAATTGGCCACCGAACTGCTGATACGGGTACTGCTCGGGCATGACTGTCTCCAAAGCAAAGCAAATCAAGGAATGGGGTTTAGAACGGGGGAAGGTTCAGTGGTGAGGGTGGTGGCAGCGGCCGTGGTGGTGACGATGCGGGTGGTGGCAGCGCGGGAACGGCGGTGGGGTTTGATGCCCGGCGCCGGGCCAGGGGCTCACGGGCGGCGGGTTCGTGATGATGATCGTCACGGGGTTCGTCGGCCGGGCGGGGGCAGGCGCGGGGGTTCGGTGAAGCAGCGCGAGCAGAAGCAGAGCATGCATGGGGATTCCTCCCGGTAGTGGATGTTTGCTATTCCCGGCAAACCTACAGGGCTGTTGACTAGTAGTCAAGGGCTAGCGGTATCGGTTACCCAACATCTGCCCACCCATAGCCGCACCAACCCCCGACGGCAAATTCAACTGCTGTGGCGGGCGGCGGATCGACACCTTCACCGGATGACCCAGCAACCGGTCTAGGGCTTGTGTCATAGCGTCAACCTGATCGTCATGCTGGGAATTGGGGAACGCGGCCGACTCATCAATCAACGCTTGCGCCCATGTGGCCAGCGTGTCGGCCGGCAGGAACACGTGCCGCGACTCGATGAACGGCGACACCGCTACCGCCCGGGCGTACTTGCCGTCCTTAACCTGCACCGGCACCAGTCCCGTGATCTCCCGCCTCAGATGGTCAATCACGGCAGTGCCGTTCGCCTTGTCCTCCACGAGCTTCAACCGGGTTTGCGGCCATTCCTTCGTGACCCGCCGGACCGCGTCCACGGTCGCCGTGAACGACAGTCGGTCATGGACCTGATCCAGCAGGTACGCGTCGTTACCCCAGCGGCCCCACACTTGCCCGACCACATAGTCGGAGGCTTTCGTGTCCTTGAACGCCATGTCCCACGACTGGAGCACCTCATCGGCGCCGAGCGCAAGCATCGTCCCGTCCGGCTGCCGGATCGCTTTCGGCGCGTCATACCGCTGCCACAGTTGCCGCTTCAACAGCACACCCTCAGCGGGTGCCGGGCGACCTTGATAGAGAGCTGCAAAGGTGCGTTCCCCGACAGCCTCCCGAATCTTCTGCCACTGCTCCATGGTCCGGCCGCGCGCCGATTCCATCCACTGCCCAGGTTCCCGGCCGAGCGGGTCAACCTCGCCGCGTTCCGGACGGTGATCAGCGAGAGCAGGAATGTTAACGACCTGCCAGTCCTCTAGATCCTGTTCGATCAACCGCCCGGCAAGATCGTCCTCATGCCAGCGAGTATTATGCGCCGCCAGTCCGTTAGCGATAAAGTTCTCTGTCCGGTCAACTTGGATGTCGTACACATCCTCAGTGCCGCAGGGAACGATCTCAACTACTTCATCCAGACCGACTGTGTAGGTATTCAGCGGCTGCGAGTAGGACAACTGTCGTCCCCGCGTATCCGACAGCGAGGTTGCAACTGTCGCACAGCAGGCCGCGCACTCGGCCAGTGTCGTGGTCGTGATCGACGCAGAGTTGCTTATGATGCGGCTTTGACCGTCCTCCACCTGGAGTCTCACCGCAGATAGCGCAGGCACCACCTTGCTGCGCAAGTAGTCGGTCATACTCTGCCGCATTGATGCCATAACGGTGGAGGAGGTGTGCCGCCCGACGTGATTCAGGATTGACCGAAGGCGGTCGGTGGCCAGCCGCCCATCGGGCTTTGCTGTAGTGGTACATGCACATGCCCTTGCACTTCGCGGGCTTGTCGCACTCGGAGCAGATAACTCCGAGCAAGCTGCCTCGGGGGGCGTCACCCGAACGATCGCGTCCCCGACCTTCAGGGCCTGCAGTTGACGCCACGACTCAACTCCATCTTCCGCAACGAGGAACGGATGGCGAGCGTTCGCCTTCACGACTGTTCCTGATTTCATCTTAATCGAGTAGATGGAATCAGGACCTTGATTTACCCAGTTGCGGACCGTGGCGGTGGTCACGCCGCCGTTCTCGTATGTGGCCACAGTGTCACCAGGCCGGACATCTCGTAGCGACTTCTCTGTCCCGTCCCCCATTAGAACTGGCGTGTCCCCGGTCATGCACATGATCAACACACACCATGCTTCCGGTGCGAAACGGGTACGGGCGACGTCAGTCCACCAGTTCCACGCCGCGTCCCGATATGCGAGCGACTCCGCTTGCGCACGGTCCTTTACGGGGTCGTCGATTAATAGACAATTGTGGACGAGTACGCCGTTAGCAAAGAAGTTACGCGTTCCTGCCACCTGGAAGTCATAGACCGAGACCGTTTCATCGCTTCCGTAGAAAACCATGGCCACGGTGTCAGGTTCGACTTGTGATGCGTCACGTGGCAACTGAAGCAGAGCGCTATTAGATTCCCCGGTCGGTTGTCCGTCACGTTCTCGTCGATGTGGTGAATGACCAACGCCGACCGGATCACTAGTTTCGACCCTCGCGTGTACTGGATGGTGGGATTCTCGCCGCAAACGGCGCACCGATGGTTGTCTCGTTGCAGTATCAGCGGACGCATCGACCGAAACCACCGTCCGTAGCTGACCCCCGTTTTGAAGTGGGAGTTGCCTCGGCCGATCATCCGCTGAGAGTGCGCTTTGTTCGCGCAGGCCCGAGTGCAGTACTGGGTGCGCGAGGTGGGTGGCTGGAAGAGTGTCCCGCATTGACCGCATGTCCGCTGGCGCAAGGTGCGGCGTGGGGGCAGGCATGCGTCCGAGCAGGCCGCTTTCCGATTCAAGGGGATGTACGCACCGCATTTGCAGAAGCGGGTCCGATGGGCTCCTGTGAACGCCTTCTCCATGCACGCCCTGGTGCAGTAGAGTGCCTGCCCCCGACGGATCGCTTTTCGAACTTCCATCTTCTGGATGGCGTGCAGGCTGCCGCACTGACATTTGAGGATCAACCACGAGCGCCACCAGCGCATCGCCACGCCGGAGGCTTCCGGCGGGCAGATAGCCTCGGCTCGTATAGATGCGATGATCGGGTGTGCAGGTGATAGTTCGTCCGCTCTCCGTGCGGACCGTAACGACTCGACGCTCATCGATGCGTCTAGTGGCCTCCACTGAACGCCAGACAGCTCGACTGGTTCCGTGATCGTAGGAAAGTATACGGGTGATCCCACGTTCGAATGCGTCGGCTGCTGTGATGGCTCCATGGTCAGTAAGTATATACGTATCGCCAGCGACACAGTCCAGCGGACGGCCCGTCAGGGCGCCTCCGAGGCCCACGGAATACAGGCCGCCGTCGCTCCCGTCTAACTGCCATTCATGAGCAGCGGAGGTGTCATTCCGCACTCGTAGGCCAAGCTCCGGGTGCGAGTTGATCGTGTTACGTACAGCCCGGCCCCACCGTCTGGCGATCCCCTGCTCGTAGGATGCGATACCGATTCGCAGACCCTGATCTCTCATGAGCATCCACGTGGGGAAATAGTGCGAAACTCTCTGACTCTTGCCTTCCTGCGGCGGCATGGACAGGATTAAGCGTTGCCCACTGCCCTCCGCTACCTCTACCAGCCTTGAATCGATCAAGTCGAGAGCGGGGGTCTGCACCGTGCGAGGGTCAAGGATCTGCGCGAGCTGACCGGGGGACGCCGCGTCACGGGCAGTGAAAGCCGTGGACTCTAACTTCGCAGCGGCCATTTCCCACACGGAGGGGCGGCCGGAAGTCATGCACTGATCATAGTTGACCGGTAGTCAAAGGACCGGAAGATGCGGCACCGGGAATCGAACCCGGAACCCAGCCTCGGAATGCTGGCCTATCGCAGCTAGGGAGAAGGACGAACCAGCGATTCCCTTAGCCGCTGCGCCACCTATGGGAGCCGCCCCAACTTCCGCATCTCCCGGCCCTTGAGCGGCCACAGCGAACCAGAACTAGTCTGGCGGGCACCCTGGAGGTACGGTGTCGCGTCGCCGTGACCACGCGTGTGGGCGGGGACTTGAACCCCGCTCTTAACCGGTCCGCTGCAGCGGCCACACAACCCCAACGTTTTTAGACACGCCCTCACGAGCATGGGACGTTGGCAACCTAGCCCCTAGCGTCAGTATCGCACTGAATCTCCCCGCTTCATGCGGCCGCATCCACGGAGCGCATGTCTGTTCATGCTGCCCTAGGGTTCAAGGGAAAAGCTGGGCTGACGCTACCCCGTCGGGTAGCGGTCTTTCAACAGCCAGTACGGTCGCGAGACGGCTTTCGGCCGTCTCCCCGTAGCAACTTCTCCGCAGCTCACGCGGCCCGGCTTGCACGGGCAGTCATCCTCAGTGAACCCCGGCTCTAGCGCCGGATCATCTTCCGAGCACGTGACCCGAACATCAGCGGGTGGGACACCCGTACAGCACTCGGCTGATGGAGTGAACCGCTGACATTCAGCGGCAGTCACCGGGCAGTCGGGGGACTGTCGATGCCTGCCATGTGATCCTTTGGCCGCAGTGAAGCTTTCTTATCCCCAGCGCTGCGGCCGCCACAGAGATTGCAGGTGGCTGCACGCTCTGGCGACCACCAAAGTGAACCTAGCGGGCCTAGTGACTAACTGTCAAGGGGCTAGGCGGGTGGGTCGAACTCCCCGGCCTTCGCACCTGCAAGGAACGCAACCCACTTCGCGCGGCTGGTCTTCACCACGGTCGCCGGGTCGTCCGACTCGCGGATCAGGACGCTGTCCTCGACTCCCGCGATTTCGATGCAATTGCCGTTGCCCTGACTGAATGAGGACTTCCGCCAAACCTGCTCGGTCATGCTGTCGCCTCCTGATGCGCCTGGTTGTACGCGTCCTGGATGCTAGCGGCGATACGGCCCCTGTTCGAGAGCTGATGGCCGTTTTCCCGCGCCCAGGTTCGGATAGCGGCGAGCTGCTCCGGGTCGGTACGGGCCGGCTGACGGCCGTTACGGGGCGCCTTGGCTTTCGCGGTGTCCTGCCGGATCTGCCGGCCCGCGACCATGAACGGTTCCAGTGCGGCGTACAGCTTCTCCCGGTTAGCGTTCGTTAGGTCGATTTCGTAGCTGTATCCTTCAATACTGAATGTGACCGTAGTGTCGGCGACATGCTCGCCGTCCAAGTCATCAACTAGAGAGGTAGCAGTAACAGTCGCCATCTGTGTAGATTCTCCTAAATTGCGGGGAACCGGTGCGAGTAGTCCCCTTTTATAGGCTCGATCAAACCGAGAATGACACGAGCAGCACCGTGGCTCATAGTAGTTCAAGTCTACGCTATAAGGCCCATGATCAGATTCCAACTCTTCTGGGTCGAGATGGTTGTAAGACCAGTGATCAGCTACGCCTCCGCAATCGAAACACGGATATTCGGAAGCCGAACCGAGATCCATTCGAACTCGATTGTGCCAACCGTTGTATGTGACTGATGCGATGCGCTTGTGTACAGCGTCGCCGCAAGATCTGGTCATCCCTCGGGTCAATGCGGTGGTGGTGACCAATGTTTCGTTCCCGCACTTACATTTACACAACCAGCGCGTGCGGTTACTATGTGTCGCTTGAGGTACGCGGCCGATGACATATAACAGCCCGAAGGTGCTGCCCCCTAGGTCGGTGCCGAGCCATCTCCCAGGCAGTTTCGTGGCATCGCCATACTTCCAGTACCGCATGTAGTGTGATTGACAGTAGTCAGCTTTCTGCGAGCGCGCTGGCCGTGTGCATTTATCTACAGTGCATGTATGGTTGGGCACGTTGACCTCTCGTCAGGTTGGCCGCGCCTCGGGGCAGTGGGGACTGCTGCCGAGGCTCTTTCTCTCTTAACCTCTGAGGGAGAGAGTACTCGCCACTGGTCTCCGTCGCGGCGGATCAGCCACGAACCGCCCGTCACGTCCTGCCCGACGGCAAGCCACAGTTCAGCGTCGGAGAGTCGCGTGAACCGCGCCCCGACACCGCACGCTTTTGTGCGGCCATCCGCTTTCCCAGCCATAGAGTTGAGTGTACGTGACTCACGGCTGTGGGTAGTTTCCGTCCGCTAGCCGTTTCACTTCACCACAATCGCAGTAGGCGTAACCGTCCAGCACTGTGTACGCCTGATGAACATGCGGCACGACAGGTTGCGGCCGATGCCTGCCGTGGCGTTGATACCGACCCAGATAGGCGGTGAGTGGTCGGCGCAGAATAATCACGTCCGCTCCAACGACACACAGTAGGCACAGGTACGCAGCCCACACCGTGGGAGTAATCACTACGGGAGCCGTCCCTGCATGTCCGGGATCGCCTCGTACAGATGCCACACGAGTTGCCCGTCGGCTGCGAGCGCCGTCCCGGAATGCCGCATAGGCCAGTCCGGTAGCTGGTGACCTGTGCCGTACACCCGGAACCATCGAGTCTCTTCGAATCCCGCCCAGTCTCGGTACTCAGCCCAAAATTCCACCGTGTCGGGGCTGCGGGATGCAACATGCAAGATCGGGTTGGTGCTCATTTTCCCGTGCATGGTGATGTTGTGCCACGTGTCATCCACGGGCACTTCGTAACGGTAGACGGTTGTCATTTGCCGCTCACCCATCTTTCTACTAGATCGGCGAGCATCTGCACTTGCTCGCTGGTGGGTTCCTCCAGTTCGAGGATGACTTGCCCGGCCGGTAATTCTACGGTGACGCGGGCTTGCCTTCGGGTCTGGATCGGCAGGTTCGGTCGGTACTCGTCGGGAGAGTCGGTCACGCTGGGTCCTTGTAGTCAGCTAGCCAGTCCCCGCCCGTGCGGAGCAGGGCGACAGCGTCTGCCACGTCATCCCCGGACAGGCCCACAGAGTTCACGGTGCCGTTGTGGTGGCGCGAAAACACCAGCCAGTTGCGGTGCGGGAACGCTCGCAGTGAGAATGGGCCCAACTGCTGAACGTGCGCCACGTCCTGATCGGTCACCGCTGGAGTCCTTTCACGGCTTCGGTGAGTTCCCGGATAGCGTCCACCTGAGCGAGCGCTGCGTGTAGGGACGCTGACATGAGATTCCAGCTAGCTGTCTCAAGCGCCGCTGGCATCAGCTCCTCATCGCCGCTCGCGACAGCTTCGGTCAGGATCTGCATCGCGACGTTCCCGCCGAGGACAGCCTGCCCGTACTGGTCAAGGTTGCTCATCGCTTGAGTAGCTCCAGATCTTCCGGCCGGGTCGCCTTCGCGTGGACGTCGGCGCCGTACCTCACGTGGGCGTAGATCTCATTCGCGCTGGTGATGACGCCCTCTTCCGGCGTGAGACGCCACGCGCGGCTAGGCAGGTACACGACTTTGTTGCCGATGTTGTCGCGGGCCTCGTCGATCGTCACCGCCGCTTCCCTTTCTTTGCAGGTGGTCGTTTGCCGCCGGGTTTCCGCCGCGCCTAGGCCGAACAGGGCGAGGACGCCTGCGATGAACGCGGCGATGATTTCGATGGGGGTGATCAAGATTCCTAGTATCACTGCCCAATCCTCCCGGGCTATTGACTACTTGTCAAGGCCAGTGTTCCGGGGGTTGAACGCCTGTTACAGGTAGTATCGGGAGGAAGTAATTGCCCGGCGCCAGAGACACCCCTGTATCCGGCGCCGGGCCTACGACGAGTTGGAGTCGCCGTGTCCGATGATAACGCACCCGTGCACCTTGACAAGCAGTCATGGCGCCGAGCCATCAAGTCCCCGAGGTTTCCGGCCAAGCAGCGAGCCATCCGTGCAACCCTGCTGATCGTGTCGGACCTGATGGCCGCCGACGGGTCACTGTGCCGATGGCGAAGAGAGTTGGTAGAGGTCACGGGACTACCTGAGCGCACGGTCAACCGACACCTAGCCCGAGCCGTTGAGGAAGGTTGGCTGACTCATGCGGCCCACGGGGGACATGGCCGAAGAGGCACCTACCAAGCTGCCCTACCAGTGAGTTGCGGGCCACTTCTGGCAGACAACTTTCCGGAGTTGCGGGCCATCTAGTACCCGCAACTAGCCCTAAGTTGCGGGCCACTTAGTGGCCTAGTCAATAGAAGAGAGTGAGCGGCGTCGCGAACACCTAGCAGTAGACCGCGACACGGCAACGCAACGTCAGTCCAGCGGAGCGACCCGCCCACCGCTCAACGCAAGGAAAACCACGCGACGAGGGACGAACGGAAATCCTGGTGGTCCTCTTCGATGCGGGGAGGAGCTTGCGACGACCAAAGTTCTAAAACGTAACGCCGCTGGAACTAGCGTGCGCGGGCGTGCGGGCCGGGGTCACGGCCAGTCACATGCTTCTCGACTGCGCTAGTCGATATTCTGAGTCGTTGGGCGATGTTCTCCCACGACCAACCGAAACTAAGCAGCCACAGGATCTCGGAGTGCAACACTTCCGATTCGGCGGTGCGGACAGGATGGGCAGCCATTAGGACCACGTCTGGTCGAAACCGGGATGATCCTTGTACGGTAGTGCGACCGCGCGCAGCGTCTCGCACCATCCGCCTGTGTGAGTCCACCCCGGGTCGTCGTCAACACGTGAGCAGATGTCACAACCAAACTCGGTGTCTCCACTGATCGTTTTACCTAGCCACTGAGGGAAATGCTGATGCAGGGCGACGATGCGCCGCTTAGCTTCGCATTCAGCCAGCACCTGTTGCGGCGTGGGTGCGCCGGGTGCGAATGAACTGCCCCAGCCGCCGCTGACCTGCTCAGTCAGGCGGCTCCACTGATACGCAATGGTGAATCCCGAGCCATCGTAGACCTTCGCAACTAACTTAACTTCCGCCTTGGCTGGCGCTTCAACCTCGCCGATGCGCGCTTCAAGGAACTCGGTCAGGTTCATCAGCAGTCCCCGAGCCCTTTGCAACCGCCGCACGATTCGGCGCCTTGGGAACGGCAGGTGGCGACAGCCCATGCGGCGAGCAGCCAGCCGACCGCGCCGAACCTGACGATCGCCCGGCGCCCACGTTCCGAACAGTTCACCCCGGCACGAGGACACAGGCCACGCCCGGCGCTGACGTTGGTCTGGTAGTCGCCGATCAGGGCGAGTGACCGGGCGCGAGGTGTGCCGCGCCAGCCCCCAGCGGCCTGTACACGCTGGTAGCAGGCATGCAGGGTGGTGAGGTAGCCGCGCAGTCTCCCGGTGTAGCAGCGGCGGTGAGCGTCCCCCGCCGACCATCCTTTAGCCACGACGATGCCTCTTCCTAGTTGGTCTGCGGTAGTGGTGGTCGAGCAGGTAGGACTGGACGATGAGCACGGCGAGGATGAACCCGACTCCTGCCGTGAACCCCAGCAGAAAGTTGATCACTACCACCCGCCTCGACTAAACCGATCAAGCCACAGGGCGACGAACAGCAGCACACCCGCTGTCACGCCCTGATTGAGTACCCGGTCCCGCACCCGGTAGGAAGCGGACGCCGTCGGGTCGGTCAGGCATTGGGTGCAATGCGGTGCCACCCGTGCCCGGTACCGGTCGATAGCCGCGATCAGTAGGCGTCTCACTGAAACTCTCCGATCGGGATACCACGCTTTTGGAGTTGCAACTGGATGGACCACAGGACATCGAGCATCGGCCGCTCTACGGATGAGATCGGGGTGTGTGTGCCGGTGGTGTTCCAGTCGGCTGCCCGTCGCCAAGCGCGTGCGAAGTTGTCCATGTCCAGTTTCGCGATGCCGTGGTCGTTGTAGTTGGCTCGCGCCTCACATTCGTCGCACCCGTCGTACAGGATTTGCGCTGGGTCGTATCCGGGGAGCGCCTCATGATAATCGTGCATTTTCAGTTCTCCTTAGTGCGAGTGTTCCGGTCGATCCACACACGGTGGTCGATACGGGCAGCCCCGCATGCGCAGCGCTCCCAGAAACCGCTATCCAGCAGCGACCACGACTGAGCCTTGCAGCGGTGCCAGCGGCGAGGGATGGGCGCGTCCCACCACGGGACGCTCTGATAGTGATGTATCCCGTGGCCTTGAAGGGTCCACAGCGGGTCGGGTGGCGCATCGTCCCATTGGCTGTCATAGAACTCGAACTCTGTCTTGATCCGTTCCGCTTCCGCCGGGTCATTCGTGGCGGTCAGTTGGTCGGCGAGTTCAGCCATGCGGGTGAGGATCTCGTTCTGGTTCATCGCTGCCTCAACAATTGTTTGCGTTCTAGGCGGTTAGTTTGATTGAAGCGGCGTAGCTGGCCGATCCACGCCTCATCGGACATGCCGTTGCCGGGTGTGTGCCACCGTTCCGCGAGACTGCCCCTCGGTAGGCCCTGTAGCCGCTCCTGTAGCCGGATCTCATACCACGGCGTGTAATGCTCCCGGACCCACCTGCGCATCCGCAGAGACACGTACAGGACCGCGAATACTGCTGCGAAGATAGTCATGACAGGTTCAACGACTCAACCGCTGGCTCGTATGTGGTGCAGTCGCAGGGCCGTTCCTCGTCGTGGTTGTAGAACGCGACTACGACAACACCGTGGCATTCGACAGTTCGGCGGTCTAGATGGTGGTCGGCGGCGTCATGGCCGCACAAGCAGATACGCATCACAGCAAACCAATCTTGCGGAGACGCTCGTTCGTGGCCTCAACAATCCGCGTCGCCGTGTAGACGCCTCGCGGTCGGGGCTCATGCGTAGGCTGGCATTCGTCGACGCAGTGCACGCCGGGACCGTTGAAGTCGGGGTACACGCCTAGGTGGCAGTGGTCGCACACAACGGTGGTCAGCGTGCATCCGTCGGGGGCTGCAGCTTCGAGATCCTTGAACAACATCGTCACTCCAGCTACTTGGGGATTGGTTTGGATGCCGCCACCCTAACCCACCCCTTGACAAGTAGTCAATAGCAGAGTTTCATCGTT
>Ga0137412_10004743_pt1 | contig 10852 bp, 6 predicted proteins | sample CZODoug2_1_16fun_FD_122160 | JGI IMG/M metagenome (GOLD analysis project Ga0137412, IMG submission 122160) | Vadose zone soil fungal communities from Angelo Coast Range Reserve, California, USA - CZODoug2_1_16fungal (Hybrid Assembly) | ecosystem: Environmental > Terrestrial > Soil > Vadose zone... | reverse complement strand
GTTGATCACGCTGAAGGCGGGGTCGAGGATCCACTGCCAGGCGATGGTCGACAGCACGGTCGGCACGATGAACGGCAACAGCAAGAGCGCGCGCGTCAGGTTCTTGAAACGGAAGTCCTGGTTCATCACCAGGGCGAGCCCCAGGCCGCCCACCATTTTCAGGAGCGTCGCCGCCGTGGTGTAGACGATGGTGTTGGATACCACCTGCCAGAACACCGGGTTGTGCCAATCGGCGATGAAATTATCCAGGCCGACGAACACGCCCGGCTTCGCCACCGGCCGGTCCTGCAGGCTGATCCAGATGCCGTAGAAGAAGGGATAGCCGACCAGCGCCACCAGGAAGACGACCGGCGGCGCCACCATCAGCCAGCCGAACACGCCCTCGCGCTCCAGCCAGCGCCCGAGCGAGAAGGCGGAGCGCCGGCTTACCGCCGCCGGCGCGAGAACGGCCGTCATGCGTCTACGCCGCTTTGTAGATCTGCTTCAGCTGCCCCTGGGCGTCGGCGATCACCTCCTTGGTGGATTTGCCGGCGCAGGCCTTGGCGAACATGTCGATGACGACGAACTTCGCGATGGTCTCCGACTGCGCCCGGCTGAGCGGCGCCGGCCAGCCCGGCAGATGCGCGGTCTTGAGCGCGTCGCGGTACGGCAGGTTGCGCGGCTCGACCTTCCACATCGGCGCATCGTCGTAGGCGTGCAGGAACGGCTGGTAGTAGGTGACCGCTATGTCGTACCAGGCGCCCGCCTGCGCCGGCGCCATCAGCCAGCGCAGGAAGTCCTTGGCCGCCTTGGGGTCCGGGGTATGCGCGAAGATCGAATGGCACAGCGGGTTCAGCATGTGGAAGCGACCCTTCGGCCCCTTCGGATTTTCCGACTGTTCGGTCACCTTGGCTATTTCCGGAAAGTCCTTCTTGGCCGACCACAGGATCGATTCGGCGTTGTTGGTGCAGGAGATCTGCTCCGACAGGAACGCCTTGTTGTTGCTGACGTCGGTCCAGCCCAGGCAGTCCTCGAACATGGTCTCCTTGAAGAACTTGCGGCAGAAGTCGATCGCCCGCGCGGTCTCGTCGGAATCGATCACGATGGTCTTGCCGTCGGCCTCGACCTCGCGGCCGCCGTAGGACCACAGCAGCGGATAGAGCCAGCCGTGATTGTCGCCGAAGCCGTGGCCCAGTTCGAAGCCGAACGGATGGCCGGCCTTCTTCAGCTTGATGCCGGCCTCCAGTAGCTCGTCCCAGGTATCCGGGAACTTGTCGTAACCGGCCTCCTTGAACCAGTCGGTGCGCCAGTTCATCAGCTGGCCGATATTGCCGAACGGGATCGCCTTCCACTTGCCGTTGACCACCACCGCTTCCTGCGCCGATTCGTACCAGCCGCCCCCTTCCTTGCCGATCTCGAGGGCGATGTCGCTCACGTCGACGAACTTGTCGTCGAACAGAAAGGCCCAGTTGAAACCGATCGCGGTCAGGTCAGGGCCGCTCGCATTCTCTGCCGCGGTGGTGACGCGGGTCAGCAGGCTGCCGACGCTCACCACGTCGTAGTCCACCTTGATGCCCGTCAACTTCTCGTACGCCGGCGCCAGGGTGTTTTTGACGTAGGCGTCATAGGGCGGGATGAACGAGCTCTCGTGCATCAGCGTGAGCTTCTTGGGCGCGGCCAGAACTTGTCCAAACTGGCCCGGGCCGCCGCCGACCAGCGTGCCGATGCCGGCCAACGCGGAAATCTTGAGTACGTCACGACGTGAGCTTGCGCGGATGATCCCGGCCATCGCGTTACCCTCCTGTGTGCGGCCAGGTTTACGCGTACGCGAGCGCCATTGTTCCGGCGCGATAAGGCCGTTGGCGAAAAGCTTAGGGAGCCGGTTCCGGCGAGTCAACGGCGGGAGATCCGACCCCGCATTTCACACGACGCTGCGCGTCACCCCGACAATGGGCGCCGGCGTCAGAAGGGAGTGTTCTTTTCCTACATCCCAATGGTCACACTGGCCGGGGTAGCTTTCTCAAGCCTCGGTGAGACTTTTCGGCGCCATGTTGCTCTCACATGGATGCTGCTGCTGATCGTTACGGCCAAAAGTGTGTGGAGCTAAACCAAACGATAATCCAAACGGACCCACTACCGGCTCGAGGGTAGTGTCCCATGGCGTGTATTCATAAACGCTCAGGGATGTCCGCTTGCGGGGTAAAGCCGACATCCAAGATTAACGACGTCGCGCCCGCTTTCGACCGAAGCGGACAGCGATGCTGAGGTAAGTTAGCTGCCCTTGCGACGGCCAGGGCGAAACGGATCCCTTCTGGGGGTGGAGAAATGCGCTTGGGCTACCTAACTCAGAAGACAGCGGATGGCCGGAATTGGCTTCAAAGCGGAAGGACACGTAATGGCAAAGAACACGATTTGCGTCTGGTACGATAAGGACGCCGAGGCTGCTGCCCGCTTCTACGCCGAGACCTTTCCCGACAGCGCGGTGGGTGCCGTCCACCGTGCACCCAGTGACTACCCATCCGGCAAGGAGGGCGACGTGCTGACGGTCGAATTCACAGTTGCCGGCGTCCCTTGTCTCGGCCTCAACGGCGGTCCCGCGTTCAAACATAGCGAAGCCTTCTCGTTCCAGATCGCCACCGACGATCAGCACGAGACCGACCGCTACTGGAACGCCATCGTCGGCAATGGCGGCCAAGAGAGTGCGTGCGGCTGGTGCAAAGACAAGTGGGGCGTCTCCTGGCAAATCACGCCGCGCGTGCTGACCGAGGCGCTGGCGGCCGGCGGCGATGAAGCAAAGCGCGCGTTTGATGCGATGATGGGCATGAAGAAGATCGACGTCGCCGCGATCAAGGCGGCGCGGCGCGGCTGACGTTCCTATGTTGACCCAACAAGGATTTTGCGGATCCTCAGCGCCAGTCCGGCTAACGCTAAGGGCAGGCACACGGCCTGCGCTGTCTGGCGGCCTAGCACAGCGGCGATCGGCCGGACACGGCCCCTGCTCCAAGGGGCTCCGCAAGCCCATTTCCTCCACCATGAAGGTTCTCTGCTTCCTCTTCAGTCGCGAAAGGCCTCGCCTCTATCGTCCCGTCAGCAGAAAAGAACACGAGGAGAAAGGATAACTGTTCGTCGGCGGGCAGTAGAGAACGTAGGGGGCGGTCATGGGTAGCCAGCCCTTAGCTAGCCGCGTACCTGGTAGCGTGCGGACTGAGTGGCGCCCCAAGACCACGCTCCTGGCTTGCCCTCTCAAGCTCACGTCAGGTTAGAAACCTTGTGCCCAAATCGGCGGCGAGCCACCGCTCTGTCCGCATTCGGACCGTTGGCTTGCCGGGTGCCTGCAGTGCTGGCTTACGCGGTCACATCATTGCCACCGACCGCCCACAGTGGCGCCATCACAAGTTATTGCAATCGTTGCGAAGGCGAGCCAAAGCTGTCTGCAAGTTGGGTCGGGTTGCGTATGACTTTTGCGTTCCACCAACCACGGATAGCCGATGAAGGGCGCATTCAAATCGCGCGAAGAATGCCTAAGGGAGGCAACGGAATACGACCGGCTGGCCCGGCTCGCCCGTCTGAAATCATCGCGCAAGGTTCTGACGTTATCCGCATCGTATTGGCGCAAGCGGGCACAAGACGCGGCGGAGCGTGCGGGAGAGATTCAAAGTGCGCGCCTTCATTGAATTCCCAATCCCGGGCTCGACACCACGCTGCACGGCAAGACTGGAGTCACGGCCGGACGTCGATTCGACAGATGCATCAAGCGGCGACGAGACGAAAGAAGCAACACGATCAGGGAAGGCAAACGAATTCCTTCGCTGGCTCAACACCGCCAAGCGCCGCCCGCTGCAGCAGTTTCCGGGCTAGCGGACGAAGGGCAGGCGGCCGCTGGCAGCCGAACACGAAACTCAGACGAAGCTTGGCAGCACGATCTCGGCGATGATGGCATCGTTGATACGCCTCTGTTCCGTATTCGGCTTGTAGTAGTTGCCACAGTACTGCGCCACAACGAGGTCGAGCGTGGGAAAGACGTACAGGCGCTGGCCGCCCCAGCCGATGCCGCCCACCCAGGGTTGCCGACGCTGAGATGCGGCGGCGGGGGAAGCGCCGAGGTACCAGTGGTAACCATAGCGGCGCCCATCCTCGAGCGTGACCACAGGGGTAATTGCCCGCTTCACCCAGTCACGCGGCACGATCTGGCGGCCGCCCCAGACTCCGCCGGCGAGCACGAGCTGACCGATCTTCAGGAGGTCGCGCGGCGACAGGCGCAGGCCCGAGGCGGCACGATATTCGTCGTCCGTGCCCTTGGCCCACGTGGCGGGACCGAAGTCGAGCGGTTCGAACAGCACGCGACGGCAGTAGGCGAGGAGCCCTTCGCCGGTGCCCTTCTCGATCAGGCGGCCGAGCAATGCGGTGGCGCCGCCGCAATAGGTCCACTTCACGCCGGGCTCGCCGACGATCGGCCGTTCCAGGATGAAGCGGTAACGATCAGGCGCGGCTTCCATCGCGTTCTCGGCGTTGCGCGGGTCGCCATAGGGGATCGTGAGCTCGTCCCATTCGAAGCCCAGCGTCATGGAGAGCACGTGATGGACGGTGAGCCGATCGCGGCCGGGTTCACGCGCAAGATCGGCATAACCCGGAAACTGCTCGTAGAGTTTCGCTTCGGGCGGCGGCACCTGGCCGGCCGCGAGCGCAATGCCATAGGCGAGACCGACCACGCTTTTGGACACCGAGCGCAGGTCGTGCGGCACGTCTGGCGTGAAGACGACGGTGCCGAGCGGCCCCTGGCCTTCCTGCTCATCCTCGCCCTGCCCATAGTGCTCGAACACGAGCTTGCCATCCTGGCTCACCAGAAGCGCGTGTAAACCCCTGACCCTGCCGTCCTGCTGCGTTTGCGCAAGGCGCCGACTGATATGCTCGGGTGACGGCCCTGCAAGCGCGGGAGGTGCCGCGACCAGGCCGGCGCCAAGCGCGGCCAGAAAGTGGCGGCGATCAAGGTCAGGCGTGAGCTTCAGGATCTGTGGCTTGTCCATGGTCACCATCTTCGGGTTTGAGAAGTGGGTGGTGCAGCCGCGTGCGATTGACCTCTACTATATATAACATGGTACCATGTAATGCAAGGTACCTATCAAAGCATTGGTTCCCGATGGGCGGATTAACGGCTTGGCGACCGCGCCTTGTTGGTCATGGCGACGGAGCGCGAATAGATCTGCTGCGGGTTCCAGCCGCGACATAAAGATCCTGCTGGCCAGCGAGGAGGCGCCGGCACTTGGTCTCCGACAACAATCCACAATATATCCCCCGCAGGATTCCACATCTTGCGGTGGCGGCCGCGTGCTGCCCAATACCGTGGGCTGCCGTCGCGCGCGCGCTCGGAAACCATTCCCGTGCCTGAAACGTTTATGTCACGATACCGGGAGAGTGGAGCAGTGGCTGTCAGGCCGATGTCGGAAGTCCATCTTCGTCTGTCGCTTGCGCGTCCGGTCGCACTCGATCCCATTGTCACGGTGCGCGAAGCCGGGCGTTTTACCCTGATCAACCCCAGTAGCGGTCTTCTGAAGCTAACCAACGCTGATAGCGAGCGGCGCCGCCTCGTTCAGCGGCCTGGCTTGTGTCTTTGCCGGCGCGACTGACCCGTTCCTGCCTCTAAAATGTTGGTCCCGAACTACCAAGTGCGACAAGGCTGGCGCGCAATTCCACGAGCGATGCAGCGCTCGCATTGGCGGGTGGCCGCCAACCATCCAGCGGCGGCAAGAGACTGCAGTTGATCTTGCTCTGAGCCAATCCGTATTTTCCCTGAGAGATTGCCGTAACGGCCTTGGACAGGCAGTCAGCTTCCCAATAACTGGGCTTGCGGCGCAGCAGGCGCATGCGATCGAGCGCCGCCTCAAGAGCCGCATGGACCTTCCGCTTTGTATCGGCATCGTATTTCATCGCTGGTGCATTCCTTGGCGGATCTACAGGGCCACGGCGGCGGCCAGGAAGCGCTGATCCAGGCGGCGGTAGTGTGCGGAAACGGACAGAGCGGGACTCGACGCCGATTTGCGCCCAGTCTTGCCTGACGTGAGCGCGGGGGCAAGCCATGGAGCGTGGTCTTAGAGCCTTACTCAGTCCGCACGAGGAAGTCACCTTTCGCCGCATCGCCCTTGGTATTTCGAAGGCGAAGCACTTGCCGGCGCGCGACGTGACTTACTTGATCCATATTCATCTGGTCGATGAGAACCAGGGACGACTGAAGCTTACCGACCTCGGTCGTGAACGATATCAGAGACTGGGCAACGGTGCGGCTACATCAGACGCAAGGACGAGGCCGCCGTTGTGATGCGCTGCGTAAGTATGCTCACGATTCTAGCGGCTGCCGATTTCCTTCGTCCGTCTTCGGACAGTTCATTTTGGCGAGTCGCCATTTTCCCTCGCAAACGTTCTGTAACTGTCATCGCTTATCTGGAGCAGCGCCCTCCCCGCTTCGCTCCATCATGGCCCGCTCGGATGTTGGATTGTTGGGAACGGATCTGATTCCGAGCGGGCCTTTCCTTTGTGGCCAACCCCTAGCTAAACGAGCCCCCAGAGCCGAGGCGCGCTGGGCGACGAGAAAGGCGAAGGTGTGCGCCGTCGATGTTCCGCCTTTGTGAGTGACTAGGTACGGACACGAGGTAGAAGCCGTAGCCCGGGAGGGAGAGGGCGTGAGCCTTAAGCGTGCGCTGTCTGTCCGCATTCGGACCGTTGGCTTCCAGGCGTCACCTCCTGCAGTGCTGGCTTGCGCAGTCACATCATTTGCCACCGACCGCCCACAGTGGCGCCATTACAAGTTATTGCAATCGTCGCTAAGGCAAGCCAAAGCTGTCTGCAAGCTGGGTCGGGTTGCGTATGACTTTTGCGTTCCACCAACTACGGATAGCCGATGAAGGGCGCATTCAAATCGCGCGAAGAATGCCTAAGAGAAGCAGCCGAGTACGACCGGCTGGCCGGTCTCGCCCGTCTGAAATCATCGCGCAAGGTTCTGGCATTATCCGCGTCGTATTGGCGCAAGCGGGCACAAGACGCGGCGGAGCGGGCGGGAGAGATTCAAAGTGCGCGCATTCATTGAACATGTGCGCCAGGGGCGCACCCTTTGCCCTCGCTGGCGTCTGCGATATGTGGAAGGGCGACCGCGGCAAAACTATCACCAGCTTCGCCATCGTCACACCGGCTGCCGCGCCGAGCGTAGCGCGATATCATAACCGCATGCTCGTTGTTCTCGATGACTCGCATTTCACTAGTGGATCCGCGGCACCCCGACCGGGCCGCAGCGCTGATGAAGCCCTATGCCGGCGAAGTCGAGGCGTGGGAAGTCGGTGCCGCAGTCGGCAACGTTACTTGCCCAAAGAGGCTGGCGTCTTAGGCCGATCGGCCCCGCTCAACATACTGTGATGCGTTCCAGGCTCTCGCAACGGAAGGAGCGGCGCTGCGTTGTTCAGCCGGCCCTGTGGGAGGATGGTCATGTCTGAGAAGCCCTCTACGCTTGAGAAGCCTCATCAGGCGAAATGTCCTCCTGCCGCAACAGCTTATGTTGTCCTGCTGGTGGAGAACGAGGTCCTCAAGCGCGTTCCAAAAGCAGTGCATCTCCGCACAACGGGCTTCGATGTGATCGAGGCAGCGGATGGCGAGGAAGCGCGACGCGCACTCGATTCGGTCCCCGTGAACGTCGTGTTTGCGGACCTCGCAATGCCCGACCAGACGAATGGATTGGCCTTCCTGCGCTGGCTGCGGAAGCACCACCCAGCCACCAAGGCCATCGTTACGTCGGACACAGAGACGGACATGCCCCTGGAAGGCTACGGCATGTTTCTCAGCAAGCCCTATCGGGTGGCCGATTTCGATTACTGCCTTGAGAAAGTTCTGGCTACCGCAAGCATTCCCGCCAGCAAAACGGGTGAGGCCATGACCGCCGATCCAAGCAGGAAGGCAAATCCCGCGCCGGATAAGGCGCAGCCGGGCAGCGTGCGCCCAAACGGCCGCCTGCTTCCGACGAGGCCAACGGCCGCGACGACGATGTCTCCACGCCGTCGACAGCCGAGCTATCGCGCCGGCTTGCCGAGCGAGCGGCTCGACAACGGGTGATCGATCCCGCTGCAAAAGCGGCGTACCGCGCCGCCCTGAACGCGCACGACCGTACGCGCGCGCTGGCAGAGATTGGTGCTGGGGTTCGCCGTGGGCGCGATCGCCTGCTCGGCTGTCGCCTACCTTGTCCCGATGGTGGTCACGGGAGCTGTCCCGCTGTCTCCAAGTGCTGCGGCGCTCCCGGAGCCCGCGTCCCTCCTCCCGATGCCGGCCGCCCACGCCGACACCCGCGCCGCCTGGCTCGGCGTCGCCCTCGTCGGCACCCACCTTGCCGTCGCCCGCAACAGACGTCGCCTACACGCCTGCCGTCTTGCCCGCGGCCACGCAAGCGGCTGCGGCGGACACCCAACAGGCACTTTTTGAGCCGGCGCCGAACCAGACCCCTCTGCGGCACGACGAAGCGAGGGAAGTCCAGGCGAGACTGCGATCCTTTGGCTTTCAATCCGGGCTAGTGGAGCCCCGGGGGCCATGACGGAAGACGCCACCAGGCGCTACCAGCAGAGGGGCCAACCGCAGAGCGGCAAGGTCGACCGCGAACTGCTGGAGCGGCTCCGCCAGGATCCTGCGCCCCAGATTGCCCAGCGCCCCGCGGGCCCCTACGCTCGCCCGACCTCTTCGCGCGGACCGCAGCGCTCCGATCCGTTCGCACCCGTGCGGGCCGCGGGCGATCGCCTCGGCCAATGGCTGGACTTACGGCTACGCGAAGACGACGCTCGACGAGGACGCGCTCGACCAATTGAGCCTGCGGCGTCACCAGCGAGTCGCCCGAAGGTTGGCCCCTTAGCAGCGCGTCGGCCGGCTAGCTCCATCGCTGCGACCTCGACGTGGTACTGAAGCTCAAATGTTCAAATAGATCGCGGCGGCTCGTAAGAAATTTGTAATGGCGGGTCTGGCGGCCAGGAAGACTGACGGCTTCGCGATCACGGACTTACGGCGGAAGCGAAAGCCTGACCTTCCAGCGTGGCCCCTCCTGTGTGCCGATATCGTGCAGCGCAAATGAGATGAAGACACTACGCCGCCAACAGAACTGATCGGACGCGCCGGCGGCTAATGATGATCCGCGCGTCATTAGGCTTGAAAAAAATGCACGAGGCTTGCTATGGGTGCTGATGGAGTTGGGGAGAAGCGTTGCCATGGATTTGGGGGGCAGCCGTCGTGACGCGGCGGCGGCGGCGGACATCATATTGGCGTTCGCTGCAGGCGTCGTAGCAGCGCCGAACTTCAGTGACCGCACAGCGGAGGATGCGCCGGATGAATTCGAGCGAATCGTCGCCATCATTGCAGCGCAAATTGCGGGCTTGCCGCTCTCACTTCCGGCACTCGCCCGAGTAGCATCTGGCCTCGAACCATTCGGCGATGCGGACTGGGGGGCGCTCGCAACGGAATTGCGCCAGAACTACCCGGACCTCTCCGACCTGCATTTCGCGGGCGTGGCTTTGGCAGCGGTCGAGGCGATTCGCGAGCGCGCGCTGACAATGCCAGCAGGAACCCTTCTCGATTCGAGCGCCCGCCTCAGGCTATTCGCGATGGGGTTGGGCGTAGCGCCGGAGCGTCGAGAAGCAATCCGGGCATTGCTGGTCCAGGACATCGACACCCTCCTGAGCGTGAGGAGGCCAGCCTATTCATCCTCCGTCAAACCCGATGGCGGGGACGGCGGGGCGGCGGGGCGTTGACAGGCCACGATCGGAGCGAACTGGCGCGAACCGCGCTGGCTTTGGGGCGAGGAGAGCCAGCCCTCGCCAGCAGTGTTGTACACGTTGTGTGGCGGAGATTTGGGCATGCTGAAGTGTAGCCGATGCTTGCCGGAAAATCCGTGAGACCCGACGTCAGGTCATGCCCAACAATAGTACGTCTTGGCGTGACCGGATGACGCTTTGCAATGGGACGCGTGTTCGACGAGAACGCGCTCCCCGCGATGCCTGTCTCTCTGCTCTACCCCGAGCAGATGTTCCCATATCGGCAAAGCGGTTCTCTAGCCATCGGCCTACAAGAAACAGACATACCGCGGCGATGCCCAAGCCTATCCATAACGGCGCCCCTTCTAACGCTGCCATCAATCGCGCGGGGCCAGCGGCCTGAATCTTCTCCGCGTTGTGTCCCAACAACACGGATATAGGCTTGGAAGCCCAGTAGCCCTTTTCCCACCAGGCGGCTAAGTCGGTTAGGAGCGCACCCACGAGGCCTATCATCGCCAGGGGAGCGCCTATCCATTGCGCCAATGCTCCAATTCTCGACAACCAACGGCTCAATGCGACACCCCCTATCGCGTCCAAGCGCTCGATACCGATTTATCACCGGTTTACCGGGCCCGACGTGACCAAAGCGTGGCGATGGTGGTGCTGCGGATCGCTCTTTGGCGACTAGGGAAACTCTGAAAAAGTCATCGACGTGAGTGCTCATCCATGATTCTAGAGAATCCGGCAAAGTGAAGGCGAGGATTCGTTCGATGAAGCAGATGACATTGGCGACGGCGGGGTTCGAGCGTTACGGCAAGACGACGCGGCGGGCGACGTTTCTGGCGGAGATGGAGCGAGTGGTGCCGTGGCGCCGCCTGTGTCGGCTGATCGAGTCTGTGTATCCGAAGGCTGGTAACGGTCGCCCGCCGGTCGGCCTGGAGCGGATGCTGCGCATCCACCAATTGTTGCAGGCGGGCGGTTTCCCCAATGCCACCTCGCTGGCCCGTGAGATTGAGGTTTCCACCAAGACCATTCATCGCGATCTAGAATTCATGCGCGACCGCATGAACCTGCCGAACACGATTGCCACCAACACGACGGTCAAT
>Ga0137412_10004742_pt1 | contig 10854 bp, 12 predicted proteins | sample CZODoug2_1_16fun_FD_122160 | JGI IMG/M metagenome (GOLD analysis project Ga0137412, IMG submission 122160) | Vadose zone soil fungal communities from Angelo Coast Range Reserve, California, USA - CZODoug2_1_16fungal (Hybrid Assembly) | ecosystem: Environmental > Terrestrial > Soil > Vadose zone... | reverse complement strand
ATTCCTGAGCTACTCCGCCGGCCGTCTCAACTTTGTGGAAGTCAACTACACGTTTCGAAGTTTGCCGACAGAAAAGTTGCTTACGGGCTGGATGGCGGAAACACCTCCCGGCTTCAAGTTTGCCATTAAGGCGCGCCAAACCATCACGCACATCAAGCGTCTTTGCAACGTTATGCGGGTGACATCGAAATTCGTCGCTTCCTTGCTTCCGTTGCAAAAGCAAGCAAGCTCGGTCCGGTGTTGTTTCAATTGCCTCCCAATCTGAAATGCGACTTGCCGCTGCTGACAGATTTCCTGGCGGGGTTGCCGCATCACGTCCGGTTGGCCTTTGAGTTTCGCCACGATTCCTGGTTTCGAGACGATGTGTTCGCGAGTCTGCACGGATCAAAAGTGGCGCTGTGTCTCGCGGAGCGCGAAAAACTGAAAACACCAGACGTTCACACCACTGATTTTTCCTACATGCGCATGCGGAAGGAGGAATACTCAGCCAAGGTTCGGAAGGCACTCAGACAGAAGGTTTTGAATCTTGCCCAAAAGCGAGAAGTCTTTAGCCACTTGCTCGGCCTTTCCGAAGGCATCTTCGACCAATCCTTTGAGGACGGCCGGCTCTAGGTTATGTCGCATGGCAAGCGCCTGCAGCCGCGATTCATAATTGCCGAAGAACGTTTGCATCTTCGGGGTTTCTTCTACCAGCTCTCGTTCTGGACTTTTACCTGACAGAATTGGCTGCTCATCTGGAGGAATGTTTTCCATCATTCGTTTCTCCCTTTGCGCATATTCGGCGTCATGCGCTACGCTCAATGCCATTTGTGAATATTGTAAACGCCGCAAGTGATATGGGTGGCGATCAATCCAATTTGCACGGCGCGCCTGATTTTACGATTCGGAATCAAACTTACTGCGATTGATTCGTCGGCCCACGCAAGAGCTAGGCGCCATCGTGGATTGGAATGGTTGCCGATGAATGGCCGCGCCAAAGGATCGGCTTCTCCGCAATAATGAGCGAGGAATTCGGCGGAGTAGGCTTTCAAGCCATGGCAAGTTTCGCTTGCATGTCCGGTTGTCGAGAAATCAAAAGCTGTCGAAGCCCAATGGGCACGTGCCAACCATCCGGTATCAACCCTGGATTGTTGTAGACCTGGTTTTGTTTGTTTCAGAAAGAAATCAACTTTTGGCTTTGGTGCAATGACAAAATGCTGCGCCAATGCGGTTTGGGCGCATAAAGACACAACGGCGGCGATCCGCAGAATGAATTTCATGGGAGCCCTTTTGTTTAGATTTTTACTGGTGCCTTACTATTTTAGAACGCCAGGCAGGTCTCGCAGTCTTTTTCTGTCATTCGATGTTCTTTGCCTGCGAAGGAAAACGACCACCACCATTTCAATGCAGCGTCGTGCTTGGCGCCAGTCAGCTTACCGATGTGACTTGCGCAAGACTCTTCGCGTTGCCGGATGGCGAGTTCTTGCAGCCATTGGATGTCGGCTTTCCGGCATCTTCTTTCTTCTGTTCCATCACACCGACGAGCGCGGCGAACAATATGAATGCAAATATGGCGGCCAAGAATGATTTCGGCATTCGTTTTCCTTATCGGTCTCTTGTCTACTGCAAACGCGAAGAAACCCCGGAAGGCGCTTTGCACGCGGAAGAGCTGCTGTAAGCGATCGATGCTCGATGCGGACGAGCCGATGTAAACCTCTCAGCTCAGTGAGGTCTTCCCCATCTCGGCCACCCGCCGCTCATAAGTCATTTCCACCAGGCCGTGCTTTCCGTAGTAGCGCAACACGATTTTATGTCCCGGTTTAATCTTCGCGCGTGTCTTGATCAGGGAATCAGAAAGCTCCACCCACTCCCCATTGACCAGGTAACTTCCTTCCCAGCCGCGCAGTTCAAACCGCCCGTCGTTCTTCAAAATCAGTGGTGCCGCCTTGCACGGGATCACTTTCCCGCGCATCTTCGCCTGCGCACACTGGTAGCGCCCGGAAACATCCACGGTTTGTGCATTACTTTGAGGCGTGAGGAAAAACACAAGCGCAACCGTTGCGATGCAACGCGCCAGCCTCAAGCCCACCTGGGCAAACCCCATGGGGATCTCCACATCCAGGTCGCTTAGCTGCGGGCGGCGGTCCCTGGCCATTAGTACAGGTGCAATTCACCAACCAATCTGCCTAACAGTAAAGCGTTTATTTACAACGACTTGAAAACTGGCCGACCGGCCGGGGTTGGTCTCAGTGTTCAATACATCGCCACCAACTGTCCAAGAGGGAACTCTTTTGCATCGTCGGAAAGGGCGCTTTTCCTTGCTAACCGGGCCCGGAGCCCTATTCAAACGGCAATTCCGCCACCGCCTGACCATCTTTCCGGGGGTCCGAAGCCCCGTAATTCACTCCCGCCGAGGAATCCCTCATGACCGCTTGCCCACCGCCCATGCCGCTAGAAAATGTCCCTTTCACCTCGATCTTGTGGCCTTTGCTCGTCAACTCATTCCGCACGTTCTGCCCGAAGCGGTTTTCCATCATCACGTCACAACCGCTAAATGTGTGCTTGCTGAATCGCGGCGCCTCCAGTGCCGCCTGAATATTCATTTTAAAGTCCACCAGGTTCGCCACAAACTGCGCGTGCGCCTGCGACTGATTCCACCCGCCCATGATCCCGAACGCCACACGCACATCTCCCTTTTCCGCGAACGCCGGAATAATTGTATGCAACGGCCTCTTTCTTCCCGCCAGCGCATTTGGTGAAGTTGCATCCATGCTGAAGAGCCCGCCGCGATCGTGCAGCGCAAACCCGGTACCGGCTGCAACGATGCCCGATCCAAACGCCTCGTAATTACTCTGGATAAGCGACACCATGTTTCCGTCGCGGTCAACAACACTCAGATACGTCGTGTCGCTCCCAGCACGCATCTCTTCCGCCGTCGCGTCGCAGTTCGCCTTGTCTGGATCAATTAATTTGGCCCTTTGCGCCGCCCACTCTTTCGAAAGCAGCGTCGCAACCGGCAATTTCTGTTTCCTTGGGTCGCCAATGTATTTCGCAAGATCCGCGTACGCCAGCTTCTTCGCCTCGATCATCGCATGCAGCGCTTTCGTCGACCCGAAACCCCAATCCTTTTGTCCCAGCGGAAATGTCTCCATGATGTTCAGCATTTCCAGGGCCGCGATGCCTTGCACGTTCGGCGGCAGCTCGTAGATCGTCCAATCGCGATAGGAAGTGGAAATCGGCTCGACAAATTCGCTGGAGTATTCGGCCAAATCCTGCGCGGTCATCGGTCCGTTATGCCGCTTCATCGAGTCCAGAATCTTCGCGGCAATTTCTCCTTTGTAGAAGGCCTCCCTGCCGTGCCGCGCGATCTGCTCGAGCGACCATGCCAGCTCGGGATTGCGAAACACTTCGCCCACTTTCGGGGCGCGGTCTCCTGGCAGATAGGTATTGGCCGCCGTCTCATCGGTCCGCAGGTAATCCACTTCTGCCGCCCAGTACGCCGCCGTCCATTCCGGAACTGGAAATCCGTCCTGCGCCGTTCGCATGGCCGCCGCCAGATCCTCCGCCAGTTTCTTTCTTCCAAACTTATCCGCGAGCTTCTGCCACCCGTCCACCGCTCCCGGCACCGTGATGGCATTCACTCCTTGCTGCGGCATGCTCCGAATCCCCTGCTTCTGCAAATACTCGATCGTCAAACTCTTTGGCGCCCATCCACTCGCATTCAATCCATACAGCTTGTTCGCCTTTGCATCATAAACAATCGCAAACAAATCCCCCCCGATGCCATTCATCATCGGCTCCACAACACCCATCATTGCGTTCGTCGCGATCGCCGCATCCACCGCGTTCCCACCTCGCTCCAATATCCTCGCCCCCGCCTGCGCCGCCAGTGGCGATTCTGCTGCAACGATCCCATTGCGCGAGATCACCATCGACCGCCCCTGCGAGCGGTCCTGTGCTTCGCTCACTTGACCGGTCATCAGCATTGCCGCTCCGTTAAGGACTAATAGGAAAACGCGTACTCGGGGAAAAATCGGCATGGTCTTGGCCCGCTCCTTTTTTAATTCCTTTAAATTCTGCATCCGTTCGGAAGTTGCGTGATCACCTCGCACTCTAACCCGTACGATAGGCACCCGCAAGCATCTCCATCCAGGTAGCACGGACTTCGATCTACGCCTGCCAATGCCGCGCGTTCTCGGAACCCACCACGGCTTGGTCTTGCGACTCTCGCACTGGCAGCTCCATCACGGATCGTTTGGCTTTTGTCCTCCTAACGCCCTAGAATGCAGGGGACGTGGGTCAGGTTTCGCGCTAAGCTCATCTATCCATCCCGCGCTTGCTACGTCTCGGAGACCGTCAACTTGGCTGAGCAGCGTCCATCCATGAAACGCACGGCACCGATCGCTTCCCGCGATCCGCGCTTCGACGCCCAGATCGACGCCTTCCTCGCTGCGCGCCACGCCGATCCCTTTGCCCTCATGGGTCCGCATCCTACGGAAGGCAACTGGGCTGTCCGTTTTTTCCTTCCCTGGGCGGCTGAAGCTTCCATCTCTTTACGGCCTCCCGCCATTGAAGGCGCTACCCTCCCTCCTGCGAAAGTCACCGACGCCCTTAAACTTCGCCCCGAAGGCTTCTTCGAAGCTACCTGGCCTTCGAACCAATCCGCTTCGCCCGCTCCGGGCAGTTACAAGATTCAGGGACGCACGCACTTCGGCGAGTCCTTCGAGATATTCGATCCCTATGCCTTTCCCGTTGTGCTCAGCGAGTTCGATCTGTATCTGATGGGCGAGGGCCGCCATTACGACACTTACGAAAAACTCGGCGCCCACGTGATCACCCTCGAAGACGTCCGCGGCGTTCATTTCGCCGTTTGGGCTCCCAGCGCACGGCGTGTCAGCGTCGTGGGCGACTTCAATCGCTGGGACGGCCGCGTCCATCCCATGCGCGCTCGCGGCTCCTCCGGTCTCTGGGAAATTTTCGTCCCTGAGCTCACCGAAGGGGCCATCTACAAATATGAAATCGTCGGCCCGAGCGGCAACATTCTCCCCCTCAAAGCCGATCCCTACGCCTTCCGCTCTGAACTCCGCCCCAATACCGGCTCCGTCGTCGCCAGTCTCGATCACCATGAATGGACCGACGCCGATTGGATTTCGCACCGCGCACAAAAAAACTGGTTCGAAGCGCCTATCGCCGTCTACGAAGTCCATCTCGGTTCCTGGCGCCGCGTCCCTGAAGATCACAATCGTTGGCTCAATTACCACGAGCTAGGCGACCAGCTCATCCCCTATGCCAAGGATCTCGGCTACACGCACATCGAGCTGCTCCCCATCATGGAGCATCCCTTCGACGGCTCCTGGGGCTACCAAACTCTCGGCTACTTTGCCGCCACCAGCCGCTACGGCACTCCCGCCGAATTCATGGAATTTGTCGATCGCTGTCACCAGGCCGGCCTCGGTGTCATTCTCGATTGGACGCCTGCGCATTTCCCGCGCGACACTCACGGCCTTGCCCAGTTCGACGGCACGCATCTCTACGAACACTCCGATCCACGCCAAGGAGCGCATCCCGATTGGGGCACACTCGTCTACAATTACGGCCGCAACGAAGTTCAAAACTATCTCATCTCCAACGCCCTCTTCTGGCTCGACAAGTACCACATCGACGGACTCCGCGTGGACGCCGTCGCCTCCATGCTCTATCTCGACTACTCCCGCAAGCCCGACGAGTGGATTCCCAATCAATTCGGCGGTCGCGAGAATCTGCACGCTATCGATTTCATCAAGCGCATGAACGAGGTGGCTCACGGCAAGTTCCCCGGCGTCCTCACCATTGCCGAGGAATCCACTTCCTGGCCCGCCGTCTCACGCCCCATTTATCTTGGCGGTCTCGGTTTCAGCTTCAAATGGAACATGGGCTGGATGAACGACACGCTAAAATATTTTTCCCACGACCCCGTCCACCGCAAATACGAACACAACAAGCTCACGTTCTCGCTCCTTTACGCCTTCACTGAAAATTTCCTTCTTCCGTTCTCCCACGACGAAGTCGTCCACGGCAAAAATTCGCTCCTCCACAAAATGCCCGGGGACTTGTGGCAGCAATTCGCCAATCTCCGCCTCCTGTACGCCTATCAGTACGCTCACCCGGGCAAGAAGCTCCTCTTCATGGGTCAGGAATTCGCCCAGCGTCCTGAATGGAGCGAAGCCCACAGCCTTGACTGGCATCTCCTCCAGCACGATTCCCACCGCGGCATCCAGCGCCTGGTCAACGATCTCAATCATCTTTATGCCGCCGAGCCGGCTCTTCATCAAGTTGATTTCGACTGGCACGGTTTCGAATGGATCGACGCCAATGACGCCGACAACAGCGTTCTCACTTTCATCCGCCGGGGCAAGAACCTCGAAGACCTCATCGTCGCCATCATGAACGCCACGCCGGTGGTCCGTGAAGGCTATCGCCTGGGCGTCCCCAATCCGGGCCTCTACCGCGAAATCATGAACACCGACGCCGCCCTCTACGGTGGCTCAAACGTCGGCAACCTGGGCGGCCAGCAAGCCGCCGACCAGCCCGCCCAGGGCCGCCCGCAATCCCTCGTTCTCACCCTTCCACCCCTCGCCGCTATCTATCTAAAATGGAGTCCGCAGTCCTGACGAGGCCCCATGAGTTCGCCCACAACGGAACGGATACAGGAATCGCCTGATCCCTCAAAGCTCGATCTTGCGGTTTCCGCCGCAAGCATGTCGCCCGTCAACCCCAGACTCATCAACTGGTCGGCGTTTCTCTTTGCGATCCTGCAAAGCGTCTGCAGCGCCTTTATCGCGCTCAATGGTGTCCGCCTTTTGATAGGAGTTGGCGCTTTTGCCGCTGCTTCTGGCGCGTTGAAGCTGGCCGACCGTATGCACATCGCCGCAATTCGCATGCCTATGATGCTTCTTGCGTTGGCTGGCTCTGTTCTGAATCTCGTTGTTCTTTGGCAAGTCTGGAGGCTACGGAGGCGCCCCGCTTCATCCTGGCGTCAATCCGCCGTGCCGAAGCAAAAGTTAGCGTCCGAATGGTTGCAATTCACTCTGTCTGTCCTCACCCTTTTGTTGCTGGCCGCCGAGTTTGTCGCTCATCGCATCCTGTTCGCCGGCCGCTGAGCATTCCCTATTTCTGCCCGCTCACCGGCGGCTCCTGTTTCGTCTTCTCAATCTCATCCTTCAGCCGCTCATGCAATCTCTTGCTGTACCCCACGGGTAGTTCAAACGTCCTGTCGTCTGCCGTCAAGATCAGAATATTCCGGGTCGAATCCAGTATCGCCGAGCAGATTTCGCAGTGTTCCAGATGCAGATCGATCTCTTTGCGCAGTTCGGCATCAACTGTCTTGTCGATGTACTCCGAGATGTGTTCCCACACGTGTTTGCAATCCAGTTTCATAGCGCTCTCCCGAAGAACCCCCTGCGTGCCGGAGCCGTTGTTTTCAGGAACGGTACCAGTCGTTTTTGCAGCATCATTCGCGCGCGGTGCAGCCGTACTTTCACCGCGCCAGGATTGATTCCCAGCGCTTGAGCCGTTTCCTCGATGTTTTGCTCTTCCAGGTCTCTCAAGACAAAAACTTGCCGGTAGATGTCCGGCAATTCCGCCACCGCCACTCGCAGCGCTTCCCTCAGTTCCTTCCGTTCCAGCGCCTCCAGCGGAATCTCCCGCCAGTCCGTCAGCGGCGCCGGAGTGTAATCGCCTTCATGACTTTCTTCCTCTTCCTCGATCGAATTCTCCGCCGCCCCCTTCGCCTTTCTCAGTCGCTTTCGTCCTTCATTGATCGCGATGGTCGTTAGCCAGGTGCTGAACTTTGCATCCCCCCGAAACGAAGCTAGATGCCGGTAAGCGCTGATCACCGTCTCTTGCGCGCCATCCTCTGCCTCGGTCTCATTTTTAACAATGGCAAACAGTGTCAGATACACCATCCGCTGATACGGCCGGATCAGCTCATGAAACAGTTCTTTCTCGCCCGCCACTATCCGCGCGATCTGCCCCGCCTCATTTGTATCAATCATTTGCATGACAGACAGTGGCCGCCTGCTTTTTATCTTAGAACTTCTCTAGCCTCGCCACTCCAAAAATCGCGTGGAACCTTTCGCAGTAAATCGCCACCGCTTGATACTTGTTCAAATCCACGCCCCCCGGCAAATCATAATTCTGATCGCCCTGATTCCCCTGCAACGTTCCAAGTTCCACGTTATCAAAATCACCTTTCACAATCTCCTGATCAAGCGCCTGGTTCTCCGCACGCACCAGCAGCACATGCACGTCCGGCCCGTTCGAAGTCGTGAAATCTGAAAGCCGCAAGTATTCCTTGCCATCCGCAGATTTGTAAATCGTCGCACGCCCGCTCGTCTGGTGAACCTTCCCTTCCAGCTTTCCTGTGTACAGTGCTTCCGGCTCCGCACTCAACGCCGCCGGCGCCGCCTCATTCACTTTCTGATTGATGAACAGCTTCTCCGGCCGGAACGCCCACCAGGCGCCTGCAAGAACCGGAACCCCAGTCACGATTAGAATCCACCTGTTGCGTGACAACCACGAATCTCTATTCGTATTCATCGTTTTTCTTTCAAGAAGAAAATCGGGCAGTATGACCTGCCCGATTTTCCCTCTCTCCCGTTCGAATCCTTAGAACTTCTCCAGCGGCGCCGCCCCGAAGTTCGCGTTGAACCGCTCGCAGTAGATCGAAACCGTCCGGAACTTTGTCAGCTCCGTTCCCGCAGGAATTTCGTAATTCTGGTCGCCTTCATTCCCCTTCAGTTTCCCCAGCTCCACCTTTTCCGTATTGTCTTTCAGGAAGTTCGCATCATCCATCGCGTCCTTCGTCGCCACCAGGATCACGTGCACATCCGGCCCGTTCGAAGTCTTGAAATTGGTCAGCCGCAGCACCAGCTTCCCGTCCGCCTCTTGATACACCGTCGCGCGGCCCGAAGTGGCGTGGACCTTGCCGTGGAATTTGCCCGTCTCCAGCGTCTTTGCTTTCCCGTCGTGCATCATTTTGTCGTCCTGCATCTTGTCGTGCTTCATGTCGTCTTGTTTCATGCTGTCTTGCGCGTGCACCGATGGCTGGAGCAAAAACACCCCGGCCAGCGCCGTGAATGCCAAACCTGCCTTGATTGTCCGAACCATTCGAATCTCTCCTCTACGTTGAGTTTCGGAAGGCGATTCCTCCGCCCTCCCATCCAGTTCGCGTCATACGAGTCCGCAGGCCGGCAAAGGTTACAGCCAGCATTAACAAAACGCTCGGCCCTCTTACTCCTCCCGCCGTTTACTTTTCGAGGGAAGCCCACCCGTGGCCCGCCGCAGGACTTGCGGCAAACAGGTATCATCACAATGCGCAGGGAACTCTCATGCTTAGGAACTTCGCCATCCGGCTCAGGTGTCCTCGTGGGGACAGCGACTCCTGGGTCACCGTTGCGAACCGCGAGGAATCCTTTGAACAGATCCTCCAGCAGACTTGGGACTTCAAGTGCCGAGAACACGGCCTCCAGAAAGGAATCCCCCAGGAAGTCATGGAGGTAGCACCCCTCGACGATCCTCGGCCCTCGCAAAATACGCCAGCGTCTTCTGCCCTTCCCTTTCCGGCCACCCCCGTAAAGAAAACTCCCCGCTCCGGCGAGCGCATCTACATGCGCGTACCCGTCGTGATTTACGGTTTTGCTGGCAAAGCTGGCGCCTTCCACGAAGATACCCAGACGGTCATCGTCAATCCCAGTGGTGCCCTCGTCTCCCTAAAAACCAAACTCGCATTGGGCGACATCGTTTTTCTCATCCACAAAAGCAGCCGCCAGGAGCAGGAAGTCCGCGTCGTCTACCTCGACTCCTACTCCGACCGTGAAACTCGAGTTGGTTTGGCCTTCAAGAAGCCCATCTCCGACTTTTGGAAAAAGAGTCGCAAGAAGGCTCGCATCCCCAAGACGTTCCGCGTCATCGTCAAAGGTACGGACCCCAACGGCCATCCTTTTGTCCAGAGCGCCTACACCGTCGATCTCAGCCAGGAAGGCGCGCGTTTGGACGGCATCGGCTTCCTGACCAGCCCCGGCCAGACCATCGAAGTCCGCCGCCGTTGGCGCAAAGCCCGTTTCCGTGTCGTCTGGATCGGCCAGGTCGGCTCCTCCGAATCCAATCAGGTCGGCGTTTTCCGCCTGCAATCGGAAAAAGACATCTGGCGTGTCGAACTCCCCGAAACCGCCCCGGCTCCGCAAAGCCCCAAGCCCCCGAAATAATAATTTCTCCTCCCTCATCGGGCTTTTCTTCGGTACACTCTGCGTGTCCACCATGTCCAAGCTTTCGCGCCGCAAAGTGCTTAAGAGTGTTCTCTCCGGAGCCACCATGGCTTCTCTCCCTTCCGTCTCCTGGTCCCAGGAAAACGCTCCGCTAAAGCGCAGGGGCAATATCCGCCAGTCCGTTTCCCGCTGGTGTTACCAGAAAATTCCACTCGACAAGCTCTGCGCCTACGCCGCTGAGATCGGTTTGAAGGCCGTCGACCTCCTCAATCCCGACGAATTCGAAGTGCCCGCGCGCTATGGCCTGGTCTGCAGCATGGGTTACGGTGGCGGCGGCGAAATTCGCAGCGCCATGAACCGCGTCGAAAATCACGCCAAGATCGAGGAAGGTTTCCGCAAATACATTCCGCTCGCGGCCAAGGACGGCGTCCCCAACATCATCACTTTTTCCGGCAATCGCGATGGCATGTCCGACGACGAGGGCGCCAAGAACACCATCGCCGGCCTCAACCGCGTCAAGAAAATCGCCGAGGACCACGGGGTCACCATCTGCCTCGAGCTTCTCAACAGCAAGGTCGACCACCACGACTACATGTGCGACCACTCCGCCTGGGGAGTGCAGGTCGTCCAG
>Ga0137412_10004740_pt1 | contig 10855 bp, 6 predicted proteins | sample CZODoug2_1_16fun_FD_122160 | JGI IMG/M metagenome (GOLD analysis project Ga0137412, IMG submission 122160) | Vadose zone soil fungal communities from Angelo Coast Range Reserve, California, USA - CZODoug2_1_16fungal (Hybrid Assembly) | ecosystem: Environmental > Terrestrial > Soil > Vadose zone... | reverse complement strand
ACCAAATTCTATCGAGGCAAGTTCACGACGCGATCGAACGTACAAGAAACTGGCAATTACTACGGTCTGCCCTCAAAGGATAGAAATGGGAAAGTCATACCTACCGTGGCCAAAGATGCGACCATGGATGATTACTGGCAGATCAGTAAAACCTCGACACGAAGTGGAATCCATTTGACCGCTGGAGATTATGGGAAGATGGGTACTACGATCACGAAGTACGAAAGCACCAAGGCACACAATCAGACCTTGAGCTTGATTCAATCCATCGTTGGAAGCGGACCTAATGTCATTCAAAGTATTTCACAGTACTTCACGGACGGCAGAGCGGATCCAAGCAAGACAAACACCCTTGCTGTTGCCGTAGCCCAATTCTTGGATCAAGTGAATATTGACGCTAACGTGATTACCGCGTGGGAGAAAGGTGCGCCTCCTCCCCCGCCACAACCTTCTCCGCCGTCGGTCGCCCTTTCCAAAATCAACGGGAGCGTGGGTCAATGGGAAAAAGGAGCCGTTAACACATCCGCAGACGTGTCAACCGTGCAGCGCCTCCTGCGAACCGCCGCGAAAAAGCTCAACGATCCATCGCTTGATCCTAAAGGAATCGACGGAAAAATCGCGCATGTGGCCGCCAAGTCACATACCATCTCGGCCATCCAGGCGTTTCAAACCCGTTCGGCACTCGAAAAGACCGGACTTATCGAACCGGCCGACCAGACGTGGACAAAACTGCTCGCCGCCGCCGGTGAAACGACGCCCTAACGTCCCAGTGGCAGTGGATCGGAAGGCAGCTCGCCGGACGGTTTCGTTTTACTTGATTAAGCCGTAACTGATTCTTATGTTCGCCCTGAAAGTCAGAGCAATTCGTTAGGGCCAGGAAAAATGATTTCACCCGAGGAGTACATCGAGCAGCGTGTGAACGATCAGATAGGCTGGTATGACCGCAAGAGCGTTACGAATCAACGCTGGTTCAGGCGGCTGCGTTTTGCCGAGATCGTTGCTGCGGCCACGATTCCATTCCTATCCGGCTTCGCAGGCAACTCACTGCCGATTAAGATTGCGATCGGTACTCTGGGCGTTGTCGTTGCTGTGATCGCATCCCTCCTCGGATTGCTACAACTTCAGGAACATTGGATTGAGTATCGAGCCACAGCGGAGTCTCTCAGAAAGGAGAAATTTTTGTTTCTGACCCAGACGGATCCTTACGATAAGGATGATGCTTTCCATCTGCTTGTCCAACGCGTCGAAGGTCTGCTGTCAAAGGAGAACACTGACTGGGCCCAATCCATGGTGAAACCGCCTGAAGGAGAGAAACCTGCTTGAGAGAATCAGAGCTCAAAGTTTGCTTCGCGTTCGTGACCTAGCAAAGTCCCGGGAGGAGTTAGGACCACATACTTGCTATTTCATTCCTAAGGATTCCGAGGTGGGTCGATCGATTGTCGAGGTTGTGTTGAGACCGTGGTCGCGTTGGTAACTGACGATTGCGGTACGCGTAACCGGTCCAAGCAGACCGTCGGCTTCAGCATCATAATAGCCTTGCGGCCGCAGCGTCGACTGAACGTTGGCGACCACCTGATCGGGCGACAAATCGCTATAAGCGTAAATCGGCCCGTCGTAAGAATAGCGCGCCCCCGGATCGTAACCCCACGCCGGACACCAGTAGCCTGCATTCCAATAGTACCATCCGCCGACACCGAAAACGATGCGCGAGTAATGGCTTCTCCACCAATCTCTATCGTGCCATTCAGATCTGTAACTCCGGAAAATCTGATAATCTGAACCCGCCCATTGGTCGCTTCCCTGAATACGCCTGTGTTGTTGAAACTGCGCAGACGCGATTTCGGTACTCGGTTCATTTGCCGCGTTGGGGGGATAGCTGCTTGTCGACATTCCCTGCGACGTCGGTTGGGATATAGGTTTGTTTGCCGCGTTGACGGGATAGCTGCTTGTCGACATTCCCTGCGGCGGCGGTTGCAATATGGGTTTATTTGCCGCGTTGGCGGGATAGCTGCTTGTCGACATTCCCACCGGCTTCGGTCGGGGTATGGGTCTATTTGCCGGGTTGAAGTAGGCTGTCCTCCTTCCCGGTGTCGGTTGGGGTCTGGGTTTATTTGCCGCGTTGAGGGGCATGATTTTCGGTTCACCCACAGTCGTCGCCTTGCCCGCGCCCGTTGGTGTTCCCATTTGACGGACGTTTCGGTGGGGGGCTGGGACTCCCACTGGCCCGCCAGTTACCCCTGACCTATTCGCTGGAACGTAAACGTTGCCTCCTCTGACGGCACCGTGATAAACCGGCGGCTGCTTAGCATACGGCGATGCTCGATTCTGTTGCTGCTTCTTTTTTCCGTCTCCGTACGCCACGCCAACTCCAACGCACCCAATCGCCAGACTACAAATCAAGGCAAGAAATGCTCGCGTAAGGTTGTTCCTTTCTGCTGTTGGAGATTTTCAATATATCACTTAAAAACTTGTACACAAGAGGTAATTTCGATTAACAATTAATTTTCGGATTCCTTTTTTATACAAAATTTCTAAAGGAACCGGTAGTCGAAGTTCCGGGAATTTTTTGGAGATTTTGGGGGAATACTGCCAGAAACTCCCGACACTGACGTTTCTGGATCGCCCGCCCCACTGTTTTCAGTTCGCGTCAAGGTCAAGAATTAATCTTGCTTCGGGTTTCAAAGATTGCCGATAGTTTCTCAGTTTCTAACTTTGAGGTAAGCGAAGCTAGCAACAGTCGGACGATTACACGGACAATCGTCGAGAAAAATGGCGGATATCTTCATTTCCTACGCTCGCGAGGACAGGGACTTCGTGCATCGCTTGGATGAGTCTTTGAAAAGTCGGGGTCGAGAGACATGGGTCGATTGGGAGGGTATTCGGCCAACAGAAGAATTCATGCAGGCTATCTATGGCGCGATCGAAGGCGCTGACACTTTCGTTTTTGTTCTTACGCCTGACTCGGTTGCTTCAGTCGTCTGTGGTCGTGAAATTGAGCATGCGGCGGCGCACCACAAGCGAATGGTTCCGATCGTCGCACAGGACGTGAATGCCGAAACGGTACCCGAACCACTAGGGAAACTAAACTGGATTTTCTGCCGAGAGGGTGATGATTTTGAGAAGGCGACTGATACGCTAATCAGCGCGCTCGAAACCGATCTCAATTGGGTGCACGCGCACACGCGTCTGCTCACGCGTGCAATTGAGTGGAACGCAAACGGCAGGAACAACAGCTTCGTTTTGCGGGGTGATGATCTTCGGTCAGCTGAGCGATGGCTCGCGGAAGCTGCAGCCCAAAAAGACCGCCAGCCCACCGCCCTGCAAACCGAATACATCATTGCCAGCCGCAAAGCCGCAGCGCGACGCCAGCGGATCACGCTTGGGGCCGTAACCTTCGGATTCGTGGTTGCTATCGTGCTCGCGGTCGTGGCGTTTTTCGCAGAGGCCAAGGCGAAAGCTGCGACGAGAAGAACCAGCGAAATTGCCAGCCGGGGAAATGTTTCGCTCGCTCGTTACTCAAAAGAACGCGGGAAGAACGCTCAAGCCTTGGCCCGACTAGCGCAGGCGCTGCGGCTGAATCCGGAAAATCGGGAAGCCTCTGGCGTGACGGCCATGATGCTAACACAGCTAAGCTGGCACGTTCCGTTAACTGGTTCAATGCGGCATAAAGACGTAGTTTATTCAGCGCAGTTCAGTCCCGATGGTCGGCGGATAGTAACCGCCTCATGGGATAAGACGGCGCGGTTGTGGGACGCGGCTAGCGGCAAGCCAGTTGGCGAGCCCATGAAGCATGAAGGCCAAGTTAATTCAGCGCAGTTCAGTCCCGATGGTCAGCGCGTAGTGACTGCGTCAGCGGATAAGACGGCGCGGTTGTGGGACGCGGCTAGCGGCAAGCCAGTTGGCGAGCCTATGAAGCATGAAAACGAGGTTAATTCAGCACAGTTCAGTCCTGATGGTCAGCAGGTAGTGACCGGTTCATGGGATAAGACAGCGCGTCTGTGGGATGCGGCTAGCGGCAAACCAGTTGGCGAACCCATGGAGCATGAAGGCATGGTTTTTTCAGCAGGGTTCAGTCCCGATGGTCAGCGGGTCGTGACCGCCTTGCGGGATAAGACAGCGCGGCTTTGGGATGCGACTAGCGGCAAACCAGTTGGCGAACTCATGAAGCATGAAGGCATGGTTTTTTCAGCAGAATTCAGTCCAAACGGTCAGCGCGTGGTGACCGCCTCAGCCGATAAGACGGCGCGCCTGTGGGACGCGGCCAGCGGCAAGCCAGTTGGCGAACTCATGAAGCATGAAGACGTGGTTAATTCAGCAGAATTCAGTCCTGATGGTCAGCGGGTGGTGACCGCCTCATGGGATAAGACGGCGCGGTTGTGGGATGCGACCAGCGGCAAACCAATTGGCGAGCCCATGAAGCATGAAGACGTGGTTAATTCAGCACGGTTCAGTCCCGATGGTCAGCGGGTGGTGACCGCCTCAGAGGATAAGACGGCGCGGTTGTGGGATGCGGCCAGCGGGAAACCAATTGGCGAACCCATGAAGCATGAAGACAAAGTTAATTCAGCGCAGTTCAGTCCCGATGGTCAGCGGGTGGTGACCGCCTCAGAGGACCACACTGCACGGCTGTGGAATGCAGTCAGCGGCAAACTAATTAGCGAACCCATGAAGCATGAAGACGTGGTTAATTCAGCGCAGTTCAGTCCCGATGGTCAGCGGGTGGTGACCGCCTCAGAGGACCACACTGCACGGCTGTGGGACACGGCCACCGGCAAACTAGTTGGCGAGCCTATGAAGCATGAAGACGTGGTTAACTCAGCAGAATTCAGTCCTGGTGGTCAGCGGGTACTGACCGCCTCACGGGATAAAACGGCGCGGCTGTGGAATGCAGTCAGCGGCAAACTGGTTGGCGCACCCATGAAGCATGAAGGCGTGGTTAATTCAGCACAGTTCAGTCCCGATGATCAGCGGGTAGTCACCGCATCTCTGGATAAGACGGCGCGGCTCTGGGATGCGGCCAGCAGCCAATCAATTGGCGAGCCCATGAAGCATGAAGACGTGGTTAATTCAGCGCAGTTCAGTCCCGATGGCCAGCGGGTGTTGACGGCCTCAGAGGACCACACCGCGCGGCTGTGGGATGCGGCCAGCAGCAAATTAGTTGGCGAACCCATGAAGCATGAAGACATGCTTAATTCAACACAGTTCAGTCCCGATGGTCAGCGGGTGGTGACCGCTTCAGAGGACCACACTGCGCGCCTGTGGGATGCGGCCAGCGGTAAACCAGTTGGCGAGCCCATGAAACATGAAGGCGGGGTCAATTCAGCACAGTTCAGTCCCGATGGTCAGCGCGTAGTGACTGCCTCACGGGACAAGACAGCGCGGCTGTGGGATGCGGCCAGCGGCAAACCAGTTGGCGAACCGATGAATCATGAAGACGTGGTTAATTCAGCACGCTTCAGTCCCGATGGTCAGCGCATTGTGACCATCGTAGACAAGACGGCGCGGCTATGGGATGTGGCCAGCCGCGAACCCGTTGGCGAGCCGATGAATCATGAAGACGTGATTAATTCAGCAGAATTCAGTCCTGATGGTCAGCGGGTAGTGACCGCCTCATGGGATAAGACAGCGCGGCTATGGGATGTCCCGATTATGACAGACAAGGACAGAACAGAGGATATTCTCTCCCTTGCTGAACTAGCTGAAACCACCGGTGGTATGGCTCTGGAAACTGTCGAGCAGGCAGAAAATCTCAGATTGCTGACTCCAGAAGAAATCACCGCATCACGGGACAAGATCGCTGCGAAATTCTCGAGGCCGCCTTCGAAATTGACGCCGTTGCAGCGATTCATGGAATGGTGCGTCGCGGATCGCAGAAGCCGAACGACTTCTCCGTTCTCGCAAGTGACCGTTTCCGAATGGTTGGAGAACAGGATCAAGGAAGGAACAGTCGAGGGATTACGCGCCGCAATGCAGATCGATCCGGCCAATGGCCGCGTAACTGCACATCTTGGCCGCCGTCTTGCGGATCACGCGCTAAAAATAGGCGCTGACCCTGACGAAGCCCGACGCTCTCGAGGAGAAGCTGACTTTCTAACAAGCCGTGCGATAAAGCTTGCTCCCGACAGCGACGAAGTTAAGAGGTTGCGCGACGAAGTAATCAAATTACTGGAACTGCAGGGGAACTGATCTGGACGTGATCGTCTTCCATTGCATAGTGAATCGGGCTCCAAGGGGAACTGGATCTTATAGGATAGCACCAGACAGTATCATCATTCACTTCACCATTGACCAGAAGCCGCGGCGGGATTAACGCTGGGTTACAGGGAGTTGAAGCTTCTTCAGCGGCGACGCTGCCAGAAGCACTTTGAGTTTGGTCACCTGCTCCCGGGTAGATTCCTTCATCCATTCTTCGGGAGCGGCAGCAAAGGCTTCCTCCACTCGCTGCTGACCGAGCGCTTCTTCCTCCAATCCAATGCGCGCTTCGGCAAGTGTCGCCAAAACCCAATACCGTTTTTCGGGAAACTTACTTCCAGCCGGCAAGCGTCCGGTTCGTACATTCGATGTCAGCCACTGGTTGCAAATAGAGATCACTTCCTGGCGCACGCGTCGCGCTTGCACGAAGTCGGCAACGGCTTCCGCAAAACCGATGGGATGGGCTGCGCGTTCATTGAGCAAGTAGGCGTAGTTGATCCCGTTGTAATGGTCGTTGCTCAGATAAAAGCCGCGCTCGTAAGCGCGCACAGCTTCATCGAGGTAGCTACTCTCGTTGGTTAGTTCCCATAGACGCTTGTGCACCGAGCCCCAAAGTCCGAGCGTCTCGGTGTCGTTGGAGGTCTGCGGCTCGAGCAACGCCAGCAAGTCTCGCGCACTTTCGAGCGCCTCCTCGGGACTGGGATACTTGCTCTTGTAAGTTGCCAGCGCGAGGCGCTGGAGAATGTAGGGATCTTCGGAGTTCTCGATCTTCTGGTCTGCGGATGCTTCCGAAGCTCCGATCCTTCGCATTTCACGAATTTCTTCGAGGAGCATCTTGGCCTTGACCCAATCGCCCTTGTTCTGCGCCTCATCCACCCTTTGCATCAGTTCGCTATGAGCGGGAGTTTCGGCGCCGACCATCTCCGCAGATGATGCGCTCGCTGCTACTGCCCTTGCGACTCTTACTTCGGCCGCGATCGACGGCGGAGTCAGTCGCTCAATAAATTTATAGACAGGACTGTCCCGCCGCAACTCGGGGTCACTTGCCATAATCTTCTGGATAGCAGCCGTCAGCTCCGTCGTGAAACGTTTCGCTTCGCTCACGCCGATGTCTTCGCCCAAGTGCTGATATTGCCGGATGACAATATGATTCAAATCAAAGAACGGCGATTTCATGATCTTCTCTTCCGCGATCACTACTGTTGTATAAGGTCGAAGAGCGTGCCGCACACCAAGTTCGTAGATGGCGTTCCTGTTTGAAGTAGAGAGGTCTGCGACGACGACATCAGCCTCCAACAAGAGTTCATACATTGGCACGTCAATCAGTCCGGAATGCACGATCTCGTCCGCGCGTATGCACTTCAAGCCGGCGGCTTCGGCCGCCGGCTTGATGAGGTTGAGATAGGAGTGGTCGAGATCGAGGACGCGACCGGTCTCATAGTCGGTCTTCTTTCCAAACCCCATCACGACAAAGCAGGTGGCTTTCTCGGGGGCCGAATCTGGTGGTGTTGGGATATTCTTTTTCTTCTGAGTCATGCTATCAATCATGGCTGCTTACACCGGAAATCCGGCGAGATTGGACGCCAATACTTTCTGCTCGTCGTGGCATTACGCAAATGCCCGCCTTTGCGGCAATCGCTTAGCGACCGCTCCTACGAGGCACCTCTTCCTGGTACCCCAGACAAGAGAATTGAGCCTCTCGATTTGCCGCGATGACCTGTAGAGAGGCGTTGCACGCTATGCAGTAAATGTTAAATCTTTCAACTTTCCGTTCTTGTAACCCGGTCGTAAGTTGAATGGGCGTCGGTCGGTCGAGGACCCTTGACGATTTGCGTTTACTGAAACAAGCACGCGAGCGAGCGGGACGCGAAATCACGGAGCTTGATAGCATCCTCAAAAAACTTTCAGCGCGCGACATTGAGTTACGGGGAGATGAAAAAACTCAATCCGGTATGAAAAAATAGTGAGAAAAAATACGATTACTTTCGAGAACGGAAATCGCGCCGTCATCATCTCCGCGCCGCGCGATGCAAAAGCGCAGGCGATTTTAGACGCTCTTGAAATCACATCCCCCCGTGCCGTGATTCTGCTTTTTGGTGGCGCGGCCGGGCTGGATGATCCACGCAAGGCTCGTCTTGCGACTTTGTTTGCCAATGGAGTTACTCCGGTGGCGACCGAATTGGATGCCCTGATTATCGATGGAGGCACACAATCCGGCGTCATGGCGATAATGGGTGAGGCGGTCTCGCAGTCTACGGGGAAATGTCAGTTGCTCGGAATCGCACCGAGAGGGAAAATCACGCATCCGGAAATTGCCGGCACGTCCGCTGTGTCTGACGGCGCTTCGCTCGAACCAAATCACTCGCATTTCGTTTTGGTGGAAAGCGCCGAGTGGGGCGACGAGACCGGGAGGATGTTGGAACTGGCGCGCGCATTCAACGCGCCGATCGTTGCAATCCTCGTCAACGGTGGCGCGATTGCGGCTGATGAAGCTTTGCAAAGCGTGCGCAATGGATGGCAACTGCTCGTGGTTGAAGGCAGCGGGAGATTTGCAGACGAACTTAGCGCGGCTGTACGCGATGGTCAGTCTGCGAAATCCGTCGAAGCAACGGAGATTGCACGCTCCGGCCGCGTCGCGTTATTTCATGTCGATGAACCCGCTGTGACATTGAAACACGAGTTACGCCGGCTACTCCGTTAAGGGTGCTGAGGTTGGCCTTCCTCTGTTTCGCCTTTTTTGGTTCGTTCCCAATTCAATGATGACGCGACAGGGCGTCGATTCAAGGGAAATCGACCAATTGAACTTGCCCGACCAATGAGAAAGCCCATTGTCGATGACAATGAGTTACCGCGACAAATTGGATAATATCGGCCCGCGCAAATTGCTTGCATGCGACGGCGGCGGCATTCGCGGAATTATCAGCATTGAAATCCTCTCGCGGATGGAATCGGAGCTGCGGAAGAGTAGCGGGAATCCAAAGCTCGTCCTCGCCGATTACTTCGATTACGTCGCCGGCACCAGCACAGGAGCAATTATCGCGACACTGATCGCGCTCGGATACAGCGTTGATGAGACACGGGATTTCTATCTTCGGAGCGGCGCGGACATGTTTCACAAGGCGCGCCTCTGGGAGCGTTTTCGCACGAAATTCGAGGACGACAAGTTCTCGAACATGCTGCGCGATGTGATTGGCGAGGATACGGCCTTAGGTTCCGAGAAGCTGCGCACGTTACTCATGATGGTGCTTCGCAACGCAACCACGGATTCGCCATGGCCACTGTCCAATAACCCCGCAGCGAAATACAACGATGCTGCACGCGCCGATTGCAACCTGAAGTTGCCACTCTGGCAGCTTGTGCGGGCGAGTACTGCGGCGCCGACTTATTTTCCACCCGAGGTTGTCCATATCGGCCGCGACTTCATCTTCGTGGATGGCGGAGTAACAACGTATAACAATCCAGCTTTTCAACTTTTCCTGATGGCGACAAGCGAGCCGTACCATCTGCTTTGGCCGACTGGCGAAGAGAAAATGCTTCTTATTTCAGTCGGCACCGGCGCAAGCGCGAATGCGAACAGCAATTTGAGCCCCGAGGAGATGAACCTGATCTACAATGCCAGCACAATTCCATCGGCGCTCATGGCCGCAGCGCTGCATGAGCAGGATTTTCTCTGCCGCATTTTCGGGAAATGCCTGGCTGGAGATTTGTTGGATCGCGAAATTGGCAGCGTGATCGGACAAGGTATTCCTAATGTGCCGAAGTTGTTCACCTATGCCCGCTACAATGCCGAGCTTTCCCGCGAAGGCTTGGATGCGCTAGGCCTTGAACACATCAAGCCGGTGCACGTCCAGCAAATGGATTCTGTCGATCATATCGACGAGATGCGAGAGGTTGGCCAAACGTTGGCTCAACAAAAGGTGAAAGCTGAACACTTCGCCGGGTTTCCGACGGCGAGTTAGTTACCTGCTTCGGTCCGTAGCAAATGACGTAGCACTGAAGTGTCTAACTAGGCGAGAAGACCGTTCCGTAGTCAGGTGTCGGGAATTTTTGCGACTTATTCGAATCGGTAGCGTATTCGGCAACAAGGCCCTCTTATGCTGGGGGAGCGGCATGGTTAAGAGTCAGTTGTTCCCACGAGAGAAGACAGTCTTAGCCGAACATCTCGAAAAAGCGTGCTTCGAACAACGGGAATTGAAATACCATCGGACCGTCCCGTAATTCTCCAGAAGGGATCCGTAGCCCTATGAAGTTTCAGAGGATCATGTTTGAGCTAGTGATCGCCACCTTGTTGATGTCCGCCAAGGCGTATTCCCAGGCAGGAAAATCCGAGAAAAGCCCCTCCTCGCCTTCAGCCCAGTCCGTCGAACCTTTCCTGGGACGCTGGGATTTGACGTTGAAGGCACCTGATCGGGAATATCCCTCGTGGTTGGAACTTCGCCTGGAGGGTGGACAATTGAAAGCCCAGATGGTGAGCCGTTGGGGAAACGCAAGACCGCTTCCCAAAGTTGAGCTGTCGAATGGCCGCCTCACGTTCGTGTCTCCTACAGAGGAGGAAGACCGAGCCGAGGATATGGTTTTCGAAGGAACTTTCGTCAGGAAGGCCACCCTGTCGGGGACTACGACTGGACCAGACGGAACCACCTGGCAATGGGGCGGCCTGAGA
>Ga0137412_10004739_pt1 | contig 10856 bp, 7 predicted proteins | sample CZODoug2_1_16fun_FD_122160 | JGI IMG/M metagenome (GOLD analysis project Ga0137412, IMG submission 122160) | Vadose zone soil fungal communities from Angelo Coast Range Reserve, California, USA - CZODoug2_1_16fungal (Hybrid Assembly) | ecosystem: Environmental > Terrestrial > Soil > Vadose zone... | reverse complement strand
GGCCGATGGACTCAAGCAAATGCAATGCTGCCCGGGAGATTTCCTCGCTGATGTCGCGAACCGCCAATTGATAGGAGAAGTCGATCAGTGTCTCCAGGCCCGAGAATTTTCGTGCCAACAGGTCTGCGACCGCGTCGTTGGACCGCGTGGTCTGGTCGTCAATGACGGCCACCGCCAGCGCATGCTTGGAGTGGAAGTGGAAATACATTGCACCCTTGGTCAATTCGGCCGCGGCAAGAACGCTGTCAATGCTGATCTGGTGGTAGGGCTGACGGGCGAACTGGTGTGCGGCGGCACGCAGAATTCGATGGCGGGTGGAATTCACTTTGGTGTCAGTCGTCTCTGTCATCGTTGGGCCACCTAGTACTGCTTTGCCACGACGGTTGGACAACGGACCCAATGGTTTCAAGGCGTTGTTTGGTTTGTTTGACAAGCTTAGTTCATCCGCGATCCCCGGATGGTCATCGACGCAGGAGGCGTACTGCTCACGAAATTGGCATCGATGGGTTTTCTAACTGTGGAAATCCATAGCATGTGCTTGAGCCAGACGTCTATTGATCACTACCAGTCATTATAAATCTTTGCACAATTCAAGAGGTACGTGTCACGCAAAAGATAACAATGTGGGTATGTTTTTATGTCGATTGCAGCGCTGAGCGGGGGTGGCCCCGCCGCTAACGAGATCGCCGACAACCGGTCTGCGCGATCGGCAAAGTGCAGATGATTTCAACAAGACAACATTCATGTCGGGCGGTAGCCGACTGATCCGCCGCTCAATCGAGGCAGCTGCGACCACGCATGGTGGGCCCGCGAAGCTCCGTCGCCAGGACTCGAACCTGAACTGTCTGAACCAAAATCAGAAGTGCTGCCGATTACACCACGACGGATCGCTGGACCAGCGATTGAACCGCGTTCACTCTAGACGACCGTGCGGGCCGATCGCGGACCGCGGGCGAGGGATAACCTGTTAGGCGTGGCCGCGCCGGACAAGGAAACGCGGGCGCCCCGCACCAGGATGACCGGTAGCGAGCGCCGCCACCAACTCATCGACATCGCGCGCTCGCTGTTCGCCGAGCGGGGCTACGAAGGAACCTCGATCGAGGAGATCGCCCTTCGCGCCAACGTGTCCAAACCCGTCGTCTACGAGCACTTCGGCGGCAAAGAAGGCTTGTACGCGGTCGTCGTCGACCGTGAGATGTCGGCATTGCTGGACGGCATCACGTCGTCGCTGACCAACAACCGGTCCCGGGTGCGTGTCGAACGGGTCGCACTGGCGTTGCTCGCCTACGTCGAAGAACGGACCGATGGATTCCGGATCATGATCCGTGACTCGCCGGCCTCGATCAGCTCGGGCACCTACTCCAGCCTGCTCAACGACGCGGTCAGCCAGGTCAGCTCGATCCTGGCCGGCGACTTCGCTCGACGCGGTCTGGATCCGGACCTGGCCCCGCTGTACGCCCAGGCACTGGTCGGTTCGGTGTCGATGACCGCGCAATGGTGGCTCGATACGCGGGAGCCCAAGAAAGAAGTGGTCGCCGCCCACCTGGTCAACCTGATGTGGAACGGCCTGACCCATCTGGAAGCCGACCCGCACCTGCAAGACGAATAGCGGGCTTAGCCCCGATCGCGGGACAACAGGTCCGCGGTCGTTTCGCGCCGGACCAATTCGCGGGGCCGACCGTCCTTGACCGCAATGATCGGCGGACGGCCGACCATGTTGTAGTTCGACGCCATGCTGTGGTGGTAGGCCCCGGTGCAGGCCACCGCGAGCAGATCGCCCGGATGGACGTCGGCGGGGAGCTCGACGTCGCGGGCGATCTCGTCGCCCGATTCGCAGTGCCGGCCCGCGACGGTGACCCGTTGCTTGGGCGCGAGAGAATGGCGATTGGCAAGCGCGACGGTGTATTTCGCCCCATACAGCGATACCCGCGGGTTGTCGCTCATCCCACCGTCGACGGCTACGAAAGTGCGTCCGCCCGGCTGTGTCTTGACGCCGCGCACCTGGTAGACCGTGACACCGGCCCGCGCGCTGATGGCGCGGCCGGGTTCGATGACGAGGGTCGGGCGCGGGAATCGTTCGGCGGCACACGCCGTGTCCACGGCGTCGGCAATCACCCTGGCCAGCTCGTCAACGCTCAGCTGCGGGTCGCCGGCCAGATACGGAATCCCATGGCCGCCACCGATGTTCAGCTCCGTCAGGACGACGCCGTGCCGAGCCCGGACATCGGCCATGGCGGCGATCATCCGCCGGATCGCCTCGCCGTAGATCGCCGCGTCGGTGACCTGCGAGCCGAGGTGACAGTGCAATCCGATCAGCCGCAGGCCCGGGTGTGAGAGCACTCGCTCGACGGCGTCGGCGGCATGGCCGCCGTCGAGGGTGAATCCGAACTTCTGGTCGCTGATCCCGGTGGTCACCGCGCGGTGACCGTGAATGTCGAGGTCAGGGGTGACGCGGATCAGTACCCGCTGCCGTCCCTCCGCCATACCGGCGAGGTCGGTGATCTCGATGGTCGAATCCAGCACGACGCGCCCGACCCCGAATCGGACCGCGGCGCGCAAGTCGTCCTGCGACTTCGCGTTGCCGTGCATGACGATGCGGGCCTTTTCCACGCCACCTGCCATCGCGATGGCGAGTTCGCCGGCCGAGCAGACGTCGATTCCGAGCCCTTCTTCGTGCGCCCAGCGCGCCACCGCGATGGTCAGCAGGGACTTGCCGGCGTAGAGCACCTCGGTATCGGCCAATGCCGCGCGATAGCTGCGGGCGCGGCTGCGGAAGTCGGCCTCGTCGATCACGTAGGTGGGGGTGCCGAACTCGTCGGCGATATCGGTCAGGGGTACCTCGCCGACGCAGAGTCGTCCGTCGTCGTCGGAGTGGGCCGTCATTGGCCAGATCGCCGGGTGGAATCGCGGCGAAGCCGCAAGGCCTATGGAAGGCAGGATGTCCGGCAAGGTCGATGTCATGACTTCAGCCTCCGCGCGGATCAAGCGGATGCCACTTCCCTAACGGATCCTTGACGGCGCTCGGCCGGAAATTGACGACGGTCGGCCCCCATACAATGGGGACATCATGACCGCACGGGGGCCAGAAATCACAGATACCCCGATCGCGGGGCTTGTCGAGTTGGCGCTGCGCGCGCCGACGCTGCAGCGACTCATCGACTTCGCTGGCGATCGACCCGGGGAACTGGCGTTGGTCGGTCCGGCCAGCGCACGACTGTTCGTCGCCTGCGCGCTGGCCCGCGGGGGGCCGTTGCTGGTCGCTACGGCGACCGGCCGGGAAGCCGATGACCTTTCGGCCGAGCTGCGCGGCGTGTTCGGCGATGCGGTTGCGATGTTCCCGTCCTGGGAGACGCTGCCCCACGAGCGGCTTTCTCCCGGCGTGGACACCGTCGGCGCCCGGATGATGCTGCTGCGCCGGCTGGCTCACCCGCAGGACGGCCGGCTTGGCCCGCCGGTGCGGGTGGTGGTCACCGCGGTCCGCTCGCTGCTGCAGCCGATGGTGTCGGGGTTGGGCCTGCTGGAACCGCTCACCCTGACCGTCGGTGACGAGGTGGTCTTCGAAGACGTCATCGCGCGGCTGGTCGAGCTGGCCTACACCCGGGTGGACATGGTCGGTCGACGGGGCGAATTCGCGGTCCGCGGCGGCATTCTCGACATCTTCGCACCGACGGCCGAACACCCGGTGCGGGTGGAGTTCTGGGGTGACGAGGTCAGCGAGATGCGGATGTTCGCGGTGGCCGACCAGCGGTCGATCCCCGAAATCAGCATCGACAACGTGATCGCGGTCGCTTGTCGCGAAGTGCTGTTGACCGACGACGTGCGAGCGCGAGCCGCCGAGCTGGCCGGACGGCAGCCGGCGCCCGAACACGGCGTCACCGGCGGCGTCGGCGACATGCTGGCCAAGCTCGCCGAAGGCATCCCGGTCGACGGCATGGAAGCTCTGCTGCCGGTGCTGCGGCCCGACGGCGTGGCGTTGTTGACCGATCAACTGGCCGACGGGACGCCGGTGCTGGTCTGCGACCCGGAAAAGGTCCGCACCCGCGCCGCCGATCTGATCAAGACCGGCCGCGAGTTCCTCGACGCGTCATGGTCGGTGGCCGCGGTCGGCGGCGATTCGCCCATCGACGTCGAGCAACTCGGCGGATCGGGCTTCCGCGAACTCGTCGAGGTGCAGGCGGCCGCGCGGCAGTCCGGGCACCCGTGGTGGACGCTGAGCCAACTCTCCGACGAGTCGGCGATCGAACTGGACATCCGCGCCGCGCCGTCAGCCCGCGGCCATCAGCGCGACATCGACGAGATCTTCGCGATGCTGCGCGCGCACGTGGCAACCGGCGGGGCCGCCGCCGTCGTCGCGCCTGGAACGGGAACCGCGCATCGCGTCGTCGAGCAGTTGGCCGAATCCGATACGCCGGCAACGATGTTGGAGTCGGGAGCCGAGCCCAAGCCCGGCGTGGTCGGGGTGCTCAAGGGTCCACTGCATGACGGCTTGGTGATACAGGGTGCCACGCCGGGTGCGGAGCTGGTGATCGTCACCGAAACCGACCTGACCGGCAACCGGATGACGGCCACCGACGGCAAGCGACTGGCCGCCAAACGCCGCAATACCGTCGACCCGCTGGCCCTGACCGCGGGCGACCTGGTGGTGCACGATCAGCACGGCATCGGCCGGTTCGTCGAGATGACCGAACGCACCGTCGGCGGCGCGCGGCGCGAGTACCTGGTGCTGGAGTACGCGTCGAGCAGGCGGGGACAGAGCGAAACCGACAAGCTCTATGTGCCAATGGATTCCCTCGATCAGCTGTCCCGCTACGTCGGTGGCCAGGCGCCGGCGCTGAGCCGGCTCGGCGGCAGCGACTGGACCAACACCAAGACCAAGGCCCGCAAGGCGGTCCGCGAGATCGCCGGCGAGCTGGTGGCGCTGTACGCCAAGCGGCAGGCCACCGCGGGCCATGCGTTCGGGCCGGACACCCCGTGGCAGGCCGAGATGGAGGACGCGTTCGGCTTCACCGAGACTGTGGACCAGCTCACCGCGATCACCGAGGTCAAGGCCGACATGGAGAAACCGGTGCCGATGGACCGGGTGATCTGCGGCGACGTCGGCTACGGCAAGACCGAGATCGCGGTTCGGGCGGCATTCAAAGCGGTCCAGGATGGCAAGCAGGTCGCGGTGCTGGTTCCCACCACGCTGTTGGCCGACCAGCATCTGCAGACCTTCGCCGAGCGGATGGCCGGTTTCCCGGTCCGGATCAAGGGTTTGTCCCGGTTCACCGAGCCCGCTGAATCCCGTTCCGTCATCGAGGGTTTGGCCGAAGGCACGGTGGACATCGTGATCGGCACCCATCGGTTGCTGCAAACCGGCGTGCGCTGGAAAGACCTCGGTCTGGTGGTCGTCGACGAGGAGCAGCGCTTCGGCGTCGAGCACAAGGAGCACATCAAGTCGCTGCGCACCCACGTCGACGTGCTGACGATGAGCGCCACCCCGATCCCGCGCACGCTGGAAATGAGTCTGGCCGGGATCCGTGAGATGTCGACGATCCTGACGCCGCCCGAGGAGCGCTACCCGGTGCTGACTTATGTCGGGCAGCACGACGACAAGCAGATCGCCGCCGCGCTGCGCCGAGAGCTGCTGCGCGACGGGCAGGCGTTCTACGTGCACAACCGGGTCAGCTCCATCGACGCCGCCGCGGCGCGGGTGCGCGAACTGGTGCCGGAGGCCAAGGTGGCCGTCGCGCACGGTCAGATGCATGAGGATCTACTGGAGACGACCGTCGAGGGATTCTGGAACCGGGAGTTCGACATCCTGGTGTGCACCACAATCGTCGAGACCGGTCTGGACATCTCCAACGCCAACACGCTGATCGTCGAACGAGCCGACACGTTCGGTCTGTCCCAGCTGCACCAGCTGCGCGGCCGGGTCGGTCGCAGCCGGGAGCGCGGTTACGCCTACTTCATGTATCCGCAGCAGGCGCCGCTCACCGAGACCGCCTACGACCGGTTGGCGACGATCGCCCAGAACAACGAGCTGGGTGCCGGCATGGCGGTGGCGATGAAGGACCTGGAGATCCGCGGCGCCGGTAATGTGCTGGGCGCCGAGCAGTCCGGACACGTCGCCGGGGTGGGCTTTGACCTTTATGTCCGGTTGGTCGGCGAGGCGGTCGAGGCGTACCGCGCCGCGGCCGACGGGCAGACCGTGGTCGGCGCCGAGGAGCCGAAAGATGTGCGCATCGACCTGCCGGTGGATGCGCACCTGCCGCCGGACTACATCCCCAGCGACCGGCTGCGGCTGGAGGGATACCGGCGGCTGGCTGCCGCGAGCCACGACTCCGACATCGACGCCGTCGTCGAGGAGCTGACCGACCGCTACGGGGCGCTGCCCGAAACCGCCGAACGGTTGGTCGCCGTCGCTCGCCTCCGACTGCTGTGCCGCGAGCGCGGCATTACCGAAGTATCGGCGGCGTCGGCGGCCACCTTGCGACTGGCGCCGATGACTCTGCCGGACTCCGTGCAGGTGCGCCTGGCGCGCCGGTACCCGGGTGCGCGCTACCGCGCCACCACCTCGACGGTCCAGGTTCCTATTCCGCGGGCCGGTGGTGTCGGCGCACCACGTATTCGCGATCTCGAATTAGTTCAGATGGTGGCCGATTTGCTAGCGGCGCTGGACGGGAAACCGGGAGAATCGACCCAGGTAGTCACGTCAAAACAGGAGCGACAAGCGCGATGAAGGGCGTCCACGACGACCGCCCCGGTGAGGGCTGGCGCTGGTGACTGTCATCCTGGTCGACCCTCGCCGCCCCTCGCTGGTTCCGGTGGAAGCCATCGAGTTGCTCAGCGGTGAGGTGCAGTACACCGAGGAGATGCCCGTCGCGGTGCCCTGGACGCTGCCGGCGGCGCGCCCGGCCCACACCGGAGATGACGCTCCGGTGCTGTTGTCCTCCGACGCCGAGCACCCCGCGGTCACCGCGCGGTTGGCCGCCGGGGAGCGCCTGATCTCCGCGCCCGGGCAGCAGCCCGGGGAGCGGCTGGTGGACGCCGTCGCGATGATGGACAAGCTGCGCACCGCCGGGCCGTGGGAAAGCGAGCAGACGCACGACTCGTTGCGCCGATTCCTGCTGGAGGAGACCTACGAGCTTTTCGACGCGGTCCACAGCGGCGATACCGACGCGCTGCGCGACGAGCTCGGCGACGTTTTGCTGCAGGTCCTCTTCCACGCGCGCATCGCCGAGGACGCGCCTGAGCATCCGTTCACCATCGACGACGTCGCCGATGCGCTGCTGCGAAAGCTGGGCAACCGGGCTCCGGGAGTCCTTGCCGGCGAGACGATTTCGCTGGACGAGCAGTTGGCGCAGTGGGAGGAGCGCAAAGCTCTGGAGAAGCCGCGGAACTCGGTGATGGACGACGTGCCCACCGGTCAACCGGCTTTGGCGTTGGCGCACAAAGTGGTTCAGCGCGTCACCCGGGCCGGATTGCCGTTGGACCTGATCCCGACGAACATCACGTCGATCACCGTGACGGCCGATGTTGACGCCGAAAATGCTTTGCGCACGGCCGTACTGGAGTTCATGGATACCGTGCGGGCGGTCGAGAAAGCCGTCGCCGCGGACCGTCGCCTAGCGGATGTGCCCGCGGAGCTCGACGTCGCCGCGGTCGGCACGATCTCTGAGGACGAGTGGCGCGCATGCTGGCCGTCGGCCGACGAGGCCGAACCGGAACCCGAGCCCGCCACCGAGGGGTCGGCCGGCGACGACGCGGACGCATCCTCGGACGACCCCGAAAAAGACTGACCGCCGTATTAACGCGCGCGAAAGCATGCGTTGGCGCGGTGATGTTCGACACGCCCGGCGGGGCGATCCGCGCGCGGTCATATGCAGCTAGGGCGCGCATCATTGTGGCTGGACAACCGGTGTCGGCCGGCCACCTGGCGTTCACGGCGGGGTGACCCACTCGATTCCCGTGGGACCATGGATGAGGAATCGTGGTTTAGGGGTGTGTTGTGTCGCCGGTGCGTTGGCTGCGGGCGTTCGCCGTCGTAGGTGCAACGGCGCTGCTGTTGGCCTCAAGCTGCTCGTGGCAGCTCGGCCCCTTTATCCCCAAGGGCGTGCCGCCGCCTCCGGGCGCCCTGGTGCCGCCGGTCGACACCCACGCCAAGAGCCGGCCCGCCGACCAGCTTCATGCGTGGGCGGCTCAGCGCGCCCCGGCGATGCACATACCGGTGACCGCTCTGGAGGCCTACGGCTACGCCGCCCGGGTCGCCGAGGTAGAGAACCCGAACTGTCATATCGCCTGGACGACGCTGGCCGGCATCGGGCAGGTGGAAAGCCATCACGGCACGTATCACCACGCGACGCTGTTTCCCAACGGCGACGTGCGGCCGCCGATCAGGGGTGTGGTGCTCGACGGAACCAACGGCACCATGCGCATCATCGACAGCGCGGCGGGCGGAATGGACGGCGAACCGGACACCGTGCGGGCGATGGGGCCGATGCAGTTCATTCCCGAGACCTGGCGGGAATACGGCGTGGACGCCAACAACGACGGTGTCATCAGCGTCGACAACATCGACGATGCCGCGTTGTCCGCGGCGGGCTATTTGTGTTGGCGCGGGAAGGATCTCGCCACCGCGCGGGGGTGGATCACCGCGCTGTGGGCCTACAACGACTCCGACGTCTACTCCCGCGCCGTTCGCGACTGGGCTACCGCCTATGCGGCGGGTCACTCGCTCTGACCAAGGCTCTAGGCTACTGGTGGCAGTTACGGATCTCGTAGGAACTCCGTAACCCTCACGATGCAAGGAGAACCAGTGCCGATTATCGAGCAGGTCGGGGCCCGCGAGATCCTCGATTCCCGCGGTAACCCGACAGTCGAGGTCGAGGTGGCTCTGATCGACGGGACGTTCGCGCGGGCTGCGGTGCCCTCCGGCGCCTCGACCGGAGAGCACGAGGCCGTCGAGCTGCGCGATGGCGGCGACCGGTATGGCGGCAAGGGCGTCAAGAAGGCCGTCCAGGCCGTGCTCGATGAAATCGCGCCTGCCGTGATCGGGCTCAACGCCGACGATCAGCGACTGGTCGACCAGGCCCTGCTGGACCTCGATGGCACACCGGACAAGTCCCGGTTGGGTGCCAACGCCATCCTGGGCGTCTCACTGGCGGTCAGCAAGGCCGCCGCCGATTCGGCCGAGTTGCCGCTGTTCCGGTACCTGGGCGGACCGAACGCGCACATTCTGCCGGTACCGATGATGAACATCCTCAACGGCGGCGCGCACGCGGACACCGGCGTCGACATCCAGGAGTTCATGGTGGCCCCGATCGGGGCGCCGAGCTTTTGTGAGGCGCTGCGCTGGGGTACCGAGGTCTACCACGCGCTGAAGTCGGCGCTGAAGAAGCAGGGGCTGTCCACCGGACTGGGTGACGAGGGCGGATTCGCCCCCGACGTGCCGGGAACCAAGGCCGCGCTGGACGTGATCAGCCAGGCCATCGAGTCCAGCGGTTTCAAGCTCGGCGCCGACGTGGCATTGGCGCTCGATGCGGCGGCGACCGAGTTCTACACCGACGGCACCGGCTACGCGTTCGAGAAGAAGACCCGCTCCGCCGATGAGATGACGCAGTTCTACGCGGAGCTGCTCGACTCCTATCCACTGGTGTCCATCGAAGACCCACTGGCCGAAGATGATTGGGACGGCTGGGTGGCCCTGACGACAGCCATCGGTGACCGGGTGCAGGTCGTCGGCGACGACCTGTTCGTCACCAATCCCGAACGCCTGGAAGAGGGCATCGACAAGGGTGCGGCAAATGCATTGCTGGTCAAGGTCAACCAGATCGGGACGCTCACCGAGACACTCGATGCGGTCGCGCTCGCCCACCACAGCGGCTACCGGACGATGATGAGCCACCGCAGCGGTGAAACTGAGGACACCACGATCGCCGACCTGGCGGTGGCGGTGGGAAGCGGGCAGATCAAGACCGGCGCCCCGGCCCGCAGCGAGCGGGTGGCGAAATACAACCAGCTGCTTCGGATCGAAGAAGCTCTCGGTGACGCGGCCCGCTACGCCGGCGATCTTGCCTTCCCCCGATACGCGCCGGAAGCCCGATAGCCTTAGCGTCTTATGCCCGAATCGAAACGGCCAGAACCGAAGCGGCGCTCACCGGCCTCGCGTCCGGGGCGGGCCGGCGATTCGGTGACAGGCCGGCCCCGCAAATCGACGGCGGCCCGTCGCGGGCAGACGGCGTCCCGTGCGATGCCCGAGGTCGTCGAACCGATCAAACAGGCGATCGCCGAATCGGCCGAGCAGCGTTCGGATCAGCGCCTCGGTATGACCGCGCGACGGGCGGCGATCCTGGCGGCTGTGGTCTGTGTGCTCACCCTGACCATCGCCGGCCCGGTCCGCACCTACTTCGCGCAGCGCACCGAGATGAAGCAGCTGTCCGCCTCCGAGTCCGCGTTGCGTCACCAGATCGCCGATTTCGAGCAGCAGAAGGGCAAGCTGGCCGACCCCGGCTACGTCGCGGCGCAGGCCCGCGAGCGCCTCGGGTTCGTGATGCCGGGCGAGATCCCGTATCAGGTCCAGCTTCCGCCGAACGCCGCGCTGCCCGCCGACCCAGGGTCGGCGCCGACGGTCGCGGCCACGAACGATCCCTGGTACACCTCGCTGTGGCACACCATCGCCGACAGCCCGCACGGCCCGCCGACGCCGGCGCCGCCGCTGCCCGCGCCGCCCAGTCCCCTGCCGCCCGGCCCGTTGCCGCCCGGTGGTTGATCCGGCCGACCTCGATGTGGTTGCCCGCCAGCTCGGCCGCGAACCGCGTGGAGTGCTCGACATCGCCTACCGGTGTCCCAACGGCGAGCCGGGCGTGGTGAAGACA
>Ga0137412_10004736_pt1 | contig 10858 bp, 6 predicted proteins | sample CZODoug2_1_16fun_FD_122160 | JGI IMG/M metagenome (GOLD analysis project Ga0137412, IMG submission 122160) | Vadose zone soil fungal communities from Angelo Coast Range Reserve, California, USA - CZODoug2_1_16fungal (Hybrid Assembly) | ecosystem: Environmental > Terrestrial > Soil > Vadose zone... | reverse complement strand
GTTTCCCCATCGCTTCGCGCGGCGACTTGGAAGCGGTGCGCCTGGTGGCCAAGGAAGTGCGTGATGTACCCATCGCAGCCCTGGCGCGCGCGAGGAAAGACGATGTCGCCGCAGCCATAGAGGCTTTGGAGCCGGCGGCATCCCCCCGGCTGCACATTTTTCTGGCCACGTCGGATTTACATCTTCGCGCAAAGTTGAATATTTCTCGAGAGCAGGCACTGGAAGCAATTTCTTCAACGATTCGATTGGGTAGGCAGCGCGTCGCAGAGGTGGAGTTTTCCGCCGAAGACGCCGGCCGCACCGATATCCAGTTTTTGTGCCAGGTGTGCCGCACTGCGCTGGACGCCGGAGCTAGCGTGCTAAACCTTCCTGACACCGTGGGTTACGCCGTGCCAGAAGAATACGGCGCGATGTTCCATAAGGTCCGTGAATATTTGGGCGATCCGCAGGGCGTCACGCTGAGCGCGCATTGCCACGACGACTTAGGTATGGCTGTAGCCAATTCGCTGGCCGCTGTGCGCGCCGGTGTCCGCCAGATCGAATGCACGATCAACGGCATTGGGGAACGCGCGGGGAACGCCGCGCTGGAAGAAGTGGTGGTTGCCCTCGCGGTGCGCAAGGAAAGCTTTGGCGTTACTACGGGAATCCGTCTCGAGGAGCTTTTTCCCACCAGCCGCATGCTTTCGGAAATCACCGGAGCGGTCGTAGCTCCTAATAAAGCTGTGGTGGGCGCCAATGCATTCGCGCACGAAGCGGGCATCCACCAGGACGGCATCATCAAGAACCCACTAACCTATGAGATTATTTCGCCACAAACGGTAGGAGTCCCCGCGCGGTCCCTTATCTTAGGCAAGCATTCCGGTCGCAATGCTTTGCGCTCGAGCTTGCGCGATCTGGGTTACGAACCAAGTGACGTGGAACTCGCGGAGATCTACCGCAGGGTAACCGCACTCGCGGATCAGCAAAAAGATGTTCGGCAACGCGACTTAGTAGCTATCGCGCACGAAGTGATTCGCCGCGGAGCGGTGGCCGCTGCAGCCGAAGCAGCATCGCCGGCTTAAGCCCAGGGATACGTTCCAAGCGCAGACGTGTTGCCGACTAGGCCGTCGTCTCTTCTTAAAAGCGGTGCGAAGGATTACGATTGATTCATCGGGGTTTGGCCATGAAGAAGACCATTGTTCTGCTCCCTGGAGACGGCATCGGCCCGGAGGTGACTCGGGCCGCCGTTACCGTGCTCCGCGAAGCTGCGCATGAGTTCCATCATCAGTTCGATTTTGCGGAATTTGCGATTGGCGGCGCCGCGATCGACACAACTGGAACGCCGCTTCCCGACGCCACCCTGGACGCGTGCCACAAGGCCGACGCCGTTTTTCTTGGCGCGGTCGGCGGGCCCAAGTGGGATTCGCTTCCGGTTGGCAAACGCCCGGAGAGCGGCCTGCTGGCGTTGCGGCAGGGGCTCGGACTCTACGTGAATGTTCGTCCCGTAAAGCTGTTGGAGCCTCTGCGCGGAATCTCGCCATTGCGCGCTGACCGGCTGGGTGATCTGGACCTCGAAATCGTGCGCGAGCTTGCCGGAGGCATATATTTTGGTGAGCGCGGCAGCGTGGTCGAAAAAGGCGTAGAACGTGCCTTTGACACCGAATCGTACTCGACCTCTGAAATTGAGCGCATCGCGACTTTCGCTTTCGCGCGGGCGGAAAGCCGCTCGCGACGAGTCTGCTCGGTTGACAAAGCCAACGTGCTGGCCAGTTCGCAGCTCTGGCGACGCACTGTAACGGCCATGAGTGCGGCCTACCCCGGAATCCGGTTGGATCACATGTATGTCGATAACGCCGCCATGCAGCTCACGCTGCGGCCAGCACAGTTCGATGTGATACTCACCACCAACATGTTCGGCGACATCCTAAGCGACGCCGCCGCCGCGCTAGCAGGATCAATCGGCGTGATTCCATCCGCCAGCTTTGGGTCCAGCGCGCCGCTCTTTGAGCCGATCCACGGCTCGGCGCCCGCGCTAGCGGGGACGGACACAGCCAATCCCATCGGCTCGATTCTCAGCGTGGCGATGATGCTGCGAGACGCTTTCGGCTTGGCGCTGGAAGCAGACTGGGTGGAGCAATCGCTCCTTCGCGTGCTCAGCGGCGGCTACCGTACGCCGGACATCTCTGAAAATGGCGGACGCACGGTTACCGGTTCGGCGTTCACGGAAATGCTCCGCGAAGAGATGCAGCGCACCCTGGAGCACGCCGAGCGCTACGGCTGGGGTGTCTGACCGGCCTTTGCTTCAGTCTTCCCCGCATCGCTTGGCGGCACAGCACCTTGCCGTCTCTCGCCGTCCTTGCGAGAACCCGCCGAGGATGCTACTTTTTCACTTCCCAGATAGGTGACTGCTCACCTAAATCGGGAAAGATGGCCCAGGTGCGGAGGCGGAGCCTCGCGGCGTTCTCCTCCGGCTCGTTCAACAAGTTGCCCACATTCATTGGTCCGGAACATTTAGGATGGCTGCGGCGGGTGTGCTTGGTCGATAATCGTTTGTTGGTATGACGGATACCATACACAAACTACGGAACGCTGCGGGTCAACAAGGGACCGGAGGCGTCACCTACTGGCGTGTGGAAGGCTCACTGCTGGAGGTGGGCGCCATGCGGTTGGTCGGCTTTTTCACGTGGAATGCGCAGAGCTTTTCGGAGCGCTGGGCACGGCGCATGGGCATGGCAGCGATGGCCATCTCGCGCCCGTTTGCCTATACGGCCAGCCGCACCTTTGCTACAAGGCTTCTGCACACGTTGCTGCGCGGCGTCAGCCAAGACCGCCTGGACCTGCTCGGCGAAGAATACTTCCAGTATGTGTTGAAACCACAATTGCGCCGTGAAGCCGTGGAGAAGTTGCTGGCTGCGGTGCGTTCCGGGGAAGAAATTGTCCTGGTGAGCCAGCTTCTCGATCATGTGCTGCGTCCGCTGGCCAACCATTTCGGCATCTCCTCGTTTGTTGCCAATCGGATGGAATTTCGCGATGGTTACGCAACCGGTCGCCTGCTTTCACCGGTGGTGCGCCCGCGCGGGCCTCTGGCATGGATCGCCAGTGGTTCCATAGACGGCCGGGTTCCACGCGAGAAGTTATTGTCGCGGCTTGGTTGGCCGGAATCTGCGCTCGAACATGCGACGCAACCCGCAGCGCGGCTTTCGGCGCCGGCCGGCCGAGCAGTGGCCGCACTGGGCGATGTGCCGCGCGTTGAGCGGCTCCCGGTACGCGAGACGCTGGCGAATCGTCACATTTTACTGGTTGGGGTCACTGGCTTCATCGCCAAAGTGTGGCTGGTCGATTTGCTTGAAAATGTGCCGAACATCAGCAAAATCACGCTGCTGGTTCGCCGCAACCGCAACACGTCCGCGCAACGCCGTTTCGAGAAAATCATCGAGGAATCGCCGGCTTTCGATACGCTGCAGGCCCGGCATGGGCGGCAACTTGGCGCGTTTTTAAAGGAGAAGGTGGAAGTGGTGGAGGGCGACGTCAGCCAGCCGGGCTTGGGGCTAGACGCAGCGACGCAGGACAGATTGGCGAAATCGCTGGACCTGGTAGTCAACAGCGCGGGGCTGACCGACTTCAATCCCGATTTGCGCGAAGCCCTGGCATCTAACGTCGATTCCGCTGTGCACCTGCTCGGCTTCCTGCGGCAGTGCAGTCAGGCGGGATTGATGCACCTTTCCACGTGCTATGTGGTCGGCATGCGCGATGGTCGCGTAGGCGAGGAGTTGCACGACAACTACAATCCCACGCAGGATGCGAACTTCGATGCGCAACGTGAAATCGATTCTCTGCGCGAGATGATTGCGCGCATTGAAACGCGCGCGGAGAGCCCGGAGCTAGATCGCGCGCTGCGCCGCCAGGCCTTGGGGCGTGCGGGAGATCCAGCCGCGGTGCCTTCCGAGCAGTTGGAGGGTGTGCTGAAGCGCAACCGTGCGCGGTGGGCACGCAATCGGCTGCTTCGTGTGGGGCTGCGGCGCGCGCAACATCTCGGTTGGCCGAATACATACACGTTCACGAAGAGTTTGGGAGAGTCGATCCTCTCGCGGCACGGGCAAGATTTGCCGATCGCCATCGTGCGGCCGTCGATCGTCGAAAGCTCGGAGCGCTCGCCATTTTCCGGATGGAATGAAGGCATCAATACTTCCGGGCCGCTGTCTTATCTGCTGGGCACCAACTTTCGCCAGCTTCCTACCAATGAACGCAAGTGCCTCGACGTCATTCCGGTGGATATGGTTTCGCGGGGCATGACGCTGATTGCCGCCGCCATTATCGCGCGGCGTAACGCGCGGATGTACCAGCTTGCGACCTCGGCAATAAATCCTGTGAACATGGGCCGCAGCATCGAGCTAACTGGACTGGCCCACCGCAAGCATTACCGAACGCAGCAGGGCATCGAGCACTGGCTCAAAGTGAAATTTGAAACGATTCCGGTGTCCAAGCAGCGCTATGAGCGGCTGTCCATTCCCATGCAGAAAGCGGTTATTTCGGGAATCAATCGCGTGGCTGTGATTTTGCGCATGAAAAAAGCGCCGCTGGCCAGGCAGGAGCGCGACTTGTTGCGCGCCGAAAAGCTCATCGAGCTGTATGAGCCGTTTATCCTGCACAACGAGCATGTATTTGAGTGCGAGAATGCGCGATTGCTTTCCGCCGCCCTGCCTCCGGAAGAACGCGGGCTGTTCGCGTTTGATCCCGAATCCATTGATTGGTGGGATTACTGGATCAATATCCATATCCCAGCGCTGCGCCGCTGGTGCTATCCGCTCATGGAAGGGCGGCCGCTGGAGTCTCGTGCGCCTCGGGAGCTAGATTGGTCCGCGCAAGCGGCTCGTGCGAGCGCAGGTACCGTTTCTGCGCCGCCCTCCGATCCCTTATGGCGATCTTCGTAACCGGCTCGACCGGCTATCTCGGCAGCTACCTGGTTGCCGGGCTGCTGCGTGAGCATCGCGATCCAGTAAATTTGTTGGTGCGTGCTAGCTCCAAACAAGAAGCGCGCGAACGTCTGTGGCGGTCCTTGCAGCTTCATTTTGATTTTCCGGAATTCTTCGATTACCTGAATTCCCGCGTGCATATTTTTCGCGGGGACCTGACTTCCCAGCGCTTCGGCTTGCCTGAGGAAGACTATGCCCTTCTGGCGGACTCTACCGACTCCATCATTCATTGTGCGGCCTCGCTAAACCGGAAATCCGAAAAGCAGTGCCTTAACGTTAATTTGCGTGGCTCGCTGGAAGTAATTCAACTCGCGCGCCGTGTGCATGACCGCAGGGGACTGCGGCGCTATTCGCATGTCTCCACGGTGGCAGTCGCTGGTCATCGCCGAAATGACGTCGTAACCGAAGACGCCTCCATTGACTGGGGCCGCTCGGACTATGACCCCTACGCGCGCACCAAGAAATTTAGCGAGCACATGGTCGCTCAGCTTCTGCCCGATGTGCCGCGCACGATTTTTCGTCCGGCCATTGTAATGGGAGACAGCCGCCGTGCGGAGACTTCGCAATTTGATATGGTGCAGGCGTTTGATTTGCTTGCGCGATTGCCTGTTCTTCCGCTGCGTCCTAACGATAAAATCGACATCGTGCCCGCGGACTATGTGGGCAGAGCGATTGTGACCATTCATCAGAAAGCCCAGCCCGGGCACGGCATTTACCATCTTTCTTCCGGCACCGGCTCGCAAACTTATCGCGAGCTGACCGATAGTTTGGCTCAAGCGGGTGGGTGGCGGCGTCCAGCGTACATTCCATCTTTCGGCAAGCCGTTTTCTGCCATCGTGAACTGGTTGGCGAATCGCGGAGGCGCCGTCGGTTATGGTGCGTCGTTGATGAAAGTTTTTTGGCCTTACCTGGACTGGAATACGGTTTTCGACAACTCACGAGTTGTTGCGGAAATGGGCGACTCGCCTGCGAAATTCTCAAGCTACGCCTTTCCGCTCCTGAAATTCAGCCGTGAACACAAGTTTCGCTATCCGGCGAAGCCTTGGCCTGCCTCCGCGAGTGAAACCGCCTCAAAGATTGTCGCTGGGGGCGCACGGGCGTGACCGACTTCCTTCTGGTCGCCTGGGTCAGCGCGCTGATCGAAATCCGGCGCGTCGGCTGGATGTTCGGCCTCGGTAAGCGCTGGGAACCCGGTGACAAGCTCCGGTTGCTCTTCGCGGGATACAACGGCACGCGCAACACCGGGTCGGATGTGCGCGTACAAGAAATGCTACGCCAGGTGCGCTACGTTCTCGGCGCCGGCAACGTCGATTTCAGCGTGATGACGCAGGACTTCAACCGCAGTCGCGGTTATTTTGAAGGCACTCGCCAAGTCTACCTGCCTGATGTATTTCCGCCTTTTCTCTTTCGTGAGGTACGTCGGAATCACGGGGTGGTCGCTTGCGAAGGCTCCATGTTCAAGAGCAAATTCGCCAATGCTTTGGCGACAATGATGATCGGGTCGCTTGGTATGGCGTCAGCGGAAAACAAGTTGTCGCTTGCCTATGGCGCGGAAGCCGGCCATATGGACTCGCTGATCGAAGATATGTGCGCGCGGTATGTCCATGACTCGCTGGTCATCACGCGCAATGTGGAATCGCAAGATTTGTTGCGTAAGCTGGGAATTTCGACGGAATTGGGCACCGACACGGCTTGGACCTTCGAGCCGCATCCACCAGAGTACGCGCGTAAGACGTTGCGCGAGGCTGGTTGGGACGAGAAGACTCCGATCCTTGTGCTCTGTCCAATTCATCCTTTTGTCTGGCCGGTGAAAGCCTCGGTGGCTAAGTACATCGCACGTGTTGCGACCGGCGCTTTTAAGGATAGCCAGTACCGGACTGTATATTTCTTTCAATCGGGCGATGAGGGTGATAAGAAATATCGGCATTACATCTCTTCTTTCGGCAAAGCCGTTGCTGCTTTCCGGGAAAGGCACAATGTCTTCCCGATTCTGGTGGCCATGGAGCGCCTGGACGCGCACGCATGCCGTTCTATGCTCGAGTTCCTTCCCGGTACACCGGTGTTTACTTCCGACGACTACGATATGTTTCAGCTGGTCTCCATTCTTCGCGCTTGCTCGTACATGGTTTCGTCGCGCTATCACGGAATCGTCACCTGCATGCCCAGCCTGGTTGCTTCGGCTGGGGTCACGATGGACGAGCGCATCCGGAATCTGATGCGTGAGCGCGGCCACGAACACCTCTTTCTCACCGTTGACGATCCCGATCTGGAGCCGAAGCTTTTGCAAGTAATGGAGTCGCTCGTACGCGAGGCGGATTCCGTTCGGGAAGGTATCGGCCGCACGGTCGTTCGCAACCTGAAGCTCATGGCGCGCATGGGCATCATTCTCGAAGATACGGTTCGTCATACTTATCCGCAATTTCCGCTGCGCTCTGGCGTGCTCTCCTGGGAAGACTATCTGCCGCCGCTGAGCAAAACATTGCGTGATTTGGCAGCGCATTACGATGAAAGCACCATGGCGCAGCACTCCGTTGCGGGATCCGCCGCGCGATGAACAGGCTCGATGGTGCGCTACAGGCACTCGCCGCTTTGATCAACGTAGCTGTCGCTAGCGAAGTCTGAGCCCATGCCCAACTTTCTGGAAATTATATTTGCTCAGCTCGAGCGCAGCGCCGGTCGCGTGGTCTTGCGCGAAATTCACGGCGAGCAATTTGTCAGCGTTACCGGAAGGGAATTGCTCGATCAGATTCGGCAGGTACGCGCTTACCTGCGGAAGACAGACCTTCGCGCTGGCGATCGTTGCGCGCTTCTCGCGCCGAACTCGATTCGTTGGGCGGCGTTCGATTTGGCGATGATGGCTGAAAACCTTATCGTCGTGCCGCTTTATGCTCGGCAGTCGCCCGCGGAACTCGCCGCTATGATGCGCGACTCTGAGCCTAAGCTGCTCTTTACCGGCGATGCCGCTCTTGGCGAGAACGCGATGCAAGCATGGAGCGGCGACTCGGCGACCATGCCCCGTCGCGTGCGCTTCGACGAAGTCTTGCAGCAGTCAGTGCTTACTCAACCAATTCCTGACAGCCCCAATCCGCGCCAAGACGCTGACATCGTGACCATCATCTATACGTCCGGCACTTCGGGAGAAGCGAAGGGCGTCTGCCTCACTACGGCGAACCTTAGTCACATGCTTTCTTGTACGACCGAGCGCCTCAATCAACTCATGGGGCAGACTCGCGAGCCTGACCGCGTATTCCATTACGCGCCATTCAATTTTGCGGCGTCGTGGATTCTTCTGCTCTCTTGTCTTACCCGTGAGAGCGTTCTCACCTTGTCCACCGATCTCACCAAGCTGGCCGACGAGATTCGGCTTTCCGCGCCGCACTATTTTCTCAATGTGCCCACACTTCTCGAACGTGTTCGGCGCGGTGTCGAAGACGCGCTTTCCAAGCGCGCCGCTCCCATACGCTCTTTGTACGCCAAGGCTCGCGATGCCTGGGAACGAAAAAACTCCGGAAGCGCTCACGCAACTGACGCTTTGTGGCTCGGGCTCGGCCGCAGACTTATTTTCAGCAAGATCAAAGAGCGCTTTGGTGCTCACGTGCGCGCGTTGATTTGTGGATCGGCGCCGCTCGCTCCCGAAACGCAGCAGTTTTTTTTGATGCTCGGTATTCCTGTTCTGCAGGCCTACGGCCTCACGGAGACTACCGCTATCTGCACGCTTGATGACCCGCGCGTGCCGGTCGAGCCTGGCTATGTGGGCCAAGCGATTCCCGGCATTGAAATGAAAATCGCCGACAACGAAGAGATTATCGTTCGCGGACCGCATGTCTTTGCCGGCTATTGGAATCGCCCGGAGGAAACCGAGCGCGTGCTGCGCGACGGCTGGTTTCACACTGGAGATCAAGGCGAAGTGAACTTGCGCGGCAATTGGCGCATTATTGGTCGCATTAAAAACCTGATCATCCTCAACTCCGGCCACAACGTTGCGCCCGAGCCTATTGAAGACAAAATCGCGCAGCATCTTCCCGCCGCACAGCACGTAGTCATCGTCGGCAACGGACGCGGCTATCTTTGCGCGCTCATCGCCGGTTCCGCGGAGTCGCAAGCTGCGCAATCCGTGCTCGATGCCGTCAATCCCGGACTTCCACACTATCGCCAAGTCCGCAATTTCACGATCGTGCGCGAAAGCTTCACACCAGAAAACGGCCTGCTCACCGCCAACGGCAAGCTCCGCCGCGATGCCATCAATGCGCGCTTCGCGTCCGAAATCAACTCCATGTACGATAGAAAGCCGCAATGAAGCACTTCGCTGGGAAAACGCTTCGCTGGGACTGGCGCGACGGTGTCGTCGAATTAACTATGGACCGCGAGCCCGCCAACGAAATCGGCACGGAGACTTTAGCCGACCTCGAAAAGTTCGCCGCAGCACTTCCTGCGTTGGCCACAGAAACCGCCGCCTGCATCATTTCGAGCGCTCGCAAGGAAGGCTTTTCCGCGGGAGCCGACCTCCGCGAACTCTATCGCGCTGCTGAGCCGCTTTCGCAACAAGAGCGCTTGGCCGGGGTCCGGCAATTCCTCGAGCGGATCCACGCCGTGCTCAACGCCATGGACGCCGCGCCATTCGTTACCATCGCCGCTGTCCACGGCATCTGCTTCGGCGGCGGCTTTGAACTCGCCCTGGCCTGCGACATCATCGTCGCCGACAAGATGGCGCGCTTCGCCTTCCCCGAGCTGCGTCTAGGATTGATCCCGGGTTTCGGCGGCATCCCCCGCCTCAAACGCGATCTAGGCAACGCCTTCGTCCGCGATCTGCTTCTCACTGGCCGTAGCGTTAACGCGACACGCGCGCATGCCGTAGGCTTGGTCGCGCAACTCGCTGCCGAAGGCGAAGCCCTCAAGATCGCCCGCTCCGCCGCCGCGCAAATCACCAAGTTCGACGCCAACACTCGCGCCGCCGCCAAAAAATTCATCAAGCCCATCCCCCACGATGAACTTCGCCGCGAAATCGATTTATTCTGCGAACTCTTCACCCGCCCCGCTGTAATGGCCGCTTTGAAGAAATTCGCAGGGTCCACCGACGCCATGCCCTATCTGCCGTAGGTCAGCCTTAAAGTCCCAGCCCGGCGGGGCCACTTTTCTCAATGCTTGTATTCCCAAAAACCTAGCCATTCGGCGGATGTACACGCCCCCGCGCCTGCCGCATCTTGTTCATGGAGGCAACAAATGTCAGCCGAACTAATCGATCTTTCCAACGCCCTCGCGGAAACTACCGCAAGCGCCGCAGCCAACGTAGTCGCAGTTCACGCGGAGGCTCGCGGCTCCGCCAGCGGCGTAATCTGGCGCTCAGGTATCATCGTCACGGCCGAACACGCGCTTCGCCGCGACGACGAAATTAGCGTGACCCTGCCAGACGCCCGCGTGGTTCCCGCGACGCTAGCGGGCCGCGATCCCTCGACCGATCTCGCCGTCCTGAAATGTGCGGAAGCCACCGCCGCGGTCTCCACGTTTGGCGATGCGACCGCGCTGAAGCCGGGCAGCATCACGCTGGTCGTCGGACGAACCCGCGCCAGCGGCCCCGTAGCCGCGCTAGGCGTAGTGAGCCTAGTCGCTCCCGAACGTCGCACCTGGACCGGCGCCGCCCTCACACCATACGTCCGCCTCGACGTCGGCCTGCAACCGACTGCCATCGGCGGCGCGGTAGTTGACGCGCAAGGCCGCACGGTCGGCATCGCCACGCCGCGTTTCGCTCGCTTCGGCGCCATCGCCATTCCCGCCCGTGCGGTCGACCGCGTCGTCGACACCTTGCTGAAAAAGGGTCACATCCCGCAAGGGTATCTCGGCGTGGGCCTCCAATCGGTTCGTTTGCCGGATGCTCTCCGGCAATCCCTGCGGCACGCCGAGAAGACCGC
>Ga0137412_10004735_pt1 | contig 10861 bp, 11 predicted proteins | sample CZODoug2_1_16fun_FD_122160 | JGI IMG/M metagenome (GOLD analysis project Ga0137412, IMG submission 122160) | Vadose zone soil fungal communities from Angelo Coast Range Reserve, California, USA - CZODoug2_1_16fungal (Hybrid Assembly) | ecosystem: Environmental > Terrestrial > Soil > Vadose zone... | reverse complement strand
AGCATCATGTCGCGGATCATCTCGCCGGAGACACCGGCCGTCGTGGCGACCCAGCTGATAACCTCGCGATCATGGCAATCGAGGGCGAAGGCGAGGCGCACGATCTCGCCGTTCAAGCAGGTGAACTCGAGCGCGTCCGAGCACCACCGATGATTGGAGCGGATCGTCGCGACTTGGCCATCATGCTCGCGCGGCCGCCGGCGTCCGGTATGGCGTTCGAGCAAGAGACCGTGCTTCTGCATCAGTCGGTAGACGCGCTTGGTGTTGACCGGGGCCAAACCGTCGGATCGCCGCTCGCGCTTGAGGAGCGCGGCGATCCGCCGGTATCCATAGGTCGGCCGGTGTCCACCAGGCGGTGAATATCGGCCGTGAGCTCCGCATCACCGGCGCGGGTCTGGCGACCACCCTTTGGACGCTTGCTGGACGCTCGCTCAACCTGATTGGAACGCGTCACCCCAAGGCTCTCTGCGATCCGTTCGACCGGGTATCATCTGGCGGCTGCGACCGCCGTGAGTTTTATCAACTTTAGTTACGGAACCTCTATTTTCGGGACATTACCTTATTTTGAGCATTTTGAGCCCGGCTTGCTAACACATTTTACGCTTGCGACGGGCCAATGCCGATTGTGCGGTTTGGTCAGCGCGGCCCGGCGCAGAGGGAGCAGGGCTTCTGGAGTCGTCGGAGGAACGTAATGAAGGTCGGAATACTGGCAGGCGGATTCGGAACCCGCCTTGCTGAAGAGACTGAAATTCGGCCTAAACCGATGGTTGAAGTCGGCGGGATGCCGATCTTGTGGCACATCATGATGCATTATCATACCTACGGTCACCGGGAATTTGCGGTCGCGCTCGGCTACAAGGGTGACCACATCAAGCGCTGGTTTGCGGAATACAACAGCCTCAATGGCAGCATGACCGTCAACATGGCGACGGGAGAAATCAAGCGGCATGGGAGCTCCATCCCCGACTGGACGGTCGACCTCGTCGATACCGGGATCAGGACGGGGACCGGCGGTCGCATCAAGCGATTAATGAAATGGATGGGCAACAATACTTGTATGCTGACGTGGGGTGACGGTGTCTCCGACGTCAACCTGAACAGGCTTCTTGCCTTTCACCGTTCACACGGCAAGCTCGCCACGATGACTGCGGTCCGCCCTCCCGCGCGTTATGGACATATTGAGTTCGACGGTCATCGCGTTGTCGAGTTCAACGAGAAATCGCAGGCTGCGGAAGGCTGGATTAACGGTGCCTTCTTTGTGCTGGAGCCGGGTGTGATAGACTACATCGACGGCAATGAGGTCATGTTCGAATACGCGCCCATGCAGCGGCTCGCAGCCGACGGGCAATTAATGGCATTCCGCCATGAATCGTTCTGGCAATGCATGGACACGCTTCGTGAAAAAACGGTTCTGCAGCGGTTGTGGGACAGCGGCAACCCGCCCTGGAAACTCTGGAAGGACCAAAATCAATGAAGGTTTTGCTGACAGGAAATCGCGGCTACATCGGAGCGGTCCTGGCCCTCATGCTGCTGGAACGCAATCACTCCGTGGTGGGAATGGATAGTGACCTCTACCGGTCGTGCAACTTTGCGGGCGAGCTTGCCGCGGTGCCGACCATCGAGAAGGACATTCGTGACGCGGAGGTCGACGACGTCGCGGGCTTCGATGCCATCATCCATCTGGCCGGATTATCCAACGATCCGCTTGGAGATTATCGCCCCAGTCTCACGGAGGACGTGAATTTCAAGGCGTCGGTGAAGCTCGCCCAACTGGCCAAAAGGGCCGGCGTATCCCGATTTCTTTATGCCTCCTCGTGTAGCAGTTACGGAGCGTCCGGCTCCGACTTTCTCGATGAGAGTGCAGCGTTCAATCCGGTGACGCCCTACGGAAAGTCGAAGGCCGAAGTGGAGCAGATCGTCGCTCCAATGGCCGACGACTCGTTTAGCCCGACATTTCTGCGGGCATCCACGGCCTATGGGTTGTCGCCGCGAATTCGATTTGACCTGGTCGTCAACAATTTGACGGCTTGGGCTTTTACGACAGGCCAGGTTTATCTCAAGAGCGACGGCTCGCCCTGGCGTCCCATCGTTCACGTGGAGGATATCGCCTCTGCCTATATTGCCGTCCTCGAAGCGGATCGCGATCGCATTCACAATCAGGCATTCAACGTCGGCCTGACGACCGAAAATTATCAGATTCGCGAGATCGCGGAGCTGGTGAAACAGATTGTTCCGAACAGCAAGATCGAATTTGCGCCCGACGCCGGCCCCGATTTGCGATGCTACCGTGTCGATTGCAATTACATTGCCCGGCGCCTCCACGCGTTCAAACCGCAGTGGACTGCGCGACGCGGCGTCGAGCAGCTCTACGATGCGTATTGCAGGACAGGTGTTACGCTGGACGATTTTGAAGGCGAGCGCTTCAGGCGTATCGCCCACATCCAGAAATTGATACGCGACGGAGAGATCGATGACGAGCTTCGCCGTGTTCCAGCTCTCGCCCGTTCCGTTTTGATTTGAATAGTTGCGAGCAAGATGGCGAATTCAGTAAGAGAGGTGGCTTGCCGGTCTTGCGGCAGCGCGCGGCTGGAGACGTTCCTTGATCTCGGCGAGACACCGCTCGCCGATCGCCTTCTGACAGAGGCCGATCTCGGCAAGAGAGAGCTCACGTTTCCTCTCCAGGTTGCCTTCTGCCACGAGTGCAGTCTGGTGCAGATCACTGAGACGGCGAACCCGGAGATCCTCTTCGCCGACGCCTATCCCTATTTCTCGTCCTTCTCTCCCGCGCTGCTCAAGCATTCGCGCGAGAACGTGCTCGACCTCATTGCGCGGCGCGAGCTTGGACCCGGCAGCTTCATCGTCGAACTGGCAAGTAATGACGGTTATTTGCTGAAAAACTATGTCGACGCTGGAATTCCGGTGCTTGGCATAGATCCGGCGGAAGGTCCAGCCCAAGCGGCCGAGAAGCTTGGCGTGCCGACGCGCTGCGCTTTCTTCTCCCGCGAACTCGCCGAGACCTTGGGGTCGGAAGGCATACGCGCGGATGTTATCCATGCCAACAATGTGCTCGCCCACGTCGCAGACACCAACGGCTTTGTCGCTGCGATTCGCCGCATTCTAAAGGACGATGGCGTGGCTGTGATCGAAGCACCCTACATCGAGCCGCTGATCGAGCATTGCGAATTTGATACGATTTACCACGAGCATCTCTGCTATTTCTCGGTCACTGCGCTCGATAAGCTGTTTCGCCGTCATGGTCTCTATCTCAACGAGATCAAGCATCTTGCGATTCACGGCGGCTCGCTTCGCCTGTACGTCGAGCTAGAGGAGCGCGTTGATGCAAGCGTGAAGACGCAGCTTGCGCATGAGAAGGCACGGGGGCTCGATAGGATCGGATACTTCCGCGATTTTTCCGCACGAGTCGACACCCTGAAGCGGGAACTTTCCAGGCTGCTGCGCAGTTTGAAATCGCAAGGAGCATCTATCGCAGCGTATGCGGCGGCGGCCAAAGGGGCGACCTTGCTTAACACCGTCGGGACTGACCGGAATCTCGTTGATTTTGTGGTCGATCGCAACGTCCACAAGCAAGGCAAGTATATGCCCGGACAACAGCTGCCGATCCGCCCGACCGAGGCGCTTCTAGAGGTCCAGCCTGATTATGTCCTGCTGCTTGCCTGGAACTTCGCGGACGAAATTCTCGATCAGCAACGGGAGTACCGCGCGCGCGGTGGAAAGTTCATCATTCCTATTCCCTGGCCAACGGTCATATGAGAACAGCCTTGCGATTCGGTGCACCGGCGCCACGCTTACGGTCAATTGAAGATTGCCGTTACGTGCTCCACGATGGCACGAGGCGAAACACGGCTGACTGCGAGTAATCTGCATGAAGTGTCCGGTGTGTAATAGCGGCAACTTATTGAGCTCTGTCCTGATCGACAGGTTGCCGGTGCTGTGTAATGAACTCCACGCGGATGCGGCATCTGCGAGGAGATCGGAGACCGGTCGCTTCGATGGTTGCTTGTGTCGTGACTGCAGACACTTTTTCAATGCGGCCTTCGATGAGCGCAAGGTTCGCTATACGCAGAGCTACGATTCCTCCCTGGATTTCTCACCGAGGTTCGTGTCGTTCGAGGATGAGCTCGCGCGACGGCTGAACGCAAGCTACGATCTCGCCGGAAAGCTGATCATTGATGTGGGCTGTGGTAAAGGCGGCTTCCTCAGGTGTGTGTGCTCTTTGAGCGGCGCCAGAGGCGTCGGCTTTGACAAGAGCTTCGAGCAGCGATCACATAATATTACCGGGGTCCGCTTCGTCAAAAACTGGTTCGACGAAACCTATGCGGGTGAAGCTCCGGACCTTGTGGCATGCCGACACGTGCTCGAGCACATGGCCGAGCCGATTTCCTTTCTACGGGCTTTGAATACGCATCACAGTGTTCGTCCAGACACGGTTTTCTACTTTGAAGTGCCAAACGCTCTTTACACCCTGCGCGAGCTGGGAATCTGGGATCTGATTTACGAGCATGTTTCTTATTTCACGCCACCCTCGTTCCGTACGGCGCTCAATATCGCGGGATTCGAGGTCGTGAATGCGGGGACAACGTTCGGTGAACAATTTCTTTATATTGAGGCAAGGACGGGCAAACCGCAAACTCGGGCATTCTCGTCGGATGTGCTGCCGCTTGAGAAACTGGCAGGAGATTTTGACAAGATCTATCATTCAAAAATTAGTTACTGGCGGGATTACATCGCTGACCGCGGACCCTTGTCGACGGCGGTATGGGGTGCGGGGGCCAAGGGCGTCAACTTCTTGAACGTGGTCCCCGGCGCAAGCGCGATGAATGCGGTGATCGATCTCAATCCGCACAAACAAGGTCGTTATGCGCCGGGGACAGGCACCCCGATTGTTCCACCGGCGGAATTGGTCGGACGCCGCATCAGCTCGGTTATCGTGATGAATCCTGTCTATTACCAGGAGATCGTGGAGATGGCGTCAGCGCTGGACCGGAATTTGGAAATTTCCCAGGCTTGAACGACGCGCGAAGAACCCTCCTGGTTCAGGGCCTACTTGAGATCCGAGGGTGGCGGGATGGAACTGCGCGATGGCACCTGGGGAATTTGACCCTATTTCCACGCAAGCCGGGATCTGATATTTTTTGCGCTTGCGGATACCGCCAACTCTTGCGGATACCGTCAACTCCGGACGAGAATCATGACCACGGTTTATTTCGACTCGAAAATGACTGATGCGGAGCGACGGGGCAAGATATTCGCGGGGGATATTTTCGTGTTTTCGCCGCGGCAGTCGACCCTCGAGCTTATCGATTTTTGGCGCGAGCTCATTGAAGCAGCCTTTGCCCCGCTTCCCCCGCGGACCGCGCAATTCGAGTTGTCCGTTGAAAGGTTCGTCGAGATTTTTGGGCCTCTCAAACCACATTTCATTCACCATCCAAAGACTGCCGCACTCATACGCGACGTGGTTGCAGAGCTCGGCGATCTGAATACGATACACGTGGACGTCCCCCGGCTGCGTGGCGCGACGAGCGACAAATACCTGACTGCGGGAGTTGGCTACGCCTTTCCGCCGCACCGGGATACGTGGTGGTCTGCCCCGATGGCCCAGCTGAACTGGTGGTTGCCGATTTACGAGTTTTCGTCGGAGTCGGGCATGGCGTTTCATCCCAATTACTGGACGAAGCCGGTCAGCAACGGATCGGAGCAATTCAACTATTATCAATACAACGCGGTCGGCCGAAAGGAAGCTGTGAAGCACACCAAGGTTGACACCCGGAAGCAACCCGGTCCACGAGAACCAATGGACATCGAGGATCAGATCCGGATTGTTTGTCCGGCGGGAGGCTTAATCCTGTTTTCTGGCGCGCAGATGCATTCGACTGTGCCAAATGCGTCAGGGTTGACGCGATTTAGCATTGACTTCCGTACGGTCGATCTCACTGATCTGGAGAATGGTCGTGGCGCGCCTAACGTGGACACCCGCGCTATGGGAACCAGCCTGCGCGACTTTCGCCGCGGTTCTGATGATGCCGCGATGCCTGACCACGTGGTGGCGCGGTACGACAGCGGCGAGATCCCCGAAGGTGCCGTTCTCGTGTTTAAGCCCGACAGCCATGCGAGCGAAACCGGCCTTAAAACTTCCATCTCTGGATCATAGTTGACAACTTCAGGCAGTCCTTCGGGCGCTCTCACTCGCAGCGTTTGCCCCTCATGTTCCGCTGCAGTTGCGCGGATACTATACCGCGTACCGTCGATTCCGATCCATAGCTGCATTCTCCTGGATACAGCCGAGGCGGCGCGTGCTTTGTCTCGGAGAGACTTGGAGCTTGCCTACTGCGACTGCTGCGGCTTCCTGTTCAACCACATCTTCGATGAAGCTGTGATGGGGTACTCGACCAATTTCGAGGAGTCCCAACACTTCTCCGGCAGTTTTAATGCGTTTGCCAGAAGGCTGGCCCGCGAAGCCGCCGAGAAGTGCGCGATAGCCGGCAAGCATGTCATCGAGATCGGTTGCGGGAAAGGCGAATTCCTCCGGGAGCTTTGTGATGTGGGCGGTGCTGCGGGGCTCGGCATCGATCCCGGCTACAGGGCCGACCAGGGACGCTCGATGCCGAGCGACAGGGTTCGCTTCATCACCGACTTTTTTTCGGAAAAGTACGAGCACCTCGAGGCCGATGTCATCGTTTGTCGTCACACGCTCGAGCACATCGCACCAGTTCGAAGCTTTGTTGGCTCGATCCGCAGGATGATCGGTGAGCGCGACGACACCGCCGTGTTCTTTGAGACCCCCGACGCCAAGCGCGTGCTTGCTGAAGGCGCTTTCTGGGACATCTACTACGAGCACTGCTCGTATTTCAGCCCGGGAGCGCATGCCAGGCTGTTTCGCCAGGAGGGCTTTGACGTAACCGAGCTTCGCCTCGCCTACGATGATCAGTACATCATTCAATATGCCAACCCGGTGTCCCGACATTCCCCGCCTCGCCTTGCGCTGGAGCAGGACCTCGCAGAGCTGCAATGCCTCGCAGCGAACTTTCCGGAGCGAGTGCGGCAGGTTCAGGACGGTTGGCGAAAACGCGTTCGCTCGGCGTGGAAATACGGACAGCGGATTGTGTTGTGGGGCGGGGGATCGAAGGGCGTGTCCTTTCTGACCACGCTCGGACTGACCGAAGAGATAGCGGCTGTGGTGGATGTCAATTCCTTTAAGCAAGGGAAGTTCATGCCGGGGACGGGGCATCCCGTGATCGCCCCGAAAGCGCTCATTAATCAGCCGGCGGATTTGGTGATCGTGATGAATCCAATCTATGTCCCCGAAATCGAGTTGAGCCTGAAGGAGATGGGTCTCAGGCCGGAGATCGTCGCGCTCAGCCCGATGGGGTTCACCTGATGTGAATTTCAGGAGGTTGAAAATCTGGTTCTTTCGTTGGACGTTGGGAGCCTCTTCAGCCCAATAGCAGCGAACAGAGAGGCTAAAAATAGGTGTTCGATAGGCCCGTGGGGTTGGCAATTGTCGGCCTCTATTCGAAGCTCGGAGTCGGGTCATTGTCCAAACTGAACCATGACTTTGCGAAAATACCTCCTGAGCAGGGCGATAGCCTTGGCTTCAAATCCATCAGGGCGACCTGCAATCTGCGAGAGCACAAAAGCGACGCAAAATAGATTACGGCTGCGCGGCCACCATCACTCGCTTCCTGCCGGTACAGGGGCAGTCCGTCGGCATACATGGCCACAGCGATTGAGCGAGAAGCGCTTCGGTTGGAAGGCCGCTCTCAGTTCGGCTTCAATCGCCGCCACGCCGGTAGCGATCTCTCGGTTTCAATTACGGCTCCGGAGCGACGCTCCGCCAAACCAATTTTTCAGCAGGCCTGCTAGAGCCCCTTGACGTCGAATTTCGGCACCGCATTTTGAAGAAAGTGCCTGAGTTTGCGCTCGATAAGTTTGCGCTTGATGGCAATATTCGCCGTTGATTTCTCCGCCGGCGATTCAAGAAGTGCCAGTACATCCTCGAGCAAAGCGTTGCCTTCAATGGTGTAGTTATTGAACTCCGGGTTCCTTGCAACCTTTCGGTCCGCTGCTACGACGCCAGTCCCTACTTCGCGTCGATCATTGGTACTCTTGTAGATGGTTTCTCCTGTTAGACCTGATGGAACGTCGACAACACTACAACACTTGATGCCCTGACATAATTGGGAGTCTTTGCGTCTTCGATCAAGGTCCAAATGAAGTCGGTGCCGAGCAGGTTCAAATTGCTATGAATAATGCCCCGCTTGTTAGCAAACCACCCAACCTTGTGCTGTATGGTACCAAACGGACTGATATAGACGTCAATGGCGTGGGCCCATTCGATCGCGTCGAAGATCGTGCGGCCAATAATGTTGAAGATGACGATCTGAATATTGCGATCGCGGAGCTTTCTCCTCACCGCGTCAACTACAGCATTCTCCTCGTCGATAATCGAGGCATATTCGACTTTTTCTGATGCTTCACTACGATCGGCGGGGATTGAAAAGCCGTCGAAACCACACCGAGTTGAGGATATCGGCCCAATTTTGTGGCTCTAAGACCGCACTCTTGGAGCATTCTGGTAAGTCTCACAAACGCCCCTCACGGTTGTCTCACTACACGTCTCTGTTGACAGCGTGGCCTTTGAATAGCCCCGATGTCATTTGGCGAAGCGTAACCGCTATCCTGTCGCGAACCCTGGCCGTGGTCCAAATGACGATCACGGCGAGGACGGCCAAGAAGGGCGTCGTCTGCCGATGTCGGAATGCAATTTCCAGCAAATGCTTCCAACGTTCCCAATTCTCCCGGCGAGGCTGGTGCTTAGTAGCGGCTTCCGGATCCTGCCAGGCCAACAGCTCCTTCTTGTCCTTGAGATTCATCGAACGCGCCGGATGCTCGCGATTGTAGAAAATCGCCTCCGGCACGTGCGCAAACCTTCCGAGCAACGTCAGCTCACTCATCAGCGTAAGGTCGGAACCGGAATACGGGCGATGCAAAGTCGATTTTTGAAGTATCTCTCGCCTGAAAAGTCCGAAGCACTCAAAATTTGTTCCACGGTCGTTTAGATCTTTGAGGAGACGCTTGGCCGGTCCGTCATTTGGATCCTGCGCCTTGCGGCCCCTCCCAACCAGAGGGATTTCGCGACCGGCGGTATCAACACTGATTGTCGTCCCATAGGCTAATATGACGTCATGATTTTTCTCCAGAACAGCGACACAAGCACTGACAAAATTCGGACTGATGCGGTCGTCCGCCGCACACCACTTCACGTACTTTCCGGAGCTATGATGGAATCCCAGGTTGTAATTGCGGCCGGCACCCAAGTTCTTTTCATTGCGGAAATATTTTACCCGAGCGTCTTTCGTAGCGAATTCGCGGCAAATCCGCTCGGTGCCGTCCGTAGAGGCGTTATCTGAAATGATAAGCTCGAAATTATCATAGTCTTGGGCGAGGCAAGACGTAATAGCATCGAGGAGATATGCTTCTCCGTTGTAAACAGGAATGGCTAGTGAGACGAGTGGATTTTTTGAGCCTGCTTCGTTCATTTCTCAAATCCAAATGATGGCGCTAGGCGATCCGCTAAATTCAATCTTTGTTTCCAGTCCGCTTCATACCTCGAACAGCTCGTCCCTATATTTCGCGTGCACTCTCTTGGTGATTCATTACAGCAGACATTGAACGCGTGAGGTCCACGCGTAAGACCCTGTCCTCTGCGTTGTTGAGACACATGACCTCGACTTCCTGCAATTCAGCAAACAATTTTGCACGCCAGCCCCAGCGGAGGCAAGAGTGGGTTGGCGCGGGCGAGCTACCGTCGCCATCATTCGTCGTCACCACAGGCAGCTGGTTAGCGAGGTCCAACCGGAGCGAATCTCCGGGCTTGGCTCTAATCAAAAAAGGCCGATAGCTGTCGTGGGCAGTATCATTGGGGTCCGTCGCGTAGCCCGGCAGGTTGACCGTGTAGGGCCCAACAATTCTCGGTGTGTCGCGAACTATAAGGAGCGACTTTTGTAATGGTCCCGCGGCTGGAAGGGTGCAACCCGGATCAAGCGGCGGCTCATCGACAACCTCCGTGGACAACAGCAACGGCGGCTTTAAATCGTCAGCCTCGCCCGAAGTGAGCGGCCCATGCAGTAGCAAGCAAAATACCATGAAACGAAAAATGACTTTGCCGCAGTAATACATACACTTACCCCGCAAAAAACGGGTTGGCGTTCCGCCCAGCGCCGATGCTTACGCTGCCTCGAAACGACAAACTATGCGCTACCGTCCGCTCTACCCCTGCTTTAAGAATAACACGATATTGCGTATCGAGCGAGTCCACCGGACCGCAAATTTTTTTGATTAGTTATTCCCGTTTGAATTTTGAACGCCTTTTAGCGATCATCGAGTCAGGTCAGGTCAAGACGCTTCCCCTGCCTGCACGAAGCCCGAACTTGAACGCCTACGCTGAGCGCTGGGTGAGATCGGTCAAGGAGGAGTGTTTGTCGAAGATCATTCTCTTTGGTGGCCCGAAATCGACATCTTGATCGGTGACCTCTCGGTCACTGCAAACGATAATAATCCTGCAGGCGCCATCGTTGGAGTTGCGGCCGGCCCTGCGATCAGCCGTCCGGGCGACGTCTGGCAGATCGGCAGCCACCGCCTGATCTGCGGCGATGCCACCAAAGGTGAGACCTACCAGGCTCTGCTTTGCGACGAGCGGGCCCAGATGGTATTCACCGACCCTCCCTACAATGTGCCGATTTCCGGCCATGTCGCCGCTCGCAAACAGGGTGACCGCGTGACCCAGTTCGACCAATTCATCGACCAGCCACGCGACCACCCGCTCTGTGCCACCGTACAACTT